>OFEY01000020.1_pt1 | contig 166141 bp, 121 predicted proteins | sample 1521251 | NCBI WGS metagenome assembly OFEY01 (sample SAMEA3504100, study PRJEB24116) | mouse gut metagenome | biome: mouse gut; feature: mouse-associated habitat; material: faeces | place: Denmark | collected 2011
GAGTACGTTGGAAACGGAAAGTAGCAGCGAGTAAGCGCGGAATGTCACCTTGCATATATGGAAGAGGACGACCAAATGTATAACGTAATAAAAGAAACAGTATGCTTGAAGATATACTTAGCGCAAGCAACATGAGACAAGCCTATAAGCAGGTCGTATCGAACAAGGGCTTTGGTTTTCGGTATAAGAAAGGCGGTTGTGTGCCACGTGTGTCCGAGCGTCCGAAAGAACGACTAAAGGACAAGATACGTGTGATAACCAAACGCAGTCGTGGAATCAGCATCCGACAGATGCTGGAAGAGTTGAACACGGCTATACGGAGATGGGTAAACTACTTCCGTATAGCCGGATGCAGGACGTTTCTTGAAAAGGTGGACGGCTGGATACGTGTCCGTCTGCGAACTTTTATAATGGAAGCAGTGGCAGTTCATCCGTACCCGCATCAAAAAGCTAAAGCAGTTCAACATCCCCGAATGGGTTGCTCTGACGGTAGCCAAAACTCGTAAAGGACTTGTGCGCATCGCTTCTACTGCATTGAGTACAAGTATGACGAATGACTACCTGAAAGGATTGGGGTTCATCCCCATGTCAGAATACTATTACGTGAGAACATCAAGTTTAATGAACCGCCGTGTACCGAACGGTAAGCACGGTGGTGTGAGAGGTCGAAACGGGAAATAATCCCGTTTCTCCTACTCGATTATCCGCAACTAAAAAAAAGAAAAATGGAAAAAGAAAAGAAAATCGAAAAAGCTAAACAAGTATTCAGAAGAATGCTTGTTGACGAGTACGGCATAAAATCAGCCGACCAGTTTTTCTCTACCGAAGGAGAGGAAATGGCAGAAATATACGAGAGCATGAAAATTGAACAAGAGAACTTCAATCTCACTGATGATGAATTGAATAACCTTTTAGATTCAATTTTCGATGAAATGTAAATGCGGATAACAACGCAGGATAACGGCAAGCCGTTCCCCGCTAAACCTTTATCAACAAAAGTAAAACGTCATGTTTGATTATAAAGAAATAGAACGAACAATCACGGACAACAATCTTCCATTTCAGAAAATAGAGGATGCAGATAAAGAGATTTTAATACAAAGTCTATATGATACTTTTGTATTTGGCAATCCCCGTGCATTATGGTTGAACTTTAAATATGTGCCATACAGCATAGATTGCAACATGGAAGATCCTTACTTTCATCTACTGGATATAATAGACAAAAATATCGTTCTCTATTTCTTTATTGATTATTGGAACAAAGATTTCATTGTTTATAAAGCAAGAATGTCTGATATATATACATTCATAGGTGATTGTGAAGGACTTGATGAGTATTATTTAGTGACTGTTGATTTTATGGAGTTATATAGCATAACAGACCATGATGAGTTGCTTTATATTGATGTGAGAAAAAATGAAATGAAGAAGTTGATAACAAACGAATGAACTGCCCTAACGGTCAATTATTCGCCAGCCATTATGAATTAAAAGATTAAATATATGATTGAAGCATTGCAAAATATAGGATTTGTTGTAAAAAGAAGAACTGAAATTGAAGAATTGTCTCCTTTCTTTTTACAACGATACAGTAATCTCCCGGCAGATTATCTCAAATTCTTGAATGAGTTCCAACTTATCACAAATGAGGATGATAACGTATGGTTTAATTCCATTGAAGATTTTAATGAGGAAGTCGATAATGGATTCCGTTGGAACGAGTTCGAAATAATGAGCCTTGATGCACTTAAAGATGATAAAGAAGCCTGTGAAGAAATACGCAACTTTTGGAATACGCATATTCCTATTGCAATGGCAGTCGGAGGAGAATATCAATATCTATGTATTGATTTGTCTCCAAATAATTATGGTAAAATCTATTATGGATTAGAACCTGAATTTGAAGATTCAGCAGATTTTGTCTGTGATAGCTTCAATCAACTATTAGGGTTACTGGCTTCTGATAGTGAAGACAATAGGCTTATACCTTTCAAATGAGTTCATAACGAAGCGCGATAACGCTTGAACAGCGTTCCACGCCAAACCATTAGCAATAATTTGTAGCAAAGATGAAAAATACAAGTGAAACAAGAAGTCGTTTTGAGCGAAATAACTCAATGCAGAATGGGAAGAAATACAGGTATTGCTTCTTTGATTATCTGTATTACAGGCTGTATGTTACCTACAAGAAGCATAATGATCCGCCACGTTTCAGTGCTTTCGGCGTGTTTGCCGCCACATTCATGATTGCCCTGCTCTTTTTTAGTATTTTCTTCAATTGTGTGCTGACGGACAGTTGGTTTTCACGAAAGAACTTCACGGAACTACAAGGCGGGCTTGTCTTTTTTACCCTGACAACCGTGTTTTGCATCATCCCCTTTTATCTGCGATATACCCGGAAACGGACTGCTGCCATACTGCTGAAATATAAAGGAAACAAATGGAACAGGATTATCCCGTCTTGGGTAATATATACTTTCCCGCTATGGAGTTTCTTGGCAGGGATAGGAATATGTATGTTGATATTCAACTAACAACAATATAGGCATGGATAAAAAAGGTATCAATAAGATTGTACGCATGAAGAAAGTTATATTATGTATTATTATACTGTTCGGCTTTGTCAGTTGTGAGACTTGGTACGAAAAATTAATTGGCAATTATTACCTTTTGGCAATAGATTCAATGAGTGAAATGCGCGTCAGCTATTATGACAAGGGTATGGACTTGGATATTTCATACTATGTATTTAGAAGCGTAGAACAACCAAAAACAATCAGAAATATCCAAGCATAAACCTTTAATTATCAGTATATTCTAAAAATTAACACTTTTCGGCTGCTTTTTGATGCTTCCCAAATTTCCACATATTTTTGAGACGTATTTCTGACGTGGAGAATTTGCGGGGCTTGTTTTTTGTCACACCGTGCAGACAGTTGACAAGGGTTTACAACCGTTTACGACAAGCGACAATATCCGCCCCAACATTCAGTGACGGTCACATCGTGTAGAAAGGCGACAACCGTTGACTGCCGTTTACATCCGTTCACCACTTCAGGAATACAGGATTGAAGAAATGAACCAGTAAACGATAAAGCAGTATGAAAGCAACCCGAAAATGCAGTTTTTGCGGCAAATCCTTTGTAACCCGCAGCGGAATGCAAAGGTATTGCAGCGAGGTTTGTCAGGCGGAAGCCCGGCGAGCCAGAATGACACAGAAGAACAACCTCTTCAAGGCCGTCCGGCCAATCATGGAGATACAGCATCAGGAGTATCTCACCTTTTCTAAAGCAGCCATACTCATGGGCTGTTCCCGACAGTACATCTATAAACTTGTAGCCATGGGCAAGCTGAAAGCCTCACGCATCAGCAACCGCATGGCATTCATCCGCAGAGCCGACATCGAGCGGATGCTGGAGGGCAATCCCTACCACCGCATCCTGCCCGGCAGCACTTCCACACCGAAAAAATCCGCTTCAACTTCTTTCCCGACCAAAAAAGAAAAAAGGGAAAAGGAAGGCGATGAAATTTTGGACTTCTATTCCGGTGAAGAGGTGATGTCCCTTTATAAAGTCAAGCAGTCATGGCTCTATACCACCGCCAAACGCAACCGCATCCCCATCTGCCGTATCGCTGGAAAGAACTATTACAGCAAGAAGCATGTTGACGAGTTCTTTGGCGTTGCAGTTGATATGGAAAGTATCACCGACTGGCTCCTGACCGAAGAAGCGGAAGAGCAGTTCGGCATGAAGCCTGCCGCACTCCGGGCATACGCCTACCGGCACAGGATACCGACCAAAAAAGAATACGGCCGCACCTATTACTCCAAGTCCCATTTGGACGAACTCCGCAGGACTGACCTTGTGAACGACGAGCGTTATTACACCGTGGAACAGGTCCGGCAGATTTACGGGCTTTCCTCAGCCAACATCTGCCATATCGTCAAGGTTAAGCACATCGAAAAGATAAAGGTCGGTGTGAAGAACCTGCTTCTGCGCTCCGATGTGGAGCGTGTCATGGCTGAAAGGAACAAATAACCGCAAACAACCGCCATTACCGGAAAATTATTTCAAAATGATTGCCGTGGAGATATTCACGGCTGTTTCACGTTGTTCCTTTGCCACCGTGAACACGGAGACACCTCCGGAAATGTACAACCAGTTAAAACATCACCAATATGAGTAAATGCAAGACAGTAACCTTGCGCAAGCGCAAGATCAAGAACGGTACACAGTATTCGCTGTGTCTGGACTATTATCCCGGCTACCGTGACAACACCACCATGAAAGTGATAACACGTGAAGCTCTGGGTATTTACATTTTTGCCAAACCTGCCAACCAGCAGGAGCGTGATTTCAACGCACGCATGATGAAGAAGGCGGAGATACTCCGCAACAGGCGTTACGAAGCCATCTTCAACGAGAACAACGGTTTCTTTGACAAGGCCAGGATGAAAGGGGATTTCCTCGCCTACTTCAAGGAACTGGCAGACAGAAGGAATATCAAGTGGCAGCACGTCTACAAACACTTTGAACGGTTTGTAAATGGCAAATGCACCTTTGAAGAGGTGGATGTGGACCTGTGCCGCAAGTTCATGGAGTACCTGCTGAACGCTCCCCAGACCATACACACCAACCAAAAGCTGCATATCAATTCTGCGGCGGGCTACTGGTCGGCTTTCCGTGCCGTCCTGCATACGGCCTACCGTGACAGGAAGATAAAGGAGAATCCCAACGGCTTTCTGGACCGCATCGAGAGTATTCCCACCATGAGAGAGCATCTGAGCCAGGAGGAACTGATACGGCTTGCCGAAACGCCATGCGAGGAAGAGGTTCTAAAAAGGGCTTTCCTTTTCGCCTGCCTGACGGGATTGCGGAAGAGCGACATCAGGCAGCTTACCTGGCAGCAGATACAGCCGTACACCAACGGCAAGATGTTCGTCACCACCCGTATGCAGAAGACGAAGCAGATTGTTCACAACCCCATCAGTGATGAAGCCTACGGACTGCTCGGGGAACGGCATGAAGGGCTTATCTTCGAGGGCTTCAAGGACAAGATGCTGCAGGGGCCCCTGAAGCGTTGGTTGTCGGCGGCAGGCATAACCAAGAAGATAACCTTCCATTGCACCCGGCATTCATTCGGAAGCCTGCACGTGGAAATGGGTACGGACATGGCTGTCATACAAGCCTATCTGGGACACAAGAACATTACCACCACACAGATCTATTCCAAGATGGCAGCACAGCAGATGTGTGACGTGGTGGACAAGATAACCCTGAAACGCAAGGAGGCATAGGCCTTGTTTCAGGATATTCAGAGGGAGCGGTTATTGCGTGAAGGCTTTAACCGCTCCCTCTGTTTCTGATGGCACCATTCCTTAAAAAGTCATTATCGTATGATATTTTGGTATGATTCCGGACTTTTGGTGAAAAACATTGAAAAAGAAACCGCCAACCAAGGCTAATGAGCAATAATTGAAAGAATACCATTAAATTTGCAAAGACCTGACAGTTACAAGTAATAACCGAAAAAAACGATATGGAACCAACGATAAAGGACAAATACATCATTCTGGGATTCATCGGCGTTGCCATCTGCCTGATTTCCTTTTTTATCACACTGATTGTCTCCGCAAGTTTCAATCAGGACAATTTTGTAAGGCTGATAGTCTTTGTATGCAGCAACATTCTCGGGTGGCTGCTCTATCTCTCTTTCCAGACGGTCATTTTCGACTCATACGAGATCTGGAAACTCAAGTCCGGCAAGAAAAAGGCATCTGCCGGAATCATAAAGGCTCAGGAAGAACAGCCACAGGATGCGAATGAACCTGCAGCTCCGACACCGATGCCGACAGGCGGGGAAGCAACCCCGGATATAAAACCGGTAGAGATTGCCATTGCCCCGGAACTTCACGAAAAGAACCGTGCCAGCTATGAGGACAGACAGAAGCAGGAAGAGGCGGAACGGATCCGCATTGTCATGGAGTACATCCACTTCGTCATGCCCCGCATTGCCGACAAGGAGACCGTCAACCATATCTGTGCCGAGGTCAACAAGTGGATGTGCCTTCACAGCTACAAGCCCAAGCCGATAACAGGACGGCTGACCCGGGAGATTACCAACATTCCGCTCCGCCATTTCGTGTGGAACATCTCCGAGCGTTTCATGTACAAAAAATACTACAACGGGGACAACCGTGCCAATTTTATCAAGACCCTTTTTCCACGTGAGTTTGCCGACACGGATATAGCGACCATAAAGAACTTCAAGGTCGATCCGTCAAAGACGCTGATTCCCATTGACGAACCCGAAAACGACAGTCTGGACTTCCATTATCCCGAAGATTATGCACGGGAAGTGAACAGTTGACCGTTTCCCGGGGATATAACAGCAATAACGACAAGTATCAGGCAACACGTAACAGCCTGTATTCCATTATTTCCCGAATAACTTTGCCCGTCATTCACGGTTGGGCATCGTTATTCGGGAATTATTTTGCAATGACCTCCCGTGAAGATATTCACGGTCATATCATTGCGGTCCTTTGCGCCAAGCCTTACAAAAGAGGCGAGTACGCAAATGGAAAAAACAGTGATTACATTCAACGACCTTCCCGAGGTCGTAGCCCAGCTTCGGGACGAAGTGATGAGCTTGAGAAGCCTGCTTACCGAGCAGCGCAGTGTGAACAATGCAAAGACGGTGGACACCCATGTCCCCATGTCTGTGGATGAAGCGGCGGAATATCTCGGTATTCCCAAGGGAACGCTCTACATGAAACTGTCGGACGGAAGCATTCCGGCCACCAAGCCCGGCAAACGCTATTGCCTTTACCGTGACGAACTGGACAGATGGCTGGAATCCTCCCGCAAGAATCCCGTACCCCTGTCCGATGAGGAACTCAGCGAATCCATGTCCTCCTCCCACCGTCGCAAGCCCGGCCAACGTAACTGGTAAGAGCCATGGAAGAGGACAAGAACTATATCAGCATGATACATGGCGACCTGACGAGGGCAGCCCAGATGCAGAACGGTATGCCGGAAAATATCGGCGTGATGAGCATAAAGACCGCCAACCGGACTATACTCGAAGCATCGCAGCTGCCCACGCCCCGTGCGTTGTGGGACAGCTTCTGGTACGAGGGGGAACTGTCCTGCCTCTTTGCGGATTCCAACGTGGGGAAATCCATCCTTGCCGTCCAGATAGCCGACCGTATAGCCCGGACTGACAACGTGCTTTATCTGGACTTTGAACTGTCAGAAAAGCAGTTCCAGCTCCGCTATACCGACGAGTACGGAAAGCCTTACATTTTTCCCGAAAGGCTGTACCGGGTATCGCTTGACTGTGACGCCCTTCTGGATGCCGACTTTGAAGGGACAATCATCGGCAGCATTGAACAGATGGCACAGCAGACCCGCTGCAGGATCTTCATCGTTGACAACCTTACTTACCTGTGCTGTGCCATGGAGAAAGGCGATGCGGCGGGACGGCTGATGATACAGCTCAACAATCTCAAAAAAAGATACGGGCTTTCCATCCTTGTCCTGGCACACACACCCAAGCGTTCACTGGACTGTCCCATCACGTCCAATGACCTTGCCGGAAGCAAGCGGCTCTACAATTTCTTTGACAGCGTGTTTGTCATCGGGAAAAGCGCACTGGACGGGGGACTCCGCTATGTGAAGCAGCTCAAGGTCCGTTACGGGACATTCTCGTATGATGCCGACAATGTGATTGTCTATGAGATTGAGAAAACGGACGCCTTCCTGCAATTCGTGTTCAGGGGCTATTCAACCGAAAAGGAACACCTGAAGAAACCGGGTGACAACGAATCGGAACAAAGGGATTGCCTGATCCTGCAACTGTCCCAATCCGGGAAGTCAGTCCGGGAGATAGCCTCGCAGGTCAATTGCGGCAAGTCCACCGTCAGCCGGATAATCCAGCGCAGCAAGGAGGACAGGAACGCAGCCGTCCCGGGTGTCCCGCTGTCCCGTCCCAAGGAGAACGGGACAATGGGACAGGTGGGACAGCATGGGACAGATGGGACAAGCGGGACAGCTGGAGAAGCAAGGCAGGCGGAGCTGTTTGCAGGACATGAAAAGGAGGACAAACCATGAAAAAGCAGCCTGTACACGGCTGTATGCCAGCTGACCATATCATTTGCAGAGCATGTGAGCATACAAACCGGGTCCTGATTTTCCAGTGTGTCCCGGGGTGTCCCAAGTGTCCCACTGTCCCAGCCTTTAGGGGACGGGACAGTGGGACAGCGGGACAAACAGTAGAAAACCAATCATAAAAAAAAGTCATGAGCAACTATTCATTACAGAAATATAAAGGAATGTCAACACGGCATACCTGTCCGAATTGCGGGGACAGACGTTCCTTTGCCTACTACGTGGACGAAAGCGGTACGCCCCTTCACCCGTCAGTCGGCAGATGCAACCACGAAAGCGGCTGCGGGTATCATTATACGCCCAGACAGTATTTTCACGACCACCCCGAATGCCGGACTGCCGGTGATTTCTCTTCCGGCAGACAATGTATGGCGCAGAAGCCCAAGCAACCGCTGCAACAGACAGCCATCGGTTACATACCGCCACACTATGTGGAGAAATCGCAGAGCGTGCATAGCAACTTCTGCCGCTTCCTTTCAGCGCTGCTTGATTCCTATTACGGCTGCAAGGCAAAGGAAGTACTGAAAAGGTTAATGGAGGATTACCGTCTGGGAGCAACCCGTGACTGTGCGGTCATCTTCTGGCAGATTGACCGGGAGAACAAGGTGCGGACAGGCAAGGTGATGCAGTACAATCCCGGGGACGGACACCGTGTAAAGGACGGACAGACATCGGCAGTGAACTGGATACACAGCATACTGAAAAGGCAACGGGTATTGGCGGAGGAATGGCAGCTTTCCCAATGCCTTTTCGGGGAACACCTGCTGAATGTCTATCCTGACAAGGTGACGGTTCTGGTAGAATCCGAGAAGAGTGCCGTTATCGGATCCGCCCTCTTCCCCGGCTATGTATGGCTGGCGGCAGGAGGCAAAAGCCAGTTGCGGGAGGAAAAGCTCCGTGTGCTGACCGGGCGGACCGTGCTTCTCTTTCCGGATGCCGATGCCTATGCCGAATGGAAAGAGCGTGCCGACGGCATGACCTTCTGCAAGGTGATGGTGTCTGACCTCATAGAGAAGAACGCAACGCCGGAACAGAAGGCAGCCCATATCGACATAGCCGATTGGATAATCTTCCAGATACGGGAAAGCAGGATAAATTGTACAGCCGACCATCTGGTGGAGGCGGAAAGAATCCTGCAACGGATGATAGAAAAGAACCCCGCCCTTCAAAAGCTGATAGATGATCTGGGGCTTGTGCTGGTCGGTGCATCCTCAATCGGCAGCGGTGACGGAAACCCTCCTTAACGGAGGAGAGCGGAAACCGGGGGTTGTAGTGTACGGACAATGGCTTGCCATTGATATAGCCCACTATAACTACACGCTCCGCTTTCGTAGTTGTGGGCTCTCCCGAGGGGCTGGGCTTTGCCCCGTCCCACTTAGGACTTTGTCCTAAGAACCCACTCAGGGCGTTTCTCCCCTGAGAACCCAGAGCAAAGAGTGACCCTCTCTTTGCAATCTCCGCTTATGGGTTACACCCCTAAGAACCCTGTGCGGCTATGAGCGGACATCAGCTAACAACTTTAGTCAGACAACCAGAATCAAAATTTAAGAATATGGCAACAAAATCAAGCATACATATCAAGCCCTGCAGAGTCACATCAAGTGGGGCTCATAACCGGAGAACTGTCGAGTATATGCGCAATATCGGCAAGTCTCAAATCTACATCGTACCCGAACTGACTGCCGGTAACGAGCAGTGGATAAACCCGGGCTTCGGCAATCCCGACCTGCAGGCGCACTATGACTACATCAAGCGGATGGTCAAGGAAAAGACAGGACGTGCGATGCAGGAGAAGGAACGTGAACGAAAAGGCAAGAACGGGAAAATCACCAAGGTGGCTGGATGCTCGCCAATCCGTGAGGGCGTGTTGCTCATCAGACCGGACACGACACTGGCAGATGTATGCAAGTTTGGCGAGGAGTGCCGGAGACGCTGGGGCATCACTCCGCTCCAGATCTTCCTGCACAAGGACGAGGGACATTGGCTTAGCGGTCAGCCGGAAGCGGAAGACAGGGAGAGTTTCAAAGTCGGCGAAAGATGGTTCAAGCCGAATTACCATGCCCATATCGTTTTTGACTGGATGAACCATGACACAGGCAAGAGCCGCAAGCTCAATGACGAGGATATGACAGAAATGCAGAATCTGGCATCCGACATACTTCTGATGGAGCGTGGGCAGTCAAAGGCTGTTACAGGCAAGGAACATCAGGAACGTAACGACTTTATTATTGGGAAGCAGAAGGAGGAAATGAAGCGGCTTGATGCCACGAGGCAATACCGGGAACATCAGCTGGAAATGGCGAACAAAAAGATGCAGGAAACGGAAAGCATTACCAACGCCCTTATCGAAAAGGCAAATGAAAAGGAACGGCAGAGTGAAGATCTTGACAGGGCTATCAGCGAGAAACGCTCCAGACTGAACAAGGAAAAAGGAAGCGAGCTTCTGAACGCCGCTGTTGGCTGGGCTACCGGGAAATCGAAAGCCCTGAAAAATGAAATAGAGGATTTGCGCTGTGAGATTTCCACGCACAAGGAAACTATCGAGCAGTTGCAGGACAGAATCCAGACCATACAGAACGACCATAGCCGTGAACTGATGCAACTGGAGGCCAAACACCGGTCCGAACTGAACCGCAAGGAAACGGAACATGCACAGGAAACAACAAGACTCAAGAACCGGATTGCATGGCAAAATCATATTATCGGTTATCTCAGTTTCCTGCTGCTCAAAACGAGCGACATCTTCCGCAAGGCGGTACACAGTGTCATCCGTTTCGCCCGTGATTATTACAAGCCACGTTTTGATACGGAACAGGTATCTGACATCAAGAGTGCCCTTAACCTGTTCGGGGATGACAGACAATCACATCAGGCGGCAGGGGATTTCCTGTATTTCACTGCCAAGCAAAAAGGAAACTTGGATAGTCGTGAGCAGGTCAAAGTCCAGCGAGAGGTTAACAATGTGGTGGAGGGGCATTATGAGCACCAGCAAAAGCAAGGATTCTCTATGAGAAGATGACCAAATATCAGCTGATTAGACAAAAGAAACTAATCAGCTGATTATATTTTACCAACCCAATTTTATACCTTTGTAGCAAAAAAGGTAACGATGAATTATTCAAACGGGAAATGGGTTCAGACCTATATACTTATTTGGTCGGGACAATTTATATCAATGCTTTCCAGTTATGCCGTTCAATTTGCAATCACTATTTGGCTTAGCTTGGAACATCAGTCGGCAGAAGTGCTTGCTTTTGCAGGAATGGCAGCCATACTTCCACAGGCTATCATAGGACCTTTTGCAGGAGTCCTTATTGACAGATGGAATCGTAAAACAGTTTTAATCGTATCGGATTTGTTCCTGGCTTTGTGCGCATTCGTGATGAGTATCCTTTTGAAATACGACAGTGGCAATCTTAACTGGATATATTTGATATTGGTGCTTCGCTCTGTTGGAAATGCGTTCCAAACACCAGCTGTGCAAACTATAGCTCCGCTTATTGTGCCGGAAAAGGAGCTGATTCGGGTGGCAGGAATTAATCAGGTACTACGGTCAATGTGTGGTATAGCCAGCCCTGCCATAGGAACATTAGCCATTACCTATATGTCTATTCATTCGGTGTTGTATTTAGACATATTGGGTGCTTTAGCTGCTATTCTCTCATTGGTATTTGTATTCATTCCCCATTACTCGACGGCAACAACTTCTCTATCGGCCAAACACGTTGTGAGCGATTTGAAAAAAGGTCTTGACTGCGTGTTGGCAAATAGAGGGATAGCGTTGCTATTCCTATGTGCCATGTCGGTGACATTTTGTATCATTCCAAGTTCCTTTATGTTCCCTCTACTCACGACACAATGTTATCACGGTGGGAAATGGAAAATCAGCACAATAGAAATCGGGTGGTCTGTAGGGATGCTGTTAGGTGGAACGGCTTTAGCTTTTTTCAAGCCGAAAACGAGAAAGATTGTCTTAGTCAATGCAATGTATGTGTCATTGGGAACTGCCTTTTTTCTCTGTGGCATCTTGCCGTCCAACTGTTTTGTGGGTTATGTATCGACTGTCATATTCGCAGGTATCTCATTGTCGGTATTCACAGCCTCGTTTATCACTATCCTGCAAACGGAAGTCCCATCCAATATACAGGGACGTGTATTCTCTTTGTATCATAGTTCTGCCGTTTTGCCTTCGATGATTGGTTTGCTGTGCACAGGAACATTGGCGGAAAACATAGGAATATCCAATTCGTTCTTGTTATCAGGTTCGATGGTAATGTTTATCGGTGTCGTTTCTTTCCTTTCACCCATACTAATGAATGTTGGAAACATGAAAAAGTGATACTCAAACTATAGAATTAACATCAAATATAAATGGAAATAAAAGAAATTCAAAAACTTGCCAAAGAATATGGTGTGTCTTTGACAGAGAAAATAAGATTCAATGAAATGGGTGTTGACTTTAGAGTCGGTTTTGCTACAGACACAAACGGAAAGGAATGGCTGATTCGTATTCCGCGCCGTGAGGATATGGGTGAGCAAATCAATAACGAGAGGAAAATTTTACAGCTTGTCGAGAAGCATTTGTCGGTCAAAGTGCCCGATTGGAAAATCGTATCTCCCCATCTGATAGCCTATCCTTTGATTGAAGAAAAGCCTGTGCTTATGATTGACACGGAAACTTACGATATGGTTTGGAATATGGACAAGGACTGTCCCGAATATGTGTCGTCACTGGCAAAAGTTTTGGTACAGTTGCACAATATTCCAGAAGAAGAGATTATCGAAAATGGGCTGAGAGTTATGAAGCCATCTGATTTGCGACCTGAGATTTTGAACCAATTGCAAGCTGTAAAGTCGGAAATAGGCATTAGTACCAAGCTTGAAATCCGATACAGGAAATGGCTGGACAATGATGCTTTATGGCCGGATTTTACAACATTCATTCATGGCGACTTGTATGCCGGGCACATACTTACATCGACAACAGGTGTTGTTGCCGGCATTATTGATTGGTCAACAGCCCATATTGGAGACCCAGCCAATGATTTTGCAGGACATCTCACCATTTTCGGAGAAAATAGCCTGCGAGATTTGATTACAGCTTATACAAAACAAGGAGGAAGAATATGGGATAAATTATACGAACACACTATAGAGAGAGCCGCAGCATCAGCCTTGGCATATGGATACTTCGCTCTAGAAACGAATGACAAAAACCATATTCAAGGAGCAAGAGCACAATTGGGTGTCATCTGATTAGTCAAGGTTGAGCATAACGTTTTTTTTATTATTCTTCAATCAAGATGACACCACAACACTCCCACAAATAGCGAAAATATATTCAGTCATTTATCCCTTATGTCGGGTGCAAAGGTAGCCAAGCCTCAATTGAATGTGAAAAGGTCAAGCGGTAAACCGTTTGAGGCAGTTTCTTCCTCCTTCGGAGAGTAAACAGCCCCAAAACCTTTCCCATTCATCGGCTTGACATAATGAAGCATCCGGCAATGGAGACAAACGACTGACGAAATAGTAGAAAATCAACTTAAACAATAGTTCTTGATTCGAGAACCGATTACACAAACCCTTGTTTTTTAGGGGGCTAATTTTAACAGGAACAAAAAAGCAAACGGAAGACTGCACTTCCTCCAAAATAATAGATTTTCTTTTCCTATTCCCTCACCTCCTTATGCGTAGTTGAGTTATTGATACATTGCGGCACGTAAACAGAATCTACAAATGATAATGGAGTGGATGAATATCCAATCAATTTCGCTATCTTTGCAGAGACTTAGGAGATAAGCTGAAATAGAAGTGGAATATCGGAAACAAATAACAAGAAAAAGAGAAGAAACGACCCGAGTTGATTTATTTTAGAGTTAATAATCAATAAAAGCGTTAAATCTTCACCCTTTAGAATGTACAATTAAAGACAACGACCATATTTCTGACTTATTACCTATAAAATATTGAGTAATAATCGGTTGTAAATACGATTACAGAAAACGGAATATATGAAGTGGGGCACGATGAAAATTTCATTCTTGCCAAAGCATACAAGACACTGATAGATAGTCTTGGAAATTCCTTGCACCGTTACAATACGGACATAACCGAATATTACATCATCCCGGTGGATAACACACAAAACGGGTTGGAAGCACAGGAAAACTGCTTTAAGCTGACGACCAAAGAAGAATTTGAAGCCAAACGAAAGGAACTCGGAGTGCCGGACAAGATTACGTTTGATATTGATTTCAAGAAATTTTATAGATAAAAGGGAGGTAACATAACAGATGAAAGCAAAATTGAAATTTCCGATATTTTCATTCTCACCCCGAAATAACATGGTATATGTCTGTTGGAAAGCGAATGACTATAAGACTACCGATATGAAGTGGTTCAAACGGAATAAACGCAAAAAGGATATAGTACAAAGAAATGTTTTCCTAAAGCAGTTGTATCCTAAAGGCTTTGAAAAATTCTGCATAGGACAATTAAAACTGGGAATAGGTGAAATAAATCTCCAGCTTCATGTTTTTGATAAACCAATATCGGAAGTTTCTAAATGGGGAGTTTGGAATAAAGATTATAATGTGTTTGTGATAGAAATATCAGATAATGTAATTCAAAAACTGAATATTTACAATTGGCAGAATTGTAATATGGGTTTATGCGATTGCGAAATACAAGAATATGATAACCATATAATTCACTTATTGTTTAAGGGAGAAAGTTGGCAAATTGAATTAGAAACAGAATTTGGTTTGATATTTCAAAAATGTGGTACATATATAATATAAACGAATAAGGTGGTTAACAAAGCGTGATAACGCCTGACCGCGTTCCCCGCTTAGCCATTTGCCCTGCATGTTCAGTAACTATAGGGTGCACGTCCCGAACGAGCCCTGATAGTGGGAATCGTTAGCCAAGAGCAAGGGTGTCCACCGTGAGGGGGAATCCGAAGGAAGCCGGAGGCAAATTCTCGGTCTGACGAACAGAAATCGGATATAAGGCAGTCGCAAATAGACCAGTCTGCATCTATCTATCGGGCTGTCTTTTCCACGTTGTTTGTCGGGAGTGATTTGTGGTTACATCATAAAATATCACGCTGGATAGCTTTAACCTTAATAGCACTCGCCTACTTAATGAGTTTTGAATATTATTGTTTTTGCGACGAATATAGATTAATCATTCATATAAATTCAAATGAAAAGATTATTTTAGCAAGTGTAGCCGACTTTTATCAATATTGGTTTTGTCATGGTCTGCTGGCAGGCTATCTGCTCTTGGCAACCGGGGTTTCACATCTAATAAGAAGAAAGAAGTTACTAACGAAGCATGAAAACAGCGATATACCGTTTTCTGCTTAACCAGACTGATAACAACATATAAGAATGAAGAATGTAAAATACATATTCTGTATCGTCTTTTGTTTGGGAATGATGAATGGCGTAATGGCACAAAACAGCACTGATTTGCCTGCTTTGGAAAAACAGCTTTGTTTTATCCAAGACACACTATATACGCTGCGGCAAAATTATTCCTGCACGAATGATACCGAATATGTCAGTGGAGAGATTGAGGTTTATAAACTGGAGAGGAATAAGGGTGAAATAAAATTCATCAGTAGTGGCAAGGATGGGCATTTATGAGTATTGCATTCCTTTTAACAGCGAAGGTCACAAAATAATAGTATGGAGAATGAATAAAAGGTAAACATGAAAAAGATGATTCTATATATAATGTCTGCAATGATACTATTAAGTATGCAACAATCAGATATTAATTGGGTGGATGTCCGACCAGTTAAGAGTAATGCCTCCGTTATTTTAAAGGCAAATCGCTCAAAATCCAAAATCCTTATGATACAATTCCCATTAGCTTTTAAAGTATGCAACTTGTCATCAGAAAAAGTGTGTCTATATTACCATAGCTATTACATCAATCATACCGATAAATCCCGTATTGGAAGAACAGGTTGGATGGGACAAGGCATGTTAATTTTCAAGGATGTGGATGGAAAACTACAAAGTCCATATCAAGCAGGCAGAATCGTTACTAATCCCAAAGAATGCAGTGAATACATAGCATATACCTATCATCTTATCGGAGAGCAAGGGAATTATCAAGACGTGTTTTCACATTATTTGGAGAAAATGAAAGAAGAACAGAAAGATACCTTACACATCGGGACTTTGGAGGAAATAAAAATGGCATCCCCTCGAATAATTGACGATTTCTTAAAAGGAGATAGTATTGAATTTGACTTTTGGAGAATTTATATGGTGGGAAAAGAGAAAGGACAATCTGTTGTTTTACCTGTTAAAATTCTATAGTGAGAAAATTCTGTTTCTTACCGCTTTACTACTAAGATACTGACCTGCTTATTTCTAAGCTAAACATTGCTTTTCTTTGCGCCTAATCCCTATTTTTCTATTAAAAACGACAATTGCCGATATTTATATAGGTATAAAGGCTCATTTCTTAGATTTTATCCTTTTCTTTGCATCATCAGAATATTAATAACGTAAAATACAGACAATGAAAAAGAAGTTTTTATTAAGCTGCCTCTTGATGGTCATGGCATGGCTTCCGTCATTTGCCCAAATTCAAGATCCGGTCAAGTTTAAAACTGAGTTGAAAACAATTTCCGACACAGAAGCACAGATTGTGTTTACCGGTAAAATTGATGCCGGATGGCATGTTTATTCCACCGATCTTCCTTCGGGCGGCCCTATTTCCGCTACCTTCAATGTAGAAAAGATACAGGGTGCAGAACTGGTAGGAAAGCTCACTCCACAGGGAAAAGAAATTGAAAATTTCGACAAAGTGTTCGAGATGAAATTACGTTACTTTGAGAGCACAGCAACATTTGTTCAAAAGTTTAAAATCACAGATACTTCTTATCAAATTGAAGGTTATTTGGAATACGGTGCATGTAATGACGAGAATTGCTTACCACCGACAGAAGTGCCGTTCTCTTTCTCAGGAAAAGGAAATGCTGCCACTACTGCTGTTGCAACTCCGGAGACCAAAAACGAAACTGTAAACCAGCCGGCCGCCGAGACCTCTGTTGCAGAAGCAACTGCCATTGACAGTGCCGCTACTGTTGCCTTAGCCGGCAACGAAACTTCCGTTCAGGACTATTGGACACCGGTCATAAAAGAACTGAACAGTTATGGTGAGACAACTTCACAGCAGAATCGTTCATGGATATATATTTTCTTTGCCGGGTTCATCGGCGGATTACTTGCCTTGTTCACCCCGTGTGTATGGCCTATTATTCCAATGACTGTAAGTTTTTTCCTGAAACGCAGCAAAGATAAAAAGAAAGGTATCCGTGATGCTTGGACTTACGGTGCATCTATCGTAGTCATTTATGTAGCATTAGGCTTGGCCATTACTTTAATTTTCGGTGCAAGTGCATTAAATGCGCTATCTACCAATGCTGTATTCAACATCCTGTTCTGTTTAATGCTGATTGTTTTTGCTGCGTCATTCTTCGGAGCATTTGAGTTGACATTACCTTCTAAATGGAGTAATGCGGTGGATAGTAAAGCAGAGCAGACAAGCGGTTTATTGAGTATCTTCCTGATGGCATTTACCCTGTCATTGGTTTCTTTCTCTTGCACAGGCCCTATTATCGGTTTCTTACTAGTAGAAGTTTCCACTACCGGCAGTGTCGTTGCACCTGCTATCGGTATGCTGGGTTTTGCCATTGCTTTAGCTTTACCGTTCACCCTGTTCGCCATGTTCCCGTCTTGGTTAAAATCAATGCCGAAATCCGGAGGCTGGATGAATGTCATTAAGGTAACATTGGGCTTCCTTGAATTGGCATTCGCCTTGAAGTTCTTGTCTGTAGCCGACTTAGCTTACGGATGGAGAATTTTAGACCGCGAAACATTCCTCGCCTTGTGGATTGTAATCTTTGGCTTGCTGGGATTCTACTTGTTGGGCAAAATCAAATTCCCGCATGACGACGACGACAATACCACAAGTGTCCCCCGTTTCTTTATGGCACTGATTTCTTTGGCATTTGCCGTATATATGGTTCCCGGTCTGTGGGGAGCACCGTTAAAAGCTGTCAGTGCTTTCGCACCTCCTATGACGACTCAGGATTTCAATTTGTATAACAATGAAGTCCATGCAAAATTTGATGATTACGACGCCGGCATGGAATATGCCAAACGCAATGGCAAACCGGTTATGCTCGACTTTACAGGTTACGGATGCGTAAACTGCCGTAAGATGGAAGCAGCTGTCTGGACTGATCCGAAAGTGAGCAAACTGATGACAGATGATTATGTATTGATTACATTATATGTAGACAACAAGGAGCCGTTGCCGGAACACATTAAAGTAATGGAAAACGGCAAGGAGCGCACTCTGCGTACAGTGGGCGACAAATGGAGTTACCTGCAACGCTCCAAATTTGGTGCTAATGCACAGCCGTTCTATGTATTGATAGACAACGAAGGAAAACCGCTGAATAAATCTTATTCTTACGATGAGGATATAGATAAATATGTTGATTTCCTTCAAACCGGATTAGACAATTACAAAAAAGCAAAATAAGAACTCCAGATAAGAGGTTGTACCAAGAAAAACGGTACAACCTCTTACTCAGAAAAAACTCTAAAACTATGATTGCCAAGTCAGAAAGAGAGCAAATCATTGCCCTGATAAACCGTGAAGTGGTTCCCGCCATTGGATGTACCGAGCCCATAGCCGTCGCACTTTGTGTAGCCAAAGCAACCGAAGCATTGGGAAGAAGACCTGAAAAAATAAAAGCACTGCTAAGTGCCAATATATTAAAAAATGCAATGGGAGTAGGTATTCCGGGAACTGGCATGATTGGCCTTCCTATTGCCATCGCTTTGGGAGCTTTAATTGGAAAGTCCGAATACCAGCTTGAAGTATTGAAAGACAGTACTCCCGAAGCTGTAGAAGAAGGAAAAAAGCTGATAGACTCACAAGCCATTTGCATCGGGCTAAAAGAGAATATAGACGAGAAGCTATATATCGAAATCATTTGTGAGGCAGGTAATGACAGAGCAACAGCCATTATATCAGGAGGACATACTAATTTTATATATGTGTCTCGCAACAATGACATTATACCGAACAAACAGACTACAAGCTCCTCTGAAGAAGAACAGCATGAGCCGGAATTAGACTTGCGAAAAGTGTATGATTTCGCCATGACTACCCCTCTCGAAGAAATCCGCTTTATACTTGAGACCAAACGTTTAAACAAAAATGCAGCCGAACGCTCTTTTCAAGGTAATTACGGACACCAATTAGGCAAAATCTTAAAGGATAGCAAAAGCGAAGAACAGTTATTGGGCAGCAATACTTTCACTCATATTCTATCTTACACTTCTGCAGCGTGCGATGCACGTATGGCCGGAGCTATGATACCAGTAATGAGTAACTCAGGCAGTGGGAATCAAGGAATTACCGCTACCCTGCCGGTGGTGGTTTATGCGGAAGACAACCATAAGTCTGAGGAAGAATTGATTCGCGCACTCGTCCTCAGTCATTTGACCGTAATTTATATCAAACAAAGTTTAGGACGTTTATCAGCTTTGTGCGGCTGTGTAGTTGCAGCAACAGGTTCCAGTTGCGGGATAACCTACTTAATGGGAGGAAATTACGAACAGATTACTTTTGCCGTACAAAATATGATAGCCAATATTACGGGAATGATTTGTGATGGAGCGAAACCCAGTTGTGCCCTCAAACTGACAAGTGGGGTATCTACAGCTGTATTTTCCGCTATTTTAGCAATGGAGCATAAATGTGTCAGCTCCGTAGAAGGCATTATTGATGATAATGTAGACCGCAGCATCCGCAATCTGACCAAAATTGGCTCACAAGGCATGAATGAAACAGATAAATTGGTATTGGAGATTATGACTCACAAACAGTGTGACTAAAATACAAATATCGGAAAAGGCAGTGTGTCGCGACACACTGCCTTTTATCTTTATACCAATAAATCCTTGTATTGCGAATGACGTATGAAGTATGTCTTTGCAAATGAACAAGTCGGTTTTATTTTCAATTGGTTTATTTCAGCATATCTGGCAGCAGCCGTTGTCAAGTCTGCCGCTATTCCCATTCCTTCCAATTGCGGAGGAACCATAGTGTGGAGTATATCCAGCACTCCGTCCTTTTCCTCATATTGCAGATAGGCAATCTGTCCCGATTCAAAAACCTCAAACCGATTTACCTTCTCATCATGTATGACTGTATGTTCCATTCTATTCTTATTTTAAATGTGACTATTACAAATAAAACAACTTCAAAATGGAATTGTTCTTATCATTCGCCTTGTTCTTGTTTTTCCTCCTGATACACTGACGGCAGCATACCAAATTCTTCTTTAAAATATTTAGTGAAATACTTCGGATTATTGAAACCCACCTGATAGGCAACTTCCGATATATTCAGCCGAGTTTCACGCAACAACTTAGCAGCATGCTTCAAACGGATGGCACGAATAAACTCTATCGGTGTCTTTCCTGTCATAGCCACCAGTCTCTTATATAAGTTTACCCGGCTCATTCCTAGTTCACGACTTAATTCTTCTACCGATAAATCGCTACGGGAAATATTACTTTCTACATATTTCATCGCGGTTCCCAATAGTTTTTCATCTACCGACTCATCGTTACTACTGTAGCTTACTGCTTTCTTCGTTCCTATCATTTCACTGATAGCAGGCGGTATGATATTATCAACCTTCTTGCTTCCTGCAGTAATAATTACTTCCGGCAACTCATCTTCCGGTACTATATGGGTGATATACTCATCACTATTTTCACCTTCTATAAGTTGGATAACTCTGGCTCTCTGAGTCTTGATGGTTGAAACGGTATCAATTTCCTTTTTTTCCGCCAAAACAGATTCTATTGTTTTTATCTCTACAATCTCCTCCTCTTCTTCAACCGTTTTTGGGTGAGAAGCCTCATCCATGTCTTCAGAAGATACTGATTCATCATGGGCAAGTACAACAACACCCGAATCTTCTTCGGGCACTATTTTCTCTTCAGGCTTATAGCTGAGCAATTCAAGATTTTCCGATTCCTTATCCGATTCATCCTCTTCTATTCCAGACTGTTCCTCCGGTTGTTCAACCTTACGCTTACCACCGCACATTCTGCTGCGCATTAACAATATAATGCAAACAAACAAAAGTGCATACAATATATAAGCCCATGTAGACAACCAAAACGGAGGTAGGACAATTATTTTCAGAGAAGCCTCTTCATTTCCACTGAACCCATCGCTGTTTACTGCTTTCACTCTCAATAAATAAGTACCGGGGAACAAATTAGTATAAATGGCTTCACCGGCCTTAGTCGTAATCCATTCATCACTGAACCCTTCCAACTTATAGGCATATTCCACTTTTTCAGGAATAATGTAATTATCTGAAGCAAACCGCACGCAGAACATATTCTGCTTATAATCCAATTCCACTTTTTCTGCAAAATTCAGAGCCTTATCCAAAACGACTTTATCACCATATATTTTTCCTACTTCAACTTCTTTATTGAACAATAAGAAATGAGTGAAAAACACGTTAGGCAATACCTCATTATATTTAATTTCATCGGGAAAGAAACGGTTAATTCCATATACACCTCCTATTACGATTTCACCGGAAGACAACTTTTTCACAGAGCGTTGATTAAAGCCACTCCTCTGCAAGCCATCTCTTTCATCATAAATATTACAACGAAAATCGTACATGCCGGTCTTTGAGTCAAGCATTGGTATGATATGAGTCAATCCTTTGGCAGAAGTTATCCATATATTCGAATTATCATCCTCTACAATTCCGGCTATCAACAAGTTCGACAAACCATTTTCCTCTGTAAGAATCGTCAGTTCATCTACCTTCGGATTATAAATATTCAACCCCTCACGAGTTGCTATCCATATCAGGCCACGGCTATCTTCATATACCTGGTTTATATTCTGGTTTGAGAAGCGAGTCTTTCCCGATTTTGTTCCCACCAAAGAGATAATCTTTTTTGTGGATAAGTCCATGACAGACAAGCCCCGGGAAGTTCCTATTATTAAAGAGTTATCCCTAGTCATACACAATGAAGAAACACTATTAAACGCGAGGTCAGACGTTGTGGTATTATAGGTATTAAATTCTCCTGTACGCGGATTAAAGCTCTGCAGACCGCCACCCAATGTTCCTATCCAGACAATACCGGATTTATCTTCCGCCAAGGCCCCGATGTTATTATCGGCCAATGAATTACTGTTTTTCGCTATATTCTTATAATGAGTAAAGCGGCCATTGTCATAACAATCCAATCCTCCTCCCAACGTTCCAATCCAAAGTTTTCCATCTTTGGCCCTCAACAGGCAAGAGACAGCATCCGATGACAAAGAATTGGTGCCGGAAGTCTCACGGGCAAACGACTGAGGTTCGCCGGCATTTATTTTCCAATGTATCAATCCGTCATTACTTGTCCCTATCCACAAATCTCCATTTTTATCTTCTTCAACCGCAGTAACATCACCCACATAATCAAGGCTGAATTTGAAAATACTTTCATGATAATAAGATATTCCTTTCTTCCATGTACCCACCCACATCATTCCATTAGAATCTCCATATAATGCTGAAACAGTATTATCTTGCAGGCTGCGTTCATCATCAGACTGGTGCATCAACGTTTTTATTTCACCGGTAGATTTATTCAGGATATTTATCCCATCATGTTCCCGTCCTAGCCAAATACGTCCTTGCAAGTCTTGAGCAACAGACAACACCGCACTACGCGATTGTTGTTTTATAAGGTCACTTAACTCCTTCTGCCATTTCTTTTCTTTCAGATTATAAATCCAAAGTCCGGAGGGACTGTAAACCCAGATATCCTCCTCTCTATCTACGAAAAAAGAAAAAATCTCATATTTATTATTTCCCAGTTCCTTGGGAATCTCCTTTAAATCCCAGTTTATTTTATTCGTATCCTTGTTCAGACACACAATCACTCCCGTATTATAAATCAGCAATACTCCATCGCTACACTCTGAAATATCCGTTATTTCTCCTTTAGGCAATTGACCGGCATCAAACAAAAGCGGATAAAGCAACTGTGATTCGGGAATATAAAGATAGCAACCTTTAGAAGCAATATAGAACCACATGTTCTTATTCTTATCAATATAAGTCAAAGCAGGAACTCCATCAATGCCGGCTTCCCACAGCAAAGTACGCACGTCACGATTAAAACTTTCTGTTTGAGAATCATAAACCGTATAACCGGCAGCAGTACGTATCCACAGTCTTTTCTTTCCATCTTCCTGCACCTTTTGAGCACAATTATCCGGCAAGGGGCCTGACTCAAGGTCATAACTGCGAAAGACCTTCATTTGGCTACCATCATAACGGTTTAATCCCGAAGTCGTGGCAAACCACATAAAACCTTCAGAATCTTTAAATATATCATTTATCTGATTGCTGGACAAACCGTCTTTCACTTCAAGATGCTTGAACATAAAACCACCGGCACTAACTGCCAAAGAAAGACATAACAGTACCATGACAAGTCCCAATTTCTTCATATCTTTATTATTTAAAAGCTAAATTCTTCTTTCCTATGCAAAAGAAAGAAAAAGCTTGATAATAACCAAGTTAATTCTTTCATTTTTATCATTTAATACCTATAATTTGTTTCACCGTTTCTCTCCAACTTTGAGCATAAGCATTATTTTTCCTATTTTTGCAACCGAAATGAAGCCATTAACAGATACACAATACATCCGGCAACTGGTCTCGGAGGGAGAACATTGCCATCAGGATTTTAAATTCGAGATATCGGATGCCCGCAAGATAGCCCGAAGTTTGTCAGCTTTTGCCAATACAGAAGGAGGACGATTGCTGGTCGGCGTCAAAGACAACGGTAAGATAGCCGGTATCCGTTCTGAAGAAGAAATATATATGATAGAAGCGGCAGCCACAATGTATTGTCGCCCCGAAGTAGAAATCGAAACACGGACTTATCTGGCCGAAGGAAAAGCTGTATTAGAAGTTTCTATCAGTGAAATGACAGCCAAGCCTGTTTATGCGCTGGATGAAGAGAATAAACCTTGGGCATACATCCGCATCAAAGACGAAAATATCCTCGCCACACCTGTACATCTGAAAATGTGGCAACATACCAAAAAACCAGAAGGAGTATTGGTCGAATTTACCGAAAGAGAACAACGGCTGCTTGACACACTGAAAGAACGTGGCGAAATATCTCTTAATCAGTGTTGTCGAATTTGCAACTTAAATAGGAAGACTGCAAGCGAACTATTAGCGGACTTTATTCGTTTTGGCTTAGTGGAGCCTGTATTTAGCGGACATAAGTTTTACTTCAGACTAAACCAAGAATAAAAACATCAATATTAAAACCTAAACTAAAGACAATAAGAGAAATGGAGATTTTAACCCAATTAATCGGCAGCATAAACGATGTTCTTTGGACATACATCTTAATTATAATGTTGCTAGGTTGCGCATTTTGGTTCACTTACAAGACGAAATTTGTACAATTTCGCATGATAGGCGAAATGGTACGTCTACTTGGAGATTCCACCGGCAAGACAGAAGGCCGCGAACATCACATCTCCTCTTTTCAGGCATTTGCCATCTCCATAGCAAGCCGTGTGGGAACAGGCAATCTGGCAGGAGTGGCCACCGCCATCACATTGGGTGGTCCGGGCGCCGTCTTTTGGATGTGGATAATTGCACTCTTTGGTGCCAGCAGTGCTTTTATCGAATCCACACTTGCTCAATTATATAAGGTACACGGACATAATTCTTTTGTCGGTGGCCCGGCTTATTACATGAGAAAAGGATTAAAACAGCCATGGATGGGAGTTCTATTCGCCTTTCTGCTTATTTTTACTTTCGGCTTTGCTTTCAATTCCGTACAGAGCAACACTATCTGTGCCGCCTTCGAGGAAGCATTCAATATCTCTCCGACTCTAATGGGATGCATATTAACTGCACTTACATTAATTATTATTTTTGGAGGTATTCAGCGTATAGCCAAAGTCAGTAGCATTATTGTACCCGTCATGGCCTTGGGATATATCTTTTTAGCCCTTTTCATCGTAATTATGAATGTAAAACATTTGCCGGGAGTCATTGAGCTGATTATTGAGAATGCCTTCGGTTGGAAACAGGCATTAGGCGGAGGTGTAGGTATGGCACTGATGCAAGGCATCAAACGCGGACTGTTCAGCAACGAAGCCGGTATGGGTTCCGCGCCCAATGTGGCAGCAACTGCCGATGTCACTCATCCTGTAAAACAAGGATTGATTCAAACATTAGGTGTTTTTACAGATACCCTGGTCATTTGCACATGTACAGCATTTATCATTCTTTTCAGCGGACTGCCGTCTACAGGAGAAGCCAACGGAATTAAACTGACACAGATGGCGTTGAATAATGAAATAGGCAATATCGGAACGATTTATGTGGCAGTAGCAATCCTATTTTTTGCTTACAGCAGCATTTTGGGAAACTATTATTATGGCGAAGCCAATGTACGTTACATCACCCGCCAACGCTGGGCTATTCCGGTTTACCGCATCTTAGTAGGCGGCATGGTTATGTTTGGTGCACTTGCCAGTTTGGACTTGGCCTGGAGCCTGGCAGATATGGCAATGGGATTCATGACCATCTGCAACCTGATAGCCATTATTTTATTAGGCAAATATGCTTTTCGTTTATTGGAAGATTACCGGATACAGAGACACAACGGAATCAAGAATCCTGTTTTCACTAAAGATAGGATGAAGGATATTGAGGAAGATTTGGAATGTTGGTAAAGTATTAAAAAAAATAAGTATCTTTGCGGCAAGAACATAAAATAAGAAAGCCATGAGCATATTTTCAAAATTATTCAGTAAAAAACAAGCAGAAGGAGAAGAAAGTACCAAAGTGGGTGGAATGGAAGACTTCATGACACTGATTCGTGTATATTACCAATCTGTAATGGCCTGCAACATAGGTATTACCAATATTAATTTCCTGCCTGATATGGCAGTTTTCAAACGTACGCTTAAAATTCCAACCCAAAACAATAAATTGGGAATTGCCGAAAAGTCACGCTGCAAAAAAATGCTGGTAGAACTTTATGGCCTGAGCGATGATTTCTTTAAAGAAATAGACAATTCCATTAAAAAGAATTGCAAGAACGTAAACGATGTAAAGACTTATCTTTTCATGTTCCAAGGATTCAGCAATGACTTGATGATGCTTATCGGCAACCTGATGCAATGGAAGTTCCGTATGCCCAGCGTAATGAAGAAGATGCTGCGCAATATGACGGAAAAAACCATCCATGACATTATGACCAAGACAGACTGGAAGGATGACAGCGTACACAAGACCTGTATTGCTATTCGCAAGTACCAACACGCATTGGGATACTCTGAAAAATGGATGACTGAATACGTTTACAACATTGTTTTATTAGCTAAAAAAGAGCCGAAGCCGAAGGAATAAAGATTTCATGAACTCTCTATTAAACATCGAAGCACATCCGTTAGAGCCCTTTTTACCGGCTAATGCCGTCCTGTTGATGCTGGGTAGTTTTCCTCCGCAAAAAAAACGGTGGAGCATGGATTTCTTCTACCCTAACCTGCAAAATGATATGTGGCGTATCGTCGGACTTATTTTCTTTCAGGATAAAGAGCATTTTCTGAACCCTGAGAAGAAAGTATTTGATAAAGACCGTATCATTGAATTCCTAAACGACAAAGGAATCGCACTTTATGATACAGCTTCAGCTATCCGCCGTTTACAGGACAATGCCTCCGACAAGTTTCTGGAAGTAATAGAACAAACAGATATCAGCCTGTTACTAAAACAAATTCCGATGTGCAAAGCCATTGTTACCACCGGACAGAAGGCAACAGACATTATCCGCGAACAAATAGACGTAAAAGAGCCAACCGTAGGTACAAGCGAACCGTTCGAATTTGGAGAGAAGACTATGAAATTATATAGAATGCCTTCTTCCAGCCGTGCCTATCCTTTGGCACTAGAAAAAAAAGCTGCAGCTTATCGGGTCATGTTCAGCGAATTAGGGTTATTGAACGAATAAGAAAAAAAATATTTTTTCATAAATAAGTTTGTATATTTCAAATATTACACTACCTTTGCAGCCGCAAACACGGGAGTAGCTCAGTTGGTAGAGCACCGGTCTCCAAAACCGGGTGTCGGGAGTTCGAGCCTCTCCTCCCGTGCAAATAAAAAGGTTGTGTCAATACATTGATACAACCTTTTTTATATAGTGCAAAGCCTCGACTATCCCCTTCCAGTGAACCAAACCACAAAGCACCGGTCTCATCTTGATAGATAGAGATGATATCGGAACAGTCAGAAACCCCTGTGGGTGATAAGGAGGCAGTCATTATTCTTGGGGGGAGGTAACATATCAATCAAACACCTGTCGCCTGATGTTGTCTCCTCCGGTTTTCAACCTCTGCATACGTTTTTTGAGCTCCCTAAGTCGTTTCATTAGCCGGACTAAACGTTTTCGTCCTTTCGGTTATGCCTGTCTGTCCGTCGGATTACTACAGTCTCCGGCAGTGGACTGTACGGTCTACGTCAATGGACTGTACGGTCCACTGCAACGGACTATACAGTCCGCTGCCGGAGACTGTAATAATCTTCCGTTTAAAAGACCTTGACCGACCCTAAGAAACGGCTTATTCTTCCCTTTGTTTGTGATATGATATTTGCCCCCCTAGAATAATAAAAAACAGACAATGTGCCGCCAAAAGCTTCATCAGCTTTTAGAAAAAGACTTTGTTCTTTTTTAAAAAGAACAAGATGTTTTGCGGAAAGACCAAGGTCTTTTTTCAACACACTTTCCTCTGAATTTTCTCGCTGATTTAATGAATAAATTGAGTCCCGAAAGAAAGTTGACAAGACTTCCTTTCACGTTTCACAATCACCGGGAACTTGCTGTTCATAAGGGTTTCCGTGTGAAAGCAATCCATTCACCCCTTAAAAGTTCTTTTCACCCAAAAAACCGATGAATAAAGGGTTTCAGAGAGTGAAACGTGTGAAAGCAACTTGATATCAACTTTTTCTTAAGAGCATTCTTATTGCAAAAAAAGACATCAAGGTATTTGCAATAACTTATGAGTCTGCAGGCTCAACCGCCATTCGGGATGCTTCAGAATATAAGCAATTACTTCCTCGGTATTGGAACAGGAACAAGGCTGCATAAAATAATACTGAGCAGGCAAATCCAGATAAACAGATACATCTTGTCCTACATAGACAACCTTCACCTCATCTATATGGTTTAACTTTATTTCCCCTCCTTCTTTTGGCGAACAAGTCACCCAGTCTATATTGTTCGGCAGCACACACATACCGTTAGTCTCGACACAGACATATTTTCCTTCATTATGCAAAGCATCCACCAAAGCTTCGTCAATCCACAAACCCGGTTCGCCACCGGTAAGAATAACCATAGGAGCAGGATACTTAACGACTTCCGATATTATTTCTTCATCGCTCATCATTACCCCGTCTTCATGTGACGTATCGCAAAAAGAACACTTCATATTGCATCCCGAAAAGCGGACAAATATGGCAGGAATACCTGTATGATATCCTTCACCCTGCAAACTATAAAAAATCTCATTAATCTTTTTCATATATCACAGTATTACCTTCCGATTCGCGGACTTCAACTTTAAAACAAAAGGGTATTTGCTCACAAATCCAATGTGCAATATTTTCGGCCGTAGGATTAAATTGAAGTACCTCATTCAGATTTTGATGATCCAAACGCCCCATCACAGCCTCTTTGATATGGGTAAAGTCCACCACCATCCCGTCTTCATTCAGCACCTCCGAACGGCAATAAACTGTAATAATCCAATTGTGACCATGCAAATTCTCACATTTACTTCTATACGAAAGTTTCAGGCTGTGCGAAGCCGATACTTCCATTCGCTTAATTACTGTATACATTGCTTTAGTTTATATTTAGAAAGAACTTACACCTAATGTCACCTCGGTGTGTAGATGCAAAGATACATTATAAAATCTAAGAATATAGAACAGTAATCCGTATTTTTTCATTTTTTGGTCTATATTTGCATCCATGAAAATTTTCTATACCGTCACAGGAACGATATCACTGGCATTAGGCATTATTGGCATCTTTGTACCTCTTCTGCCTACCACCCCTTTTTTATTGTTATCCGCCGCACTCTATTTTCGCGGTTCTCCACGTCTGTACAGTTGGCTAATCCATCAAAAACAACTGGGACCTTATATTAAAAATTTCCGTGAATACCGCGCCATCCCCTTACGCGCAAAAGTTATTTCCGTATCACTGATATGGATAACCCTAAGTTATTGCATTTTCCAAATAGCTCCTTATCTTTGGTTGAAAATTGTATTACTTGCCATAGCCATTGGTATCACTTGGCATATTCTTTCATATAAAACACTGAAAAAGTAAACCGGCAAGGAGGCAGTAAAAAAGGAGTCGTAAAAGACTGAAAAAAAAGTTTTTTGACCGGAATTGATAAATTCCCCTCAAAATATTTTCTTGTTTGCTTTCAATCCTATATATTTGTGTACAATTTTGGTATAAAATGACTGAAGAAGACAAAAAGCTATTAAGTACTTTTGAAGCAAGACTGAGACATTTTATGTATTTGCACGATGAATTAACGCGTGAAAATGCTCAGTTAAAGCAACTTCTCGCCGAAAAAGACGAAAAGATAGAACAAGTAGAAGATAGTCGCAAAGAATTGGAAGTAATGTATACCAATTTAAAAATGGCTAGGACAATCAGTATCCACGATAATGATATCAAAGATACGAAGCAAAGGTTGTCAAAGCTCGTGCGTGAAGTCGACAGATGCATCGCTTTATTAAAAGGCCAATAGGATTTTAAAACAATAAAACGATAGTATGATGGACGATGTGATGAAAATACATTTACTGATTGACAACGAAAGATACCCTTTAACTATTCGTCGGGAAGATGAACTGTTATATAGGAACGCTGCCAAACAGATTGATAATAAACTAAACAAATACCGTAGCCGTTTTCCTGATTTCAGCCCCACAAGGCATTGGGCAATGGCTGCGTTGGAATTAGCTTTTGAAAACATTTCTATGAAAGACAGAAATAATACTGAACCTTATCAGGAGAAGTTGAAAGAGCTGACGAAAGAGATAGAGCAGTATCTTAGTAAAAACGAATAGTTTAAATTTTTAAATTAAGGATATTCACGCACAACTTAACTGTCAAGAGAAGGGTTCTTGACAGAATGGTTGTGCGTTTTTTATTTATATAAATTAATAACAATGGTAACAACAGTAATAATAGCAATTGTGTGTTTCGCTGTAGGTGGTGGGTTATCATACATGCTTTTCAGATATGGCCTGAAATCGAAGTATGACATCATCATTAAGGAAGCACAAACAGAAGCTGAAGTAATCAAGAAGAACAAGCTTCTCGAAGTTAAGGAGAAATTCTTAAATAAAAAGGCGGATTTGGAAAAAGAGGTTGCATTGCGCAACCAGAAAATCCAGCAAGCCGAAAACAAATTGAAACAGCGCGAACTGATGCTGAATCAGAAACAGGAAGAAGTACAGCGCAAACGTACAGAAGCTGAAGCTATCAAGGAAAACTTGGAAGCGCAAATTGTGATTGTAGACAAGAAGAAAGAAGAATTGGACAAACTGCAAATGCAGGAACGCGAAAAACTGGAAGCACTGTCCGGTTTGTCTGCCGAGGAAGCAAAAGAACGTTTGGTGGAATCTTTGAAAGAGGAAGCCAAAACCCAAGCTGCCTCTTATATTAATGATATTATGGACGACGCCAAGTTGACAGCCAACAAGGAAGCCAAACGAATCGTCATCCAGTCCATTCAGCGAGTTGCCACAGAAACAGCAATCGAAAACTCCGTCACTGTATTCCATATTGAATCAGATGAAATCAAAGGTCGTATCATCGGCCGTGAAGGACGCAATATTCGTGCTTTGGAAGCTGCAACAGGCGTTGAAATTGTAGTGGACGACACTCCGGAAGCTATCGTACTTTCCGCATTCGACCCGGTTCGTCGCGAAATTGCCCGCCTAGCACTTCATCAGTTGGTAACAGACGGACGTATTCATCCGGCACGTATCGAAGAAGTGGTTGCCAAAGTACGCAAACAAGTAGAAGATGAAATCATCGAAACCGGTAAGCGTACCACTATCGACTTGGGTATTCATGGTTTACACCCCGAATTAATCCGTATTATCGGTAAAATGAAATATCGTTCTTCCTATGGTCAGAACTTATTACAGCATGCACGAGAAACTGCAAACCTCTGCGCTGTAATGGCATCAGAATTGGGACTGAATCCGAAGAAAGCCAAACGTGCCGGACTCTTGCATGATATTGGTAAAGTGCCAGATGAAGAACCTGAATTGCCACACGCACTGCTGGGTATGAAGATAGCCGAGAAATACAAAGAAAAACCGGATATTTGCAACGCTATCGGTGCTCACCATGACGAGACGGAAATGACCAGTTTGCTGGCTCCTATCGTTCAGGTATGTGACGCTATCTCAGGTGCACGTCCGGGAGCGCGCCGAGAAATTGTAGAGGCATATATCAAACGCTTGAATGACCTCGAACAGTTGGCAATGTCTTATCCGGGAGTAACAAAGACCTACGCCATCCAAGCCGGTCGTGAATTGCGTGTTATCGTAGGTGCCGACAAGATTGACGATAAGCAAACCGAAAGCCTGTCAGGAGAAATAGCAAAGAAGATTCAAGATGAGATGACTTATCCGGGACAAGTGAAAATTACGGTTATCCGCGAGACACGTGCGGTAAGCTTCGCCAAATAATATCGAATAAAACTGAATTTTATTTATACAGAGGATGTTTCATCAAAACTGGGACATCCTCTTTTCATTCCCCTCCAATACTCTCATGAAGTTACAGTCTCTTCCGATACTTTCCTTACTCTTCTTCTTTACTGCCTGTTCTGTACGAGAAGATACCTTATGGCTGCAAAAAGCTGAACAATTCTATGCAGACAAACAAATAGACAGCACCCTCACTTACTTAAACAGAATCGTACCCGAAGAATTAGGAGGAGAAGACGTTTACACCTATTGGCGGATTCAGTTCAGCGTCGCCCCCCAGCCTTTCATCCTGCATTCCTCTGAGAAAATAGAAAAGTTGTCCCAACATTATGAAAAGATGAAAGATACAATAAACTTGAGAGAGATAAACCACATAAAATACAGGCAATTCCTATACAACCAAGTATATGATAAAGCCGATTCCATGCTTCAAATAATCGAAAAAGAAGCCATCGTACAACAATGTCCCAAAGAGCTTGTACGCACTTATATCTATAAAACACAATTCTTTAAACAAATAGGAAGGGCAGATTCTACTTTGGCTTACATCAACAAAAAGATGGCAATAGACACCACCCATCTACACCTCAAGCATTATTATCGGGAAAAAGCCCAGACACTACTCGGGCTAAGAGAATTTGAAGTCGCAAAAGAAATGCTGGATTCTGCCAAAGCCTATGCCACAAGAGATAAAGATAGCGAATTCGCATATAGCCTTGCCAAAGAATACACCGACCTATATGTAGCTCAAAGGCAGTTCTCCGAAGCCCTGCAATCCTTACAACAGTCCCGCCGGAACATGAAACGCAGTGACATTCCTCTGCACAACATGTACAAAGCCCATGTTTATGAACTCATGCACCAGCAAGACTCCGCCTACTATTACTACAATCTGGTATCCCAGTCAAGCAATATATTCTTGGCAAGCGAAGCCGCACTACGCCTCTCTTATCTGTACGAGCAAAGCGGATCTCCCGAAAAGGCATTCCGCAAACATGAAAATGCTATTGCTTTCCTTCACAACATCTACTCAGCCTATAACAATCAGGCCAGTGCCAGCCAGTTTAACGAGCTGAAACTGGAAACAGAAATCAATGCATTGGAAATTGTACGCCAACGCCATATCAATCTCATATTGCTGCTCACATTCATCCTCTCAATGATTGTCACCGCTTTCTTGTATTATCTCCAATACAAGAAAAAAGAGGAAATGAAAAGAATCCTCCAACAGGAAAGCGAACGGCTAAAGCAAGAAAACAAACTACTGAAACAAGCGGAAGAACTAAGCGTCCTCAGAGAGAAGGCAAGCATGTTACGCGAAGAACTGCTTCGTAAGATGGAAGTGTTCAAAAAACTGCCCTCTTTGGACAACGATACGGAAGAAGATAAAAACAGTAATCGGCAAATATCATTAACAGAAAATGAATGGCGGGAAATAAGAGTCGTACTCGACAGTAACTATGACCATTTCACAACCCGCCTGAAACAGAAATTTCCCACATTGAGTATAGCGGACATTAACTTCTGCTGCCTGATAAAAATCAATGTCAGCCTACACGATATGTCGAACATTTACTGTATAAGCCGAAACTCTGTCAGCAAAAAAAAGCTACGCATGAAAGAAAAGCTCGGTATCACCTCCGATGAAGGAATTTCATTGGACGAATACCTGCAAAAGTATTAATTGTCCATCATAAAAGATAGCTAAACAGCTAATATACAACGATATAATATTCCATAATTGTCCATCACGATTTTATAATCAGATTCCTTTCATTCCTAACTTTGCGGTAAATTTTAAAACAACAAAGTATGAAACCACATTTATTTTTTGTGCTGGCTACCTTGATGATAACAGCCTGCAACAGCAAACAAAAAGAGAGCGACAACACAGCATCAGGCGATTCAAGAATATGGAACGAGCTGCCTACTGTGGCAGCCAAAGTGGAAACAAACGGAACCACCCTCATGGTATGCGATTGGACAGCCGTTAAAGATTCCATCCACCTGCCACTCAGTTATTTCATCGAAGATTTGGAAATTGTAAAGTTGGACAATAAGGACGAAGCCCTGGTAAGGAACAGCAGTGTAGTCGTATCAGACAACTACATCCTAATCCACTGTTCTCAAAACATACCTTTCAAATTATTCGACCGTAAAGGGAAGTTCTTGCGTAACATCGGCTCAGTGGGAAACGGTCCCGGAGAATACACTCAGGTAGGGCCTTTTCAACTGGATGAAAAACACAACCGCATCTACCTCATGCCATGGAATGCAACCAAACTCATCACTTACAATCTGAACGGAGAGTTGCAAAAAAACATTCCACTGATAGGTGAATCGGAAAAATGGGTACTCCCCAAATCCGTATTCCATGTAGACGGAGACAAAGGGCAAATTACTGTAGCCACACTGCCTTGGAAAAATAATCCAAGAATGATTTGGGTGCAAGACTTCGAAGGCAACCGCCTTGCCGAACTTCCTCCCATGAAAGAGATGAAGCCCGATTACAGCAACGACATTTACCATAACAACAACACGGAAGCCTTCGATTTCTCCTTTCTGGACTTTCATATAGAAAAAGCTGATACCTTGTATCACTACGACTATACCCAGAATAAGCTGCAACCGACCTTTACCATCCATTTTTCTAGTGGAAAAGCTCCAATTCACTGGCAATACGAATACCCGACTTGCTTTATTGGGACTGTTGTAGGAAAAATGGAGCAAACAGACAATCACGGCAGTAGCGAAACAAGAGAGCACCGAAACTTTATTGTAGACAAGAAGACGCTGAAAGGAGGATTATACAAAGTGTACAATGACTTTTTGGGAAACGGAGAAACTTTTTGGTTCGCAAGTTGCCGAAATGGGCATTATATTCGAAACATCGATCCCAACGTATTGAAAGAAGAACTGGAGGAAGCACTCAAGAAAACCGACCTGTCACCCGAAATGAAGGAAAAAATCAGCACACTGGCAGGCTCCATCCAAGAGAATGACAATAACTACCTGTTGATTGGCCGTATGAAGCAAACAAACAATAGCCATTAAACATGACCATAACACGACATGAATTAAAATGGCTGCCCAGCAATGAACAGCCATTTTAATTTATACTATCAGAAAGAATATCCAAGAGTCACCCAAAACGTATTTCGGAACGGACAGTCATCTGATGCAAACAGCCATGCAAAATCCAGATGTCCACCGTAGCGGTTCATTCCTGCACCTACTGTAGCAAAACTATGATCTCCTTTTTCCTTGTCTCCATAATGATAACCACCCCGAAACATAAAATGCTCCGCCAACGTATATTCTGCTCCGGCACTTACATTCACTGCCTCCACATCCGAAGGGGCCAAGCGATAACCTAAATCGGCTGTCACCATCAAGCGGTGCATCTGTGAAAACGGTAAGTCGACCGAACCGCCCACTTTAGCCATCATCGGCAGAGACTCACTGGACTTGGGATACTTTATCTTCGGTCCCAGATTGCTCACTTGTAATCCGGCAGTCCAACTCGCACCTTCCATCCGGGCTATTGCCTTCCTGTAAAATGCACCCAAGTCAAAGGCGACCGTACTTGCTCCCTGGTCGTTGCCTACCTTTCCCATATCCGAATAGATATAACGAAAAGTAGCAGATACGGAAAGGTTCTTAATTAACTCACGGGCATACCCCACTTCAGCAGCCAGTTCCTTCGGACGTATACTCTCCCCTCCGGTCTCAAGGGCACCTAACTTCGGATAGTTATAATAACGGAAACCCGCCAATATCACATTCTTCTCGTCTATCTTATAAAAACCTCCCAGCGTATGTAGCGAGTATCCTGACTGATAATCGCGCATCCATGGAGCATACGTATAAGAAGCACCACCCTGAGTATTCTTATCTGCCACAACAGTAGCACCATTCAAAAAGATGGCATTCTCATTGCCGGTGAGTGAAACACCTGCGCCAGCCAATGCAGCCGTACGAGCATCGGGCATAATAGTCAGAAAGTTGGCAGCTCCCGTATTGATAGCAGTTACTTCATCCTGCCCATAAGCACCGGCAACAAACATGCCCAAAGCTACTACACAAAATATTGTTTTCTTCATATTTTACTATTTCTTTCTTCTACCGGATTAATATTTAATAAAGTTTTGTTTCATCGTATGACCGTTGCATTGATATTCCATCGTGTAATATCCGGCAGCCAACTTGCTTACATCTATTGTTGTCATAGACATCGCCATCACTCCCCTCTTCGCATCAAGTACCTTCCCGCCCGTACTGTTATAAATAATGATACGTGCATTACCGGCCAACTGATAGTTCACCCAAAAGAGCAAACTTCCATCACTTACTTTATTGTTTTTCAAAGTCAACGTCGGTGTCTCATCCGTCACCTCAATATTCAATGCCGCAGCAGCGTCTACACAACCATAGCCAAGCTGTCCGGCATATTTCAGATTATAAGCATCTACATCATAGGCACTCTTGAAGAGTATTTCTTTCAGCCTATCAGGAGTAAATTCCCTCTCGCTCAATCCATATTTCTGAATAACCAAAGCCGCTACCCCCGACACCATCGGACAAGCCATAGAAGTTCCACTCATATCCCCATAAGAAGAATTATGAATAGTACTATACACCATCCCATTACCATTCAGGTTACCTCCTGGAGCCGAAATATCAATGTATGAACCATAATTGGAATAAGAAGCCTTCGTATAGTCCGGAGCAATGGCAGCCACCGACACTACCGGCTCATAATCGGCCGGAGAAGCCGTACCGGGGTTAGACACATTATCATTGCCTGCAGCAAAGATAACAATGCCGCCTTTCATCGGGCTGTCAGGCAACTGGTTACCATCATTGTCGCACCCGGCATATTTAATAAAATAGTCAATTGCTTCCTTATCCGCAGGATCAATATATGAGGTGCTGGTAGTGGTCGTATTGTATCCCCAACTGTTTTGACTGATAACCGCTCCATTATCGGCACCATATTTAATGGCCGCAGCCGTATTATTGGAGCCTACAGAGCCCAGCACTTGAGTACACATCAGTCTCACGCCACTTCCCGCAGTACCGTTTCCTCCTGCTATTCCGGCAATTCCCCTATCGTTATTTCCACTTGCTGCAATGATTCCCGCCACATGCGTAGCATGTTTCATGGGAGTTAGTTTGCCTGAATCATACATGAAATTATAGCCATTCACATCATCTATATAACCATTCCCGTCATCATCGATACCGTTTCCGGGGATTTCTCCTTCGTTCACCCATATATTATCCACCAAATCGGGATGGTTCACCTGGATGCCTCCGTCCATCACTGCAACAATAATACGGGGATCCCCGGTACATTCTTTCCAGGCATCAGACACCCGGATATCAGCACCCGGTTGTTGCCACGCCTCTGTACCCGGATTTTCCAGATACCACTGCTTGTCAATAAAAGTATCATTGAAATCAATGGCACGCCAAACCGGTTCATTCATACCCAACGATCTCACCTTCACAATAGGTGCAGCTATTTCTATCCCTTCCAGAACCGAAACCTCACCGGCCGCACGCGCCACAGAAACATCCTCCGAATACCAGACATCATACCATAAATGCAATCCCTCACGGCGTGTACGTTCTTCATATTTTCCAGCATGGGGAAAAGTACGTTCCATGCGGGTTATTTTCAATGCCGATGCAGAACGGCCTATCATTTTAATTCGTGCAGATATACCGCCGTCAGCGCTTCGCTCACTCAAATTTCCGGCAGGTTCCTCTTTCAGTTTAATGCGCATACGTCCCTGTACAACATCATTTTCAGATAGTCCCAGCTCAGCAAGATTTATTTCCGGCCCATTGTCCGGCAGACTGACCTCTTCCTCCTGATGACAAGAATAGAGGAGAGAAACAGACAGCAAGAATGGAATTATTCTTTTCATTGTATCTTTTTTATGTATAATAATCTACGATAAAACTTATAGTTGGAAGTTGCAAATATATGCTTTTTTCTTCATTCTTACGACTTTACCTATCAAAATAAAATATATAGTATAAAATTAGCGTTATGACTACATCAATCATAACGCTAATAGACACTTAAATAAAAACTCCTTGCAGAAGCCTAGCCCCCAATCATCTCTATTTCAATTCAAACAATACTTTTGATTTAATATCTATTGCCGAAGTAGCGACTATCGCTTCAAACTTGCCCGGTTCTGCCACCCATTTGTGACGGCCATCATCAAAGAAACTCAATGCCTCTTTACCGATGGTAAATGTCACTTCCTTGGTTTCTCCCGGAGCCAATCTTACTTTACTGAAACCTTTCAATTCCTTAACAGGACGAGGCAAAGATGATTTCAAATCACTGATATAAAGTTGTACCACTTCCGAACCTTCCCGACTGCCAGCATTGGTAACAGGTACAGTGACGGTCAGCACTTCATCTTGTCCCATGACCTTCTTGTCGGCTACAGCTTTTCCATATTTAAAGGTAGTATAGCTCAATCCATGGCCGAAAGGGAATAATGGTTTTGTCTTTTCTTTATCGGCCCAACGATAACCCACAAAAATACCTTCATTGTATTTTTCATCTAAAATGTTACTTCCATCCGTTCTGAGCACACCCGGATATTCCCCCAATTTATGTGCACCGATATCTTCTAAAGAAGCAGGGAAGGTAAACGGCAACTTGCCGGACGGATTCACATCACCTACCAATACCGAAGCAATGGTATTGCCCGCTTCCGTACCCAGATACCATGCCTGAACAATGGCCGGGACTTCCTTTACCCATGGCATAGCTATCGCATTGCCCGAAATATTCACAACTACCAAGTTCTCATTAGCCTGTGCTAACGCAGCAATCACTTTATCCTGCCCATACGACAAACCAAGTTCCTTACGGTCTGCATCTTCACAATCCTGATGTGCACTTTTGTTCAGACCACCGATAAAGATGACATAATCCGCATCTTCAGCCACCTTTACAGCCTCAGCTATCAGTTCTTCCGGAGAGCGGTTGTCTGCCAGATTCTGACCGGATTTCACTCCGTTATATTCTCCTGACGGATCACCCACATAGCCACGTGCATAAACCACTTCCACCTTGTCTCCTACTCTTTTCTTAATTCCTTCCAACGGAGAAAGTTCATATTTAACTTTCAGTGAAGAGCTTCCCCCTCCCACAGTCATCATTTTTATGGCATTCTCACCGATGACAGCAATCTTTTTGACTTTGTTCAAGTCGACAGGCAGCACATTGTTGCGGTTCTGCAACAGTACGATGCCTTCCTCGCCAATATGACGGGCAGCAGCAAAATGTGCCTCAGAACAGAGAGAACCATAGGGACGGGTTCTGTCCATAGTTGTACGATAGGCCAGACGAAGGATGCGTCTTACTTTATCATCAAGTTCCTTTGTTCCTACTTTGCCTTCCTTTAGAAGTTTCAAGTAAGGATGTGCCAAATAGTAGTTATCATAAGCATTACTGGCACCATTCGACAATCCGTTTGTCCAGCTACCGAATTCCATATCCAATCCGTTACGGACAGCTTCTTCAGTATCATGTACACCGCCCCAGTCGGAAACCACAACACCGTCAAACCCCCATTCTCCTTTCAGAATATCATTCAGCAAATATTGGTTATGACAACCGTGCTGATTCTTATAAAGATTGTAAGAGCCCATGATAGACCAAGCTTTTCCTTCCTGTACAGCTGCTTTGAAAGCCGGCAGATAAATTTCATACAATGTACGATCATCTACAATAGCGTTTGTGGTGTGGCGGTTCACTTCTTGATTGTTCAATGCATAATGTTTCACACATGCAGCTACTCCGTTTTGTTGTACTCCCTGTATATAAGGCACGACCATCTTTCCTGCCAAATAAGGGTCTTCCCCCATATACTCAAAGTTACGCCCATTCAGCGGAGTACGGTAAATGTTCACTCCGGGACCTAACAGTACGTTCTTGTTACGATAACGCGCCTCTTCACCAATACTTTTTCCATAGAGCAAGGACATTTCAGGATTCCAAGTAGCTGCCAGACAAGTCAAAGCCGGAAAAGCCACACACGAGTCATTTGTCCAGCCGGCTTGCTCCCATTCGTCCCACAACACTTCGGGACGGATACCATGAGGACCATCTGTCATCCAAAATTCAGGAATCCCTAAACGGGGCACACCCGGAGAAGAAAATTTGGACTGAGCATGAGTCATTGCTACTTTTTCTTCCAAAGTCATGCGACTGAGTGCATCTTCTATTCTTTCCTCTACAGGTTTTGTTTCATCCAAATAAATGGGGGTAGTCTGCGCCCGTACCCCACTGATAAGTGTCAGGGTCAGCATACCCGATACTATTATTTTCTTCATAATTCTTCTTTATTTAATTTTTACTGTCTTTGCCGTTAAATGATAATTTAGCTTCGTAAGAGCGGGTTGAATCCGCCCCTGCCGGTTAATAAACTCCGTTTTAGACAACTAACATTCAAAGTTTACTCTTCAATCTGCAAACCCAGCGAACGGATATAGCCCACTTGCGGCACACAATTTTCACATTTACTGTTTTCTATAAAATCAATCATCGCCTTCTTCATCAATTCCTGGTCGGGACGTGCATCCCGTATCTCCTTATAGGTGCTGCGCGGTGCTTCCGAGAAGGCAATTATCTGTTCCCAATTTTCGGGAGCTTTGATGCCCATGAAGCAGGAACCATCCTTTTTCTTGTAAGGCCAGAAAGTATAACCAATGTTGTTTTCCTCCATCACCTTGCAAAAGGCAGCCTGCCATTCATCAGTATTATGTCCTATTTCACCCATATACATCGGCAGGTTCACGCTATCACGGAAATTAATGATTTCCTGAATTGCAGCCTTGGTAGGTTCTCCACCATAACGGTGACAAGTGTACATCAATTTATCATCATATCTGGCATCCTTAAACGGTTTAAAGTTACCATTCCACTGCGAACCACCTATCAGGATAATATGGTTATTATCCACTTCACGGATTGCCTTTACCGCCCGTTTGTGCAGAGGTTCGAGTTTGGCATTCAGTTCCTCCATATCTGCAAAATAAGGTGCAATAGGCTCATTTATCAGTTCATAGCCCAGTATCACCGGCTCATTTTTATAATAATCGGCTATCTTGCGCCAAATATTACAGAACAACTGCTGACTGGACTCACTTTCGAACAGCCAAGGATATCCGTAGCTGTCATCAATATTATCTCCGGTCTGTCCACCGGGAGCATCGTGCATATCAAGAATGAGATACAGCTGATTGTCACGGCACCAGTTGACCACACTGTCCACACGGGCAAATCCGTCCTGATTGGCTTTTAGTCCCATATAGTCTTCTTCTGTAAAGAGTTTGTAATGGAAAGGAAGACGGATGGTATTGGCGCCGGTTGAAGCGATGAACTCCACATCCTTGCGAGTAATGTAGTTGTCCTTGAACTGCTTCCAAAACTCATCCACAAAGTCCGGTCCTACCATCTGGCAGAACATCTCATCGATGAAACGCCCCGAATTGGTTTTGTTGAAACCAAACATATAGCCTTCGGGATTCAGCCAGTTGCCTAAATTAGTACCTTTAATAAAAAGTTTGCTTCCATCCGGCTGAATCAAATCCTGTCCTGACACACGTACAAATGATTCAGGAGCTGGCACAAGTTCATCTGTCTGTGCCTGTTTTTGTTGACATGAAGCAAACATTCCTGTCAGCAAAAATGCATAAAATATATTTTTCATACCTATCAAATTATTAATCAATCACTTCTAAATCAGCAGAAAGTCCCTCATCACTGTTTGTTCCCAACCACAAAGTGAACTCACCCGGTTCTACGACTTTCTTCATATCTATGTTCCAATATGCCAAATCACTCACAGGCAAATTAAAAGTCACCGTTTTTGTCTCACCCGGCTGCAATGTCACACGCTGGAAACCTTTCAGTTCTTTTACGGGCCGGGTGACTGAACCTACTTTGTCGCGAATATACAATTGGACGACTTCCGTACCTGCATATTCTCCTGTATTGGTTATATTGACAGAGGCAGTTAATGTCTCACCGGTTCTCAGCTTATCAGCAGACAAGTTTAGCTTATCGTAACCGAAAGTAGTATAGGACAATCCATATCCGAAGGGAAACAAAGGACCAAAACCTGCATCCATATAAAAAGAGCTACACCCCAAAGATGTTTGTCCTGCTTCCACCGGAATGTCGTCAATCAATGTTTCTTTGCCACTCGGCGCACGTCCGGTATGATTATGAGCATAATAGATAGGTGACTGTCCCACCATCTTCGGGAAAGTAACCGGAGTCTTTCCACTTGGAACCACTTTACCAAACAAAATATCCGCCAAAGCAGGACCGCCCATTGTGCCCGGATGAAACGAATAAAGAACAGCGCTGGATTCATTCACTTCCTTGCCAATGGTCAGCGGGCGTCCCGCCATTACAATTGTTACCAGTGGCTTGGCTGTTTTAGACAAAGCCTCTATCAGTTCCTGCTGCGCTCCACGCAAATTCAAATCGGCCAAGGAATGCGCCTCTCCCGAAAGAATGGCTTCCTCACCTACAAAAGCCAGAACCACATCAGCACGACGGGCGGCAGCGACTGCTCTGGCAATGCCTTCCGTACGTTTGTCGCGGCTATACGCCAATCCCGGCTCATATATTATTTGTACTTTCTCCCCATATATTTCCTGCAATGCCTTCAACGGAGTCTGTGTGTACTCCTTTTCACCATCGAACACCCATGTTCCCAACTGGTCGTGCGGTGCATCCGCCATCGGACCGACAACAGCTACCGTGTGGACTTTCTCGTTCAATGGCAATATTGCATTATCGTTCTTCAACAAAATGACAGACTGTTCTGCAGCCTCTTTCGCCTTCGCCAAATGCTCCGGTGCATATTTCACAGTCTGTTCTGTCACCACGTATGGATGATCAAACAATCCCAAACGAAACTTCAAGCGCAAAATATTGCGGACTGCATCATCAATGGCAGCCTCAGATACTTTCCCTTCTTTAACCAACGCTTCCAGATTTTCAATGAAAGCACCGCTTACCATCTCCATGTCCACCCCGGCATTCACCGCCTTTTCCGCTACTTCCTTACGATCTTTGCAGAACCCATGAGGAATCATTTCAGTGGCCGAGGCCCAGTCGGTCACCACCATACCGTCATAGTCCCATTCATTACGTAGCACCTCTTTCAATATAAAGCTATTCCCGGTAGAAGGCACTCCGTCATTATCATTAAAAGAAGTCATAAAAGTGGCGCATCCCGCCTTGGCAACTGCCTCGAAAGGTGGCAGATACACATTACGGAGCAGACGCTCGGGTATAAATGTCGAATTATAGTCCTTTCCAGCTTCCGAAGCCCCATAACCTACAAAGTGCTTGGCACAAGCTGCTATGGAAGTCGGAGCCTTCAACGAATCTCCTTGAAAACCTTTTACCATGGCCACTCCCATGACAGCATTCAAATAAGGATCTTCACCGCAACTTTCCGCCATACGCCCCCAACGGGCATCACGAGACACATCAATCATAGGAGCAAAGGTCCAACGGATGCCATCTGCCGAAGCCTCAACAGCGGCCACACGTGCACCGTCCTCCACAATCTGCGGATTGAAAGTCGCCGCTTGTCCTAGCGGAATAGGAAAAATAGTCTTATATCCGTGAATCACATCACGGGACATCAAAACAGGGATACCCAAGCGTGATTCTTTCACAGCAATTTCCTGTACTTTATTTACTAACTCGGGATTGGTCAGATTTAAAAACGAACCAACTTTTCCCTCTCTTATCAATGCGGCCATTTCCTCAACATCCCCATTCGGACTCAACTGATTCATCTGACCGACTTTCTCCTGTAGGGTCATCTTGCCCAACAGTTCATCCACTTTCTGCTCTATGACGTTTTCTTTCCCTCCTTGCTGTGTACAAGCAAAGAAAGGCAACATAAGCAAACAAGCCGAAAATAATTTCAAATGTTTCATGGTATTCTCTTAAAAAAAGGGGATATTCCAGCAATCAAATCTATCAAATTATCAACAGTGGAATATCCCGCATCCTAACTATATATTACCTATTAACCTAACCAGTCATAACAAAAATCAATATTCATTTTGTATAATAGTGCCTTTAGCCGCTTCTATTTCACTCTGTGGAATAGGAATGTACTTCTTAGTCGCTGTCCAAGCTTCGCGTTCCGGCACAGCCGTACCAGTAGTTTTCCACTCTGTTTTCGCACAAGTCCAATACAGTTTACGACCATCCTTACCTTCAGCATAATTGTTCTTATTTCCTTCTCCTTCAAAGAGTTTTGCCGGAAGTTCAGACTTCGGAACAAGGATAAACTTATCATACTGACCACCCTTATTTTCCTGCATATCACTATTCTTCACCCACTGTAATTTTCTAAGTTTATTAGCCTCAGGTATTCTACCGGCACCTTTAGCCAATACAGAAGCAGCTCTATCAGTGCGGACAAGATCAAAATAACGCTTACCTTCACCGACAAATTCATGACGGCGTTCTTCCAAGATATTATCAACACTTACAGGCTTTTGTCCCAAACCGGCACGTGTACGCACTCTATCGAAATAATTTTGTGCAGCACTGTTATCCCCTGTAGCCAAAGCCAACTCTGCCGCATTCAATAAAGTCCCGGCAAAACGATAGAGGTGAAGATTATTGGTCCAGTTCATGTTATTTGCTCCGACATATCCTTCATTATAACCAGGACGAGCCTGATATTTACGAAGATTGATACCAGTCTGCTGATAACGTGATCCGTAAGTAACGACCTTACCTACTTTCAGCATATCCATCGTATATTGTTCCAAATTAATCAACGCAATATCACGACGGAGATCACCCTCCTCAAACGACTCATAACATTCTATAGATATAGGAGCAAAACCCCATCCTCCGTCAAAGAACTCTGCATTCTTTCCTGTATTGGTATTATCGCCCGTCGTATTATAATTCAAATCGGGAATAGCAATCAAAGTCGGCATAACCGTACCTCCTGTAGCATTTGCGCTTCCCCAGTCACGCTTTCCTCCTTGAGACACATAATTCACATCAAGAATAATTTCACTGCTCCACTCATGTGTATTGTCAAACAAAAAATCGTAGTCGGCACCGACCACCAAATCATATTTTTGAGAATCAATAATGTCTTTCATATAAGACAAAGCTTTAGCATAGCGAGACTCATCTTTCTGATACATCACATAATCAGCGAAAATCATCTCGGCAGCAGCCTGTGTCATACGCCCTTCCTGACCGGATTCACGCTTCATGGGAAGAACCTTAGAATCAATTACCTGTTCAAGATTTTCAATAATTGTATTATATACTTCCGTTGCCGACTTCTGCTCTGCAATATAAGGCAACGTAAGATTCTCCATATAAAGAGGTATATTACCCCACAATTTCCATAAGACCAAATAATACCAAGCACGAAGTGTACTGCCTTCAGCTACAAAAGCCTTGCGTGTAGTTTCATCCAAAACTTCGCAACCATTGGCATTATCAATCAAACGGATGGAACGGTTGATTCCGGAATAAGCTGTCGTCCATGCACCACCGATTGTATTCCGAGGGTCTGAACGAAACTGGGAAATCAAATGTATTTGCCCTTGATCGGAAGTTCCACTACCACCTACATAAAGATCATCTCCCATAGAATCCCAAACAATATTCAGCGGAGCCCAACCGCCAAAATAATCGAACCATTGCATAGGATGGTAAGCAGCAACTGCAGACTCAAGACAACGTGCCTCACTATTATAGTATCCATCCAACGGAAGTTTGCTTGAAGGTTCTTCCGTTAAAAAGCTATCACCGCAAGAAGTTGTTCCCAACATCAGAGCTAAGGCAACAAAAGTATATAATTTATTCTTTTTCATATTCTTCAATCATTAAAATATTAGAAATTAACATTTAGACCCACTGTAAAAGTACGAGCCTGCGGATAATAACCACGGTCGATACCCGGCAAAGCATCATTAGCCAACTCGGGATCAAGTCCTTTGTAACTTGTAAGCGTCAGGAGGTTTTCAGCTGCCACATAAAAGCGCAATCTTGAAATAAAGACCTTACTTGTCAAAGAAGAAGGTAATGTATAACCAACTTGAATATTCTTAATACGAGCATAATTCCCATTATGAATATAGAGGTCAGAGAACCATCCCCAGTTTCTATTGGTATCCTTATCGTCAAATCTAAAACGAGGCATCGTAGTACTGTGATTTTCTTCTGTCCAACTATTGGCAAACTCAGCAGGCAAGTTTACATAATTACAATCCAAACGACGAGTTACATCAGCGATTTTGCTACCCAGTGCACCCGAAATCAACATATTAAGATCAAATCCTTTATAAGAAGCATTGATATTCCAGCCAAAAGTCCACTTCGGATAACCATTACCTATATTATGACGGTCTGAATCATCAATCTTGCCATTCTTATCCCAGTCCACAAAACGTACATCGCCTGCCGCAGCATTTTTGCCGTACTTTTGGTTGTATTCGGCAGCCTCTGCATCGCTCTGGAAAATACCATCTGTGCTCCAGCCATAAAAGAAAGGATAAGGCTGTCCGTTTTCTGCACGACCCACATCTCCAAGTTGGTGTACATTACCCATAGCCTCAAAACCATCGGCATTACCCAAGTTAGTCAGCTCATTCTTCAAGTAACTTACATTCAGAGACGTAGAGAAGTTAAAGTTTTTTCTGCTCAATTTATAGCCTGCTTCAACTTCGATACCCGAATTCTTCATAGAACCGACATTACCCCAAGGTTTAGATTCACCCAAATAAGACGGAACAGCCATTTCCTTCAACATTCCATTGGTTTTCTTGACAAAGTAATCAACCGTGAAAGTGAAAGAGTTATTCAAAAAGCCAAAGTCCAAACCAGCATCGTATTGTTCTGATTCTTCCCATCTCAAATCCGCATTCGGGGTACCGGTCGGTTTTGTTCCCAAAATAATCTTCTCACCACCATTTGCACCGAAAGCATAATTATTACCGGTAGATACATTAGCTGTATAACGGAAATTACCGATAGCTTCATTACCATTCTTACCCCAACTCAAACGCACTTTTGTATTGGTCAGCCACTCGGGACGTTTTTCCATAAAGGGTTCGTTGGTCAGATTCCAGCCTAAAGAAACTGATGGGAAAGTCCCCCACTTATTATTTGAACCGAAACGAGAAGACCCGTCACGACGTACAGTAACCTGCAACATATAACGTTCGGCAAAGTTATAACTCAAACGTCCGAAGTAAGAAGCTAAAGAATTGGGGTCACCGGCACCGCCATAAATAGCCATACGACCATCCGACTGCAAGCCAGTAGCAAAGTCTATATTTGCCTTATTACCCATATATTCAGGTAAATCATAACGGTTACCTCCTAACTGACGGCTGGTATAACGAGAGGCTGACTGACCGAGTACAATATTGAATGAGTGCTGATTAAATGTTTTATCATAAGAAAGAACATTTTCAACCTGCCATGTATAACCGCGATTCATCTGAGACCATACATTAGAGTCTTTATTAGTAGACTTCTGATTGTAGTAAGTCGGCTGACTCCATCCGTCATTTCCCCAAAAGGCCAAATCAGAACCCCAAGAAAACTTATAATGCAAATTATCCCAGATATTGAAATCCATAGAAAGATTAGCTATAATCTTATCCGAATTGTTTTTTGTTCCTTCATCTCCAGAAAGAAGAGCCAACGGATTACCCAATTCATTGAAATCTGTCGGAGGTAGTTGCAATAAACGGCCGGTCTTCTTGTCACGGATAGGCTTACCGAACACACTATAATCCCAAGACTGTGACAATTCACTTTCATCATCGGCATACACCGCCATAGTAGGATCCATAAAAAGAGCATTACCCAGTACAGAACCGGTTAAAGAACCATTGATTCCTCCTTTACTTTCCACACGGGAATAAGAAGCATTGACATTAAACTTCAAACTCTTAAGCCAATTGCGAGTTTTACTTTCATCAAACACTGTATACTCTGTATTTGAACGAAATGACCAACGTTTGTAATTGGAACGTCCATAATCACCACCCACAATACCTTCCTGATCATAGAAGCCCATGGAGAAATAATACTTCACACGTTCCGAAGCACCACTCAAACTAACCTGATGATTCTGAACCGGAGCATTATCATTGAAAAGGACATCCTGCCAATCGGTTCCGGCACCGAAAGATTTAATCTGGTCTACCGAATAACGATCAGGTAATCCTGCATCCGCATTCGCCCGGTTCATCAATGTAGCATACTCTGTTGCATTCAGCATATCACGCTTTCTCCAAGCAGACTGCCATCCGAACGACATATTGTAAGATACCTGCACCTTGCCCTGTTTTCCTTGTTTAGTTGTTACCAATACCACACCATTGGCAGCACGAGCGCCATAAACAGCACCGGAAGCGGCATCTTTCAATACCTCAATAGATTCAATATCAGAGGGGTTGATGTTGTCCAGTCCGCCACCAAGAGGCATACCATCTACAATGTATAACGGATCAGCAGTGTTAATAGTACCGATACCGCGAACACGAACACGAGTACCTGCCCCCGGCTGACCATCACCGGCAATAACCTGTACACCTGAAGCCAAACCTCTTAAAGCATTATCCATACGCACCGGGGATGTCTGTTCCAATGTTTCAGAGTTTACTTTGGCGATTGAAGCTGTTACGACACTCTTTTTCTGAACGCCATAGCCCACTACGACTACTTCATCCAATGTCTGGGTATCTTCTTTTAAAATAATATTAAGCGGAGAAGAGGACGGTTTCACTGTTTGTGGAAGAAATCCTACGAAAGTAACTTCAATAGTCGCATTTCCAGCTACGTTCTGCAAGACAAAGTTACCATCGAGATTGGTTATCACTCCATTTGTTGTTCCCTTGACCAATACACTTGCACCGATAATTGGTTCACCGGTTTCATCTTTCACGATTCCTTTCACGGTTAGTTGCTGGGCAAACACTCCGATTGAAAAGAAAAAAAGCAAGCACCCTATCAATGACATTTTTTTAAGTGCCTGACTTGAATCAGATTCTTTTTTCATAAACTAAATTATTAAAGTTAACACTCTTTTTGTTCTTGACTTTCGTCGATGCAAAGGTAAAGGCTGAACTTTAATCATGTATAGACAAGTAAACAGAGAAAGTAAACTCCTTCTTTTATGACATAGTTGATTTTCAACGAATTAAAGATCCGTTTTTCACAAAGAAAGTAAGTATCAATAGTCAGAAGAGGAAAAGAAAAATGAAGCACTCATGAGGGGAAACACCGTCTCCGGATAGCGCATCAGAACCTGTCACGCATCAGCCACCGGAGCGCATTATAAATTAAATAATTCTGGGTCGGGTCTACAAAGATACGCCCGCCATGCCCCATATTCATATAAAGCATATTATAATCGGTACGAGTCCATACTACAGGGAAATCACCATCAGTCACCGTATCTTTAAATCCAATGGGATAATTCTCCGCAGACAAGGAAAGCAATACCTTTACATTCTTGCATTCGCGCGGACTCGGCTTCCACTGATACCATTCATTCATCGGAGAGATGAATGAGGCAGGCATTCCCTTAGTTACCGGATGAGAAGTATCATCAACCACCAACTTTGCCGATTGGGGCGGCCAGTTGTTCCGATAAAAAACCGCTCCTCCCAAAAAATCGACAAACCACTGCCACTGTGTACCGGCATCATTATAGGCTGCCGCATGGAATCCCAGCCATGCTCCTCCGTTCTCCATATATTGCCGGAAAGCCTCACGCTGTTCTACGGTATGTCCGGGGTTATCATTCAAGGAGATGACCAGATGATAGGAACGTAACTTCTCGGAATTGAAATCTGCTATATTACTGGTGGTATCCACTACCAGCCCATCACCGATAGTCATATCTTTAAAGAACTTTATCCCATCATAAGCAAACTGGCGGTGCGCCTCTTCCACTTCCTTGTTGAAATGCACCAGAACACGAAAACGCGGAAACCAATTGGCAGGTCCGGCCGCCCAACGGATGGCATTGCCAAACATGGTTGTAAAATCCTTGTTCTTCAACAAGTCCTTGTGATGCCCCATCAAGAAATACACATTCCGAGCCTTCATTCTGGGATTGATCCAAACCGCCGGATGGTCTCCCATCTTTATCGTTGAGGCAGGTTCATAAGTTGACTCGTCCACATGGGCCAGTACCTGTACGTCGGGCCTGGGACTTCTATCAAATGTGTACCATTCATCATGTGTCACCCTGAATGAAGGGGAAACTCCTTTCATCACAGGATGTTCCGGTTGTTCCACCACTACCTTTCCGGAAGCTGTTTGTGCTATATAGTTCTGAAACCGTATGCCACCCATATAATCAGAAAACCAGTTCCACATCGGAAAGCCATCAAAATCACCTAACAGAGTGGCGTGATGCAGTCCGACCCAACCGATAGTGCCATCAAAAACAACCTGCTCGAAAGCGGCTTTCGCCTTGTCCGTCCAGTTGTATGGCGGATAATCTAATTGGATAAAAACTTTGTAAGCAGAAAGAAAATCCTTATCTATCAACTCTGTATTGTTCACCTCCGTAAAAGTAAAACCGCTGGCCTTTCCAAAATCCTCCAGCCAGGCTAAAGCAGCATCAGTGAATCCTCCATGCTGGCCTCCTCTTTCGGTCAGTACCAACACTTTGAAGTCGGAGGCAGCGGGCTTGACCGACAGGGAGAGGAGGAGTAGGATAAAGCAGAATATAAAGCGTTTATTCATTGTCCAATGCTCCTTTCCGCACCAACGCCTCCAGATAATAATAATCCGCATAACACAACGGTACGTCAATCTTACTTCCACACAGGCTGACACGTCGCTTGGCTGCATTCAGTTCTTCTTTCTTTGCCTTATCGGTACATTTCATGGCCAGTTCCAACTGACCGGCGGTAAAGGCATAAGCGTTGTCCACATCAGTAGCACGTACATACAACAAATTAAAACGGTCGCTGAAATCAATCACCCTGTTGGCCTTGCAGAGTCTTAAATAATCCTTTCGTTCAGGATTCAGCAACCAAGCACGATAAAGAGTTTTGCAAAATTCCTGTTGCTTGCCTTCCCAACCGCTGATTTGCTGATAAGGCCATGACTTCACATTCTTCCCCACATAAGGTGTCAAAAAATCAATTGCTTTATAAAAATTGCGTCCGTCGGCCGATGTGGTATCATCTATTTTGATATTGATTTTCTGTGCCATCCGGAAGATGTCAATCAGATGGCTCAAATTATATTCTGAATATCCGAAAGCAAGTGTACGGCGCAATTCATGCGGCTGACTGCCGTCCGGTTCTATCTGGGTGAAGAGGCGTTTCGCGGGAAGGGCGTTGATTACTTCTGTGGCTACTTTGACATTTCCCGTATAGAGTGCAAAGGCTATGACCTGCGCATCGTATGCCGTACTGTGATTATTGGCTTGACGAGATTCCTCCTGCCCCTGCGGACTGATCAGTATCCAATGCAACAATTTTCCGAACCATGTCTTCAGTTGTCTGGCATCCTTCGGGGTAAAGGAATGGGATTGTTCCAACAAAGCCACCGCATCCAGCATTTCAACAAACGAGTAACCGTCCAGCACTCCATAGCAACGCCCTTTGTCATGGTTCATGCCCGGAATTATTTGTGCGTATTCCAAATGAGGATTCATGCGTGTGTCTTTATCAAGAAACCATACACGAATCAGTTCCGTAGCTTTCCGGGCATATTTTTCCTCTCCGCTGAAATACCAGGCCAATGCCAGGGTAGTGACCCTTTCTGCCGTTTCGCCCAAACGGTTGCGGTCCAACTTCTCCAGTTCAGGGTTTGACTTTCCATCCTTATTTATATAAGGTAATCCGTCGGGCTTTGTCGGGTCTGGCCAAAAATAGCGTGCCTGGCTCATATAATCATGCTTATCACCACTGGCAGGCATTTTTTCCTTCATCATGACAGAAAGCGGTTCGACATGCAGCAAACCATCGGCATCCGCTTTCAGTTTCTGATAAGCGGTTGCGTAAAAAGGTTCATCCAACGATTGTTTTACTTTCGCCAAATGGGACGCATCCCAAATAGACTGTGCATATGCTCCGCCGAAAAAGCAAAGAAGCGCGGCTAGTAATGAACAGGTTATTCTTCTCATGGTATTTTTCTATTTTATTTCGATTATAATTTTCTCAGTTTGATGCCCGAAAGAAAACACTTTCCTTGCAGAGGGTTCAATTTTATTTCCAGACCATCCTGTGTATGCTGTACTACATAACGCTTCTTCACAGCCTGAAAATATCCGTCCCGACCGGGAGTAAAAGCCGGCTCCACCACTCTGCCATTGATACAAATATCAAAAGAGTTACTGCATTCGGAAGATTCTCCATTTCCTTTGCCCAGCAAATAGGCGGCCGAGGTAATGGAACGATAAATGTCCGCAAAAAGCAACTCCACCTCATAGTTGCCCTCAGGGACATCGAAACGATATCCATCCAATCCTTCGCGCAAAGTTTGATAAAGCGGTCCGTCAGGCGTCAGCATAATTTCAGTCTGTGTATTTTGTTCCTTTCCGCCGAGATATCCCCAGCTTCCTTTCACATAAGGCTGGTCGGGCACCCAGGTCAGTTGGCTTTCATCCGAAGTAAAGAAACAATTACTACCCACATTCACAGCCAGTTCCAATGCACCGCCCAGGTTATGCCTGTTCAAATTCATCGGAACAGAAGTAAAATGAACACGCAATCCGTCATATACCGGTGTGTCCTGATAGTTTCCCCGGGCCGAGAGATAAGGAGTTTTTCCCACAAAGGGAACATCAAACACAACCTGATGATTTTCTACCGGTTTCTTCCCCATCAATTTCCCGTCCATAAAGAGTTCCACTTCGGGCAGATTGGTATATACCTTGACGGGCAATGCCACGGGGACATCTCCTTGCTGTACCCCACTCCGGTATTTCCAGTCACGACTGGCGATATGCAATACCGGAATATCTTTCCGCCAGGCAGCCTGATAGTAAAAATAGACATCTTTGGGAGTACGGTCTGCATAGACCAGTCCCTTATTGTTGATGCGCGGCATAGATTCGTCACGCAAAGCGGACGAGAAATCAATGAAATTCCAATGAGTACCTCCGCAAACGTAGGGAGTTTCCTCCAACACAGGCAGGTAATGTTCCAGATAAATTTGCTGGTATTCACTGCTGAAATCAAAAGCGCGGGGTTGCAAGGAATGCAGCCTTTTATCGGAACCCGCTCCATATTCGCTGACAATAAGCGGATGGTCCGGATAGTCTCGCTGTTGCTCTGCCAAATAATGCTCAAATCCCGTCAAATCTCCACCATACCAACCCGAATATAAGTTCCAACCTACAATATCGGTAATCCGGCTCAATCCTACCTCATTATATGAATTACTGCCATGAAATGCCATGGTGCTAAGCCGGGTGTCATCCTCTTCCTTCAACGCCTTTTCCAGTCTTTCGGCTAATGCCAAAGTGCGTTCCAATACAGGCTTCTGTTCTTCCTCCGTCTTATAACGGCGCTGAGTGACAAGCAGGATTTCATTCATATATCCCCACATAATAATGGATGGATGATTATAATGTTGCCGAATCATTTCACGCAAGTTCCGTTCACAATGGTCCCCATATCCCGGTGTATCGGGTACAATGTCAATAACCGGAATTTCTTCCCAGGCTAACATACCCAACTTGTCACACATCTCCAGCAAAGCATCGTCTTGCGGATAATGGGAAATACGAATAAAGTTGGCTCCCATTTCTTTCATTAGCAGAAAGTCACGCCGGTGCATCTCGTCCGTCAGCGCCACTCCTATGGGTTTCTGGTCTTGATGCCGACAGACCCCGCGTAGTTTATAAGGCTTTCCATTCAAGAAGAAACCTTCCTTACCATCGAAACGATACCAGCGGAAAGCGGTGTAATGCTCACTATAATCTACTACTTCTCCGGTTACGGGATTTGTCAATTCCATTTTTACCTTATATAAATAAGGTGTTTCCGGAGTCCAAAGCTGAGGTTGTAAAATGGGTTCACTCTCTTGCTGAACCACACGGGTTTCTCCCCCCTTCAATTGAACTTTCTTTTTTCCTTTTTGCAAGAACGCCCCGTCCGGTCTATATATGGAATAAATCAATTCCATCGTTACTTTCTCCAAAGCATCATTCTTTATTTCACTTTTAATGGCAATCGTTCCTTGTTCGGCAGACACCACAGGAGTGGTGATAAAAATCCCTGCTGATGCCTGATTGGTCAAGTTAAAATGCTGGGCAGGAACCGCTGTCAACCAAACATCCCGATAAATTCCCCCGAAGAAGGTAAAGTCACCCGATATAGGTGGAATATCCTGACGGGCATTATCCACACGAATGGCCAAAGTGTTTACCGAACTTTCGGAAAAATAAGGGGTAACATTAAATGTACAGGCAGTATATCCACCTATATGCTCACCAATCTTTTTACCATTCACGAAAATCACGGCTGCCTTACTGACTGCATCCAATTTCAAAAATATCTGTTTACCTGTCCATGTAGAAGGAACAACCAAGCACTTACGATACCAGCTTATGCCACGATAATAATTTTTCTCTGTATATGCTTCCAAATTCCAAGTATGAGGCACATGGACGGAAATCCAGTCATTGTCATTGAAAGCACTATCGGCAGCTGCCGGACAGTCTTTCCTCAAAAACTTCCAACCATCATTAATTGTCTTACTCTCACGTTGCGCATAGGCAGACACCACACTTCCCATAGATACAACCATTAGAAGCATCCACAATATAATCCGAACTTTCAATACCCTGTATAGATTACTCATATCTTCTCCATCTTTTATAAATTAGCTAGAATATAGTTACAATGAGGACTATAACTCCCTTAATACAAAAGTAGAGATTAAATATAAAATTTGTAAGATCCAGTAAATAGGAGAAGTAAGTATACCAATTCGCATATCACTTGACTATCAATCAATTATATACTATTTATTCTCCTTCAAGGTAAGAAATCTAAAGACTCCCGGTAATTTCATTTCTGCATTTTTCCCAACCCCATCACTGTACTGGCAAACTCCTCTTTCGGAATAATTGCCTTGTTACGTGTCTTCAATCGATTATTATAAACTGTTTGTGGAGAACAATGCAAAAATTCGGCAATCTTCACACTATCGCCAATCCCCAGACGAACCAATGCATAAATACGCAATTCTGTATTCAACAACTCCCCTTCTTTCAATACAATCCTCTCTTCTGGCTGCAATAACGCATTGAAATCATCCACAAAATCAGGATAGACATGCAAAAAGATAGCATCAAAATTATGATAAAACTCTTTCAACTCATTTTGTGCCATAGTTGGAGTGTCTGTCAACACTTTAACCTCATCAAACTGCTTTGCTTTTATCTTTCGGTTAATATTTTTACGGAATTCATCCAGTTTACTGATATAATTAGAGCAAATAGCAAATACATAACCAATATATTCCTCCTTTACATAGTTGGACTCCCGGAGCTGAGCATTCGCTTCTTTCAGTTGCTCGTTCACTTCGGCTAATTTGGTATGCGCCAATGAAAGTTCATCCACATGTTTGTTTAGCAATACATTGACCTCATTCAATTTAATACGTGAAAGAGATAAATGTTTCATTTGTCTTAGAATATAGAATATAGCTACCAATAATACAGCAGAAAGCACACTTACTATTATTAAGAAAAAATGTAAACGAGCCTCTTGTTTTTGATTGCGTTCCTGATAAGCCTGATGAATAGCATCTTGTACCTTTGCAATCCCCACGACACGCACTCTATTACGGTAGATTTGTGCATTCTGCAGACAATAATTTATGTAAGTATAAGCACGATCAATATCCCCCAATTCAAATAAAACCTTTGAAAGTTCTTCCAAAGAAGCTATATCTTTGTTGGCTGTCCGCACATCGGCTATACCCGAGCAAATCATAAATTTCAGAAACTCATCCTTTTGCTCGCTATCAAGGTACAAACATGCCAATATATAAGCATTCATTGCATCCCGACGAGTTTCCAACGAAGAAGCAGATACTTCTTCAAGAAGTTCCTCTTTTACTGTTTCTGTATCGGAAGTTCCCCGGAATTTCCAACCTTTATACCATAAATAAAAAGGATCTTGAGGAGTGATAGTCGCATAAATTGAGTCTTTATAAATTCCTTCTTTTTGGTAATATCCTTCACGCAGCTTCGTATTGTCACCTCCCAAATATTGTCCGAAATGAGAATACAAATACATCATCTGCCCATAGTATTCCACTTTCAGTTCAGGAGAAAGCAAATCTCCCGATACGCCTTGAAGTTCATCTAATGCCTCTTTCAATAATCCGGTAGCAGCCAACAAAAAAGATTTCTTGATTTTCCATTCGGCCAACCATTCCTTTTTATTTAGTTTGCCAGCTATATCCAAATTCTGTTCTACATAGACCATGGCAGAATCTGCATTATAGACAAAATATTCATCATAAAACATTTTGTTCAGCCAATAACGCTCTTCCAATGTACGAATAACCTTACTCTGTTTACGAAATTGTTCTATTTTATCTTCTTTAACTGCAATAAAAACATCCTTCTGTGCAATCAAAGAATCCAACCTCAATAAAAGCCTGTTGATTTCTGTTTTATAAGATACTGCCGAAGATGAAATAGAAATGCACACAAACAAAAAAACAAACAAATATTTCATAGTATTTCTTTTGTTAAGATGTGCAAAGATAAGCCATTCATTTGAAATATATCTTATCTTTTATCTAAAATTTACTTCTCCAGCAACAGCTTTTCCTCGAATATCTTTTTCGCACAGCTATACCCTTCGTTATACAAATCGGTCAGCTTTTTGATATCCGTTTCAATCCGGTCGACTTCCATGGGTCTGTGAGGACGTATCACTATAATCCGACCTTCATCCTCCAACTTCTCAACCAGTTCCAGCTGTTCATTATAAACGCGGCAACGCTTGCTGAGCACCACTCTCAGACGAGGATATTTCTTATAAATGAAATGAGGTATCTTGATATCCCTTCCCTTTTTACGGTAACCGCGATTACGGGTGAGCACTACTACATTCTTTTCATATCCCTGTTCAAAAGCCCGCATCACGGGAATGGAATCAATAATTCCGCCATCGAGCATAGGTACACTGTCCACATAAGCAATAGGACATACATACGGCAAACTGCTGGATGCCTTGGCTATGTCTATAATACGTTTCCGGTCATGCTTCTCTTCCAAGTAACAGGCACGCCCTGTATGGCAGTTAGTAGTCACCATTTCGAAACGTGCCGGATTCTTTTCGTAGGTTTCATAATCGTATGGAAGAATCTCTTTAGGAAAATGCTCGTAAAGCAATTCTTGGTCAAGAATGCTATGTTTGCTCCACAGATGCTTGATACCGATGTAATGATACTTATCCAGTAAATCGATATTGCTGAATTTTGCACGTCCCCGCTGACGGGACATATACGAAAGCCCGTTGCACGCGCCTGCCGATACTCCTACTCCGTAAGAAAACCAGATTTCGTTGTCCATCAAATAATCCAGTACGCCACAGGTAAATACTCCGCGCATACCTCCTCCTTCTAATACCAGTCCTGTTTTATCGTCTATTTTCATAATCAAAGTCAAGGAACAAACAGCTTCCCATTAAAGTTCGACACAAAGTTATCTTTTTCGGCGAACATCCAAACATCTTTTCTTCAAAAATTATTTCGCTATAAAGAAAGGTCTCAACTCATTTTCATTCTTATCTATAGGATAGAGAGCCTTTTCCATCTCCAGTCTTTTTACCATCAGTCCAAACAATTCCTTCGCCTTTTTCAGCTCCGATTTTGCCACATCATTCTTCTCATAGGGATCTACCGACAGATTAAACAGTTTATAATAAGGAGCCTCGGGATGTTCCGGGTTATAATAATAAATCAGTTTCCAATCGCCTTTGCGGTAGGAAGTGAAATAACTGCCACGGTGTTCGTGAGGGAAATGCATCAGGAAATCATCTCGATGTGCTTTATCCTTCTTACCTGCTATCATTTTTCCAAGGGTGGAACCATCCAATATATGATTTTCCGGTGCTTTTACTCCGGCAACAGATAATACGGTAGGATAAATATCCATCACTGTCCCCATCTGTGTCTGTATGGCATTTTGTGCGACGGGAAAAGCTTTCTGAAACTTATTGCCTGCATCGGGATGCGCCCAGGCAACAATGAAAGGCACTCTCACTCCGCCTTCATACTCCGAGCCTTTCTTGCCTTTAAAGGGTGCTGACGAGCCATAATCCGCCGCTCCTCCCAAAGGTGCATCCCCTCCATTATCACCCAAAAAGATAATCAATGTATTCTCAGCAATACCTAATTCTTCCAATTTATCCATTAAATCACCCAATGATTTATCCATTCCTTCGATTAAAGTGGCAAAGGCACATGCCTGTTGGTCCTTCTCCGGGTCTGTGTAATGTCCTATAAACCGCTCGTCCGTCTCAAAAGGAGAATGAACAGCATAATGAGCCATATTCAGGTAAAAAGGCCGCTTTTCGGCAACCGCTTTCTCTATTTCTTTATCCGCCTCCAATGTCAGCGCATCGCTCAAGAAAGTCTTGGTATGGAAATATTGTTCCAAATCGGGAACAGCCCGAGACTTTGCTCCTTTTATCGCCCCATAACCGTTTTCTCCATGATAACTGCCCGGACTGCCGATGGCAGAACCGGCTATATTAACCTCAAAGCCCAAATTCTTCGGATTGGCTCCTTCACTGCCGATACAACCGAAATGTGCTTTACCGACATGAATAGTCTTATAACCGGCCTGTTCCAGCACATAAGGATAAATAATACTGTTACGTGTCAGTCCTTTCCAATTCCAGTCCAATGGTCCATAAGGGGTACGATTGTTATCCTCCGGCTTAATCCAATTTGTAGTACGGTGTCGGGCTGCATTCTGCCCCGTCATGATAGAAGCTCTTGAAGGAGAACTCACACTCTGAGCATAAAAAGTGGAAAAACGAATTCCCTGTTGGGCAAGGCGTTCCATATTAGGAGTGCGATACCATTCATTTAACGGCTGCTTCACCGCATTTCCATGATGGTCTGTCACAAAAGGAACAGAGGTATCCATCAACCCCATATCATCCACAATAAATACTACGATATTGGGACGGTCTTGTGCATTCATCATCGAAAAACAAACACCACAAAAGGCTCCCGATAGACTTCGGCTTACAATTCTATTCATTTTGTTAGTTATTAAGAGGTTAATAGAAGCGGACTTAATAAAGATTTCATCGAAAAGACGCGGCAAGTTATTAAGAAATTCTCGTTTATACAAGAAAGAATCGAAAAATATGAAGGATAAACAAGCACAAAGTCGCGCGGTATGATTATTTTTTAAACATCAGCACGTGAATTTAAAATTATAATTGTTACATTTGCAAACAGTTCATAAATATTCAATTAAAATCGAGTTAACCATGTTTGATTCTGCTATTTATAAAAACCGTCGGCAAGCACTGAGAAACAAAGTGCAAAACGGCCTTATCCTTATATTAGGCAATAACGAAGCCCCGGCAAACTACCCGGACAATACATATAAATTTCGTCAGGACAGTTCTTTCCTCTATTTCTTCGGTCACTCTCATCCGGGATATGCAGGAATCATGGACGTTGAAGCAGGAGAAGATTATTTCTTTGGCAATGATGTAGATATGGATGACATTATCTGGATGGGGCCTCAACCGAGCGTCAAGGATTTGGCTGCACAGGTAGGTGTCCAGCAGAGTTATCCTTTTGCGCAACTGAAAGAAATGGTGGGAAAAGCCGTTGCACAAGGCCGAAAAATTCATTTCCTCCCTCCCTATCGTTACGACAATATGATGCTGCTGGAAGAATTGACCGGTATCCGTGCTTCCATCGTTAAAAAATATGCTTCACTGGAACTAATCAAAGCTGTCGTTGCTTTGCGTTCTGTCAAAGAAGCCTGTGAAATAGAAGAAATTGACTTAGCTTGCAATATCGGCTATGAAATGCATACCGCTGCCATGCGTTTATGCAAACCGGGAGTAAAAGAACAATATATTGCCGGAGTATTGGACGGCATCGCTTCTTCTTACGGAAGCATGACTTCTTTTGCCACTATCCTGACTCAGCACGGTGAAACATTGCACAACCACGACCATAGCCACATTTTAGAGGTGGGACGCATGATGCTGACCGATGCGGGGGCAGAACGACTGAGCAATTATTGCTCCGACCATACCCGTACTGTTCCTGTCGGCGGAAAATTTGAAGGACGCCAAAAAGACGTATATAATATAGTATTGGCTTGCCATGACAGAGCATTGGAAATTGCCCGACCGGGCATCACTTATATGTCCGTGCATCAAGAAGTATGTAAAGTTCTGGCACAAGGACTGAAAGACTTAGGACTGATGAAAGGCAATATAGACGAAGCTGTTGCAGCCGGTGCGCATGCCTTGTTCCTCCCTCACGGCCTGGGACACATGATGGGACTAGATGTACATGATATGGAAGACTTGGGACAGATTTATGTCGGCTATGACGATGAAGTGCGTCCTTCGTTACAATTCGGACTTGCTTCTTTGCGCATGGGACGCCGTCTGCAAGAAGGTTTCGTTATCACAGACGAACCGGGCTGTTACTTTATTCCCGCTCTCATCGACAAATGGAGAGCCGAGAAAATGCATACCGACTTCCTGAACTATGATGCGATTGACAAATTCAAAGACTTCGGCGGTATCCGTTTGGAAGATGATATTCTGATTACTCCCGAAGGCTCCCGCTTTACCGGAGAGAAACGTATCCCTATTACTATCGATGAGGTAGAAGCAATTATGAATGAATAATAATTTAATATCAAACAAAACTATTATCACTGAATGAAAAGATTTACATTACTCGCCGCTATTGGACTCGTCAGCATGAGTCTGTCGGCTCAAGAAGCAAAAGAAGAACCCAAAGAAGAAGGATTCGTATTTACTACCGTAAAGGAACTTCCTATTACTTCTATTAAGAACCAAAGTCGTGCAGGAACTTGCTGGTGTTACTCAAGTATGGCCTTTTTGGAATCAGAATTACTCCGCATGGGAAAAGGCGAATACGACCTGTCTGAAATGTATATCGTACATCAAACTTATCTCGACCGTGCCGATGCAGCCGTGCGTACTCACGGAGATGTATCTTTCTCACAAGGAGGTTCTTTTTATGACGTACTGTATGGCATGAAGAAATTCGGCTTGGTACCTGAAGAAGAAATGCGTCCGGGTGTGATGTATGGAGATACATTAAGCAACCATACAGAACTGACAGCCGTATCTGACGCTGTTGTCGCTGCTATCGCAAAAGGAAAGCACCGCTCGCTCCAAACAGACGAAAACCGCAAACCGTTGTGGAAGAAAGCCATCGCTGCCATTCATGACATTTATTTGGGTGAATGCCCCGAAAAGTTCACTTACAAAGGGAAAGAATATACTCCTCAGTCATTCTACGAATCAACCGGACTGAATCCTGACGATTACATTTCATTGACTTCTTATACTCACCATCCGTTCTACGAACCGTTTGTTCTTGAAATTCAAGACAACTGGCGTTGGGGACAATCTTATAACTTGCCTATCGACGAACTGATGGAAGTATTTGACAATGCCATCAATACCGGCTATACTATTGCATGGGGTTCCGACGTCAGCGAACAAGGATTTACCCGCGATGGTATCGCAGTGATGCCCGATGCTGAAAAAGTACAAGAGTTGAGTGGCTCGGACATGGCACACTGGCTGAAAATGAAACCGGAAGAAAAGAAACTGAACAGCAAACCGCAGCCTCAGAAATGGTGTACTCAAGAAGAACGCCAAGAAGCATACGACAACTGGGAAACGACCGATGACCACGGAATGCAGATTTACGGTATCGCCAAAGACCAAGATGGAAACGAATACTATATGGTAAAGAACTCTTGGGGCAAAGCCGGCAAATATAACGGTGTGTGGTATGCATCAAAAGCATTCGTGCGCTACAAAACCATGAATATCGTTGTCAACAAGAAAGCACTTCCTAAAGAAATCGCTAAAAAGTTAGGTATTAAATAATACTGTAATATACTAGTATTTAAAGCACTACCGTTAATTCCGTAAAAATATATACGGAATTAACGGTTTTTTTATTTGTTTTTTCCTAACTTTACGGATTGATTGGAGACCACCTGAAACAGATAAAAGTGAGGTCTCCTCATGTGAGAAGAAAAAAGAAAAAAATAATATATAAAATGAATCACAAATGGAATTACCAACCTCCAAGCCAAGAACAGACAGAAGCAGCTAAAGCATTAGCTAAAGAGACAGGAATCAGTCCCGTCCTCTGTAAGCTATTGCTAGAGAGAGGTATAACCTCAGCAGCAGAGGCTAAAAGATTCTTCCGCCCACAGCTTAGCGAACTACACGACCCTTTCCTGATGAAGGATATGAGTATTGCCGTAGAACGCTTAAACCAAGCTATGGGAAAGAAAGAACGTATATTGGTTTATGGAGACTATGATGTGGACGGCACGACAGCCGTAGCATTGGTATACAAGTTTCTCCAACAGTTCTATTCGAACATCGATTACTATATTCCCGACCGCTACAACGAAGGTTATGGAGTATCAGTGAAAGGGGTGGATTATGCCTATGAAACGGGTGTAAAACTAATTATTGTATTGGATTGTGGCATTAAGGCGGTGGAAGAAATTGCTTATGCAAAAGATAAAGGAATTGATTTCATCATCTGTGACCACCATGTACCCGATGACGTGCTCCCTCCTGCCGTAGCCATTCTGAACGCGAAACGCCCGGATGCAACTTACCCTTACGAACATCTGTCGGGGTGTGGCGTAGGCTTCAAATTTATGCAGGCTTTTGCCTTGAACAACGGCATTGAGTTCCATCAGCTGACTCCCCTCTTGGATTTGGTCGCTGTCAGTGTAGCCTCTGACATTGTTCCCATCATGGGAGAAAACCGTGTTCTGACTTACCATGGACTGAAACAGTTGAATTCCAATCCAAGTGTAGGACTTAAAGCAATTATTGACATTTGCGGATTGTCCGAAAAAGAAATCACTGTCGGAGATATTGTATTCAAGATTGGACCGCGCATCAATGCTTCCGGCCGTATACAGAATGGAAAAGAAGCTGTCGAATTATTGATAGAAAAAGACTTCTCCTCCGCTTTGGAAAAAGCCAATCAGATAAACCAGTACAACGAGACCCGAAAAGACCTTGACAAGACCATGACCGAAGAAGCCAATCACATTGTGGACAGTTTGGAAGGATTGGCAGAACGTCGTACCATCGTCATTTATAATGAAGCATGGCATAAAGGGGTAATCGGGATTGTAGCTTCACGCCTGACCGAGATTTATTACCGTCCGGCAGTGGTGCTGACACGCACTGATAATCTAGCAACCGGTTCGGCCCGTTCCGTTTCCGGTTTTGATGTATATAAGGCTATTGAAAACTGCCGTGATTTGCTGGAGAACTTCGGTGGTCACACGTATGCGGCAGGACTCTCGATGAAGGTAGAGAATGTGGAAGAGTTCACCCGGCGTTTTGAAATGTATGTATCCGAGCATATTTTACCCGAACAGACCAGTGCGGTAATAGATATCGATGCTGAAATAGATTTTCGCGACATCACTCCGAAATTTCATGCCGACCTGAAGAAGTTCAATCCGTTCGGACCCGACAATCACAAACCGGTATTCTGTACACATAATGTATATGACTACGGAACCAGCAAAGTGGTAGGTCGCGATCAGGAGCATATCAAACTGGAACTGGTCGACAACAAATCAAACAATGTCATGAACGGAATAGCTTTCGGACAAAGCTCACAAGCCCGTTACATCAAGACAAAACGCTCGTTCGACATCTGTTATACCATCGAAGAAAACACGCATAAGCGCGGAGAGGTACAGTTGCAGATTGAAGATATCAAACCTAGTGAGGAATAGACAAGGGTGACCTACAAAGAGATTCTAAAACAATACTGGAACTATGATAACTTCCGTGGCATTCAAGAAGAAATCATAGAGAGTATCGGAAAAGGACATGATACGTTAGGGCTGATGCCTACCGGCGGAGGTAAATCCATTACCTTCCAGGTACCGGCATTGGCGCAACCGGGATTATGTCTGGTCATTACCCCCCTTATTGCTCTCATGAAAGACCAGGTGCGCAATCTCCGTGACCGGGGAATCAAGGCACTGGCGGTTTATTCGGGCATGACGCGTGAAGAAATTGTTGTAGCGCTGGAGAACTGCATATTCGGCGATTATAAATTCCTTTATATCTCTCCCGAACGACTAGACACTGATATATTCCGCACCAAGCTGCGGAATATGAAAATCAGCATGATTACAGTCGACGAGTCTCATTGTATCTCTCAATGGGGATATGACTTCCGTCCTGCCTATTTAAAGATTTCCGAAATACGGGAGTTGCTTCCTGACATCCCGATATTGGCACTTACCGCTACAGCCACTCCCGAAGTAGTCAAAGACATTCAGATAAAATTAGGCTTCAGAGCAGACAGCCATGTCTTTCGCATGAGTTTTGAGCGAAAGAATCTGGCCTATATTGTCCGCAATACAGAGAGCAAACAGGAAAAGTTGCTGCACATTTTGAACCGTGTGTCAGGGAGCGCTATCGTATATACCCGAAACCGAAAGCGTACCCGGGAAGTGGCGGAGTTACTGACAAACAATGATATCACAGCCACCTTTTACCACGCAGGACTGAACAATGACGTGAAAGATCAGCGGCAGAAAAGCTGGCTCTCAGGCGAAAGCCGTGTCATGGTTGCCACTAATGCATTCGGAATGGGCATTGACAAACCGGATGTCCGTCTGGTTATCCATATTGATTTACCAGATTCGCCCGAAGCTTATTTCCAAGAAGCCGGACGTGCGGGACGAGACGGACAAAAAGCTTACGCTGTCTTACTTTATGCCAAGAGTGACAAGACAACGCTCAACAAACGAATAACCGACACGTTTCCCGATAAAGAGTATATCCGAAAAGTGTATGAAGACGTCAACTACTATTTCCAAATGGCAATGGGAGACGGTCTGGGCTGTACATTTGCCTTCAATCTGGATGAGTTTTGCCACAACTTCAAGCACTTCCCCGTGCAGGCAGACAGTGCGCTGAAAATACTGACCCGGGCCGGATATCTGGAATATACAGACGAGCAAGACAACGCTTCCCGCATTCTGTTCACCGTCCACAGAGACGAGTTGTACAAACTCCGCGAGACCGACTCCGAAACAGAGAAACTTATCAACATCATCCTTCGTTCTTACACCGGCCTGTTCACCGACTACGCCTATATAAACGAAGATTCCCTAGCCATCCGTTCCGGTCTGACACGCCAACGCATTTACGAAATCCTGCTGATGCTGACCCGCCGGCATATACTGCACTATATCCCACGCAAAAAGACACCTTATATAATATATACCCGTGAACGGCAGGAAAGCCATCGCCTTGCCATCACCCATGATATATATGAAGACCGTAAGGAGAGCTATATGACCCGAATTAAGGCCATAATAGAGTACGCCACTGCCAAAGACAAATGTCGCAGTCGCATGCTGCTCCGCTATTTCGGCGAGAAAAACGAGCACAACTGCGGTTTATGTGACGTATGCCTCAGCACACACCATTCGGGTATGAAGCTGGGTGAATTTCAAGAGATGGAAAATCAAATCCGTGAACTGCTCGGAACATCCCCCCTCTCTGCCGCCGATTTGTTAAACAGCATAAACGGAGAGCGCAAAAAGGCGGAAAAGGTGCTTTCGTACCTCCTATCTGAAGAAATAATACAATCAAATGATGGAATACTTTCTTTATAAGTATTATCTTTGCCACTGATTTATTAACCTTTTACCCCAATAAAACATGAGAAAAGCGTATTTAGCAATTATTTGTCTGTTTGCAGGACTCAATGCATTTGCACAACATGCAGACGTCCAGCCTGTACCTCAACAGATGTCCGAATCCGGCCAGCGAATCACTTTACCCGGAATCTATCAATTCACTGGAGACACGGAAGCTAACCCCTATGCAGTACAACAATTAAAACAGTTATTGGCAGGAAAACACTCAGCCAAAGAAGGTTTACGCATCTATATCGGGGAAAAAGGAGACAAATCCGTCCGCAAGTTTGCCCGTCAGATTCCCAACCGGAAGGAAGGCTACTATCTTTGCATCAACGATAAAGAAATTGTATTGGCAGGAAATGACGAACGAGGAACATTCTATGCCTTGCAGACCCTCAGCCGCCTGCTGAAAGACAACCAACTTCCGGCTGTCGAGATAAAAGACTACCCCTCTATCCGTTTCCGCGGTGTAGTGGAAGGATTCTATGGCACTCCGTGGAGCCATGCCGCCCGTCTGCGCCAACTCAAATTCTATGGCGAGAACAAGATGAACACCTATATTTATGGTCCTAAAGACGACCCTTACCACAGTTCTCCCAACTGGCGTCTGCCCTATCCCGAAAAAGAAGCCAAGCAGTTGCAAGAACTGGTGAAAGTAGCCAAAGAAAATGAAGTCGATTTCGTATGGGCCATCCATCCGGGACAAGACATCAAATGGAATCAGGAAGACCGTGATAACCTGCTGGCCAAATTCGAAAAGATGTATGACTTAGGCGTACGTTCTTTCGCTGTCTTCTTTGACGACATTTCAGGCGAAGGAACCAACCCTGTCAAACAGGCAGAGCTATTGAACTACATCGACGAGAACTTTGTAAAAGTGAAAAAGGATGTAACCCCGCTCGTCATGTGCCCCACAGAGTATAACAAAAGCTGGTCCGACCCCAAAGGCGGATACCTCACCACACTGGGCGACAAGCTGAACCCGAGTATCCAAATCATGTGGACAGGTGACCGCGTGATTTCCGACATCACCAAAGACGGTATCCAATGGATTAACGAACGAATCAAACGTCCGGCCTATATCTGGTGGAACTTCCCTGTATCAGACTATGTACGCGACCATTTGCTGCTCGGCCCTGTATACGGCAATGACACTCAGATAGCCGACCAAATGTCTGGCTTCGTGACCAATCCGATGGAACATGCCGAAGCATCGAAGATTGCCATATACGGAGTAGCATCCTACTCATGGAATCCTGAAAAGTATGACAGTGAAAAGACTTGGAAGGATGCCATCAAGAACATCATGCCGACATCTGCCGAAGAATTGGAATTCTTTGCGGCACATAATTCCGACTTGGGAGCGAACGGACACAGATATCGTCGTGACGAATCTGTCGCTTTGCAACCGGTCGCCCAAAGTTTCACCGACAGCTATATAAAAGGTGGGAAATATAATGAAAGCGATTACACCGCCCTGCAAGAGACTTTCGGCAGAATGACAGAATCCGGCGACATCCTACTGACCGATGCCGAAAACACTCCATTGGTGGAAGAAATGAAACCGTGGCTGGCACAATTCAAACTGCTGGGCGAAACGGGAGGAGAAGTTCTGGCTATGGCAAAAGCCTACGAAAGCGGCAACCAAGAACTGTTTATGCGCAAATACAAACACGTAAAAGCTTTACAGCAACAGATGTTCCAAATAGACCAGACATACAATCAGAATCCATATCAACCGGGTGTAAAAACGGCCACAAAAGTGATTAAACCATTGATTGACCAAACCTTTGCAGCAGTGACAGAACGCTATAACAAGAAATACAGCACCCTACTGGATGCAACTACCGATTATATGCCGCATAAACTTATCAGTGATGTGGAACAAATCAAAAACCTGCCATTGCAACTAAAGACCAACCGCATCCAAGTGTCTCCGGCACTGGAAGTCATCAAATGGCAAGCCAAAGGCTTTATCACTATCGAGCTTGATAACGTTTATCCGGGATTAAGCATTGATATTGACTTCGGCAAACCCGAAGTGGCAACCTGGGGAGTACTTGAAGTTTCGACCGACGGCAAAGAATGGAAGAAAATAGATTATAAACAGGAAAAGAATCGCCTGACAGCAGACCTGAAGAAAGCTCCCGTCAAAGCCGTGAGATTCAGCAACAGTCAAGACAAGGAACAAGAAATCTATCTCAGACGATTCATTATTACTGTAGACAAATAAAACAACTGTAAATTATGGGCTTTTTTAAATCTTTATTCGGTGGGAACAATACCCCTGAAACGGAAAAAGAGAAAAACGATAAAAAGAATTTTGAGATTTTAAAATACGACGGCATCCGCGCTCAGCGCATGGGCAAATTGCCCTACGCCATCAAATGTTTTGAAGAAGCAGTTGCCATCAATGACGAGATGGAAACGCTCACCTTCCTTGCCAATGCATACATCCAGGCCAACCGCCTGGATGATGCACGCATCACCTTCGACCGCATGGCAGAAAAAGCCCCTGAGCAAGTCAGCACCTTTCTGTCGCTGGCCGGTATCTGCTTCATGCAAGAAGACTATGAAACCATGAACGATGCCTGCCAAAAGGCACTCGCCTTAGACGACAAGAATCCTCTCACCTATTATCTCACTGCCAAAGCAGCGGTGGGAATGAAAGAAGAAATCAATGCCATTGCCATGCTGACCAAAGCGATTATCCTAAAAGAAGACTATACGGAAGCATACCAATTGCGCGCTGAAATATTATGGGGCATGAAACAAGCAAAAGATGCGGCAGAGGACATTCAAAAATTACTGAGCCTCAACCCCGAAGACGAACAGGCCCTGTTGTTGAAAGGCGAAATACTGGCAGCAACCGGTGAAGAGGAGCAGGCAAAGGAATGTTTCAATCAAGTATTGTCGCTCAATCCTTTTAATGAAAAGGCATATCTGCTGTCGGGAGAGCTTTTCCTGACAAAGAAAGACTTCGACAAAGCCATCGGAGTGTATGATGAAGCCATCGAAATCAATCCCAACTTTGCACAAGCCTATCATGAGAGAGGCCGCATCAAGTTGTTGAAAGGCGACAAGGACGGTTCTGTGGAAGATATGAAAAAAGCCATGGAACTGGCTCCCGAAACCGAAGAAAACATCAGCGGACAATATAACAATTACGAGAACATGACAAAGAACGTCCCCTTCTGATGAGATAAACATTATGCTCTGTTTTATTGTTTATCTACGAGAGATATACAATAAAACATGAGCATAAAAGAACAATACTGGAAATATTCCCTTATCACCATCATACTGGGCTTAGGGCTTTTGCTCTTTCTGAAAATGACTCCTTTTATGGGAGGAATATTAGGAGCATGTACCATCTACATCATGGTCAGAGGACAGATGCTCTATTTTACTCAAAAGAAAAAAATAAGGAAAAGCATCACTGCCATTATCCTGTTGATAGAAGCAATACTCTGCTTCCTGGTTCCTCTCTCATTGGCTGTGTGGCTCCTTATCAACAAATTGCAGACCGTCAATGTAGACACCACCGCTTTTGTCAACACAGTCACCAACCTTGCCGACTGGATTCGCCAGAAAACAGAATATGACTTACTGAGCAAAGAAAACATCAGCTCGATAGCCTCCATACTTCCCGGCATCGGCCAATTCCTGATGGGCGGTATCAGCAGTTTTGCCGTCAATCTCTTCGTATTGGTTTTTGTACTCTACTTCATGCTGATTGGAGGAACAAAAATGGAACAATATATTTATGAGCTTCTCCCCTTCAGTGACAGCAACAAGAAGCATGTAATGAACGAAATCAATATGATTGTTCGGGCAAATGCGATAGGCATTCCATTATTGGCAATCATTCAAGGAGCAATCGCTACGTTGGGCTACTATCTGTTTGATGCCCCCAGTGCATTGCTTTTCGGTTTCCTTACCTGCTTTGCCACCGTTATTCCTATTGTGGGAACAGCCCTGGTATGGTTTCCTTTAGCTGCTTACATGGCCATATCGGGTGATTGGCCTCATGCCGTCGGATTACTTCTTTACTGCGGATTAATAGTGACCAACATCGACAACCTTATCCGCTTTATCCTCCAAAAAAAGATGGCAGACACCCATCCTCTCATCACTATCTTCGGAGTTGTCATCGGGCTGTCATTATTTGGATTCATGGGAGTGATATTCGGTCCGCTACTGATTTCCATCTTCATTCTATGCGTCAATATCTTTAAAGAGCAATACTTAAAATAGACAACTATCGGAAAAACAGTCATTTTATCTCCCTGCCATCATAAACAATATTCATGGAGGGCTACGGGCTTCTTTTCCGATAAACTGTCCCTTCCCCCTACTTACCGCAGACAAAGGGAAGACTAAGGCATTCCATGCCGTCAGCTAAGGTCTTTTAAGCGGAAGATTAGTACAGACTTCGGCAGCGGACCGTACAGTCCATTACAGCAGACCGTACAGTCCACTGCAGCAGACCGTACGGTCCATTGCCGAAGTCTGTAATAGTCTGACCTACAAAAACACTTAACCAACAGGACGGAAAGGCTTAATCCGACGCACATCGGGACTAACCTCCGGAACAAATACAAACAGGACGTAAAACATAGCCGGATTTCTTTTTATTTTTGTAAAACTCAAGGCTATAAGCAAAATAATAACTATTTTTGCGCATTCAATTGAACAAAACATTTAACTCATGAGTAATCAACGATACATGCAGCGCGGCGTGTCCGCATCCAAGGAAGATGTACACAACGCCATTAAGAACATTGACAAAGGTATTTTTCCACAAGCTTTCTGTAAGATTATCCCTGATATTCTGGGTGGTGACCCCGAATATTGTAACATTATGCACGCCGACGGTGCAGGGACAAAATCATCATTAGCCTATCTCTATTGGAAAGAGACCGGCGACCTGAGTGTGTGGAAAGGCATTGCGCAAGATGCACTGATTATGAATATCGACGACCTGCTTTGTGTGGGTGCTGTCGACAACATTTTGGTTTCATCCACCATCGGACGCAACAAACTGCTCGTTCCCGGAGAAGTCATTTCTGCTATCATCAACGGAACAGACGAACTGCTTGCCGAACTTCGTGAAATGGGAGTAGGCGTATATGCCACCGGTGGCGAAACAGCCGACGTAGGTGACTTGGTCCGCACCATCATCGTAGATTCTACCGTAACTTGCCGCATGAAGCGCGCAGACGTTATCAATAATGCCAATATCCGTCCGGGTGACGTCATTGTCGGCCTGGCTTCTTACGGACAGGCAACTTACGAAAAAGAATATAACGGCGGTATGGGAAGCAACGGTTTGACCAGCGCCCGTCATGATGTATTCTCTAAATATCTGGCAGAGAAATACCCCGAAAGTTATGATAAGGCCGTTCCCGAAGAGTTAGTTTATAGCGGAAACCTGAAACTGACAGACAAAGTGGAAGGCAGCCCGCTGGATGCAGGCAAACTGGTATTATCGGCTACGCGTACATACGCTCCGGTAGTGAAGAAGTTGCTGGATGCGCTTCGTCCCGAAATTCACGGTATGGTTCACTGTTCAGGAGGTGCACAGACCAAGATTCTGCACTTTGTAGACAACGTCCGAGTGGTGAAAGACAACCTGTTCCCTGTTCCTCCGTTGTTCAAGACCATCAAAGAACAAAGCGGTACGGATTGGGAAGAAATGTACAAGGTATTCAATATGGGTCACCGTCTGGAAGTCTACTTGTCACCGGAGCACGCTGAAGAAGTGATCGCTATCAGCAAGTCGTTCAATATCGATGCACAAATTGTAGGACACATCGAAGAAAGTGACAAGAAGGAACTGATTATCAAGAGTGAATTTGGAGAATTCAAATACTAACCAATATGAACAGACGAGTTTTCCTCATACAGATATTGTTATCTCTTATTCTACTCATCGGGCTTTGTCTTATATTCAAAATGCCTTCAGGTAGTATAATTGGAACAGTTATCGGTTACTTAGTAGGTGGAAGCGTCGTTGCTGTGATTAATAATAAGAACAAGAAGAAGTAGTAGTAACTCAGTGAATGGCAGAAAATACATTATTAGATAAGTTAGAAGGGCTGGTAGCCCGGTTTGAAGAAGTTTCCACCCTCATCACCGACCCGAATGTGATTGCGGACCAAAAGCGTTATGTCAAACTCACCAAGGAATACAAGGATATGAGCGACATTATGAAGGCCCGCAAAGAATATATACAATGCCTGAACGGACTGGAAGAGGCAAAGCAGATAATGACAACCGAATCTGACCCCGAAATGAAGGAAATGGCACGCGAAGAGGCAAATGCCTGCGAAGCGCGTATTCCCGAATTGGAAGAAGAAATAAAGCTGCTGCTCGTCCCCGCCGACCCGCAGGACGACCGTAATGCCATCCTCGAAATACGTGGCGGTACCGGAGGCGATGAAGCCGCCATCTTTGCCGGTGACCTGTTTCGTATGTATTCCAAATATTGCGAAACGAAAGGCTGGAAACTGGAAGTTTCCAGTGCCAACGAAGGTGCTGCCGGAGGATTCAAGGAAATTATCTGTTATGTGACCGGTGATAAAGTATATGGTACGTTGAAATACGAATCAGGAGTTCACCGTGTGCAACGCGTTCCGGCTACCGAAACCCAAGGGCGTGTGCATACATCGGCCGCTTCTGTTGCCGTATTGCCGGAAGCCGAACCGTTTGATGTGGAAATCAACGAAGGTGAAATCAAATGGGATACCTTCCGAAGCGGTGGTGCCGGCGGACAGAACGTCAACAAGGTGGAATCGGGAGTACGTCTTCGCTACAATTGGAAGAACCCGAACACGGGCGTAGTGGAGGAAATCCTTATCGAATGTACCGAGACCCGCGACCAGCCGAAAAATAAAGAACGCGCCCTTTCGCGCCTGCGTACCTTTATATATGACAAGGAACACCAAAAGTATATCGATGATATTGCCAGCAAGCGTAAGACGATGGTATCCACCGGAGACCGTTCGGCAAAGATCCGTACCTACAACTATCCGCAGGGACGCATCACCGACCACCGTATCAATTACACCATCTACAATCTGGCTGCTTTCATGGACGGCGACATTCAGGACTGCATCGACCATCTGATAGTGGCTGAAAATGCAGAGCGATTGAAAGAGAGTGAATTATAATAATATCAAGCTAAATAGCATAACTATGAACAAACAACAATTATTTGAGAACATCAAAAAGAAGAAATCATTCCTCTGTGTAGGATTGGATACAGACATAAAGAAAATCCCCGAACATCTGTTGAAGGAAGAAGACCCTATCTTTGCTTTCAACAAGGCTATTATCGATGCAACAGCTCCTTATTGTATTGCATACAAGCCCAACCTGGCTTTCTATGAGAGCATGGGCGTGAAGGGATGGATTGCTTTTGAAAAAACAGTGAACTACATCAAGGAAAACTATCCTGACCAATTCATCATTGCCGATGCCAAACGTGGCGACATTGGCAATACCTCGGCCATGTATGCCCGCACTTTCTTTGAAGAATTGAACATCGATTCTGTCACTGTAGCTCCATATATGGGTGAGGACAGCGTTACTCCGTTCCTCACTTACGAAGGCAAATGGGTTATTTTACTGGCCTTGACCAGCAATAAAGGTTCGCACGACTTCCAACTGACGGCTGATGCCGACGGCGAGCGTCTGTTTGAAAAGGTTTTGCGCACCTCACAGAATTGGGCAAACGATGAAAACATGATGTATGTAGTAGGTGCAACCCAAGGACGTGCATTCGAAGATATTCGTAAGATTGTTCCCAACCACTTCCTGCTGGTACCGGGCATAGGTGCACAAGGCGGTTCATTGGAGGAAGTTTGCAAATATGGCATGAACCATACTTGCGGACTGATTGTCAACTCCAGCCGCGCCATTATCTATGCCGATAAAACTGAAAACTTCGCAAACGTAGCCGGACAAGAAGCCAAGAAAGTTCAGGCACAAATGGAAGAACAGTTGAAAGCCATTCTTTAATGAGTGAAAGAAAAATCATAAACGACCCCGTCTTCGGGTTTATCAATATCCCGAAGGGGTTGTTATATAATATTGTATGCCACCCGTTGCTGCAACGCCTCACACGCATCAAGCAACTGGGCTTATCTTCTGCTGTGTATCCGGGAGCGCAACATACCCGGTTTCAGCACTCGCTGGGAGCCTTTTATTTGATGAGTGAAGCCATCAATCACCTGACAGCCAAAGGTAATTTCATTTTTGACAGTGAAGCGGAAGCTGTTCAGGCAGCTATTTTGCTTCATGATATCGGACACGGGCCTTTCTCGCATGTTCTGGAGAACACATTGGTCACAGGCGTCTCTCATGAAGAAATTTCACTGATGCTGATGGAGCGCATCAACAAAGACCTGAAAGGGCAGCTCAATCTTGCTATCCAAATCTTTAAAGATGAGTATCCCAAAAAGTTTCTTCACCAATTAGTCAGCGGACAACTGGATATGGACCGGTTGGACTATCTGCGCCGTGACAGTTTTTACACCGGCGTAACGGAAGGCAATATCGGTTCGGCACGTATCATCAAGATGCTGGACGTAAAAGACGATCATCTGGTGGTCGAATCGAAAGGAATCTACTCCATAGAGAACTTTCTGACATCCCGCCGCCTGATGTATTGGCAAGTCTACCTGCATAAAACATCTGTAGCCAGTGAAAAGATGCTCATCAGCACCTTGCTCCGCGCCAAAGAATTAGCTTCAAAAGGCATTAATCTCTTTGCTTCTCCGGCATTGAAGTTCTTTTTATACCATTCCATTGGCAAAGAAGAATTTTATAATGATTCTAATTGTCTAGAATATTTTATTCAATTGGATGACAATGATATATGGACTGCACTGAAAGTATGGAGCAGCCACAGCGATATCATACTCTCTACTTTGAGCCGCGGACTCATCAACCGCCGTCTCTTTAAAGTAGAAGTCACCTCTTCCCCCATCTCGAAAGAGAGAAAGGAAGAACTGCTTTCAATGATATGTAACCAACTAGGTATCAACAAGAAAGAAGCAAATTATTTTCTATCAATATCCAGTATAGAGAATGACATGTACAAAAAGGAAGATGACAGCATTGAAATCATCTACAACGATGGAAGCACCAAGGACATTGCCGAAGCTTCGGATATGCTGAATATCTCTCTACTCTCTCGGAAAGTCAAGAAATATTATGCATGTTACCTGCGTCCGGAAGAAGGCGGGCATTAAATAATTAGTGAATTGTACGGATATATCAAAAAAAAATGCGTAATTTGCATAATTAATAGTGCAGTTACACAGATATGTAACGCGCAAGTAATAAAACAGAAACATTTAGAACATAAAGAATTAAAACAGTATTATGGAGTTCTCAGCTAAACAAATTGCGGAATACATCCAGGGAATTATTGTTGGTGACGAAAACGCAACTGTGCATACTTTTGCTAAAATAGAAGAAGGAATGCCGGGTGCACTTTCATTTCTTTCAAATCCGAAGTATACTCATTACATTTATGATACGCAGTCTACCATTGTGTTGGTTAACAAAGACTTCGTCCCCGAGCAGGAAGTTAAAGCAACCCTTATCAAAGTGGACAATGCATACGAGAGTCTGGCAAAGCTGCTGACACTTTATGAAATGAGCAAACCTAAAAAAACCGGCATTGACCCGCTGGCATACATTGCCCCTACCGCCAAAATAGGAAAAGATGTATATATCGCCCCATTCGCTTGTGTAGCCGATGGTGCTGAGATTGGTGACAATACTTCACTCCACCCGCATGCTACTGTAGGCAGCCATGCGAAAGTGGGCAGTAACTGTACATTATATCCTCATGCAACTGTATACCATGACTGTCGTGTCGGCAATAACTGTACATTGCACGCCGGTTGTGTGATTGGTGCTGACGGTTTCGGCTTTGCCCCTTCATCCGAAGGATATGAAAAGATTCCTCAAATCGGAATAGCAATTATAGAAGATGATGTGGAAATCGGTGCCAATACGTGTGTAGACCGTGCTACAATGGGAGCAACAGTGATACACAAAGGCGTGAAGCTTGATAACCTTATCCAAATAGCCCACAATGTAGAAGTAGGAAGTCACACAGTGATGGCTTCGCAAGTGGGAATCGCCGGCTCTACCAAAGTGGGCGAATGGTGTATGTTCGGCGGACAAGTAGGTTTGGCCGGCCATATCAAAGTGGGTGATAAAGTAGGAATCGGTGCACAGGCAGGCGTTCCCGGTAATATCAAATCCAATGAAAAGGTAATGGGTACTCCGGCCATCGATGCCAAGAACTTTATGAAGTCATCGGCCGTCTATAAGAAGCTTCCCGAAATGTATGCAGCACAGAACAGCATGCAGAAAGAAATAGAAGAATTAAAAAAACAACTAAATAAATAACCCCATGTTGAAACAGAAGACATTAAGAGGCAGTTTCTCACTAAACGGAAAAGGCCTGCATACCGGAGTAAACTTGACGGTGACATTTAATCCTGCACCGGACAACCACGGGTATAAAATTCAACGTATTGACCTTGAAGGACAACCAATAATTGATGCAGTGGCAGAAAATGTAGGTGATACCACCCGCGGAACTGTACTGATAAAGAACGGCATAAAAGTAAGTACTGTCGAACATGCATTGGCGGCACTTTATGCGGCAGGCATTGACAACTGCCTCATCCAGGTGAACGGACCTGAGTTCCCGATATTGGACGGTAGCGCCAAACAATATGTGAAGTGCATCCAACGTGTGGGCATCGAAGAGCAAAACGCCGTTAAGGATTATTATATCATTAAATCGAAAATAGAATTCAGAGACGAGACTTCCGGTTCTTCCATCATTGTTTTACCGGATGAAAACTTCAGTGTCAACGCCCTGATTTCTTATGATTCCAAAATCCTGTCCAATCAGTTTGCCACTTTGGAGGATATGTCCAAATTCCCCACAGAAGTCGCTTCTGCACGTACATTCGTTTTTGTGCGCGAGATTGAACCACTATTGGGAGCAGGCCTGATTAAAGGTGGCGATTTGGACAATGCCATTGTCATCTACGAAAAAGAAATGAGCCAGGACAATTATGACAAACTGGCTGACGTAATGGGTGTTCCCCACATGGATGCCACTCAATTAGGTTATATCAACCACATTCCTTTGGTATGGGACAACGAACCGGCACGTCATAAATTGCTGGATATCATTGGCGACCTTGCCCTCATAGGCAAACCCATCAAGGGACGCATCATCGCAACACGTCCGGGACACACCATCAATAATAAGTTTGCACGCCAAATACGCAAAGAAATTAAATTGCACGAAATTCAGGCTCCCGGCTATAATTGTAACGAAGCCCCTATCATGGATGTCAACCGCATCCGCGAATTACTTCCACACCGCTATCCGTTCCAACTGGTAGACAAAGTGATTGCCATTGGTGCCAACTATATTGTAGGTGTGAAAAACGTCACTGCCAACGAACCGTTCTTCCAAGGACATTTCCCTCAAGAACCCGTTATGCCGGGTGTACTTCAGATTGAAGCAATGGCACAATGTGGCGGACTGCTTGTACTGAACTCGGTAGACGAACCGGAAAGATACTCCACCTACTTCCTGAAAATAGACGGTGTGAAGTTCCGTCAGAAAGTAGTGCCGGGAGATACCCTGATATTCCGTGTAGAACTGTTGGCACCTATCCGCCGCGGCGTTTCTACAATGAAAGGATATGTATTCGTAGGTGAGAAAGTAGTGTGCGAAGCAGAATTCATGGCACAAATAGTAAAAAACAAATAAGATAAGAAATGATCAGTCCACTAGCATATATACATCCCGAAGCAAAGATTGGTGAAAACGTAGAAATCGGTCCCTTCGTATTTATCGATAAGAATGTGGAAATCGGTGACAACAACACCATCATGCCCAATGCCACTATCTTGTATGGTTCACGCATCGGCAATGGAAACACCATCTTTCCGGGAGCAGTCATAGGCGCTATACCCCAAGATTTGAAATTCCGCGGTGAAGATACGACTGCAGAGATTGGTGACAACAACACTATCCGCGAGAACGTAACCATCAACCGTGGCACCGCAGCCAAAGGCAGAACAGTGGTGGGCAGCAATAACCTGCTGATGGAAGGTGTACATGTGGCACACGATGCATGGGTGGGAAACGGTTGTATCATCGGAAATTCCACTAAGATGGCAGGTGAGATTATCATTGACGACAACGCCATTATCAGCGCTGCCGTGTTGATGCACCAGTTCTGTCGTGTGGGCGGATATGTAATGATTCAGGGAGGATCGCGATTCAGCAAAGACATTCCTCCTTATATCATTGCCGGACGCGAACCGATTGCTTATGCAGGAATTAATATTGTAGGGCTACGCCGCCGCGGATTCTCAAATGAACTGATTGAGAACATACACAATGCCTATCGCATTATCTATCAAAGTGGTATGAACGTGACAGACGCATTGGCAGAAGTGCGAAAAGAAGTTCCTATGAGCCCGGAAATAGAATATATTATTTCTTTCATAGAAAATTCTCAAAGAGGTATCATCAGATAACAAAGTTTTTTATAACTTTACTGCACGAAAAACAAGTTATATAGTATATGGTATATAGATTTACACTCATCTCTGATGAAGTCGATGATTTTATAAGAGAAATAAAGATAGATTCCGAAGCTACTTTCCATGACTTCCACGAAGCCATCCTGAAAGCGGCAGGATATAAGAATGACCAATTAACCTCATTCTTCATCTGTGATGACGACTGGGAAAAAGAACAGGAAATCACACTGGAAGATATGGGTACCAGCTCGGATGAAGACAGTTACATCATGAAGGAAACCAAGTTAAGCGACCTGTTGGAAGACGAAAAGCAGAAATTGCTTTATGTATTCGATCCCTTGGCTGAACGCGTATTCTTTATTGAGTTGTCTGAAATCATAACCGGTAAAGACCTTGACAAAGCCGTTTGCTCACGCAAAGCGGGAGATGCTCCTAAACAGACTCTTGATTTTGACGAAATGATGGCAAACAATGGCGGGAACCTTGACCTGGACGAGAACTTTTATGGCGACCAGGATTTTGACATGGAAGACTTCGACCCCGAAGGATTTGATATGGGAAGCGGCAGTGCTGCTGCCGACCCTTACGAGCAAGATAACTATTAATCTGAATTGTAGGGGCGACTGATGCAGTTGCCCCTTTTATTTTTAAGCCTGATGTCTCACACCCTTATCGTCCTCATTGGCCCTACCGGTGTAGGAAAGACAGAACTAAGTCTTTCCATTGCCGAACATTTCCAAACCTCTATTATTTCGGCAGATTCCCGCCAACTCTATAAAGATTTGAAAATAGGCACTGCCGCCCCTACTCCCGAGCAATTGTCACGCGTGCCTCATTTATTTGTCGGCACTCTGGGACTGACTGATTATTACAGTGCCGCACAATATGAGGCTGATGTATTGAACCAGTTGGAACACTTATTCCAAACACACGATACTGTTGTACTCACCGGAGGTTCCATGATGTATGTGGATGCCATTTGCAAAGGTATCGACGATATTCCCACCGTTGACAAGGAAACCAGAGAGTTGATGCTCCGACGCTATGAAGAAGACGGATTGGACAAGCTCTGTGCCGAACTGAAGTTGCTTGACCCTGAATATTACAAAATAGTAGATTTAAAGAATCCCAAACGGGTAATCCATGCACTGGAAATCTGCTACATGACCGGCAAGACTTACACTTCATTCCGCACCCGCAACTGCAAAGAACGCCCTTTCCACATTGTGAAAATAGGACTGACACGCGACCGTGAAGAGCTATACAGCCGCATAAACCATCGTGTAGATATTATGATGCAAGAGGGATTACTGGAAGAAGCACGCAGTGTCTATCCCTACAAAGAGTTGAACTCGCTGAATACAGTGGGATACAAAGAAATATTCAAATATCTGGATGGTGAATGGACGCTCGACTTTGCCATTGAGAAAATAAAGCAAAACTCACGCATCTATTCCCGCAAACAAATGACCTGGTTTAAACGGGATACGGATATCACCTGGTTTCATCCCGACCAACAAGAAGAGATAATGGAACATATTAAAAAACAACTATCATGAAAAAACTGCTTACCTTATTATTAATGTGCATGATGCTCATCCCGGCATCGGGAAAAGAATCGCAAAAATGCTGGCATCAGAATAAATACTCCATGTTTATCCATTTCGGACTTTATTCCGAACTGGGCGGTGTATGGGAAGGCAAGCCTGTCACTCGCGGATACAGTGAACAGATACAGTCTTTTGCCGGCATCTTCAGTGACTGGTATGGAGATACGGCACTCCGTTTCAACCCTACCCTTTTTCATGCTGACTCCATCGTTGCCTTGGCTAAAAAAGCCGGAATGCGTTCCATCGTCTTCACAACCAAACATCATGACGGCTTCTGTATGTTTAAGACGGCAACTACCGACTATAACTCTTACGATGCCACTCCCGGCAAACGCGATTTCGTAAAAGAACTGGCAGAAGCCTGCAAACGCGGAGGCATCAATTTCGGCATGTATTTCTCTTTGATTGATTGGCATTTTCCACAAGCCTATCCCATTTCCAGCCATAACTGTGACTTTATTACCCCGCAACACCATGAGTTTACGAAACAACAGGTTACGGAACTGCTCACCAATTATGGACCTATCTCCGAACTTTGGTTTGATATGGGTTCCAATACCCCCCAACAAAGTCAGGAACTTTATGAACTGGTTCACAAACTGCAACCAGACTGTATGGTAAGCGGACGTCTTGGAAATGACCGTTATGACTTTGCAGTCATGGCTGACAATGCCTATCCCGAAGGAGCTCTACAGACTGCATGGCAGTCGGCTGCTTCCATGTTCAATGAAACATGGAGCTACCGTTCATGGCAGGAAAGAGGAGATGTGCATACTAAAGCAATGGAGAAATTACGCAGCCTTATCAATGTCGTTTCGCACGGAGGTAACTTCCTGCTCAATATCGGACCTAAAGGCGACGGCTCCGTTGTTCCTTTCGAAAAAGAAGTGTTGGAGAGAATCGGTGCTTGGCTGGAAAAACACGGAGAAGCCATTTATGGCACAGATGCTTCTCCATTCCGTGAACAGTATGAATGGGGAGCTATCACTCGAAAAGAAAATAAACTCTATCTGATTTTGTCAGGAAAATATCCTCTACACGGCGAAATTATCCTGAATACTCCGGGCTTCAAGCTGAAAGAGGCAAAAGGCAACTTCACCCATATCAGCCAAAAGAAAGGGAATCTGCATATCACTGTGCCCCAAACGGCGTATAACAATACTGATATAGAAGTTCTTTCTTTAGACATGGACGTGACAGCACCTATTGCCAGCACACATGAATATGTACCTAATTACAGTTACTCTTGTTTCGATTATTACAGCAACTATCGCAGCACTGTAAGCTATGAATGGGAAATCCCCAATCGCAATACCCAACTGGAGTTGACTTATACACCGCAGGAAGTCGGCAAAGAACTTGTCATTACAAACCCGACCGGAAATGAACAAAGAGTAATACTAAACGGAGCAAAGGCCAGCCCTCTGAAAGTAAACCCTAAAACCAAATGGGGAAAGCGCTATCTCTGCGGACCGGGCAGCAGTCTGTTCGATGCCCCTTCCAATATCCATGTCAGTCTCGATAAAGCTCCTATAAGGAACGGACAGTGGAAAGAAATGAGCGAAGAAAAGATGATGTTCCCTGCCAATATCCTTGAGACTTATTTTGTATTGCAAGAAGTCGAATCGCCGGTTGCACAAGATGTATTAGTGGATGTAGGCGCCGGAAACGGCATCGAGGTTTATCTAAACGGCCGTTCTGTTATGAAGCATTTAAACCCGTACCGTTGCAAATTCCGTGAAGAAAAGGTATTATTGCATCTACAAAAAGGGGTGAATCAAATTGTCTTACGCTTATACAACAGATTTGAAAAGGAAACAGGATACCTGCTCCGTCCTTCGGAAGAGCAAGTCGTTTACAAACAACGCTATATATATACTGTGCCCGATAAAGACAAAAAGCAATCTGCTATCAAGTTACAGGTTAAACAAAATAATCTGCCAACCCAACATACCGATACGGAATTGCATAATCTCACTATCAGAATAAAACAGTAGGTATATACTAAGACAACAGTATCCTTAAATCCGGCATACAACAGCCCGATTTAAGGATACTTTATATTATAGCTCGACTTAAATCCCCCCATTGCAAAGAAAGCAGCTTTCACATAGAATCCCCATGAACAGGAGATTTCAGTACTCGTTACGTGTGAAAGGAAATCATTACCAAGTTGAATGGCATGTGAAAAACGAAGCTGTCAGGACTTTCCGGTCCTATAATTCATAATTACTCCAATCAACACCTGGATGGAGAGTACGAGCAAACCTACATTAAAAAAAATATTCCGCCACTCGCTCTTCGTTATAAATTGCTTGTAAAGCGGTTTAATGACAGGCGCATCCGAATGCTGCACTTTACAACGCGATTTATCAATTGCCTTTTTATAATCCTCCACATCGAAAGTGCACCATTCATAGCATACCAAAGAATCCTGCTTATCATGCTTTACAGAAGCAACCCATGCCTTTACTTCTCTTTCTGTATATTTATGTGTAGGCAATGAATCCTCAAAAGCCGGTGATACCGAATACCAATACTGCTTCTTCTCTGTCCGATAGGAATGCCGTGATATACGTCTGGTATGTTCACGCCAAATGCTGACAGTGCTTCTCCTCTTATAATCCACTTCCAAACGATCGAAAGTAAAATATAGAGGCTTATTCTTTTCCTTATATAAATCTGTTATTGAAACATAACGGACTATATCATCGGCAGAATGGAACAGCCAGTTTTGCAAAGGCACATTGAATGCGACAGAAGCCACAACCGTCCACAAAAGCAATAGCCCCATCCGGTTTCCCCTGAAACGAACAGCGACAACAATAAAAGATACCAACGGAGCAAAAGAGTAACAGAGTATCTGCATCCAATTGGTGGTATATCCACGAAAGATATAAGTAAAGATTAATCCCAACAAGGAAGGAATAATCAGTATCAACAATAACTTTGCTATCCGGTTGTGTCTCATCATAAAGTCTTTTATTACTTAGCGACAATCGTATCTTTCTTTATATCTATTTTCTTGGGAGCAAAAAAGAAATCATCAGGCGCTCCATTCTTAAAGAAATCTTCTTCCTTTATCTTCTGCACTCTTTTCTCGGCCACTTGATACGTAGTGGTAGCAGATTCAATGAGTTTTCCTTCTTCATCATAAGGGAAACGTTGATTCTTAGGAGTCAAAGACATAAACTTTTCATAAAAATGCACAGCGTTCTCATAATCTTTGTTCAAATCATAAGCTCTGGCTATGCTATAGAACAGCTTATAGTCTTTATTCAATTTATACAAATGATTCATGGCTTCTATCTTCTTATAAATCTCACCGGCATAACCATAACATTCTGCCAAACCTTTATAGAGACGTTCGAGTATGCTGTCATTGGGAGAAGCTATCTCTACAGCCTTTTCCATAAACTCAACACCTTCTTTCTTCCATGAAGTGCGCGAACAGGATTTTGCATAATAATATAATACATTAATATCAGTAGGGTTTTTCGCATACGCTTCCTTCAAATTATCGTATGAACCATAAAACCAATTGTCCCCATAATAAGATATACCTAAATAATAAGAGGTAAGAAAGCTGCGGTCGCCCATTCGCTTCAAACTTTCATAACGCTCGATAGCCGTCTTATAATCTTTCAACATACAATAAGCTTTGGCGTTCTGGCGGTTAACATCCACACTTGTCGTATCGGTCAGCCGATAACGCTCCGTCACGTCAACGGCATCTGCAAATTGCTGGTTATTATTAAATATATTGGCTATGCGAGCAACGGTCTGGGCATCCAGAGAATCTCGACGATAGGCAATATTATAACTGAAAAAAGCATTGGATATATCCTGCATTCCCTCATAAGCCTGCCCCAAGTACTTATATCCGGTGGCAGAAACCGTATCTTGTTCCAGCCAGCCATGACAAGCCTCACGCGCCTCTTTAAAATCCTCCGCATTCAATAAGGAACGTATATATTGCAAACGGAAGAACTTATTCTCCGGGCGCAAACTCACCGCCTTCTGATAATAATTAGCCGCCTGACGCGGACTACCCATTAATTTGTAACACTCAGCCAGGTCTATTAATACTTTTGTATCCGCGCTATCCTTCACAATAAGAGAAGTCAAACCGACAATGGCTTCCGGATAACGATTCATGGCCTTCAACGCCTGTATCCTAGTCGATAACAATAATGAATCCTTTGTGTCGGGGGCTATCAGATGGATTACCTTATCATAATCAAACTCTTCCATAGCCAAACTAATTTCATCGTGTGCCTGAGCAAAAACTGTCACCGGCAATAGACATAGCATGAGTGTTACAAATGTTTTCATAGCATTATACTTTAATTTTATAGTTATTCACCCCATATCATTCTTACTTTTTCCCATTCTGCAAAGGCGTACTGTCCTTCTTAGCTTCATCAACGACCAGCCTAAACTTAACGGGCAGTGTGAACTGGGTACGTACAGGAACACCTCCTTGTTTACCCGGTTTCCATTTAGGCATGCTCATGATGACTCTTATAGCTTCTTTATCCAAATACTCGTCTACCCCTTTGGCAATCTTCGGATTAGAAATACTTCCGTCTTTCTCAATAATGAACCGCACAGATACTATCCCCTGAACACCATGCTCTATGGATATTGCCGGATACTTCACGTGCCGGACTATGTAACGCATACACTCGTCTATGCCACCGGGAAATGAAGGCATCTCTTCTGCAATCTGAAGCACTTGCTTTCCCGTAGACGATTGTCCTTCAGACATTACAAATACAAGATTCTGTTCTGTGGCATCTGCAGCAACTTTAACCTCCACCGTTTTATAGCCGGTATAAGAAACCTGCAAGATATCACCCGCTTTCACTGTCATGGCAAAACGACCGTCTCCATCGGTAACAACGCTGGTAGCAGAACCTTTGATATACACATTAGCACCTGCTATCCCACGGTTATGAACTCCTTCAAGCACACGTCCTTTCACTTTTATTCCGTCTTCCGACAGAATTTCTGCACTTTTAACCTCTTCGGCTTTCACAATTGCAGTCAAATCATTAACTTTGACGGCAGAAATCTCATCTAATTCTGTTGAGACTTCGGGGCGGGCAAAAGCAGTTATTGCAATAGCTGCCAACGGAAGTACATAAAGATACTTCAAACGTGCCCATGGACTTGATTTTTCTTTTAACATCATAGTAATACGTTTTTTAAGTGAACTGTGATTAAAGCTGTTGGCCATAGAGTAGAGCCTTGTGCCAACGGCTTTTTTAATTAATAATAACTGGTATCTTTTCGCATCAATACCTTGATTGATTACGCATGCGTCTGCTTCATATTCATGAATATTCTGTAATTCCTGTTTCAATAGCCAAGAAGCCGGATTAAACCATTGGAAAAAGATACATATATCCGCCACCAATAAATCAACGGAATGATGTTTGCGGATATGAGCCACTTCATGAGTTAAAATCTCCGCACCATTTTCCAATAAATCCGTCTCGGAAAGCACCACAAACTTCATCCAACTAAAAGGAGCTATGTTCTTTTGATGGGCAATGATAGTAATCCCATTTTCCCGACTGACTATCCGGCTGTCCCTAATCAAATGCAACATACGGAACAATGCCCAAAGAGTACGGATAAAAAAGAAAACCATGCCCGACAAATAAACCAATAAAAGCATTTCCCTCCATGTAAAATCAGGCACCAACATTGCATTTCCAACTTCTTCTACCGGACTTACCGTCGACAAGAATTCTTCCAAGGTAAGAAATTGTTGATGCATCTCAGTCGGCTCCTTCACTGTCATCTTCATGAACGGCACCATGCAGGACAAAAGCAAGATGCCAAGCAATGCAAATCTGTTGAAACGATGGAACGTTTCCTTGCTAAGCAACAGGCGATAAAATAAATAAAATACCGCCAGGCAGACTGATGATTTAAGTATATAAACGAAAAATGCTCCCATAGTTACTGTCCGTTGATTTATTTATTGACATTCTCAACCTCACGAATCAACAGTTTCAATTCCTCCACCGAAATGTCTTCTTCCTTTACAAGTGACGATACGGCTCCCAGATATGAATTGTTAAAGTACTTACTGATTACTCCTTTCAATGTTTTCTTTTTAAAATCATCCCGACTCACCACTGCATAATATTGATAAGTATTTCCAAACACTTCATGATGCAGAAAACCTTTTTCCTCCAATCCGCGTACTATCGTAGAAAGTGTATTGAAATGAGGACGCGGTTCATCATAAAACTCAAGCAATTGCTTTACAAACAAAGGGCCTTTCTCCCAGAAATACCCCATGATTTCCTCTTCTTTTGCAGTCAACGTTTTCATAAGCTTCTTTTGTTTACCACAAATAAACTAAAAATTTTAGTTACTAAACTAATACTCATAGTTAAAGTAAACTAAAAGCCGTAGTTTTTATTCTTCCCGTACAAATTCTATCGGGCCCTCCCAGTCCGAAGGAAGTACTTCCACTTCTATCACATTGCTTCCATTACGAAGTGCATCAGTGATATCCACTTCATAAGGAGCAGTCCACACCGTACCACAATTGATGCTATTGATACGGACAGTTGCCATATCATTCACTTTTCCCAATCTGACCATGATACGTCCTTCCCGAGGAGTCCTCCACATGAAAAGTCCTTTATAGAAAGAACGGCCAAAATAATTCTTTATCTGTTAATTCTCCTCCCGATTCCTGTCAAAAAGAACAGGACGAGTAATACGTTTATATATTTCTGAGAGATTGACCGTCCATTCGTTTATTTTCAGTGCAATCGACATTGTCAAAGTTGGCTCCACAGCCTCAACCCCGGAATCTTCTTTCGGAAACACCACAAAGACGGAACCATAAGCAGGTAAAGACAAAGTCACTTCCGTATGACCTTCCACCTCTTTCCAATTAGCAGAACGAAATATCGTTCCTGTAACCGCATTCCATAATTCAGGCATACGGTGACTAATGGGAAAAGACACCGTAACCGCACGCATACTGTCTGCCTGACTAGCCAAAAAATAAACGTCCGTTTCTTCATCCTTACGATGTGTCCAAAGTATATCAGAGGAAATAGTGTCGTCAATAAATAATAGAGAACCATTCACCTGACGTCCATACTGCAACAAACTTCGACACCGGGAAGCATAAGCAAGGAATGGTTTGCTTTCTTCCCACCAATTCCGATTATAATTGGACACAATACGGAGACTGTCCATCCAAGCGTCATTTATTCTCTCATTTGCAATTGTATCAGAAAGACTCTGTCCTTCTGCTTCAGCGTTTAACGAAGTTTCCGCAGCTACTTCACACACACCATTATCTATACAAAAGAAAAGCCTATCATCACCGGCAACAAAGTTGCGGTCAAGTAAAGGTTTCAACATAGCCGGACTTTCTTTCCAAGTTCCGTCAATCTTAACCAGCCCATTGTTACGAGGTACACCCTCTCCTATTATCCGACAATCGTACTGACGAAAACAATCAGCGGAAACCGTACTGAATACATCAGTCAATAATTCATTGACAGTCAATTGCACATCCCGAACGATGCTTTCCACCCGACCGGTACTTTCCATCGGAACTCCTGCCAATACAGGAAGATAGGGAATCAAATCATAGCCACGCCGTTTTTCAAACTCAGCAGGAAAATTCTTTGTCCAGTTTTGATTCTCCGCAGTCCAATGATTCATATAAACATACTTCAATATACGCCGAGCCAGTTCAGTATCTGCCTTTCTATATACGTGAGCAAACCAATCCGTCCATAGTTTGTATACCGTTTCGGCACTCAGCTTATCACATTTCAGTCCTTGCACTTGTTCGGCAACACTATCAGCAGGAGCAACAGCTGTATGCCCCATGCGCAATATACGCCATTTCCCTTCAGGCAACCGGGCGGTAATACGTCCCTGATACACAGGCAACTGTATGGATTGCTCCAGCCCTACAAAGTTTTCTTTTTGTGAAATGGCCTCCCCGGAAGCTGATAAGAGGCCGACATTATCGGAGCCCGCAGGAAATGCATAAGCTGATATATCTTCATAATATCCTTTATAAGTATCGGGTTGAGGCAAGGAAAGATTGCGCAAAGTTCCTCCGTCTACAATTGTATCACTCCACACCAACCTCTGCATAGCTTCCGAAGGAGTAATCCGTATATCATCCGGCAGCAAACCATGGTCACTCATCTGCATTCCCAAGTCCAACCCAAGCCGGTCGGCCTCCTTCATTGCAAAATTAAGCACACGCCAATATCCCGGTTCCCGATAAGCGTCGACAGCCAAAATACAACACCCGCCAAAACCAACTTTGCGCATCGTGTCCAACTTATCTCTCACCGACTGAAAAGTGATATCTTTATTATCCCAACTCCAAACAGCCCACGGACAATCTGCCACAGATGGAGAAAGAAAACTTCTCTGCCGGTCATTGGGAACGGCAGCTAATGAATACTCCAGCATCAATAAAGAAAACAAAAGCAAATATTTTATCTTCATAACCATGTGAATTGTATCCTTGATTACAATTTAAAAAGTAATATATATCCAAGATATAAAAATAAAGACGACCCGCCAAAGATTGGCGGCAGATGAAATAAACTTTAACTAAAGTGAACTTTCAAGGCACAAAAAGCCAGAAGAGGTTTTCCCCAAACAGTAGTAACAGTTTATGAAAACAATGGTAACAACTTTCCCAAACAATGGGCATCGTTTAGGGGTAACTCCCCTATTAGGCATCAGGCATGATGTTCTTAACAGAGCCGAGTGCCATTTTCCCTCTCCATCATTAAATTTTAAAGGCTCATTTGTCGCATAAAGAATAAATCGCTATTTATTATCAAATGATTATCAGCCATTTATATTTTCTTCTTTTTCTGACGGATTAATTTGTGAATCAAAAACATTCCAGTATCTTTGCATGGACAAACCAAGATAATAACACCCATCAAAAGTATAAATAAATGAAAACATACATCTTATCCGCTTTTCTGCTCGGTATATGTTTCACCGCATGTACCACCGGCCAGCCCAAAGACTACCCTTCGTTTAGTCTGGAAGATATATCTGCCATTAAGCCCGACGCTGAATATCCGTTAGACTCGCTTGTGACGGATATGGAAGTAATTCCTTTAGAAACAACGGATGATTGCCTGATTGATGGAGTAGGAATCGTCCAAGAATCCAAAGACTATTATTTCATTTTTTCGCCTAAAAAGGAATCCCTGCTGAAATTTGACAAGAAAGGCAAGTTTATCAGTAAAATAAGCAGTTACGGCCAAGGGCCGAAAGAGTTTATTGACATAAAGCAGATGGAGCTGGACAACGACCGGCAAGAACTGTATATCATGGACTATATGGGACGCAAAATGAAAATATTCGATTTTGACGGCAATTTTCTCCGCGACTTTCCCCTCCCGGAAGACTATAGTTTTACCAATTTCCACCTGTCTCCTACAGAACAAGCCGTGTATTATGTATCAAGCAATAACGCTGTCACTCCGGATTTATTGAAATATGACATAAAAAGCGGGACTAGCCAAGTGTTGTCCAAGCATGACAGAGAGATGGAGATAGGAGAAGCATTTTTAGGTTCTACCTATTTTACGGAAACCGACGCAGGTCTGTTTATGTATCATTATTACAATGACATGGTTTTCCTATTAAAAGACAACCAACTGGTACCAAACCATTTACTTGTGTTGGGAGACAGATGTATCCCTTGGGAAGACGTCGGCGCAAGCGCATTGACAAACCCCAAGCCCCAGGTGCTGAAAATCCAACTGAATGATTTGAAGAATATCAAAGACAAAATATGCCTGTTCTATACAGTCATCCGATATGACGGAAAATCAAGAAAAGACTTTATGGCGATGTATAACCCCGAAAAAGAAGGGATATACCCTCATGTCAATTTAGTAAGCAATCGCTTTCTCTCCATTAAAGACGCAGCCCCATTTACTAACGGCTACAATCGGGAATCCATTTTCCGTGTCATTTCACCCGAAAGTTTGGACGAAACGTTTCTTAACCGATACGGCATCACAGAAGACGACAATCCCGTTATTGTGAAATATCTGCTCAGATAACTGAATTTCAATATCCGGGCAAAAAACAAAACATGAGCACCTGCGTCTGAACTGTTATTTACATCTTGTCGACCATACTCCCCAAAGCGGGAGTATGGTCGACAGGAGATTCATACATCCCCATTAGACTTGGGAGGGCTCAGTTGTAGTTCTTGGAAATTTAACCTCTACATACGTTTTAAACTCACTAAGTCGTTTCATTAGGCAGCCTAAGCGTTTTCGTCCTTTCGATTATGCCTGTCTGTCAGTCGAATTACTACAGTCTTCGGCAATGGACTGTATAGTCCGTTGCAGTGGACCGTACAGTCTGCTACAGTGGACCGTACAGTCCACTGCCGGAGTCTGTAGTAATCTTCCGTTCAAAAAGCCTTGGCTGACCCTATGAAACGGCTTACTCTTCCCTTTGTGATATGATATTTAAGCCCCCCCAAGAATAATGACTGGCCCCGAATGTGTATATGTAAAAGGGAATTAGAAAATGTTAAACTCCCAAGAATTACAACTGAACCCTTGGGAGCACATCATATTTGGAGTGTTCTATAGACCGAGCTTCCGAATAAAAAATCTTCCATGAAGGGGGTTTGCCTGCCTCATGGAAGATGGAAGATAGAAGATATTTCTTCTTTTTAGAATTCGCTCGAAAAGTGGAATTTAATATGCTTAAAATCCATTTGAGCCATCTGAAGAACATAATTACTGTCGGCAAGAAAGACATCACGTCCGTCACGATCTTTGGCCATATACTGATACTTACGTTTTTTGAAAGCCTCCAACTCTTCGGCGTCATCGCTTTCTATCCAGCATGCTTTATAAAGACTGATGGGCTCCCAACGGCATTTTGCATTGTATTCATTTTCCAGACGATACTGAATTACTTCAAACTGCAACTGCCCTACCGTACCGATAATCTTACGTCCGTTGAACTGATTGACAAACAGCTGAGCCACACCTTCGTCCATTAATTGATCAATACCTTTTGCCAACTGCTTTTGTTTCATCGGATCAGCATTCTCGATATATTTGAACATTTCAGGAGAGAAACTGGGAATACCCCGGAAATGTAATTTCTCGCCTTCGGTCAATGTATCGCCAATCTTAAAGGTACCATTGTCTGGCAAACCAATGATATCGCCTGCCCATGCCTCATCGACAGTAGTCTTGCGCTGTGCCATGAACTGTGTCGGCGAAGAAAAGCGCATCGTCTTGTCATGCCGCACATGATAATAAGGTGTATTACGAGAGAACTTTCCCGAACACACTTTACAGAAAGCAATACAAGAACGATGATTAGGGTCAATATTGGCCGTGATTTTGAATACAAATCCGGAAAACTTAGATTCATCCGGCTCCACTTCACGTTCTTCCGTTTTGGTAGGGCGCGGACTTGGAGCAATCTCCACAAAACAGTCAAGCAACTCCTGCACACCAAAGTTATTCAATGCCGAACCAAAGAACACCGGAGCCAACTCTCCTTTTAGATAGCTCTCTACCTTAAACTCGGGATAAACACCATCGATAAGCTCAAGCTCATTGCGGAGTTTCTCTGCCAGAGGGGATCCTATCTGATTGTCAAGCTCTTCGGTATTAATATCTACTTCCACCTTTTCCGTAACAACTTGTTTGGAAGGCTGGAAAAGATTCAGTTTTTGTTCATAAATATTATATACGCCTTTAAAACGAGGACCGCTTTCAATAGGCCATGTCAAAGGACGAACACTAATGGCAAGTTCTTCTTCCAACTCATCCAACAAATCGAACGGGTCTTTAGCTTCACGGTCCATCTTATTGACAAATATAATAACAGGAGTATTACGCATACGGCACACTTCCATCAGTTTACGCGTCTGCGTTTCCACACCTTTCGCACCGTCCACCACGATAATTACACTATCCACAGCCGTCAGAGTACGATAAGTATCTTCGGCAAAATCCTGGTGTCCCGGAGTATCGAGAATATTGATTTTATAATCATGATAATCAAACTCCATCACAGAAGTGGTAACAGAGATACCACGCTGTTTTTCAATATCCATCCAGTCGGATGTTGCAGTTTTCTTAATCTTATTGCTCTTTACGGCTCCGGCCACTTGAATCTGTCCACCGAAAAGCAACAACTTCTCTGTTAATGATGTTTTACCGGCATCCGGATGTGCGATAATCGCAAACGTTCGTCTTCTTTCTATTTCGTTGTTCATATATCATTATGCATTTAATTCCTTGATACACTGTTCCAGGCTCTCTTCCCAATGAGGTATCTCGATGCCATACGTGTGTTTTATCTTTGTCTTATCCAATACAGAGTAGTGAGGCCGGGGAGCTTTTGCCGGGTATTCATCTGTGTGCAAAGGATTTACCCTGCAATTGCCAATACCGGCTATACGGTGAATGGACTTGGTAAAATCATACCAGGAACAGACTCCTTCATTACTGAAATGATAGATGCCGGAAACGATGCCCTTACGGATAGCTGCAAAAATAGCAGACGCCAGGTCGCGAGCATAAGTCGGTGTGCCTATTTGGTCGAAAATGACTCCCAATGACTCCCTTTCCTTACCTAAACGAATCATGGTTTTCACAAAATTATTGCCAAATGTAGAGTATAGCCATGCCGTCCGAATAACCATCGCCCTACTGCAATATTCCAAAGCCTTCTTTTCACCGGCCAATTTAGTAATGCCATATACAGAATTAGGGCAAGTCGGTTCGGTTTCTCTATAGGGCACATGATTGGTTCCGTCAAACACATAATCTGTAGAAATTTGAATGAATTCCGCCTGATTCTCCTCTGCTGCCTTTGCTAAATAACCGACTGCCTCACTATTTAGTTTGGCACATAACTCCTGATTATCTTCCGCCTTGTCCACGGCCGTATAAGCAGCACAATTCACAATGACATTGATAGCATTCTCCTTAACGAAAGCCATTACAGCTTCTTCATTACAAATATCCAGTTCGGCTACATCCGTAAAAAAGTAGTTATATTCTTTGTTTTCAAGCGAAAGCACACGCATTTCGTTTCCTAATTGGCCGTTAGCACCGGTCACCAATATATTCTTCATTTTCGTTTAAATTAATCTGTCACATCTTTAATAAGGGAAACACCCTACTGACAAGCAGGAGCAGTTGCGCTAGAATTCCAATTCTCCTTTTTTATCCTCTATATAATAGTTGGACAACATAGCAAGCAAACCGGAAATAGCCTGTTGTGCCTTCTTGGTTTCTTCACTGATTTCTTTCTTTTGCAACTTCAACAATAATATCCCATAAAGTGCCTCAAAACAGGTTTCCAGTTCGGGTTCCTCCTTATTGGCACCTTTGGCACGGAGTTCCACTATATAGGGCAACGCCTTATAATATGCCGCACTATAATAAGGGAACTTGGAAGAACGAAGCAACTGTAGATGCAAATCAGTCAACCAAGTAATAATATTCTTGTTTATCTGTAAATGATCTTTCTCCATCACATTTTCACGACGCATCATTTCAATCAGGTCTATATACCATTGTGTCAATTCTACTTTCTGCTCTTCCGTCAGAGGATAAGCTTCCACAATGTTTTTCTTTATCTTCTCTATATCACAGCCGTTGGCACGTATCATATCTTCCACTTGCCACATATATATAAGGTATTCGGCTATATTATTTTCTTTTAACTGTTTGGAGATAAACATTTCTTTATTTTTTAAGTTACAAATTGAAAATTATAAGGTTCAACGTGCTTCACGCAAGATATGTTTTCCTGTCAGTACATCGTTTTTCCTAATATAGTATAAATGAAGCCGACCACAGACATCAACATTACTATAACACCGATTACACGGTTCAAAATCCAAATGCCACGCAGATTGAAACGAGTACGTACTTTATTGACAAAATACGTAATACCGAACCACCACAAAAGTGCCCCTAACACAATGGCCAGATAACCGACCAACTGAAGTCCCAACGGACTACCGGGCATCACAAAAGAGAAGCGGGCAAACAAACCGATAAATAAGAAAATAATCAAAGGATTAGAGAATGTCACAAAGAATGCCGTGACAAAATTATGCAGATAACTACCTGGTGTAGAAGATACAGGACGGATAGAATGGACAGGATTGCTACGGAAAGTATAAACACCGAATATTAATAACATAACGCTACCGACAATCTGTAAAAGCACTTGGTTCTTTGCCAGGAATTCATCCATGAAACTCATTCCATATCCTGTTATCAGAGCATAGCCTATATCACTCAAGGCTGCCCCCAGTCCGGTAACAAATCCATACCATCGTCCTTTGTTCAGTGTGCGCTGAATACAAAGTACCCCAACAGGACCCAAGGGCGCAGAAACCACTACGCCAACTATAAGTCCTTTCACCAGCAAATCGAGTATGGTTACTTGTTCTATCCAATTCATGCTGCAAAGATGGTATTTTTTTGCGAAAATACCTATATTTACACACAAAATTCTTTCATAGCCCGGCTCTTTTATGTAACTTTGCACCTTATTAATAGACTCTTGATATTACAACCTAGTTTTCAATTAACAAAACAACTATAAAAGTGCTATGATTCTATTTTTCAGAACACCCACTAAAAGTGTAATAGCAACAGAAGTCAATCATGAACTGGCTTCTGAAGATATTCAAAAACTGAGTTGGCTTTATGGAGAAGCCACTGTAGAAAGCGAAGAGAACCTGAAAGGTTGCTTCATCGGACCACGTCGGGAAATGATAACTCCTTGGAGTACAAATGCTGTCGAAATTACTCAAAACATGGGTTTGACAGGTGTACAACGCATTGAGGAATATTTCCCTGTGAAAGATGAAAATGCTGAATACGACCCCATGCTACAACGCATGTATAAAGGATTGAGCCAGGACATTTTCACTGTTAACATCACCCCCCAGCCGATTGTTTACATCGAGAATCTGGAAGAATACAATGAGAAAGAAGGCCTTGCACTGTCTCGTGAAGAAATGGACTATTTGCTGAAAGTCGAAAAAGACTTGGAACGCAAGTTGACCGACTCTGAAGTATTCGGTTTTGCACAGATTAATTCAGAGCATTGCCGTCATAAAATCTTCGGCGGAACATTTGTCATTGATGGCGAAGAGATGGAATCGTCTTTATTCCAGATGATTAAAAAGACCACTGCCGAAAATCCCAACAAAATTATCTCTGCCTATAAAGATAATGTGGCTTTTGCAGAAGGTCCGGTTGTGGAACAATTCTCTCCGGCCGACCATTCTACCTCCGACTATTTCATTATCAAAGACATCAAGACAGTTATCTCACTGAAGGCTGAAACACATAACTTCCCTACTACCGTAGAACCATTCAACGGTGCATCAACCGGTACCGGAGGTGAAATCCGTGACCGTATGGGTGGTGGTAAAGGTTCATGGCCCATTGCAGGTACAGCTGTCTATATGACTTCTTATCCTCGTACAGAAGAAGGTCGTGAATGGGAAGACATCCTGCCTGTACGCCAATGGTTGTATCAAACCCCCGAACAGATTTTAATCAAGGCTTCCAACGGTGCTTCCGATTTTGGCAACAAGTTCGGTCAACCGCTGATTTGCGGTTCTGTATTAACTTTCGAACATCAGGAAAACGGTGAAAAGTACGCATACGACAAAGTTATCATGCTGGCCGGCGGTGTGGGTTACGGTACTCAACGCGACTGTCTGAAAGGTCATCCCGAGACAGGAAACAAAATAGTTGTTATGGGTGGTGACAACTATCGAATAGGTTTGGGTGGCGGTTCTGTTTCCTCTGTTGAAACAGGTCGATACTCATCGGGAATCGAACTCAATGCAGTTCAACGTGCCAATGCAGAAATGCAGAAACGTGCTTATAACGTCGTTCGTGCATTGTGTGAAGAAGAAAATAACCCAATTGTTTCTATCCACGACCATGGTTCGGCAGGTCACGTAAACTGTTTGTCTGAGTTAGTAGAAGAAAACGGTGGCCTAATCCACATGGATAAACTGCCTATCGGTGACAAGACCTTATCTGCCAAAGAAATCATAGCCAATGAATCTCAGGAACGTATGGGATTGCTGATTGATGAATCGGCTATCGAACACGTGCAAAAGATAGCCGACCGCGAACGCGCTCCGATGTATACGGTAGGTGAAACTACCGGTGATGCCCGTTTTGCCTTTGAACAAGCCGATGGTGTTCGTCCATTTGATTTGGCAGTAGATCAAATGTTCGGTTCTTCTCCGAAAACTTATATGATTGACAAGACCGTAGAACGTCATTATGAAAATGTAACTTACGAAACTTCAAAATTAAACGAATATATCCGCCGTGTACTTCAGCTGGAAGCAGTTGCCTGCAAAGATTGGTTAACCAACAAAGTAGACCGTTCGGTAACAGGTAAGATTGCCCGCCAGCAGTGTCAGGGCGAAATCCAGCTGCCGTTGAGCGACTGTGGTGTCGTTGCTCTTGATTATCGAGGAGAAAAAGGTATTGCCACCTCTTTAGGACATGCTCCGCAAGCAGCTTTGGCTAATCCGGCAGCAGGCTCTGTATTATCAGTCGCCGAAGCATTAACCAATCTTGTTTGGGCTCCGATGGCAGAAGGGATGGATAGCATTTCGCTGTCTGCCAACTGGATGTGGCCGTGCCGTGCACAGGAAGGTGAAGACGCGCGTCTTTATACGGCTGTCAAGGCATTATCTGATTTCTGCTGCGCACTGCAAATCAATGTACCGACCGGCAAGGACTCCCTGTCTATGACTCAGAAGTATCCAAACGGAGAAAAAATCATCAGCCCGGGAACTGTTATCGTTTCAGCCGGCGGTGAAGTTTCCGATGTGAAGAAAGTTGTTTCTCCTGTATTGATAAATGATGCCAAGAGCACCATTTATCATATCGACTTCAGTTTTGACAAGTTGCGTTTGGGCGGTTCTGCTTTCGCACAGTCTTTAAATAAAGTAGGAGATGATGTTCCGACAGTTCAAAATCCCGAATATTTCCGCGACGCTTTCCTTGCGATACAAGAACTTATCAACAAGGGCTTGATTATGGCAGGTCATGATATCTCAGCCGGTGGTCTCATCACAACACTGCTCGAAATGTGCTTCTCAAACATGGAAGGCGGTATGGAAATCAGCCTTGACAAAATAAAGGAAGACGATATTATTAAGATTCTGTTTGCCGAAAATCCGGGTATTGTCATTCAAGTGAAAGATAAAGACAAAGCTGAAGTTAAGAAGATATTGGAAGATGCCGGTATTGGCTACGTGAAGTTGGGTACACCGACAGACGAACGCCATATTCTCGTAACAAAAGGAGATGCTACCTACCAATTCGGCATTGACTATCTGCGTGATGTTTGGTATTCTACTTCTTATTTACTTGACCGCAAACAAAGTATGAATGGTTGTGCCAAAAAGCGCTTTGAGAATTACAAAGAACAACCGTTGGAATTTGTATTCGATAAATCATTCACTGGAAAGCTTTCACAATACGGAATCACTCCAGAGCGTCGTACTCCGACCGGCATCAAGGCCGCCATCATTCGTGAAAAAGGTACCAATGGCGAACGCGAAATGGCATATATGCTCTACTTGGCAGGATTCGACGTGAAAGATGTCACAATGACCGACTTGGTAAGCGGACGCGAAACACTGGAAGATATCAATATGATTGTATTCTGTGGAGGATTCTCCAACTCTGACGTTTTGGGTTCTGCAAAAGGATGGGCAGGTGCATTCCTATTCAACCCGAAAGCCAAAGCAGCATTGGATAATTTCTATGCACGCAAAGATACCTTGTCACTGGGCGTATGTAACGGTTGCCAGTTAATGATTGAATTAGGATTAATTAATCCTGAGCATAACAAAAAAGCCAAAATGCTGCACAATGAATCACATAAATTTGAATCTAAGTTTGTTGGTGTAACAGTCCCGATGAACAGAAGTGTTATGTTCGGCTCATTAAGCGGCAGCAAGCTAGGTATTTGGGTAGCACATGGAGAAGGCAAATTCTCATTACCTTATGAAGAGGATAAATACAATGTGGTATTGAAATACTCATACGACGAATATCCCGGTAATCCGAACGGTTCAGACTATGGCGTAGCCGGATTAGCAAGTGCAGATGGACGCCATTTGGCAATGATGCCGCATTTGGAACGTTCTTGTTTCCCATGGCAGAACGCTTACTATCCTTCTGATAGAATAAATAATGACCAAGTAACACCATGGATTGAAGCATTTGTCAATGCAAGAAAATGGGTTGAAATGAACAAATAATAAAACAATTTGTTATATTTACTAAAAAAGCGGTATATCATACTGATTGCCGCTTTTTTTGCATATAATAGATTTTGAAATGACAAGAAAATTTGCGAGCTTTGTGAGGTTTTCGCGTCTAAATACCATTATGAAAAGGACTCTTTTACTTATATATTTTGCGATTACTTTTATAACATCTGTCTCTGCCCAACTTTATCAGTATCTAGATACTAACGATGGTTTGAGCAGTCGTAGAGTCCTGTCCATACAAAAAGACAACAAAGGATATATGTGGTTCCTCACCCATGAAGGAATTGACAGATACAATGGCAAGCAATATGTCCATTATGACTTATCGGTAGACGGACACCCCAACATGAAATCCTTTCCCAACCTGAATACTCTGGAAATAGATACAACAGGTGTCATTTGGGAAATAGGAAAGAATGGATATATTTTTAAATACAACTCGCTACAAGACAAATACGAACTAGCCTGCAATTTTGCCAGCAAAGATAAAAGTAACAGTGGACTTCCACTCACTAGCACTTATTTGGACAATAAAAACAATATCTGGCTTTGTACCAAAGAGAAGCAATATATTTTTAACATCAACCAGGAAAAGCTGATCCATCTGACCAGTTCTATCCAGGAAGAAATCACCTGCATCACAGAAGCCGGAGACAATCAATATTTTTTAGGAACAAATCATAATGTATTTTGCGTTAAACTAATTAACAATCACCAACTACAGATACAAAGACATCCCCAATTGGAACAATTTCAGGTTGTCACCTATCTGTATTTCCACAAAAACACTCAAACTCTAATCATAGGAACACTGAGAGACGGTATATATCTATATAATATCAATACTCAACAATTAATGGATGTCCCCACAAAATTGTTGGACATTACAGTCAATACAATCATAGCCAATCCTAAGAAAATAGACGAAGTCCTGATAGCGACCAATGGAACCGGTGTTTATAAACTCAATTTGTTCACCCGTGAATTATCCCCTTTTCTGATTGCCGACCACAACCATTCAAATAAAATGAATGGGAATATCGTGAATGACATATTCATTGATAAAGATGACAAATTATGGATGGCCATTTATCCTGTCGGAATTACTTTATTCTCGAATAAATATCCCGGATATAAATGGATACAACATTCTTATGATAATCCAAACTCACTAATAGATAATCAAGTAAACTCCATTCTGGAAGATTCAGAAGGCGATATTTGGTATGCGACAAGTAATGGCATCTGTTTCTACAATTCTAAGAACAAACAGTGGAAGTGCCTACTATCCACTTATCAAAATGACACACAAAACCAGAACCATGTCTTTATCTCCATGTGCGAAACAGTCCCTGGCACCATATTGGTAGGAGGATATATGTCGGGAATGTATCAAATCAATAAAAAAGACATGGTACCCAAATATTTTTCTCAACATTCCACGTTGGGATGGACTACTATTCGTCCTGATAAATACATACGTTGCATCTACAAAGACAATGATGGAATCATTTGGGCAGGCGGCTATTATAACCTAAAGAGCTATAATATGCAAACGAAAGAAATACAGTGTTACAGCATGGATTTCCCAGTTACCTGTATCAAAAATAAAGACCGACACAACTTATGGATAGGTACCATCAACGGATTATACCAATTCAACAAACGAAACCAAACACTGAAACCAGTCAATCTGGATTCAGGAATCGGATGTATCAATACGCTTTATCAAGATACCGTTGCTCATATTACCTATATTGGTACTCATGGTTCGGGCATGTGGGTATATAATAATAACACAGACAAAGTCGTGCGTTATCACATGAAAAACTCAGCATTGATTTCCAACAATATCTATTGCATTCTACCGGCTTTGGGAACAGATCTGATTATCAGTACAGAAAATGAGCTCACCCGTTTCAAAGTAAAGGAAAGAATATTCTCTAATTGGACAAAAGAACAAGGATTGATGACTGTGAACTTCAACCCTTCAGCAGGTGTACACACCCAATCAGGACATTTCATATTCGGCACAGGGAACGGAGCCATTGAAATTGCAGACACCGTAAGCCTGCCAAATCGTTTCAAGTCTAAAATGATATTCAGTGACTTTAGCATCTTATATCAAAAGGTTTTCCCCGGCGAAAAGGATTCTCCTTTAACCCAAGGAATAGACGATACGGAGCACATTACTTTAGATTATAGCCAAAATATATTCTCTTTGAATGTATCTTCCATTAATTACGACAACCCGTCTAATATTCTATACACTTGGAAGCTAGAAGGATTTTATGATGAATGGACAACGCCCACGGCAGACAATCTGATACGTTATACCAACATCAATCCCGGAAATTACAAACTGAGAGTGAGAACCATTCTGATGGATGATGAACATGTATTAGAAGAAAGAGCAATAAAAATAACCATAACGCCGCCTTTCTGGGCAACTTTTTGGGCCGGCATTATTTACCTCGTTATCATTATATTGGTAACAGTAAGCATTTTACGTTTCTTATGGTTAAGAAAAGACAGGAATAATTCTAAAGAGAAAATTCAATTCTTTATCAATACCGCCCATGACATACGTACACCGCTGACTCTAATAAAAGCGCCGTTGGGAGAAATCCTGAAGAATGAACAACTGACAGAACAGGGTAAGATTAATGTTAACCTTGCCATTCAGAATACAAACAACTTGTCCGAGTTGGCCAGTAATCTGATTAATTTCGAAAAAGAAGAACTTTATACATCCAACGTTTATGTATCCAGATATGAATTGAATTCATATATCAAGTCTTATCTGAAGCAATTCAACCTATACGCTGAGAAAAAACAAATCAAAATTCATTTTGAATCCAATTTTACTTCTCAGGAGGTATGGCTGGATAAAAACAAAATGGATTCCATCATCAGAAACCTGATGACTAATGCGCTGAAATACACTCAACAGGGAGGAAATATCAAAGTCCAGACTTCTAAAAGCAAGAGCCATTGGTTTCTGCTTATCACTGATACCGGAATCGGTATTTCGTCCAACGACCAGAAGAAAATGTTCAAAGAACTGTTCAGAGGAAAAAATGCCACTAATTTACAAATTACCGGCAGTGGTATCGGTATGATGCTTACTTACAAACTCATCAAAAACCACTGTGGAAAGATTAGTATAAACAGTATAGAGAATGTGGGTACTACCTTTAAGTTATCATTTCCCATAAAAAGCAGTAAATACAACAACAAACTCTTCCCAAAAACTGATGTCATCGATCCGCTTCCAATCGTGAGGGAAGAAAGCAAAGAGGAAGTCACTACTCCCCCCATCTCCCCACTTAAACAGGGAGACAAAAAAGCTCCCTATATTCTGGTAGCCGAAGACAATGTGGAGTTACGTACTTTCTTATTACAAATATTATCTGACGAGTATCAAGTAACAGGTGTCTGCAACGGACAAGAAGTAATTAATTCTATCAAGAACAAACAGCCCGACCTCATTCTTTCAGACATCATGATGCCGGAACTGAATGGAGAACAAATGTGTCGCATTGTGAAAAATGATGTAGAGACAAGCCACATTCCTGTCATTCTGCTAACCGCATTGAATGATAAAGAAAGTATTATCAAAGGATTACAAAGCAAAGCAGACAGATACATCATTAAACCGTTTGATGTCAGTGTATTAAAAGCCAACATAGCCAACGTACTTGCCATCAGAGAACTAATACGCAAACGTTACAGCCAATTCCAATTCACCACAGAGGAAGAAAGTATGCCTCACCCGCCATTGGACTTAGATCAGGAATTTATTATAAAAGTAACCGAAACCATTAAAAGTAATCTGAGCAAAGAACTAAATGTAGACACTTTATGCGCTGCCTTTAACATGAGTAGAAGCAGCTTTTATAACAAGATAAAAGCATTGACAAATTATTCGCCCAGTGAGTTTATCCGTAAAGTGCGCATGAATGAAGCTGCCATATTATTGAAAAGCAAGAAATACACAGTATCCGAAGTTTCGGATATGTTGGGCTTTGGCGACCCGAAATATTTTACAGATAGTTTTAAAAAGTACTTTGACGTACCGCCAAGCGTTTATATGAAACAAAATTAAGACATGAATTTCTATTTAAAATCATTCGCCATCTTTTTTAAGATTGGCCTGTTTACCATCGGAGGAGGTTATGCGATGGTTCCACTCATACAAGATGAAATAGTGGATAAAAGAAAGTGGATTGACAAAGACGACTTTATCGATTTATTAGCACTTACTCAGTCTGTTCCAGGCGTATTTGCCGTAAACATCGCTATCTTTATAGGATATAAGTTGCGCAAATTCAGAGGAGCATTGGCCATGGCACTCGGAACAATACTCCCCTCCTTCATCATTATTTTGGCCATTGCCCTATTTTTCCAACAATTTAAGAACTATGAAGTAGTAGAAAATATATTCAAAGGAATCCGTCCGGCAGTGGTCGCATTAATTGCCGCTCCCACTTTCTCAATGGCAAAATCGGCAAAGATAAGCCGCTATACTATATGGATACCTATAGTATCGGCACTTCTTATCTGGCTGTTGGGGGTATCCCCCGTTTATATTATCATCATTGCCGGAGCAGGAGGTTTTTTCTATGGCAAGTACAAACATAAACATACATCAAAATGATATTCCTCTATTTATTCTATACATTCTTTAAAATAGGCCTCTTTGGTTTTGGAGGCGGTTATGCCATGCTTTCCTTAATTCAAGGAGAAGTAGTAACACGTTATCACTGGATTAATGCCAGTGAATTTACCGACATCGTGGCCATCAGTCAGATGACTCCAGGCCCTATCGGTATCAATTCCGCTACCTATGTAGGATATACTGCCGTACTGAATGCGGGATATAGCGAAGCTTTCGCCGTCATCGGTTCCATTGTAGCAACATTTGCTGTAGTCTTTCCATCTTTTGTATTAATGATTGCCATCAGCAAATTCTTCCTGAAATATCAAAAGCACCCGGCTGTTGAAGCTGTATTCAGCGGATTGCGCCCGGCAGTAGTAGGTTTACTGGCTGCCGCAGCCCTCGTTTTAATGAACAAAGAAAACTTCGGCAGTTATAAAGTAGATTGGTATCAATTCATTATAAGCGTCCTCATTTTCCTTACAGCTTTCCTCGGAACGCGTAAGTACAAGATAAATCCTATATTAATGATTATACTCTGCGGACTAGCGGGATTCCTCCTTTATTAATCCGTAAACAAGAATGTCTCAAAAGTAGTCGTATCTATTCCGATTACTTTTGAGACATTCTTATCCTACAAGCATCTCCTCAGCCTTCAGAGCATTCTCCGACCTCCTAGATACTCATTTTTTATTTGTCAGCGTCTGTCCTTTATACTGTCCGGTTAAAGTACGGAGGAAAGATACAATCTTATCTACTTCCTGTTGCGGAAGGTCGATGCCCAACTGATACTTGGCCATCGCACGTACAGCATCCTCCATTGTCTTCATGCTTCCGTCGTGAAAATAAGGATAAGTGAGCTCCACATTTCTCAGTCCCGGCACTTTAAAACGATGACGGTCGCGCTCTGCTTTCGTCTGCTTAAACCGGCCATTGTCTTCTTCCGTCATTTCAGCCTCACGGTCTGCAAAATAATCATGCTGCACACCGATTAATTCGTATGACTGTCCACCCAGAATTTCACCCACATGGCAAGTTGCACAATCATACTTTTTGAAAAGCTCATATCCGGCAAGCTCATCGGCTGTGATGGCATTCTTATCACCTTTCAGATAAAGGTCGAAACGTGAATTGGGAGTCAACAATGTCTTTTCAAACTCTTGAATCGCATCAGTGATATTCTTCTCATTCAGTCCGTCCGGATATACTTCTACAAATGCTTTTACAAAGTCTTTATCTTCAGCTAACTTGGCAGTAATCTGTTCGAAAGATTCGCAAGCCATTTCAACCGGATTCAAAGGAGGACCCGCAGCCTGTTCTGCCAAAGTACCGGCACGACCATCCCAAAACTGCACAAAGTTGTAAGCAGCATTGTAAACAGTCGGAGCGTTTACTCCACCAAACTGTCCACCCACTCCTTCCGAATACTGCTTATTATCCACACCACCTGTATCCAAACCATGACAAGAAGCACAAGACACCGTATTGTCGGCAGATAAACGAGTGTCATGATAAAGCATATCACCCAATACCACCTTGCGCACATCAACCGAAATAGAATCAGCAATCGGACGAATAGGCTCATTAACAAATTCAGGAGCCACATTAGTGTCCGTCATCAGCCCCATGCGATGATTCTTCACCCAGTTAAGGGCCAATTCCTTTTTCGCATCGCTGATAGAAGCTCCCCAATGCACCAAATAGTATTTAGCCTGAGGCATCTTGCCATCCAAAATAACTTTTTCCACTTTCGCCAAAGTCACCTGATCCACCTGATTTCCAGCTTCCAGGTCTTGCGCCATCTGAGTCATGTCAAAAACACGATAAGCCTTGCTCACATCCTCCATCACAATCTTCCCAGCCACGGGCATACCGGCATAGAACGGCAAGTCAGGATTTGAGGTGTGACATCTCAAACATCCGGCATCCGTAATGATTTGCTGCATCTGCGCATTTGCTTCCAAATCGGCAGACGGCACACGGTTCATCAGTCGGTAAGTAACTGCTAATGCTGCCACCACAACCAACAGTGCCACAATTAGTTTTGTACTTTTCTTCATGTTACATTGTTTTAGTTAGTTATTACGATTATATAAATGTACACTTTGCTGCGCTGCCGGAAGGTAATTCACTCCATACCAACACATTTGCAACGCAAAAAACGAAAGAATAAGCAACACATACAATGGTTTTCTGCCTATACGCCCGAACAGGCGAAGATGCACATACATTAAATACCCCATCCACGTTATGACTGCCCATGTCTCCTTCGGATCCCAACTCCAATAATTACCCCAGGCCTCTTTTGCCCAAAGAGAACCAAGCAACATCCCGATAGAAAGGAAAGCGACTCCTGCATAGACCAGATTATCAGCCGTCTGCAAATATTCCTCTTTATGACGAAACAATCCGCTGACGGCCACAATGAATGCACACCCCAACACCGAATAAGAAAACATATACACAGTGACATGCGGAATAAACCACACACTCTGCAAAGCCGGCATTAATGACTGGTCATGTATCTCCGGTTTCAACAAATTAATCACGACAAATACAGTAGACAACAAAGTGGAAAACGACAATATCCATCGATATCTCCATCGCATATATGTCAAGAGTCCAGCTATTCCCATAAAAAATGAATACCACAGACGTGTTTCCCCCATTGTCCGCAAAGGCGGCCGTTGCAGGTATTCCCATAATCCGGCAATAAAAATGCCCAATACCATAATTCCGGCAACAGTAAAGCCAACAGCCATCCTGCTCCTCATTGAAGAACGGAGTGCAAACACTGCCCCTGCCAGCCACAGACCGACGGACACCGCCGCAAATACATAGAAATTATCCCAATTTATCATACCTCTTTCGGATTTACACGTCTTTCCGGACCATTTATAAACAAGAGAACAGCTCCCGCCAGCATCATCAGAATACCGGTCACCGTTATATATTTCCACGGTTGCATCACAACTTGCAAAACACAATATCTACTTTCATTGCCACTTGCCATATCATACCCCGTGAGATACACATCTTCCCCTAACCGATAACTGTATGGATGATTCACCTCCAGCAATGCTTCATCGTCACCTAAACGCACTGTGGCAGCAAAACGAGAAGGACGTCCGTTAGGATAATATTCCACAGAAAAAGAACGCAGTTCCATCTCATAGTCCAAATGATAAGAAGCACCGTTCATGTCAAAAGCCTCACGTGCCGGTTCTCCTTTATAAAGAGGAATACGTAAGGTTTGTGTATCACTGCTCCCAAAGAATCCGGCAAAAAGCGCCAACCATAATCCTACATGATTCAGCATAAAACGCCAACGGGCAGTTTTCCTATGATAATAGGCATGTAAAGTAATCATTGCCAAATTACTTAACAACAAAAATAAGATAGCAATAAATATCCAGGAAGTCATAAAATTATAGAAGCCCAGCGAAGCCTCAATATTGGTACGCATAGCAGCTTCAACATCAGACAATTGGGGGAATAATCCAATAACCAGACTACCTGCTACGAGCAGGATAATGGATAAAATACTTGTTTTAGGGGAGGAAAGGAAGCGTGTAAAAGCTGATTTTCGACTTTCTTTATAAAGTTTCCACAACAAGAACAGCCAAATAACCGCAAAAACAATATTTAGCGGAAATGCTATAAACGACAATGGGAAGTTTCCCATTAGCAGTTGTATGATAGCAGCCAGTAATAGATAGCCCGTTATGTACACATATCGCATATTCGTGTTCCTTTTTGTTATCCGGATACAAAGTAACGAAATAAAAACGAATTAACATATAAATTTCTTGTTAATTTGTAACAGTTACAAAATAATAATCGGATGTTGTCTCTTCCGGTTTTCAACTTCTGCATACGTTTTAAACTCCCTAAGTCATTTCATTAGTCGGACTAAGCGTTTTCGTCTTTTCAATTATGCCTGTCTGTCAGTCGGGTTACTACAGACTCCGGCAATGGACTGTACAGTCTACCGTAATGGACTGTACGGTCCACCGTAACGGACTGTACGGTCCGCTGCCGGAGACTGTAATAATCTTCCGCTTAAAAGGCCTTAGCCAACCCTAAGAAACGGCTTATTCTTCCCTTCGTTAGTGATATGGTATGTTAAGTGTCCAAACGATTCCCCAAATTACAAAACCACGCATCATACATGTCATGTACGTAATCCGTTGCTCCCGGCGGTTTGACTTAAACCTTTCACCTTAAATACCGGTGAAACAACGCATTAACCCCATGACACGTGTGAAACGTGGTTCTTACTTACTAATATCTCAGTACTATTATGCTGTTTGTCTACAGTTTTACTTTCTTCTTTGCCCCTTTAGACTCATTATGCAGACGGTCAAGAGCTGTTACAACATAGTTATATTTTGTCTTTCCACTTTCGTAAGGCAACTTATAATATGTGTCACGTGTGATAGCAACAATGTGAGAAGGATCCTCCAGATTCACTTTTTCTTTTTTATCAAAGCGATAAACCACGTATTGCACAGCCTTATCCATTTCCGTTTTTGCTTTCGGTGCCTGCCAGAAAAGCAACAAGCCATCCGGTGTCCAGACATCTTTTACTTTCTTTACTTTACCCGGAGCCTTGTCATCCATAAATGGCGATGTAGGCGGCAAAGCCGGATAACGGTGGTAATCTTTTACAAGCATAGTGCGATAGTTTCCTGCATTATCCACCACAGCCGAAGCATACCACTGGCAACTTCCCTGCACAGTAGGCAAAGCACGCTGAAGTTTCATCTTGGCAGGCATCTGATTGATAAGCGGATTATGGAGGTCGGGCTTATTCACCGTACGCATCACATCCTGACCTATATAGAGAGGACGGGCGGAAGCATTCTTTGCCCACCAACGAATCAAGGTATCATAATCAGCGGCCGGATGACCAATTTCCCAATAAATCTGGGGAATATTATAATCCACCCAACCGTTGTTCACCCACATCAGCACATCAGCATACAAGTCATCATAATTTTGCAAACCACGTGTGTTGCTGCCATTAGGGTCACTCTTTACATTACGATAAATTCCGAAAGGAGAGATACCGAATTTCACCCACGGCTTGCACTCGCGCACCGTCTCATGGATTTCCTTTATCAACACATTCACGTTGTCACGGCGCCAATCGGCTTTATTACTGTATCCGCGACCATACTGTGCAAAACTGATATTGTCGGGAAAATCCTCTCCCGGATTAGGATAAGGATAAAAATAATCATCCATGTGAATGGCATCCACATCATAACGAGTTACAATGTCGCGCACAATCTTACAGATGTATTTCCGATTCTCGGGCAACGCAGGATCAAAATAAAGTTGTCCGGCATAATTCACGAAACGTTCGGGATTCTTGTTATAAGGATGAATGGGCGACAAGGCGACCGTTCCTTTCGTCTTGGCACGGTAAGGATTAATCCAGGCATGGAACTCCATTCCCCGCTTGTGGCATTCATCAATCATGAACTGCATCGGGTCCCAATAGGGTGAGGGCACCCTGCCCTGCACTCCGGTAAGGAAACGGCTCCACGGCTCGTAAGAAGATTTATACAAGGCATCGGCTTCCGCACGTACCTGAAAAATTATCGCATTAATACCTGCACCTTGCAGACTGTTCAGCTGGTTTATTAATAACTGCTGCATCTTCTCTGCCGGCATTCCCTGAAACTGTCCGTTCACGCACTGAATCCATGCACCACGGAACTCACGCTTCGGATAACGTGTCTGAGCACTGACACCCGAGGTAAAAAGTAGTGCTATCAATAAAAGGAGAATCGTTTTTGCTCTCATTTCTAAGTCTTCGCTTTTTAATAGTTTTGCGGACAAAGATAGAAAGAAAATATGAACCAGCGAGATAACAGACCGGTAAAAAAGGTTTCATCATCCCTATCTTCGAATAAATTAGCGATAATTCTTGGCTTTTAATTTAAATTCCATAACTTTACGCTCTATTTTCGGCACCTGATATAGCCAAAGAAGGAATAAGAATGAGAATATGAAGGAAACAACTTGGACTAAAGTAAAAACGACTGTCAAAAGTTGGCGAGTAGGAGATTACATTCGTCAATTCAGTATCGTGGTTGCAGGAATCATTGTAACTTTTTGGGAAGTGACTTAATAACCGAACATACCCGCCAGAAGGAAGTGCGTGCCACGATGCTGTTGGTAGCGGAAGAATTGGAATATAACAGGGGGGAACTTCATAGAATAAAGAACTTGTTGGACATTGACATACACATGAGCCGATTATTGGTGAATCAGGCTATGGATATATCCGAGATACCTGGAGATACTTTATGGAAATATGGCAAGCTTTTCAATAATATGGATGACTTCATTTACAGGACCGATGCCTTGGAGGTGCTGAAAGGTTCTTCATTGATGCAGTATATTTCCGACAAACGTGTATTGCAGGATGTGTTACAAACCTATTTTGAGTTGGGAAGAAAAAAGAAAGATATCGGTGATTATTACGCAACAAAAACCAATGTATTGATGAGTCTTGCCCTGTCTGCGTGCAGAAAAGATATTTTAAACGATAACCGTACTTTTCGGGGTGAAATTTCCTTTCTATTGAAACATGATAATTTTGTCAACTTTGTCATCATGGTTCCCGGCTTCTTGAATTGGTATGAGTTTGATGAACTGGATGAGATGTTAGACAAGCAAATTCAGGTTTTAAAGACCAAATATAAATAATCTCTTTCTTTATAATCTCCCTCCGGCATTCATTCAGCGGTATTTTCTATTTTGATTCCCTTATGAATGTTGGTAAAGCACCTCCGTCGTCTTGACAAAGGACTTCCTGAAAGGGCATAAAAAACAGATTCCAACAGAAATTCAAAGAGGCCCTTAAATGAAAAGAACCTATCCCATCTTCTCCACAGCTCAATCTGAAGCAGTCATTCAAAAAGGCAACGGATTTCAATATCCGTCGGCCGCTTATTCCTCCACTATCCACTTCTCTATATTTCGGGTCCGGTCACTGAAGTTCACCCCTATCTTGAATAATTTACGCGCATCGCTCTGGAAAGGCCGCGCATAATGCTTCTCATTGATTTGTCGTAAGGCTTCTTCAGCCGTACCGTTAAACTTGAACTCCATAAGATAAATAAACTTATCAGTCTGAAGAACCAAATCGATGCGCCCCTCCCCCATATGGTATTCCACTTTTACATAAAATCCCATCAACTTGAAGACGATAAAGAGTACATTCTGATAATGCAGTTCCCGGTCACGAATGATTTCGTAGGGAGTGTCCGCAAAGAAACTTTGCAGACGACGGAAGAAGGAGTCATAGTCACCGCTACGCACCTCATTGACAAACTTCAGAATTTCAAACGGAGTTTCCACCTTCGTTACTTTCGCATAATATGGAAGCAGGAAACGCATGAACCCTTCCTCTACTTCCCGATTGGGGAAGCCTAACTGATAAATACCAAACTCACTGTCATAGCCCTTAATCGTGAGATAGCCGCTCTGATTTAACCAAACGATAAATCCAAGCTGTCTTATCAATATAGAAATACCCGTCTTTACGGAGTGTCTCAAAGTTCTGGATGCCAATAGGATAAATTTTATCACTCATACTCTTCCGCTTTTGTATAACATCAAAACAAAGATACACATTTCCCGCTTATTCTCAATCTTTTCACAAGAAATATTCCTCTAAACACGATTCATCCCGCATCATTTTAAAGAAGAATTTCCATTGAGAAACATTTTTTCACCTTACGGAATGAAACGTATCCGAGTAGGATTGACTATCTTTGCATATTCAACTAAATGCAACAAAGAATGTCCGAAAGTAACTATATATCTATCAAAGGAGCCAAGGTCAACAACCTCAAAAACATTGATGTGGATATTCCCCGTAATAAACTGGTGGTTATTACAGGCTTATCCGGTTCCGGAAAATCATCATTGGCTTTTGACACGTTATATGCCGAAGGCCAGCGTCGCTATGTGGAAAGTTTATCTTCTTACGCCCGCCAGTTCTTGGGCAGAATGAGTAAACCGGAATGTGATTTTATCAAAGGTATTCCTCCGGCCATTGCCATCGAGCAGAAAGTAAACAGCCGCAACCCGCGTTCCACAGTAGGAACTTCGACCGAAATATATGAATATTTACGATTGCTTTACGCACGTGTGGGGAAAACATATTCCCCCATCAGCGGACAATTGGTGAAGAAACACAGTGCGGAAGACATCGTGAATTGTATGCTTTCTTTTCCCAAAGGGACTAAATATACCGTACTCGCTCCACTATTGCCACGCGAAGGACGCAGCATTGCCGAACAATTAGACATTGACTTGAAGCAGGGATTTACACGTGTGGAAGTGAACCGCGAGATTATGCGTATCGAGGACTTCCTGCAACAAGTGCCGGCCGAAGGAAAGAAACAAAATATCTACCTTTTAATAGACCGTATGATGGCCGACGACAGCAAAGACAGCATCAGCCGACTGACTGATTCTGCCGAAACTGCCATGTATGAAGGTGACGGAGCTTGCATGCTTCGCTTCTATTCACCGGACGGCAGCACACAACTTTTTTCCTTCAGCACGAAGTTTGAAGCAGACGGTATCACCTTTGAGGAGCCCAACGACCAGATGTTTTCTTTCAACTCTCCCATCGGCGCCTGTCCCAGTTGCGAAGGTTTTGGAAAGGTAATCGGAATAGACGAACACCTTGTCATCCCCAACCGTGCTCTAAGTGTGTATGACGGAGCAGTGATTTGTTGGCGCGGCGAGAAGATGGGCGAATGGTTGAAAGAGTTTATCCATGAAGCTCCGAAATATGATTTCCCTATCTTCACACCTTATTATGAATTGACGCAAGAGCAAAAAGACTACTTGTGGCATGGCCCGAAGGAGAAAGCTTGTATCGATTCTTTCTTTAAAATGCTGGAAGAGAATCAATATAAAATTCAGTATCGCGTGATGTTGGCACGCTACCGGGGAAAGACGCTTTGTCCGGTGTGTCACGGAACCAGACTGAAAAAAGAAGCCGGATATGTAAAAGTAGGCGGACGCTCTATATCCGAGCTAGTGGATTTGCCGATTCATGATTTAAAGGAGTTTTTCCGCACATTAGAATTAGACGCACACGATGCTGCTATAGCCAAACGTATACTGACGGAGATTAATAACCGAATCAACTTCCTGATGGATGTCGGTTTAGGCTACCTCACATTAAACCGTCTTAGCAATACACTGTCAGGTGGTGAAAGCCAACGTATCAATCTGGCAACTTCTTTGGGAAGCAGCCTGGTGGGATCGCTCTATATATTGGATGAACCTAGCATCGGACTTCACAGCCGTGATACTGAACGCCTTATCAAAGTATTACGCCAGTTACAAGAGCTGGGGAATACTGTTGTAGTGGTAGAGCATGATGAAGAAATCATCCGTGCCGCCGACTACATTATAGATATCGGCCCCAAAGCCGGACGCTTGGGAGGGGAAATCGTCTACCAGGGAGACATGAAAGATTTGAAAAAGGACAGTAACAGCCATACGGTTCGTTATTTACTTGGAGAAGAAACCATCGAAATACCCAAATCACACCGTCCTTGGAATAATTATATTGAAATAAAAGGAGCCAGAGAGAACAACCTGAAAGGAGTGGATGTACGTTTTCCTCTAAATATAATGACGGTAGTTACAGGTGTCAGCGGTTCGGGAAAGAGCACATTGGTGCGTGATGTTTTCTATAAAGCACTAAAACGGGAATACAGTGAAAGCAGTGAACGACCGGGTGAATTCGTTTCTATCAGCGGCGACATACAAATGGTTAAGGACATTGAGTTTGTCGATCAAAATCCAATCGGGAAGTCATCACGCAGCAATCCGGTGACTTATGTAAAAGCATACGATGAAATCCGTAAACTTTACGCAGAGCAACCCTTGGCCAAACAAATGGGTTACACAGCCGGATACTTTTCTTTCAACACCGAAGGAGGACGTTGCGAAGAATGTAAAGGCGACGGAACGGTTACGGTGGAAATGCAATTTATGGCCGACTTGGTGCTGGAATGTGAGTCTTGCCACGGCAAACGCTTCAAAAGCGATACGTTGGAAGTGAAATTCCAAGATAAGAATATATATGATATATTGGAAATGACCGTGAATCAGGCCATAGAATTCTTTACTGAACACGGACAAAAAAAGATTGTGAAGAAACTCACTCCGCTGCAAGACGTGGGATTGGGATATATTAAATTGGGACAATCTTCTTCTACGCTGTCCGGTGGTGAGAACCAACGTGTGAAGTTGGCTTATTTCTTGAGCGTGGAAAAGACTCAGCCTACTATCTTTGTCTTCGACGAACCCACCACCGGTTTGCATTTCCATGATATCAAGAAATTATTGGAAGCTTTTGACGCACTTATCAGCCGGGGGCATACGATTGTTATTATCGAACATAATCTGGATGTGATAAAATGTGCCGATTATGTTATCGACCTGGGACCGGAAGGTGGAAAGATGGGGGGCAATCTGGTAGTGGCCGGCACACCGGAAGAGGTGGCAAAATGTGCTGCATCTTATACCGGTCAGTTTTTAAAAGAGAAATATTTATAATCTTAAATAAATAAACAATGAAAAAACTACTTTATCTATCAATGCTCCTGTTATTTGTTCTCACAGGATGTACAGAAGAAAAAAAAGAATTCACCGTCTTACAGTGGAATATTTGGCAAGAAGGAACCATGATACCCGGAGGTTATGATGCTATTGTTGATGAAATCATTCGCCTCCGCCCCGATTTCGTAACCCTTAGTGAAGTACGCAATTATAATAACACCAATTTCACTGCACGCCTTACCCAATCATTAAAAGAAAAAGGAGAAACGTATTACTCCTTCTACACATACGATACCGGTTTACTTAGCCGCTATCCTATTACCGACTCACTGACTGTCTTCCCCGAAAACGGTGACCACGGAAGCATCTACCGTTTGACCGCCGACATGAACGGAAAGAAAATGGCCGTTTATACCTCTCATTTGGATTATCTGGATGATGCATATTATAATGTACGCGGATATGACGGTTCTACCTGGGAAGAGATTCCTATCCCCACTACAGTGGAAGAAGTATTGGAAAGAAATGTAGCATCACAACGTGATGATGCCATCAAGATGTTTATTGAGCAGGCAAAGAAAGACCGCGAAGCTGGATATACCATTATTCTGGGCGGCGACTTCAACGAACCCTCGCACCAAGATTGGACAGAAGAGACCAAAGACCTTTACGACCACCACGGATTGGTAATCCCTTGGACAGTACCTGTCTTGCTGGATGAAGCCGGTTTCGTTGATGCTTACCGTTCTTTCTATCCTAATGTGCTCGACTATCCCGGTTTTACCTATCCTTCTGACAACCCGGCTAAACCTGCCGAAAAAATCACTTGGGCTCCCAAAGCCGACGAACGCGACCGCATCGACTATATTTGGTTCTATCCCGAAGAAGGGCTGACCGTAAAAGATGCAGCTATCTTTGGTCCCAAAGGTTCTATCGTACGTTCAGAACGTGTGCAGGAAACCTCTAAAGACAAATTCATCGAGCCGCAGAATGTATGGCCGACAGACCATAAAGGTGTTTTAGTGACATTCCAATACTAATATATTAACAATCTAAAAAATTACCTTATGATTAAGCAGACTTATAAAAAATGGATTGCTGCTTGTACCGTGACAGGCTCATTGCTGTTGGGTGCTTGTACTTCTACCCCTCCCTCTGTCAGAGACGTTTCTATCGTCCCGCTGCCGAACAGTGTTCAACAAGACAGCAGCGCATTCGTTCTCCCCAAAAGTTGCACCATCGGTATCACTGATTCCCAGCTGGCTCCGGCTGCCGAATATCTGGCAGGAATACTTTCTCCTTCCACCGGATATAATGTAAAAGTACAAGAGGGAGAAGGAACCATCACCCTCTCATTGGGGGAAGTTGAAGGCAAAGAAGGTGCATACCAACTGAAGGCTGACACTAAGAAAATCAGTATAAAAGGAAACTCTTATGGTGGGGTTATTGCCGGCATAGAGTCTTTACGCCAATTATTCCCTCCCCAGATTGAATCCAAACAAATAGTGGACGGTGTAGACTGGGCTATTCCAAGTGTGGAAATCAATGATGCTCCCCGCTTTACTTGGCGAGGTATCATGCTGGATGTTTCACGCCACTTCTATTCTAAAGATGAAGTAAAAGAGCTATTGGATGTGATGTCACTTTATAAGATGAATAAGTTCCACTGGCATCTCACCGATGACCAGGGCTGGCGTATCGAAATAAAAAAATATCCTTTGCTGACCGAGAAAGGTGCTTGGCGCAAGTTTAATTCTCATGACAAAGAATGTATCCGCCAATCAAAAGCGAACAACAATCCCGATATGGCTATTCCCGAAAATAAGATTCGCATTGTAGAAGGTGATACACTGTATGGCGGCTATTATACTCAGGAAGATATCAAAGAAGTAATTGCATACGCCAAAGTGCGTGGTATCGACATTGTTCCCGAAATAGATATGCCGGGACATATGCTGGCTGCCGTAAGCAATTATGAAGGTGTATCTTGTTTCGATGAAACCGGTTGGGGAACGACCTTCTCCTCTCCTGTTTGTCCCGGAAAAGATTCGGCTATAGAATTCTGCAAGAATGTATATAGTGAACTTATTGAACTCTTCCCTTACAAATATGTACATATCGGTGGCGATGAAGTAGAGAAAGCCAACTGGAAAAAATGTCCCGACTGCCAAAAGCGTATGCGTGATAATAATCTGAAAACTGAAGAAGAACTGCAAGCATGGTTCATCCATGATATGGAGAGATTCTTTAACGATAAAGGAAAAGAAATGATTGGCTGGGATGAAATTATTGAAGGGGGACTTTCAAAAACAGCAACCGTCATGTGGTGGCGCAGTTGGGCTAAGAATGCTCCTTCTAAAACGACCGGGCAAGGCAATCCTATCATTTTCACTCCTAACGGACAGTTCTATCTAGACTATCAGGAAGATAAGAATTCAGTTGCCAATATTTATAATTATAATCCGATGAGCGAAATTCAGAGTACTGAAATGCAACCGTTGGTACTGGGTGTACAAGGTAATATTTGGTGCGAATGGATTCCTTCACGTGAACGTATGCAGTATATGGCTGTTCCGCGTCTGTTGGCTATCGCCGAATTGGGTTGGAGCAATCCTTCACAAAAAGACTGGAATGCATTTGCCCAACGTCTTGCCAACCAATTTGAACGCCTCAACATTATGAATGTCAACTACCGTATTCCTGATTTGGAGGGTTTTAACAAGACAAATGCCTTTATTGGTGAAGGTGTTGTCAATATCACCTGTCTTGACCCAAGTGCAGAGATACACTATACCACAGACGGTTCTGTTCCCACTTTACAGTCGCCTAAGTATGACGGTCCGTTAAAAGTAACCGAAACAACCGATTTCACATTCCGCACTTTCCGTCCGAATGGTAAACCGGGAGATATCACCACCACTCGTTTTATCAAAAGCGAATATGCCCCGGCTGTTACTGCTGCTCCATCCAATCCCGGATTGAAAGCCACTTGGCATGAATTCAAAGGAAATAAATGTGCCGAAATAGAGAAATCACCGGTAAATGGAAGTTATTCCATCGAAGATGTAATGATTCCGAAGAAAGTAAAAGGCAATATCGGTCTAATTATCAAAGGATACATTAATGCTCCTCAGGATGATATTTATACTTTTGCCCTCCTGTCAGACGATGGTAGTACGTTAGTGATTGATGGCGAACAAATCATTGACAACGATGGTCCTCATGGTCCTCGCGAAGTAGTAGGCCAAAAAGCTTTAGCTAAAGGATATCACCCGATTGAGATTCGTTACTTTGACCAAAACGGTGGTCAACTGAAAATGAAAGTTAGTGGAAACGACGGTAAGGAGATTCCGTTTACTCATTTATATGCCCACTAAATAAAGAAGGAGAGACAAGACTCTGACAATTTATCATTTGCGGAGATGTGTCAAAACTCTCCTTTTATCGAAATCACCCTCGCTACAGCTACCTGTGGCGAGGGTGACTTTTAGTTTATGAGAGTTTCGACACACCCTCGTATTTTTTTTAACCTTATTATACTTGTTATCAACTAGAAATAAAGTCCGAACCCTATTTTGAAGCCCAATTTACTGTATTCAGAAGTATGGTTAAAACTCAAATCATAATATACAGCAGGTTCTACGGTCAGATTTCGTCCCAGAAAGAATGCATAACCCACTTCCGGTGTCAGGCAAACAAGATTCTTCTTATAATCCCCATTAGAAAGATGTTTGTAAGCCATTCCAAGTCCGCCATATATCCCACAACTAGATAAATAATAACGTCCTTGTGCTCCAATACTTGTCTCATCTGTTCCATGTTCCACATACTGTCCTTTGAAATTTAACAGTATCGCAAAGTTGTCGGCAACAAAAGCACCACCTCCCAACGTAAAGCCAAAATTGGTTCCCTCATACTTGCTATGAGAGAGGTCAAGCCCTGTCAATGAAGCATTCACATACCAAACATCCTTTTCAAACTGTGCATGTGCACCTAATGTCGTTACTACCAACATCACCAAGCTGACTAAAAATTTCTTCATAAAGTTGTCGTTTAAGTAAATATTCTATTTCTTGTTCTCCATGTTCTGCCTTTCCTGTTCTCTACGCTTTTCCTGCTTACGAAGAACAATCCAAAGCAAGGCAATGATAAGATAGGATACCCCTATCGTTACATATTTTTCCGTATTACCAATCTCTGTATTCCGCGGAATAAAATAAATAGCCATTATTGTGGTGTAAATAAATAACGCCATGGGCAACCTAGTTGATTTCTTATATTTTCTCATATACTATACTACTTTGTTTTTTATACCAAGTTATAAATCCTATAGCTGCAATCAGCGTACATATTCCTCCCAACACATACGAGATATGACCGGAAAGTGCCAATCCTTCGGGCGCAATACAAATATAAGTAGAACAAACCGCTGTCATAAACAGAGCCGGCAATAACGTAATATAATAATTCTTTTTCATACGCACCAAATATACGGTTATCGCCCATAAAGTAAAGACAGACAATGTTTGATTACACCATGCAAAGTAACGCCAAATCATATCAAATCCTGCCACATCGCGTTGGCTATACAGCAAAATACCAATAGTCACAGCAAAGATGGGAATGCAAATCAATAAACGTTTTGTTACACTTTTTTGTTCCAAATGCATAAAGTCGGCAACAATCAACCGGGCCGAACGCAATGCTGTGTCTCCACTGGTGATAGGTGCTGCAATCACCCCTAGTATTGCCAGCAACCCTCCAACTGTTCCCAACCATTCTTTTGTTATACTATCCACTATTATCGAAGCATTGCTTTCTTCCATACCATTCCGATGGAAGAAGTAAGTAGCGGCAGCCGCCCATATCAATGCCACAATACCTTCTGTTACCATTGCTCCATAAAAAATCGGACGACCATATTTTTCGTTCTTCATGCAACGGGCCATCAAAGGAGACTGTGTAGCATGGAAACCACTAATGGCACCACAAGCAATAGATACAAACATGATGGGGAAAATAGGCAAACCGGCAGGATGAGTATTTTGTATGCCGTCTGTTATTTCGGGCAAAGCCGGATGATGCCATATCAACATAGCTAAAATTCCGACTGCCATGAACAACAAAGCAATGGCAAACAATGGATAAATCTTGCCAATAATCTTATCCACCGGCAGCAGGGTAGCCAACATATAATAAACGAAAACAATAATAATCCAAAAAGTTACATCCATATAATCAGGCGTTAACTTGGCCAATAAACCGGCAGGCCCGGCAACAAACACCGCTCCAACAAGTATCATCAGAACAACAGTAAAGCCACGCATCAACTGTTTGGTAGGAAGTCCCAGATAACGGCCGATTATTTCGGGAAGACTCTCACCATTGTGCCGTAGAGAAAGCATTCCTGATAAATAATCGTGTACAGCACCGGCAAAAATAGTTCCCAATACAATCCATAGATAAGAGGCCGTGCCGAATTTTGCTCCCATAATAGCTCCGAAGATAGGGCCTAGACCTGCAATATTAAGAAACTGAATCATGAAAATCTTCCAAGTGGGAAGGGGAATAAAGTCTACGCCATCCTCCATAGTCAGAGCCGGTGTTTTTCTATTCTTATCAGGGCCGAAAAGACGCTCTACATAGCTTCCATATAAAAAGTATCCGCCTATAAGAACCAATAATGCAATAATAAAGGTTATCATATACTCTATTTAATTGTTTTGTCATCGCAAAAATAACGATTTAAATGATTACTTCTTATCTTTGCAACAAAATTAAAGCGAATGCGAACACTATTTCTTACTTTATTACTGGTAATGCTAACATCTTTACCGGTTATATCACAACCTAAATACGAAATTCGTGCTACTTGGCTCACGACCTTGGGCGGAATGGATTGGCCGCGCACCAAAGCAGGAAACGCAACAGGCATTCAACGCCAGAAAAAAGAATTATGTGATATACTCGACTGTTTGAAAGCTGCGAATTTCAATACTGTATTATTGCAAACCCGCCTGCGTGGGGATATGATATATCCGTCCTCCATCGAGACTTTTGCCGAATCGCTGACAGGATATACCGGACGTAATCCGGGATATGACCCATTGGCTTTTGCTATTGAAGAATGTCACAAACGAGGCATGGAATTGCACGCTTGGATAGTGACTATCCCGGCCGGAAACACTCGGCAAGTGAAGCTGTTGGGACGAAACTCCATCGTACAAAAGAATAGAAAAATATGCAAACTATATAAAGGTAACTGGTATCTGGATCCGGGCAATCCTGAAACACAAGAATACCTCTCTCGCATTGTGAAAGAAATCACTTCACAATATGACATAGATGGCATCCATTTTGACTATATCCGTTATCCCGAACAGGCTGATAACTTTCCGGATAAAGATAGCTACCGCAGATATGGAAAAGGAAAAGAGTTGAGACAATGGCGTCGGGATAACATTACCGACATTGTACGCCGCCTTTATACTGATATCAAGTCTATCAAGCCATGGGTAAAGGTAAGCAGTTCACCCATTGGTAAATACCGTGACACAAACCGTTACCCATCCCGCGGTTGGAATGCTTATCATGTAGTCTACCAAGATGCACAAAAGTGGTTAAAAGAAGGAATTCATGATGCTTTGTTCCCAATGATGTATTTCCAAGGAAACAATTTCTATCCTTTTGCATTAGACTGGAAAGAAAATAACGGCAACCGTTGGATTATTCCCGGACTAGGAATCTATTTCCTCTCTCCTCGTGAACAAGATTGGCCATTGGACGAAATAGTTCGCCAAATTCATTTCACCCGTCAGATAAAGCTAAACGGACAAGCTTATTTCCGCAATCGCTTTTTACTTGATAACACCAAAGGAGTACTGGATGAACTAAAAGAAAACTTTTATACGACTCCTGCACTGATACCTCCTATGAGATGGGCAGACAGTATTCCACCTTCTGTTCCGTCTACTCCTTCGGTACAACAACTGCCCAATGGTAAACTTCGCATGAGTTGGCAAGCATCAACCGACAATAGCAACCAAGCTGTTGTTTACCATTTATATGGTTCCAATACATACCCTGTGGACATTAACCAATCCCAAAATTTAGTGGCTACACATCTTATTGCCAATGAATATGAATACGCAGCCATTTTCCCTTGGTTGCAAAAACAATACTTTGCCGTCACCGCAGCCGACCGTTTCGGTAATGAAAGTGCTCCATTGGCTCTGAATACTGTTTCGGATATGGATATACCATTATTAAATAAAGGAGATATGCTCTACCTGCCAGAAATAGAGGATGCGCAAACTATCATTATCTATAATGTCACCAACGAAGAAGTATGGAAAACCGATTATGTCAATAAACTGTCTCTAGCATCATTACCCGATGGCTTTTATACAGTAAAAGTATTCAATCGACAAAGTAAAAGCCTATTTGCAGGAAGTATTATGAAGTAAATATTCACAAAATAACATCTTGTTTCATCCTTTCTTATGTTTTCTATACTCGCTGGGAGACATTCCCATTATCTTGGAAAACAAACGGGAAAAATAATAGCAGTCCTCTATTCCTATTTTATGGCAAACCTGATTTATCTTGATATCTGTACAGTCTATCAGATAGCAGGCATGCTGTATCTTCAACAAATTGAAGTAATTGACAGGTGAGTGTCCTGTACGGTTATTAAAAATGGTAGAAAAATGAGAGACAGAATATCCCGTATGCCCGGCTATTTCAGAGATACTGAGTTTTTTTCCTATATTTTCTTTCATAAAGTGAATAGCCGCATCTACTAAATCATTTGAAATATCATTGACTGTAGCATTTCTATATTCTTGCAAATAACAAATGGTACCAAGAAAATGATGGAAAGCCGAACAAGCATACAACAGATTTTCTTTACTGTATCCCAATTCTAATGTATGATATATTTCTTCAAATAAATTCAACCGTCCATTGATACGTGAATAAATGGTAGGTTTGATATCAATAGGAGTCAATAGACGTGAAGCGTAATACTCTGATAAGTCTCCTTTGAAATGTATCCAATAGATTGTCCATGGATCTGTATCATCGGCTCCATAACTATGGGATACATTAGCAGGCAAAATAAAGCATTGATTACTTTTTATTTCATAACGCTCATTATTCACGTCAAACCATCCTCTCCCCTCCACGCAATAAATAAACACATATTGTGAAATGGGAGTTTCACGTTTTCTGAAATGATGTTCTGCCCGTGGATAATATCCTATATCCGTAATATGCAACGCATTGGCCAAAGGATTATTTTCCATCGCATGTATGATTGATGCAGGAAGTACCAAAGCTCTTTCACCCGAAAATCCATCTTTGCGTTTAATCATCGTTGCAGAAGTTACAGTTAACGGTAGCAAAGATAATGGCTTTCATGCAGACAGCAAAGTTATTATCATAAGATTATCCATCCAATTCAAAAGTTTATCTATTCCCTATTCAAGAAAAATACAATTCCTTTGCGATATGATTTATATAACAATACACAATGAAAAACATTAATTCAAAGAATTTACTATTTATCTGCTTTATTTCTGCAATGGGCGGCTACTTGTTTGGTTATGACTGGGTAGTCATTGGCGGAGCCAAAATTTTTTATGAACCATTCTTCATTATCGAAGATTCAGCAACGTTGCGTGGTTGGGCAATGAGTAGTGCCTTGTTAGGCTGTTTGGTCGGAGCAGGATTCTCCGGCAGTTGGAGTGATAAATATGGTCGCAAAAGGCTGTTAATATTATCCGCTTTGCTATTTTTAGTGTCTGCTGTCGGTACAGGAGCTGTCGATAATTTTTCCTGGTTCATTTTTTATCGTATTGTAGGTGGATTGGGTATTGGAATCGCTTCAAATGTTTCACCTATATATATAGCTGAAGTATCACCGACTGAAATACGCGGAAAACTGGTATCTTTAAACCAACTGACCATTGTATTAGGCATATTGTCTGCGCAACTGGTCAACTGGATGATAGCAAACATATTTACAGAAGGGAGTTCACAACTCTCTGCAGAAGGAATAGAACAGGCATGGCGATGGATGTTATGGGCGGAAGCATTACCGGCTGCCTTATTTTTCACATTGGCTTTCATTATCCCTGAAAGTCCACGTTGGTTAGCCACCAAAGAGGTGAAAGAAAAATATGATTGGCGGGCTTTGTCACAACCGGGCGTGTGTCGGGTATTAATATTAGGAATCGTTTTGGCTGTTTTCCAACAGTGGTGTGGTATCAATGTTATATTCAATTATGCTCACGAAGTCTTTTCGGCTGCCGGTTATGAAGTATCGGATGTCTTGATGAATATCGTGATAACAGGAGTAACGAATGTAATTTTTACTTTTGTTGCCATTTACACTGTTGACCGTTGGGGAAGAAGATCATTGATGTTAGTAGGCTCGGCAGGACTTGCCGCTATCTATCTGCTGATGGGATGTTGTTACTTTCTAGGGATGAGCGGTTGGATAATGCTGGTACTGGTAATGATGGCAATTGCTTGTTATGCCATGTCATTAGCTCCCATTGTATGGGTTGTGTTATCCGAAATATTTCCACAACAAATCCGTGGAACAGCTATGGCTATCTCTACCCTCTTCTTATGGATAGCCAGCTTCATCCTCACTTATAGTTTTCCTCTCTTGAATGAATCATTACAGGCTGCCGGAACGTTTTGGCTGTATGGAGGTATTTGCTTAGCGGGATTCTTCTTTATTCGTGCCCGACTACCGGAAACAAAAGGAAAAAGTCTGGAAGATATAGAAAAAGAAATAACAAAAAAATAAAACTGATATGGACATCAAAGTAAAAGTTTGGGAAGAAGACATTCAGCTTCCTACCTATGGTATTGGCAAACCGGAAAAGAATCCGATGTTTTTTGAAAATAGAGTTTATCAAGGAAGTAGCGGGGTGGTTTATCCTTATCCTGTTATAGAAAAAATCTCAGATACTTGTCAAAATCAAACGTATCATGCTGTTTATCTGGAGAATGAGTATGTTAAGATTATGATTCTTCCTGAATTAGGCGGGCGTGTACAAATGGCTTATGATAAAATAAAACAACGTCATTTCATTTATTATAATCATGTAGTAAAACCTGCTTTGGTGGGACTGACGGGACCGTGGATTTCCGGCGGTATTGAATTCAATTGGCCTCAGCATCACCGTCCCAGCACTTATCTACCCATAGATTTTACAATTGAAGAAAGTGCAGATGGAAGTGCCACTGTATGGGTGAGCGAACGAGAACGTATGTTCCATCAGAAAGGAATGGCAGGTTTCACTCTGCGTCCCGGCAAAGCTGTACTCGAAATTCAAGGAAAACTATATAACCCGACTCCTGTTCCGCAAACCTTTTTATGGTGGGCTAATCCGGCTGTTGCAGTCAATGAAGCCTATCAATCGGTTTTTCCGGCTGATGTCAATGCCGTATTCGATCATGGTAAGCGAGATGTGTCAAAATATCCTATTGCTACCGGCGTCTATTATAAAATGGATTATTCGGCCGGTGTAGATATCTCACGTTATAAGAATATACCGGTACCCACTTCATATATGGCTATCCGTTCAAAATATAACTTTGTGGGTGGCTATGAAAACGATACTCAAGCGGGAGTGTTACATGTAGCCAACCATCACATCTCTCCTGGGAAAAAACAATGGACTTGGGGAAACGGGGATTTCGGACAAGCATGGGATCGTAATCTGACAGACACAGATGGGCCCTATATCGAATTAATGACCGGAGTTTATACCGATAATCAGCCTGACTTTACTTGGTTGCAACCTTATGAAGAGAAGATTTTTACCCAGTATTTTATTCCTTACCGTGAATTAGGAGTGGTAAAGAATGCCTGTTCGGATTTGCTAATGAACATAGAACCGGAAGGTACTATGGACGCAGTGCTGAAGCTCTTTGCTACATCCGTACAGAAGGGCTTGCGAATTGTAGTTAAACGCCAAGGAGAGATTATTTGGGAAAATGTTACAAATCTGGCTCCTGAAGCAGTATTTACTCATACCATTAAGAATATATCGCTTGATGAAGCGGAGATTTATATTTATCGTTCAACCGGCAAACTACTGCTTTCATGGGAAGCAGAACCGAATGAAATCAAACCGGTTCCCGAACCTGCAAAGCCTGCATTACCTCCTTCAGAAGTCCGCTCTACAGAACAACTTTACCTGACTGGATTACATTTGGAACAATATAGGCACGCTACCTACAATCCGACTGATTATTATTTGGAAGCCTTACATAGAGACAATAGCGACATACGCAATAACAACGCTATGGGGTTGTGGTTATTCCGTAAAGGACAATTCAAGAAAGCCGAAGCTTATTTACGTAAAGCTATTAAAACCCTGACCGAGCGTAATCCGAATCCCTATGATGGAGAACCTTATTATAATTTAGGTCTTGTATTGAAATATCAAGGTAAGACCGTTGAGGCATACGATGCATTCTATAAAGCATGCTGGAATGCTGCTTGGCAAGATTCAGGCTATTATTCTTTGGCCCAATTGTCGGCTGCACGTGAAGAGTGGGATGATGCACTGAACGAAATAAATCAGTCATTGGTACGTAACTGGCATAATCATCGCGGACGCCATTTAAAAGCAATGATACTTCGCAAATTAGGACGAGAGGAGGAAGCCATAAAACTGATTGAAGAGTCACTTAATATAGATAAATTCAATTTCGGATGTGGTTTTGAAGCATGGCTTCAGTCCGGTGAAAAAGAAATGTCACCTAGTTTAAGAATATTAATGCGCAATGAATCACGCAATTATGAAGAATTAGCAACAGACTATGCCCAAGCCGGCAACTGGAAAGATGCATTGACTGTGGTAAATACAGCACTAGCCAACATATCCGTTCCTTCAACAATGCTATTATATTATAAAGCATGGTTCTTATGTCAGATGAACCAACAGGATGAAGCTATCCGTGTAGTGACCCTAGCTGAGAAGAGTCCGTTAGACGAATATTTCCCAAATAGTCTGGAAGCCATTTTAGCTCTTCAGTGCGTAACCAATTTACCGGTACATGCACCAAAAGCTTTTTATCTATTAGGTAATATATGGTATGACAAGCGTCAATATCAGGAAGCTGTCAACGCATGGGAACGCTCTAAAGAAATGGACCATTCCTTCCCTACTGTATTGCGTAATCTCTCATTAGCTTATTTCAACAAACTCGGAAAGAAAAAAGAAGCAGTGCAATTACTGGAACAGGCATTTCAGCTTGACAGAACAGACGCACGTATCTTAATGGAATTAGACCAATTATATAAACGGATGGATTATTCTCCGAAAGAACGTTTGCTTTTATTAGACAGTCATAAAGAAATAGTAGTTACTCGTGATGACCTCTATTTGGAATACGCTACGTTACTCAATCTGACCGGTAAATACGAACAAGCGATGCAACTCATTGACCGACGTCAATTCCATCCTTGGGAAGGAGGAGAAGGCAAAGTACCTGCCCAATATCAATATGCACGTATGCAATTGGCAAAGAAATCTTTAAAAGCAGGAGAATACGAGCATGCACTTGCCTTGATTGAAGACTGTTTTGTCTACCCTCATCATCTAGGAGAAGGAAAACTATATGGTGCACAAGAAAATGATTTCTTTTATTATAAGGGATGCATTTTGGAAGCAATGGGTAATCATGACGAAGCACATTTATTGTTTATAAAAGCTGCTTCGGGCAATGGACAACCCACAGCTGCCATGTATTATAATGACCAAAAGCCCGATAAAATCTATTATCAAGGCCTAGCCTTACGAAAATTGGGAAAAGAGACAGAAGCACGCGGAAAATTCAATTGTCTGATTTCTTATGGTGAAAAACATTTGTACGATACTTTTGTGATGGATTATTTTGCTGTGTCTTTACCCGACTTACAGATTTGGGAAGATGACATGAACAAGAAAAATCAAATCCACTGCCACTATCTCATGGGGTTGGGACATTTAGGATTAGGCAATAAAGAAAAAGCTGCCAAATGCTTCAACTATATAAAAGAAATGAATCCTAATTTCCAGGTTTGGATATAATGGCATAAAACGAATACAATATGAAACGATTGAATCAATTATTGCTTGCTCTACTGGGGACAATATTTTTAGCAGGATGCAGAGAAAGTACATCTGTCCTTTCTTTGGCAGGAGAATGGGAATTTGCCATAGACAGCACGGATATAGGAATTGCAAAACACTGGTATTCCCAATCTTTTCCTGACAAAATAAAATTACCCGGGACTATGGATGATGCAGGATACGGTACCCCAAATCAGCTGTTACCCTCAGTAAGTAAACCACAAATATTGCATCTCACCCGTAAACACAGCTATATAGGTCCGGCTTGGTACATACGCGAAATATCTATTCCTTCAGATTGGAAGGAAAAGAACATAGAACTGAAGTTGGAGCGTGTAATTTGGCAAACAAATGTATGGATAGACGGTAAAGAAGTGAATGGAGAGCAAGAAAGCTTGATAAGCCCTCACTGCTTTGACCTAACAGAATATCTGTCACCGGGGAAACATCGGATAGCCATTCGAGTAGATAACAGAAAAAAATACGACATCACTGCTGGTGATATGGCACATGCATATACCAATGAAACACAAATCATGTGGAATGGTATTTTGGGAGAAATCTCTTTGCGGGCGAAAGATGCTGTCTTTATGAAAGATATACAGATATATCCCGATATTCAAACCCGGGAAATCCATGTGAAAGGGAAACTACAAAACACAGGGAATAAAGCTTCGGGGACATTGACAGTTCATGTAAAAGAGAAAAACACAGGCAAATCTGTTACGGAAATAGAACAGCAAATGGACCTTTCGGCAGGCGAAACAATGCTGGACTTTGTTTGTCCCATGGGCGAGAACGTACGGCTTTGGAGTGAATTTACTCCGATAATGTATGAGCTGGAAATAAAGATGAAAACCAAAGAGAGTCTGGCGCAAGAGAAAATTGAATTCGGAATGCGCCAAATTGGTCGTAATGGAGCCGATTTATTAGTCAATGGTAAAAAAGTGTTCCTCCGTGGTACATTAGAATGCTGTATTTTCCCATTGACAGGTTACCCCCCAACCACTAAAGAAGGATGGTCAAAAGTCTTTCGTTCTGCTAAAGAATGGGGATTGAACCACCTTCGGTTTCACTCTTGGTGTCCTCCTAAAGCTGCATTTGAAGTAGCGGATTCACTCGGTTTTTATCTGCAAGTAGAATTACCACTTTGGTCTTTGAACGTAGGCAAAAATCCTGCAATGAACCAATTCTTGTATGATGAGGCAAAACGAATTTTATCGGAATATGGCAACCATCCCTCTTTCTGCTTTTTGAGCCTTGGCAATGAATTGCAACCGGACTTTGTTTTTTTGGGAGGTTTATTGGATACGGTTAAATCCCTTGATTCCAGACATTTGTATACAACAACTTCTTTTACTTTCGAAAGAGGACATGGCAATTGGCCTGAGCCGAACGATGATTTCTTTATCACTCAATGGACTAAAAAAGGATGGGTGCGCGGACAAGGAGTTTTTGATGTAGAAATGCCAAACTTCAATAAAGATTATTCTGCTTCTGTAGATAGTATGCCTGTCCCGGTCATCACGCATGAGATAGGGCAGTATGCCGTATATCCCGATTTAAAAGAAATAGCAAAATACACAGGCGTATTGGAACCTCTCAATTTCAAAGGAATCAAACAAGAACTGGAAAACAAAAATCTACTAGAGAAAGCAGATGATTACTTGTCGGCATCCGGTCGTTTGGCTGCCATTTTATATAAAGAAGAAATAGAACGTGCTATGAAGACTCGCGGCATCAGTGGTTTTCAACTCTTAGACTTACATGATTTTCCCGGTCAGGGAACAGCATTAGTCGGTTTACTAAATGCTTTTTGGGAAAGTAAAGGCGTAACCAATGCTACAGACTTTCGTCAATTCTCTGCTCCGGTTGTCCCATTAGCCCGCTTCCCAAAAGCTGTATACAAAAACAACGAACTGTTTACAGCCAGCATTGAAGTTGCTAATTACAGTTCCGAAGAAATCAACAACAAGAATATCAAATGGACATTGACTGGCCAATCCGGTCAATCTTTAAAAGAGGGTATTTTCCCTCTGGCAAACATAAAGATCGGAGGGGGGAATATAATAGGTGAGATTTCTTGTTCCTTATCAGAAGTGACCAAAGCCGAGCAATTAAAATTAACGGCTTCCATTGATGGCTCCAATTATAAAAACACTTGGAATATCTGGGTATATCCGGCCACTCTGACAATAGAAAAAGAAGATATTATAGTAACAGACAAACTTACCGAAACACAAAAAGCTCTTGCAGCCGGTAAGACTGTATTATTCAATCCGCCTTATCAAATGTGTGCAGGCTTACAAGGTAAATTTATTCCGGTTTTTTGGAGTCCTGTCCACTTTCCCAAACAAGCGGGTACAATGGGGTTGCTGTTAGATCCTGATCATCAAGCTTTCACCCATTTCCCTACAGAGGGACATACCAACTGGCAATGGTGGAGCCTAACAACCCAGTCGCGTACTTTAGTAATTGACAGCATATATCAACACGTCACCCCATTGGTGGAGTGTATTGATAACTTTGCCAATAACCGCCGATTAACAACTCTTTTTGAAACCAATTGTCTGAATGGAAAATTAATAGTATGCAGCATGGATTTACTAAACCGTCAGGATATATTTCCCGAAAAAAAACAGTTATTATATAGTTTAATCAGCTATATGAAGTCTGATGCTTTTGTTCCTGTCAAATCCATTTCATTTGAAGATCTTTGCTCATTAGTGACACCAAATACAAAAACTGATAAGAAAGAGACTCCCCAATCTGTCTATTAATAGGTTTAGTTAAAATAAGGGCCCGACTATTGGGGCATAGGACACTAGCATTCTACCGAATAAAACCGGCAGACTCTAGTGTCCATGCAAACTCTGTTTTACACAAAATTTAAATACTATGAATAAAATAACGGAATATTCCCTTTGGGAAGTGCTAGAACAAATTAAGTCAAGCCTAAAGAGTAAACGATTGGCAGATGTCTTCCGTTTTACTTCTTTCTATCCTTCCGAAACTTATGGTCCCCATAAGCATATGCGTATAGAAATTAATTATGTAAAGAAAGGAAATTGTATATTACATATAGATAAAGAAAGTATAAATTTCCATGAAGGTGATATCATGATTATCTCTCCTAATGTAGAACATCTATTTGAGGCTGGAGTAAACGGTACGATATTGATGCAATTGGAATTCCTACCCGAAATATTTTCCCACCTTCATTCAAATATCAGAATTGATACAGAAGCCATGCCCACACCTTCTTTTTTATTTTCCAAAGAAAACAGATTGATTAAAATAGTAAATAATATAAATGTAATACGAACAGTACAGTGTATTATAAACGAGTTAGAGCATAAAGGGTCACATTATCAATACTTAGTAGTAATGTATTATGCAGAATTATTAATCTTTCTCTACAGATATATGCATGAAACCTATCTGTCTATTTGTACAAATGACTTGCTAAGGAAAGCAATTTGCTATATTCAACACAACTATCAAACGGACATCAACGTCAATGATATAGCTGGACATGCAAGTATCAGTGAACGTTATTTAAGGAAATTATTTTCTCAAAACTTAAATCTTTCTCCCTTAGATTATCTGAACCAGATTAGAATCAATAAATCGATTGAACTGCTAAAGAATACTGAAAAGTCCGTCAAAGAAGTTTGCTTTCTTTGCGGTTTTCAGTCGCCACAGTATTTTTCACGTATTTTTAAGCAGCAGATAGGACTCTCTCCCCGCGAAATAGCCAAATCACAAAGCCCCCTTTTCTAATTACAATAACCAATTATCTTTTACTTATATGAATACTAAAATTATTGCTTTTACAGGAACATTAGCAGCTTTATCTATACCTCCCAGTCATGCTCAAAGGATAGAACAACATCCTAACGTCATTATTATATTAGCTGACGACATAGGTTACACGGACTTAGGATGTTTTGGAGCACAAAAAATCAAAACTCCAGCTATCGACCAACTAGCCCGGCAAAGCATTATATTCACTAATGCCTATGCACCGGCTTCCACCTCCTCTCCCTCTCGATATGCACTTCTTACCGGAGAATATGCATGGAGAAAAAATGTAGGAATATTGCCTGCAGATGCTCCATTGACAATTAGTCCTACCATCACAACACTGCCAAAGATATTCCGAAAAAACGGATATCAAACTGCTATCGTCGGTAAATGGCATTTAGGATTGGGGACAAAAAACAGACCAGTAGACTTCAATAAAGAAATCAAAGAAGGACCATTGGCAATAGGCTTCGACTATGCTTACTATTTTCCGGCAACAAACGACCGCGTACCTTGCATCTATATCGACAATGAAAAAGTAGATGGACTCACTCCTAACGATCCCATAAATGTATCTTATAAACAAAAGATAGGAAGTGATGCTACAGGTAAGGAAAATCCTGATAAACTAATTATGAAACCACATTTGGGACACGATGGGACAATTATAAACGGTATCAGTCGCATTGGGTGGATGAGCGGTGGAAATTCAGCACGATGGCAAGACGATAAAATGGGAGAGCATCTGTTGGACAAAACCATTTCTTACATAAAAGAACATGCCGATTCCCCTTTCTTTTTATATTATGCCCCGCATAATGCTCATGAACCGCGTGTCCCATCCACTGCCTTTAGAGGCAAATCAGAAGCAGGGATTTATGGGGATGTGATTGAAGAATTCGATCATTATGTAAACAAAATCATCCAAACTTTAAAAGAAACAGGTATTTACGAAAATACAATTATTGTTCTGTCAAGTGATAATGCACCAATGATAAAAGAAGGTTATCAAGACGGTGCTTTGGAAAATATAAATGGACATAACCCCTATGGCAACTTAAGAGGAGAAAAATATTCTTTGCATGAAGGAGGAAACAAAGTTCCATTTATATTTTCTTGGCCTCAAAAAATAAAGAAACCTTTTATTCAAGCCCAACCATTTATCTACTTGGATATGCTTGCCACTTTTGCTGACATGTTGAATCTTCCTATTACAGAAGAAGAACTAAAAGACAGCCGTAGTGGAGCATCTTTATTCATGCGCGCCCAAGCTCCTTTATATCGTGAATATATCATGACTCAAAACAACGGAGGAGAAATAGCAATACGAAAAGGAAAATGGAAGTTTCTACCGCAAAGAAAGAACAAAAGTGCCGAACTTTATAATCTGGAGAATGATCCTTCGGAATTACACAACTTAATATTTGCATATCCCCAATTAGCTCGTAAGCTGAAAGGTGAAATAGAACAAGTGTATAATGGGAATAACTAAACCTTGTCTCTGCCGTAAAATAATCCATTCACTTATTTATTTAATCTATCTTTTAATCAAGGAAAAAAATGTTTCTTTGCATTCACAATGACATCTTAATCCAATTCTTTTAATAAAGACTATATCATGAAAAAAAGTTTCTTACTCGCCGTGATGCTGTGCTGTGCGCAACTGCTGTCTGCACAACAAGAAAGAATCGATTTATCGGGAACATGGCGTTTTCAAACTGACCCTATGGGATTCGGAAAGACACCGGGGTCAGAACTCTATCAAGCAAAACTCACCGAATCTATCCTGTTGCCGGGCAGTACTGATGAGGGCGGAAAAGGTATGTTGACAACCGCCCGATATGTAGATCGCCTTACCCGTAAATTTGAATATTGCGGACAAGCGTGGTATCAGCGTGAAGTCGTTATCCCCAAAGAGTGGAAAGATAAAGAAATCATGCTCAATCTGGAAAGATGCCATTGGGAGACAACAGTTTATGTAGATGGAAAAGAAATTGGTTCTAAAGAGCATCTTAGTACTCCCAACCGCTTTTTGCTGAGCAAAGAAATGACTCCGGGCATGCACATTCTTACGATTTGTGTAGACAATCGCTTGAAATATCCAATGGATCAATGGAATCATGGAACGACAGAATACACACAAACCAATTGGAATGGTATAGTAGGAAAGATAGAATTAACCGCATACGAAAAAACAAACATATATGCCTTAAAAGCATACCCCAATATAGAAGCACAAACCGTAACATTAGATATCACTGTAAATAATACCACCGGACAACCGGCCGAGGGAGCATTACAACTGACTATCAATGAAAAAGGTGGTAAAACCGTCAGTGAACAATCCATTCCCATTCGTTTAGAGAAAGGAGAAAACCGGCTGGTTAAAGAAATCAGCATAGGCAAAAATATAAAACTCTGGAATGAGTTTACCCCTAATTTATACGAAGTAAAAGCAATGCTTACCACTGACAACCGACGAGACTGCAGAAACATAACTTTCGGTATGCGCAAAGTTACGCAAGGTAAACATCATATTCAGGTAAACGGACGTAATGTGCACTTAAGAGGAGCATTGGATTGCTGTGTCTTTCCTTTGACCGGATATCCGTCAACAAATATCGAAGACTGGAAACGCATCTTCTTGACTGTGAAAGATTATGGCATGAACCATATCCGTTTCCATTCATGGTGTCCACCCGAAGCTGCTTTCTATGCTGCCGACGAGGTAGGAATATACCTGCAGGCAGAATTGCCTATGTGGATTAAAGATGTCGGTCAGTACCCCGCACGACGTGATTTTTTTGAAAAAGAGATGTACGCCATATTGGAAGAATATGGAAATCATCCTTCCTTTATTTTAATGTGCAACGGAAATGAAAATGAAGGCAACTTTGATGTCTTGGAAGACTTGGTAAAGAAAGCTCAAAAGCATGACAATCGCCGGCTATACTCCGCATCTACCGCCCGTACACATACTCCATCCGACCAATATTATGTATCACACGTGACTGAAAAAGGATGGATAACCGTATACGAAGGAAAGCCGTCTACAGACTGGGATCGTAAAAAAGAATCGGATATTGACTGCCCTGTTATCGCACATGAAACCGGACAACGCTGTATGTATCCCAACTTTGCAGAAATGGAAAAATATACCGGAGTCGTATCTCCCCGCAACTTTGAAGTATTCAGAGAAAGATTGGCGCGTAATGGAATGTTACACCAAGCAGACGACTTCTTCCACGCAACCGGCGCTCATACGGTTTTACAATACAAAGAAGTAAACGAATCATTACTCCGCACCGCAAATTCAGGTGGTTTCCAACTATTAGGACTTGCAGATTTTCCGGGACAAGGAAGTGCTTTTGTCGGTATTCTTGACGCCTTTTGGGAAAGCAAGGGATTAGTCAGCCCTGAAAAATACCGCGAATCCTGTGCACCTACCGTTCTTTTGGCACGTATGCCGAAACGTACTTACATGAACAATGAAACTTTCACAGCCAAACTGGAAGTTTATCATTATGGAGAACATCCGTTAAAACGTGGAAAACTGAACTGGGAACTGAGGGACAGCAAAGGTAACAGTGTAAAAAAAGGAAGTATATCAACTCCGGCTATACCCTGTGCCACTGTCGACTCTTTAGGTAAAGTAAATATAAGCCTCAACAATGTGGGCCGTGCCGAGAAATTGACCTTACACACCACTCTAAATGATACCTACCATAACGAATGGGACATTTGGGTATATCCCGGCCAACCAACAACAATAGCCGATGGATATGTATATGCACGCACGTATGACGAAAAAGTAAAGACTGCTTTGCAACAAGGAAAGAAAGTACTACTTATCCCCGAAAATGTAAAAGGACGCAAAGCTAAATTTGCAAGCCACTTCTGGAATCCGATTATGTTCAACTGGAATCCTATGATTGTCGGTACACTCATAGACAGCGTCCATCCGGCCTTTGGAGAATTCCCAACCGCCTCTTATGCCGACTGGCAATGGTGGGATATCTTAAACTATGCCACAGCCATGGAACTTAACCAACTGACCGATATCACTCCCGTCATACAAAGTATCGACACTTATGAATACAACCAGAAACTGGGTATTGCCTTTGAAGCACGCATAGGCAAAGGCAGCTTATTTGTCTTATGTGCCGACCCGGATAAAGACATAGAGAAACGTCCTGCGATGAGACAATTAATCCATTCCGTGAAAAACTATGTAGCATCAGAGGCATTTACTCCCGCTCAAGAGTTGAAAATGTATCAATTGGACGCCTTGTTCGAACTTCCTGCCAAAAATAAAAAAGGAACAGAAAGTAATGCTGCCATCAAACAATTATTAAATCAATGAATATAAAGACTGTATTAACAACTTGTTTTATGATTTGTGCCGTCCATGTGCCGGCACAAACCCCTTTATACAAACAACCCGCCGCATCCGTCGAAAGCCGAGTGAAAGATCTGCTGGGACGTATGACTGTAAACGAAAAGATTGGCCAGTTATGCTGCCCGTTAGGATGGGAAATGTATACCAAGACATCCAAGGGTGTAGTACCTTCCGAACTATATAAAGAACGGATGAGGACTACACCCATCGGTTCTTTCTGGGCAGTGCTGCGCGCTGATCCATGGACACAAAAGACTTTGGAAACCGGGCTAAATCCCCAATCCGGTGCAAAGGCGCTGAATGCATTACAAAAATATGCCATCGACAGCACCCGTTTGGGCATTCCCATTCTCTTTGCTGAAGAATGTCCACATGGCCATATGGCTATCGGCACCACTGTCTTCCCTACTTCATTGGCACAAGCCAGCACCTGGAATGAAGAGTTAATGTACACGATGGGTGAAACAATAGCATTGGAAGCACGCTTACAAGGAGCCAATATCGGATACGGTCCGGTGTTGGACATTGCACGTGAGCCACGATGGTCGCGCATGGAGGAAACCTTTGGTGAAGATCCGGTACTGACCTCTACTCTAGGCGTCGCTTTTATGAAGGGCATGCAGGGAGAAGCGCAAAATGACGGAAAGCACCTTTTCTCCACCCTCAAACATTTTGCCGCTTACGGCATACCCGAATCCGGACACAACGGCGCGCGCGCCAATATCGGTATGCGACAATTATTTTCCGACTACCTGCCTCCTTTCAAGAAAGCTGTAGAAGCCGGAGTAGGAACTATCATGACTTCCTACAATTCCATTGACGGCATTCCCTGCACGGCCAATAAATACTTACTAAGTGACATACTGCGTAAAGAGTGGGGATTCAACGGCTTCGTATATTCCGATTTGTCAAGTATCGAAGGCATTACCGGCGCCCGGGTAGCACGAAATCATAAAGAAGCCTCAGCATTGGCTTTAAAAGCCGGGGTAGATATGGACTTGGGAGGAAATGCTTATGGGAAAAACCTTCGGCAAGCATTGAAAGAAGGACTTATCGGCATGCAGGATATAGACAGGGCCGTTGCCAATGTACTCCGCCTTAAATTCCGTATGGGACTATTCGAAAACCCATATGTGTCTCCAGAAAAGGCCGGCCGGACAGTACGTTCACAGACACATAAGAAATTGGCACGCCAAGTAGCGCGCGAAGGAGTGGTATTACTGAAGAACGAAGGCATATTGCCTTTAAGCAAGCAACTGAAAAACATTGCAGTTATCGGTCCGAACGCTGACAATATGTATAATCAGCTGGGAGATTACACGGCACCTCAGGAACGTAAGGAAATCACCACCGTTTTAGACGGTATACGAAATGCAGTCTCCTCTTCCACACAAGTGACTTACATAAAAGGATGTGCCATCCGTGATGTCACAGTCCATCATATTCCCGATGCTGTAGAAACCGCACAAAAAGCAGATGCCGTCATAATGGTGGTAGGAGGTTCGAGCGCCCGTGACTTTAAAACCAAATATATTGAAACCGGAGCAGCCACAGTCGCTCAAGAAAAGGACCAACAATTATCCGATATGGAATGTGGAGAAGGTTATGACCGCAGCACATTGAAACTATTGGGACATCAGGAAAAACTCATTGAAGCGATAACCTCCACAGGAAAGCCGGTGGTAGTAATTTATATCCAAGGACGTCCGCTCAATATGAATCTGGCAGCAGAAAAAGCACAAGCCTTATTAACCGCTTGGTATCCCGGTGAACAAGGAGGCGCAGCCATAGCCGATATTTTGTTTGGAGACTATAATCCTGCCGGACGCTTGCCTGTATCCATTCCCCGTAGCGAAGGACAACTGCCTCTGTTTTATTCACAAGGAGAACAACGAGCCTATGTGGAAGAAGCAGGGAGCCCACTCTATGCATTCGGTTACGGCTTGAGCTATACTCAATTTGATTACAGTCACTTAAAACTGGAAAAAGGGAATACTCCGGACGTCTTGCAAAAAGCAAGTTGCACGATAACCAATACCGGCAACAGAGATGGTGAAGAGGTAGTTCAGCTCTACATCTGTGACAAAGTAGCTTCCGTATCGCAAGCCCCTATCTTGCTGAAAGGATTCCAACGCATTTTTTTAAAAAAAGGAGAAAGCAAACAAGTCACCTTTGTTTTAGGAAAAGAAGAACTGTCGCTTTATAATATGGAGATGAAACAAGTCGTAGAACCGGGTGAGTTTAAAGTGATGATTGGCGCAGCTTCCAACGACATACGGCTAAATGGAGAGTTTGTCCTTACTCCTTAAGGGAGGGGAGCTTCTATCAAACTCCACAGACCTGTCAGCGGATGTTGTCTCCTCCGTTTTTCAGACTCTACATACGTTTTAAACTCCCTAAGCCCTTTCATTAGCCGGACTAAGCGTTTTCGTCCTTTCGATTATGCCTGTCCGTAAGTCGAATTACTACAGTCTCCGGCAGCGGACTGTATAGTCCGTTGCAGTGGACCGTACAGTCTGCTATAGTGGACCGTACAGTCCACTGCCGGAGTCTGTAGTAATCTTCCGTTCAAAAGGCCTTAGCTGACCCTATGAAACAGCTTACTCTTCCCTTTGTTAGTGATATGATAGGTTAAGTCCCCAAGAACAATAACAGAACCACGCGTTCAGGGCATCGTTTCGGAAAGTAATAGATACGAAATTCTTCCTTTTCAGATTAGCAAAAGTATATGCATAAATCGTGGAGCTTGATTCCCAAAAGGAGTGAGTGCCCGGGGGAACAAAAAAAATACCATTAAGTAATCAATACTTAATGGTAACTTCTTTGTAGCGGGACCCGGGATTGAACCGGGGACCTCATGATTATGAATCATGCGCTCTAACCAGCTGAGCTATCCCGCCATCATTTTCTTTAAAAAAGACCGCCAAGAGTGGAAGCCTCTCAACAGTCTAAATCTTTACTTTGTAGCGGGACCCGGGATTGAACCGGGGACCTCATGATTATGAATCATGCGCTCTAACCAGCTGAGCTATCCCGCCATCATTTCTGATTTGCGGGTGCAAAGATAGAGCTTAATTTTGAATTTCACAAGCCTATTCTAAACTTTTTCTTCATAATAATGTTTTTTATCTCAATAAATACTACGTTTCTGACAACTACAAAGCAAAAAAACAATGCATTTATTATGTGAATATAGAAAATTTGGTTTATTTTGCCTGCAGAAACTTTAAATAAGCTAACACCTATGGGAAAAGAAAAGATTCGTTTAGAGTATATGTTAAAAGCCGGCTCCGGCAATGTCGTCTGGTCCATAATAAGCACCCCATCAGGCCTAGAAACTTGGTTTGCAGACAAAGTAACATTCAAAGATAAAGTCTTCACCTTTAAATGGGGTAAAACAGAAAGCCGTGAAGCGGAAGTGATAAACTTCAGGGCAAACAGTTTCATACGGTTTCACTGGTTGGACGATGAAGAACCGAAAGCTTACTTCGAACTGAAAATGGTATATAACGAACTGACCGGAGACTATATGCTGGAAATTACAGATTGGGTGGAACCTGATGAAAAAGAGGATGTTAAGGAGCTGTGGGACTCTGAAATAGAGAAACTGAAACGAGTTAGTGGACTGTAATTCTTTAAAAATATTCAAAACATAACTCTGCTCTCCATTTTTTATGCTAATTTTGTACCTTGATAGTTGCACAAAATGAAATAATGCTACGCATAAAAAAATTAGATATATTTATCCTTAAGAGCTTTTTAATGCTCTTTATTGGAACTTTTTTCATTTGCCTCTTCATCTTCATGATGCAGTTCTTGTGGCGATATGTAGATGAATTGGTGGGAAAAGGTTTGGAGATGAGTGTATTGGCTCAGTTCTTTTTTTACTCGGCCCTTACATTGATACCTTTGTCATTGCCTTTGGCCATCTTGTTGGCGGCACTGATGACCTTCGGTAACTTCGGAGAACGATATGAATTGTTATCCATGAAAGCAGCAGGCATCCCTCTGCTGCGAATTATCCGCCCCCTCGTATTTTTCTGTCTGTTTCTCAGTTGTATCTCTTTCTACTTTCAGAATGTAGTTGCACCAAAAGCACAGATGAAGTTGTGGACACTATTGGTATCTATGAAACAGACTTCGCCTGAACTCGATATTCCGGAAGGAGTCTTTTATGATGAAATTGAAGGATATAATATATATGTAAAGCAGAAAGACCGCAAAACAGGGATGTTGAAAGATGTGCTCATCTACAACTTTTCCGACGGATTTGAGAATGCACATATCATTTGGGCTTCAGAAGGCAAGATGGAGATGACTGCCGACAAACAGCATCTTTATCTCCATTTATATAATGGTGAACAGTTTGAGAACCTGAAATCGCAAAGCATTTCTTCGAATAATGTTCCCTACCGACGCGAAACTTTCAGGGAAAAACATACTATCATTGAATTCGACGGAGGCTTTAACATGATTGACGGAAGTTTTCTTAGCGACCGTTCAGACAGCAAGAATATGGCAGAAATCAGTCATTCCATCGACTCTCTGACCTTTCGGGGAGACAGTATCGGGCGAAGCCTCTATTCGGAAATTAAATCGTCTGCTTACCGAGACATTGATTTGACTCAAAAGGACTCTATTAAAATGGTAGAAAACCACATGACCATTATCAATGCAGACAGTTTATTCAATTCATATACTTTATCCGAAAAGGACAAGACGCTGGGCAATGCTGCCGAAAGAGCCGAATCTCTTGCTTCGGAATGGAACATGAAAAGTTACTCCACCACAGATGTGGACAACAATATCCGCAAACACGAGGCAGACTGGCACAAGAAAATCACCCTTTCACTCAGTTGCATGATTTTCTTCTTTATCGGCGCACCGTTAGGGGCTATTATCCGAAAAGGCGGATTGGGTATGCCGGTGGTGATTTCTGTATTGATTTTTGTTATCTATTACATCATTGACTCCGGTGCTACGCGTGTAGCAAAAAGTGGCGAGATGAATATGGTATTGGGGGTATGGATGAGTACGCTGGTTTTGGCTCCATTAGGTGCTTTCTTCACCTACAAGTCCAATAACGACTCTGTGGTGTTCAATGCCGAAGTGTACATCAACTTCTTCCGTATGCTGTTGGGCTTACGTCCGTCACGCCATGTATTCAAGAAAGAAGTTATCATAGAAGACCCGGATTACCCGAGTATCCTGAGCCGACTCGACGACTTGTGTAATGAATGCCGGATATATGACACTGAGCATAAACTTTCAGGTGCTCCCAACTATTATCGTATATTCACCAATAGCGGACACGATGACAAGATTGCCAGAATCAGTGAAAAAATGGAGCATCTCATAGAGGAACTTTCGAACAGTAAAGACGGCACATTGCTGAACCTTATGAATAAATACCCCATCCTGTCTACCAAGGCCCATAAGAGTCCGTTCGACAGCCGATGGCTGAACTTGCTGGCAGGTCTTATTTTCCCGATAGGCATATTCTTCTATTTCCGTATCTGGCGTTTCAGCCTGAGACTGGACAAAGATTTGAAGAATATCATTAAGACCAGCCGAGAAATTCAAGATAGAATAAAAAATGAATCATTTATAATTTGACTATGGAAGATTTCAAACTGAATACCATTGAAGAAGCAATAGCTGACTTCCGTGAAGGTAAATTTATCATTGTAGTAGACGATGAAGACCGTGAAAACGAAGGCGACTTCATTATTGCTGCCGAAAAGATAACTCCCGAAAAAGTGAACTTCATGCTGAAAGAAGGTCGTGGCGTGTTATGCGCCCCTATCACGTTGGAGCGTTGCGCCGAGTTGGAACTTGATAAACAAGTTAGTAACAATACCTCTATATTAGGAACTCCCTTTACAGTGACCATCGACAAACTGGAAGGCTGTACAACAGGTGTATCGGCCCATGACCGTGCTGCTACCATTCAAGCATTGGCAGACCCCAGTTCAACTTCCGCCACCTTCGGACGCCCGGGACATATCAACCCTTTGTATGCACAAAACAAAGGTGTGTTGAGACGTGCGGGACACACCGAAGCGGCTGTCGACATGGCACGCTTGGCAGGACTTCAGCCGGCTGCAGCCCTTATCGAAATCATGAACGAAGACGGCTCAATGGCACGTATGCCCCAACTGATTGAAAAAGCCAAAAAGTTTGACCTGAAAATCATCGCCATCCGTGACCTCATTGCTTATCGTTTGAAAAGCGAATCACTTGTAGAAAAAGGTGTAGAAGTAGACATGCCTACCGAATACGGCCACTTCCGTCTGATTCCTTTCCGTCAGAAAAGCAACGGTTTGGAACATATCGCCATTATTAAAGGCGACATAAAAGAAGGCGAACCGGTATTGGTACGCGTACACTCTTCATGCGCCACCGGCGACATTTTCGGTTCCATGCGCTGCGATTGTGGCGAGCAGTTGCATAAAGCCCTTCAGATGATTGACAAAGAAGGTAAAGGAGCTATAGTATATCTGAACCAGGAAGGAAGAGGCATCGGACTGATGGAAAAGATGAAAGCCTATAAACTGCAAGAAGACGGGATGGACACCGTGGATGCCAATATCTGCCTCGGACACCAGGCCGACGAACGCGATTATGGTGTAGGAGCTGAAATTCTGCGCAGTATCGGCATCACCAAAATGCGCCTTCTCACCAATAATCCTGTAAAACGAGTCGGGTTAGAGTCTTACGGTTTATCCGTCGTAGAAAACATCCCTATCGAAACGACGCCCAATGAATACAATGAGCGTTACCTGAAGACAAAGAAAGACAGAATGGGACATACTTTACACTTTAGCAAATAATATTTCTGCATATCGGGCAAAATCATATCTTTTTTAATATGATTTCGCCCGATTCACTTTCATAATTGAGATATAATAACTTATTTTGCAGCACGTAAACTTAAACACATAAAAAACAATAGCAATGAACCAATTATCAGACCGCCTGAATCGTTTGTCTCCATCAGCAACGTTGGCAATGTCACAAAAAAGTAGTGAGTTAAAAGCTCAAGGAGTTGATGTAATTAACCTGAGCGTGGGTGAACCGGATTTCAATACCCCCGACCATATCAAAGAAGCAGCGAAGAAAGCAGTAGATGATAACTTTTCAAGATACTCTCCCGTACCGGGATATCCTGCACTTCGTAATGCTATTGTGGCCAAGTTGAAAAACGAAAACGGATTGGACTACACTGCAACGCAGATTTCTTGTGCCAACGGAGCCAAGCAATCGGTTTGCAACACCATCATGGCTCTAGTCAACAGCGGTGACGAGGTCATCGTTCCGGCTCCTTATTGGGTAAGTTATCCTGAAATGGTAAAACTGGCAGACGGTACTCCTGTGATTGTAACCGCCGGCATTGAACAAGACTTTAAAATTACTCCGGCTCAACTCGAGGCAGCTATTACTCCGAAGACCAAAGCTATCATTCTTTGTTCACCGTCTAATCCGACAGGTTCTGTTTACAGCAAAGAAGAACTGGCTGGCCTGGCAGCAGTATTGGCAAAGCATCCTCAGGTATATGTGATAGCAGATGAAATCTACGAACACATCAACTATATCGGCAAACACGAAAGCATTGCCCAATTCCCTGAAATCCATGACCGCGTGGTTATTGTGAACGGTGTATCAAAAGCATACGCAATGACCGGATGGAGAATTGGTTTCATTGCCGGTCCGGAATGGTTGGTTAAAGCAGTGAACAAACTGCAAGGACAATATACATCAGGCCCTTGCTCTGTGTCGCAGAAAGCGGCAGAAGCAGCATATACAGGAACACAAGCTCCGGTAGAGGAAATGCGTAAAGCATTCGAGCGTCGTCGTGACCTGATTGTAAAATTGGCAAAAGAAGTGCCGGGATTTGAAGTAAACAATCCTCAAGGTGCTTTCTACCTGTTCCCCAAATGCGATTCATTCTTTGGAAAAGCAGCAGGCGACCGCAAAATCAACAATTCAGATGATTTAGCCATGTATTTGCTCGAAGTGGGCCATGTGGCTTGTGTAGGCGGTACTTCATTCGGTGCTCCCGAATGTATCCGTATGAGCTATGCAACTTCCGATGAAAATATTGTCGAAGCAATGCGCCGCATCAAAGAAGCGTTGGCAGAACTAAAATAATCGTTCATATCCCCCATCAACATAAAATGGCTGTTCTCAATGAGGACAGCCATTTTTTCTTTTTAAACCTGACGGATTGTATTATCCCTGGCTAATAGCTTCTGAAGGGCATACATCAGCGCAAGTTCCGCATTCTGTACACATGTCAGGATTGATAGAATACTTATCACCTTCAGAGATTGCTCCTACCGGGCATTCATCGATACAAGTACCGCAAGCGATACAATCGTCACTAATTACGTAAGCCATTTTCTTTAATTATTAAATTATTAGTACTAATTGATGGAACAAATATACAGCTTTTATCCATTAGTTGTCATATCGGCATTACAATATTACACTAATTTGTATTTAATCTAAATACGTTTACTTTGTCATTGCCTGATACATAACTTGTTGGATGCGCGGACGAATATTTAACCTCATCAACTGTTTATGATCAAAAGGACGAGGATAAATACGATTACTCAGAAAAACAAAGATTAATTTATTCTTCGGATCAGCCCATGCACATGTGCCCGTAAAGCCGGTATGTCCTACTACTTCTGCCGGAGCTTCGGCAGCACAAGGACTTTTTGCCTCATTTTTCTTGTCCGGCTTATCAAATCCAAGTCCCCTGCGACTTATCTTAGAGGTGTGGGTAAGGAACAAGTCACAAGTCTCCTTACTCAGATAACGCACTCCTTCATATACTCCACCATCTATCAACATCTGATACACCTTAGCCACATCACCTGCCGTAGAGAACAGTCCGGCATTGCCCGACACCCCACCCAAGAATGCAGCCGACTCATCGTGCACATACCCCTGCAGCATACCTCCCTTACGCAGATAATCAGCTTTCACGGTAGGCACTATTTCATCTTTATCGAAACGTCGCAAAGGCAGAAATAAGGTATGCTCCATCTTCATCGGTTTATAAAATTCTTTTTGAAGGAAAATATTCATCGGTATCTTTGTTATATTCTCCACCATCTCTCTCAATAGCATGAAGTTCAAATCACTGTAACGATACCGCCTGTCTTTCAAAGGAACCTTGGCTATTTGTTGTAACACCGAATCACGGAAAGAACGGTGCACATACATGCTGTCCGACACCAATAAAGGATAATCTGATGAAAAAACTTTCGACACCAGTTCTTTTTTATACCCGAAATGATCAATCACAAACAAACGTGTGTCTATCTGCTTATGATGGTTAGCATCCGGCCTTGCCTTATAAAAGGCTCCTGTATAGCTTTCTTCATCTATCGTTTTCTTATAGAACGGCCAAAAGGCAGGCAATCCGGACTGATGCATCAACAGTTCTTCAATAGTGATGCGTTCCTTATCCGTCCCCTTCAGCATAGGAATATAATCTGAGATACGGTCAGTCAGCCCGAATTTCCCGATATCATACAGCTTCATAACGGCCAGCAAAGTAGCGGTAGTCTTGGTCAGCGAAGCCAAATCATACAAATTATCGGCCTCAACTTCCTTAGACTTTTCATAAGTAAAGGTTCCGAAGCATTTATCATATACCGGTGCGCCATCTTTCAAGATCAGAATCTGGCAGCCGGGATAAGCTTTCGCTTTGATTCCCTCACGGGCTATCTCGTCTATCTCCTTTAATACGCCGGAACTCATACCATAATCTTCAGGTTTGTAAATGCGAGGTGTTTTAGGAGTCATAGTTACTCCGTCACCCGGTTTGAACAAGCCGGCAACGGCCACAGACAGACGTCCGTCCGCCACGGCTCTTCCCGCCATCATATCTGCCACCTGACGCTGAATATCAAGCTCATCCGTATGCCCCAACACAACCGCTGCCGCTTTTTTCCAACACGCCTCCATATCCGACATAGACTTCAAGGGTATCAGATACACATAAACAACAGGCAAGTTGCCGGGCAAGCTCTCCAGCATCGGCTTATACCTATTATAATCATTAGAGTTAATAACCACAATGACACGCTGACTGTTTATCAACTCTTGTCTGATGGCTGACATCGAATCGGATGTTGCCACAATACGCTTCAAAGGTAAATACTGTCCCAACCGATTGTAAAACTCAAGCCCGGAGGAAGGTTTTCCGATATTCAGTATGGTGGTGCCGCGCAATTTGGCATCCAAAGGCAAAACACCGCCGGCATTATCAACAACAGTGATAGCCGCTTTCTGCAAACGGTTTATCAATTCTTTTGCTTCCGGACGATTTAATCGTTTATCAAGTCCCGACACCTGAATATGAGGCTTCGTCTTTAGTCCTAAAGCATACTTATAAGTTAACACCTTGCGACATTTCTCTGTTATCTCCTCCTCAGAAAGCTGACCATTCTTCACCGCTTCCAACACTCCATTCAGTTCTCGTTTCAGATTGCGCGGAGCCAACAACAAATCATTGCCCGCCTTCAACGCTTTGGCGCACAAGTTCTCATTTTGGGAAACCCCTTTCATTTCGAGTGCATCCGTAAATACCAACCCCCGAAAGCCCAACTCCCGACAAAGCAGATTGTCAATAACATGAGCAGACAACGAAGCCGGATTCTTTCCCAATTCAGGTACTTCCAGATGGCCGACCATAATTCCTCCCAATCCTGCATGAATCACCTCCTTAAACGGATAAAATTCAATACTGTCCAAACGGGTGCGGTCAAAATTCAGCACAGGCAACGCTTTATGAGAATCCACTTCCGTATCGCCATGTCCCGGAAAATGCTTGGCAACGGAAAGTACTCCCCCATCCTCCAATCCGCGAGAATATGCAACCACTTTTTGGGCTACATTCTTCGGATCGCCACCAAAAGAGCGAGTATTGATAACAGGGTTACGCGGATTGATATCTACATCGGCAACAGGAGCAAAATTAATCTGCACCCCTATCTCTTTGCATTGACGGGCAACCTCCTTGCCATATTCATAGAGCAATTGATTATCCTGAATACAGCCCAACACCCTGTTGCGGGGGAAACGGGGAGTATTCTTCAGCCTCATGGCCAGCCCCCATTCACCGTCAAAAGTAATAAATAAGGGCACTTTCGATAATTCTTGCGCATAGTTCGTCAATACTGCCTGATTCTCCACCTGCCCCCCTGAGAACAACAATCCTCCCACCTTATATTCTTTAACGGCATTGTGTATATTCGCCCGGTTAGGCTGCGTATTGAGAGGAGCGACTGTATGTATGAATAATTGTCCTATTTTCTCTTTCAAGTTCATTTCAGACAGTTGTTTCTCCACCCATTCACGACATTCCGCACTGTCAGCCCCACCTTTTTTCAAAACGTTAGGCACCTGTTGGGCATACAAAGGAAGCCCGAATACACATAATATATATAGTAAAACGATTTTCTTCATTCTATTACAGCTTAATCCTTCTTTTTTCCACACGCTTTTAAAGCGTTTATTGCCCAAATGTACTCAAAAAAGGAAAAGCCGCCAACTATATCAGACGAAAATATATGAAATTATATTTGGTTGTGTGATAGAAAACCACTAATTTTGCACCGCTTTCGCGCAATCGCTGTCAAAGAAGAGTTACTTGATATGTTGCGTTGTAACGATAAACAATTTAAAATCAAAGAAAATGGATTTAATTAAAATTGCTGAAGAAGCATTTGCTACTGGCAAACAGCATCCTTCATTCAAAGCTGGTGATACTATTACAGTAGCATACCGTATCGTTGAAGGTAGCAAGGAACGTGTACAGTTGTACCGTGGTGTTGTTATCAAAATTGCCGGACATGGTGACAAAAAACGTTTCACCGTTCGTAAAATGTCTGGAACTGTAGGTGTTGAACGTATCTTCCCTATCGAATCTCCGGCTATTGACAGTATTACTGTTAACAAAGTTGGTAAAGTTCGTCGCGCTAAATTGTATTATTTACGTGCTCTTACCGGTAAGAAGGCTAGAATTCAAGAAAAAAGAGTTAACGCGTAAGACTTATTATCCCTACATAAAAAAGGAACGTTTCCATCAGGAGCGTTCCTTTTTTATTTCATATAACTAAATCTCTTTAGCAGTGCATGAAACATCAAGGCATAAAAAAAGGAGCAACGCCTTGCTCTAACCTTTGTTAACCTTAAATCTAATACTATGAAAAACACACTGCAAAGGTACGGACTTTAATGGAATACGCAAATAAAACAAGAAAAAAAGTATGTTTTCTAACACGTTTTAATATGTCCTGTCATTTTTGTTAAGGAACATTTCTATGTCAGACAACAGATGCCAATATTACAGTTTTATTTCCAAATTTATATTAAGCCAACGCTCTTTTTAATATTAAAAGTTAAAACAAAGGCATAAAAAGCATGTTGAAAAACATATTTCACTCATTTGGTGTTATCTTTGCAGAGCAATAAAAGAAAAGAAAAAGGTTTTAAGGATTAACCAGTTCTCTAAACGGGAGAACACAAAAAGATGTAATTATGGAAATGAAAAGAACAAATGACACAATCGAGATGTTGCAGTATCAGTTGAAAAGATACAAAGCAATGAGAAAGGGAGCTGCATGCCAGTCTTTGCAATACAAGCTTCACAAGTTAATGAGCCAACAGGCCAATGCCTAACGGCTTTACCATTGAGAACACAAGTTTATAATTTATAATAACGAAAAGAATGTTTCCTCATTTCCGGGGAAACATTCTTTTTTTATCAAGAGTCTATCATAAAGCATAAATGACGAACCATTAAGCACAAACAAAAGAGACTGTTCTGAATATGAATTCAGAACAGTCTCTTTTCCATAAAGCACACGCTTAGAATATAATCTTATATGTAGAGATGGAACATTCGGTCCATCAACTGCCATTTTTCAGCTGAAGAAGCTCCCGGCTCTGCTTGCTGAAAAACAGACATATAGTTTTCCCATTCTTCCTGACGAGGCAATGTAGCCATTTTAGCCATGGCCGTATCCCAATCAAAATCAAGCGGAGTCTCCACTATCATAAATAAATTAGTGCCATGAATATAAATCTCCATTTCCAGAATACCGACTTCGCGAATTGCCGCCAAAGTCTCCGGCCACACCTCTCCTTCAGAGTGACGTTTCCGATATTCTGCAATCAGCGCCGGGTCGTCTTTCAGACTCAACATCTGACAATAGCGCTTCACCGGGCCGTGATATTCACGGACTTTATATCCTTGCGTTTTATTTTCCATCAGATATCTCTTACTTCCCAACCCAATGCACTTGCTCCCAATACAGCAGCATCGGCGTCTTTCAATTCGGAAATCATCAGTTTAGTCTTTCCGGCATAAATCTTCAAGATGTTGTCATCAATTGCCTTTTGAATAGGTTTCATGATATAATCACCTGATTTAGCCAAACCACCAAACAGAATAATTGCTTCAGGACTGGAGAATGCAATGAAATCAGCCAAAGCCTCACCCAAAATACGTCCGGTATACTCAAATATATCCTGTGCTAATTTATCTCCTCTTACAGCAGCATCAAATACATCTTTCGATACGATTTCCTCTGCCGGAATATCTCTTAACAAAGAAGGCTCGGGACGTGCAACCAAGAATTCACGGGCTGTGCGTGCTACCCCGGTAGCCGAGCAATAAGTTTCTAAACAACCTTTACGACCGCAACCGCACTGACGTCCATTTTCACGACGCACGATAACATGTCCAAGTTCGCCTGCAAAACCATCATGTCCATACACCAACTGACCATTTACTACAATACCACTACCTACACCGGTACCCAAAGTAATCATGATAAAATCTTTCATACCACGAGCAGCGCCATAAGTCATTTCACCGATAGCAGCGGCATTAGCATCATTGGTCAGGGCTGTGGGAACACCTATTTTTTCTTCAAATAAGGCAGCCAAAGGTATCACACCCCTCCAAGGCAAGTTGGGAGCAAACTCAATAGTACCGTTGTAGTAATTTCCATTAGGGGCACCTACACCCATACCTTTGATTTTCTCTACTCCGCCAAAAGATTCGATTAAGGGGCGTAACTTTGTGCATACAGCTTCTACATAATCTTCTATCTTGGAGTATGACTGTGTTTTAACTGAATCGGTAGCCAATACGTTACCACGTGAATCTACAACACCAAAAACTGTATTAGTTCCGCCGATGTCCATACCTACAACGTAGGGTTTTTCCATGCCTGTTACCATGATATGTTATAATTTAGGGTTAGTTATTGGGAACAAATGTACTGAATGCGAAAAAAGAGAGCAAATTTTTTTTCAATTATTTCGTGTATCCCTGCAACTTTTCACAGAGCAGGCACGTCTAACTATTCAAACACGAATAAATTTCATCGGTTATGATACATTTAGAGAATATCAACAAAACCTATCACAACGGAGCGCCTTTGCACGTTTTGAAAGGCATCAACCTCAATATAAAAAGAGGTGAGTTTGTGTCTATTATGGGCGCCTCCGGTTCCGGTAAGTCTACCTTATTAAATATATTGGGTATTCTGGACAACTATGATTCAGGCAATTATTACCTGAATGATGTACTGATTAAGAACCTCAGTGAAACAAAAAGCGCAGAATACCGGAATCGCATGATTGGTTTCATCTTCCAGTCCTTCAACCTCATCTCCTTTAAAAATGCAATGGAAAACGTAGCTCTCCCATTGTTCTATCAAGGAGTGAGTCGAAAGAAAAGAAATCAGCTTGCTATGGAATATCTGGAAAAACTCGGATTGAAAGAATGGGCACACCACATGCCCAACGAGCTTTCAGGAGGACAAAAACAGCGTGTAGCTATTGCCCGCGCGCTGATTTCGAAACCGCAAATCATCCTGGCAGACGAACCCACAGGGGCACTAGACAGCAAGACATCGGTAGAAGTAATGCAGATATTAAAGGATTTGCATGAAAAAGAAGGCCTAACCATCGTAGTAGTCACCCACGAGAGTGGCGTTGCCAACCAGACCGACAAGATTATCCATATCAAAGACGGTCTTATCGAACGCATCGAAGAAAATCTCGACCATGATTCTTCTCCTTTCGGAAAAAATGGTTTCATGAAATAACAGCAACAGATATGATAGACCTTATTCAGGAAATATACGGAACCATAAAACGCAATAAATTGCGCACATTCCTCACCGGTTTTGCTGTGGCATGGGGTATCTTTATGCTCATCGTGCTTCTGGGAGCCGGCAATGGACTAATCAATGCTTTTGAAAGCAATGCCGGAGGACGGGCGTTGAACTCCATGAAAATCTATCCGGGATGGACCAACAAGCCTTTCGACGGACTGAAAGAAGGCAGAAGCATCAAACTGACGGAAAAGGATATGGAAATTACAAGTGGATTTACAGACAATGTCACTGCCGTCGGTGCTACCATAGAGCAAAGTAGCGTCAATTTGAGTTACGGAGAAGATTACGTTTCTCTTATGCTGGAAGGGGTTACCCCCGAATATCTGCATATTGACGCCATCTCGATAAAGACAGGACGCTTCATCAACAAGCCCGATATCAAAGAAAAACGGAAAGTCATCCTTTTGCATGAAAAGACCGTAGAAATGCTATTCGGCAAGAAAGACGCGAATGTCATCGGAAAATATGTAAATGCCAGCGGACTGGCCTACCAAGTGGTAGGAGTCTATACAGATATGGGCAACTACTCTCCCTCGGCCTACATTCCGTTCACGACTTTGCAACTGATATACAATAAAGGCGATAAATTAGAGACTTTAGTATTCCTTACACAAAACCTATCTACAGAAAAAGCCAACGAAGATTTCGAGAAACAATATCGACAAGCCATCGGCAACCATCAGCGTTTCGACCCGACAGACCGTGGAGCGATATGGATTTCCAACCGGTTCACTCAATACTTACAGCAACAAAAGGGTAACGACATTTTGCACACAGCCATTTGGGTTATCGGCATCTTCACCCTGTTAAGCGGCATTGTGGGCGTAAGTAATATCATGCTGATTACGGTCAAGGAACGTACTCGCGAGTTCGGCATACGCAAAGCATTGGGAGCCAAACCAATCTCTATTCTTTGGTTGATTATTGCAGAAAGCGTAGCCATCACCACTTTCTTTGGATATATAGGTATGGTGGCAGGCATCGCTGCTACCGAATATATGAATGCAGTAGCAGGAGAACAGGTGATGGATATCGGTGTAGCTTCGGCTACCGTATTCCTGAACCCCACCGTAGGTCTGAATATTGCCATCCAGTCCACCCTTACCCTGATAATAGCCGGCACACTGGCAGGATTCTTCCCGGCCCGCAAAGCCGTTATGATTCGTCCTATTGAAGCACTTAGAGCAGATTAATATGATAAGAATAGATATAGACAGATGGGAGGAGATACTCATTACCATCACAAGAAACAAAACACGAAGCCTGCTGACTGCCTTCGGTGTATTTTGGGGCATTTTTATGCTGGTAGCCCTGATGGGCGGCAGTCAAGGTATGCAGGACATGCTGGCAGCCCAGTTCGACGGATTCGCCACCAACTCCGGCTTTATGGGAACCAATCAAACCAGCAAAGCTTACAAAGGCTTCCGAAAAGGACGCTGGTGGGATTTAGAGAATAAGGATGTGGAACGTGTTCGCCAAGCCATCCCCGAAATAGAAGTGGTGACACCTACCATAGCCAAATGGGGCATGACAGCCCTCTACAAAGAAAACAAGATTAATTGTACCCTCAAGGGCGTATATCCTGAGTATACAAATATAGAGGAACCGGTCATCGTGCAAGGACGTTTTATCAATATGGTAGACGTGAAAGAGCGTAGAAAAGTTTGTGTCATCGGCAAACGCATCCACGAGACTTTATTTCCGAATGGCGATAACCCATGCGGCAAATTTCTGAGCATTAACGGAATTTACTATCAGATTATCGGTATCAGTACCACTGCCGGCAATATGAGTCTGCAGGGCAATGCACTTACCAATATCACCATTCCTTTCACCACCATACAACAGAACTATAATTTCGGACAGAAAATCCAATTACTGTGCTATACGGCCAAACCGGGATATTCCATTTCCGAGATAGAGAAGAAAGTAGACAAAGTTATCAAACAGGCACACCTCATCCATCCCGACGACAAGCAGGCTTTGGTGACTGTAAATGCGGAAGCAATGTTCAGCATGATAGACAACCTGTTTAAAGGCATCAAGATTTTGAGTTGGATGGTCGGATTGGGAACATTACTGGCAGGCGCCATCGGTGTAAGCAATATTATGATGGTGACAGTCAAAGAACGTACCACCGAAATAGGCATCCGGCGTGCCATCGGTGCCAAGCCCAGAGACATTATGAACCAAATTCTCTCCGAAAGTATGGTGCTGACTATCATTGCCGGAATGTCGGGCATCTGTTTCTCTGTTTTTATCTTGCAAATGATGGAAATAGGAACCGCCCATTCGGATACCCCGGCTCATTTTCAGATTAGTTTCTGGATGGCCATCGGAGCCTGCATTCTATTGATGATTCTCGGCACACTGGCAGGACTGGCCCCAGCCTACCGCGCCATGGCCATCAAACCGATAGAAGCTATCCGGGACGAATAATCCTCCCGACCACTTGACACATAATCAATTCAATGAAGTAAAAACAATAAAACAAACAAATATGAAAAAGTATGTAAAGATTGCGTTACTAGTCATCGTAGCCCTCATTTTCTTGGGAACTTTCGTCTTCCTTTATCAGAAATCACAGCCCAAAGAAACGGTGTACAACACAGAAAAAGCCGAAATAGCAGACTTAAAAAGAACTACCGTTGCCACCGGCAAGATAGAACCGAGAGATGAAATCTTGATTAAGCCACAGATTTCGGGAATCATCGACGAAGTATATAAAGAAGCCGGACAGACAGTAAAAAAAGGCGAAGTGATAGCTAAAGTAAAAGTTATTCCCGAACTGGGACAACTTAACTCTGCCGAAAGCCGGGTGCGTCTGGCAGAAATTAATGCCAAACAAGGAGAAACAGACTTTGCCCGTATGCAGAAACTATATGCTGACAAGCTGATAAGCAGCGAAGAATTTGAAAAGAGCGAAGTGGCAGTCAAACAAGTGCGCGAAGAACTTCAAACGGCCAAAGATAATCTTGAAATCATCAAGGAAGGCATCACTAAAAACAGTGCTTCATTCAGCAGCACACTCATCCGTTCCACCATCGACGGACTGATTCTGGATGTACCCGTAAAAGCAGGAAACTCTGTTATCATGAGTAATACGTTCAATGACGGTACAACAATTGCCACCGTCGCCAACATGAACGACTTAATTTTCCGCGGGAATATAGACGAAACAGAAGTAGGTCGCCTACGCGAAGGAATTCCTGTCAAGATTACGCTAGGTGCCTTGCAGAATATGATTTTTGATGCACAACTGGAATATATTTCTCCCAAAGGTGTAGAGGAAAACGGCGCCAACCAGTTTGAAATAAAAGCAGCTATCACCGTCCCCGACAGTGTTACCATCCGTTCAGGCTATAGCGCCAATGCCGAAATCGTATTACAGCATGCCGACAAAGTTCTGGCGGTACCCGAAAGTACCATCGAATTCAGTGGAGACTCTACGTTCGTGTATGTACTGACCGACAGCGTTCCGCAACAAACATTCATCCGCAAGCAGGTGACTGCCGGAATGAGTGACGGAATAAAAATAGAAATTAAAAACGGCTTGCAGGCCAATGATATTGTACGTGGAACTAAAAAAGACAAATAAGAATGAAAGCTAAAATATTAACCCTGATAGTGGCAACCGCATCTTGCCTCCCCTCTTTCGCACAAGAGGAATGGGACTTACGAAAATGCATTGACTATGCTATCGAACACAATTTAAGCATTAAACAACAGGAAGCCACACGCGACCAAAATACAGTGGAACTGAATACAGCCCGATGGAGCCGTCTGCCAAACCTGAACGGAAATGTGGGACAATCATTCAACTTCGGCCGCGCTCTACAGGCAGACAACACTTATGGAAACCGCAATACACAAAACACCAATTTCTCATTGGGAACCAATGTACCGTTATTCACCGGCTTGCAGATACCCAACAACATAGCCCTCTGCAAGCTTAACCTGAAAGCCGCCATTGAAGACTTGAATAAAGCCAAGGAAGATATCAGCATACAGGTTACTTCCTCTTATCTTCAAGTGCTCTTTGATAAAGAACTGGCAAAGATTGCACACAGCCAAGTAGAACTGAGCCGTAAACAATTAAAACTGAAAACCGCTTTTTTTGAAAATGGCAAAGCATCCGAAGCGGAAGTATATGAGGCACGCTCACGTGTGGCGCAAGACGAGATGTCTGCCGTACAAGCCGACAACAATTACCGGTTAGCCCTTCTGGATTTAAGCCAACTATTGGAACTTCCCACACCGGACGGTTTCCGCATTGTATCGCCCAAGGTAGATGATAATTTCAATTCGCTTTCTCTGCCCGAAGACATTTATGCCGATGCCGTCCTCACCAAACCCGGGATAAAAGCTGCACAATATCGTTTGCAAGGTGCATCCAAGAATATACGCATTGCCCAAAGCAACTGGTATCCGCAATTAAGTTTCGGAGCCGGACTGGGTACCAGCTACTATAAGATTGCCGGAGAAGAGAATGTCTCTTTCAACAGTCAATGGCACCAAAACTTCAATAAATATTTCCAGTTCTCACTCAGTATCCCGTTGTTCAACCGCTTTGAGACCCGCAACCGAGTAAAGATGGCACGCATCCAGCGCACTGCCCTGTCATGGAAACTGGAAGAAAGCAAGAAATTATTATTCAAAGAAATCCAGCAGGCCTATTACAATGCCGTAGCCGCCGAAAGCAAATTCAAAAGTAGCCGCACGGCAACCGAATCAGCCGAAGCCTCTTTCCGACTGATGAGCGAGAAATATGCCAATGGAAAAGCAACTGCCACAGAATATAATGAGATGCGTACCAATTGGATGAAAGCCACATCAGACATGGTGCAATCCAAATATGACTATCTGTTCAGGAGCAAAATCCTGGACTTCTATAAAGGAATACCGCTGACACTGGAATAATTCGAATTCATCCACAAACAATCCATATTCTGCCACCTGCGCTAACAAAAAGCAAAATATGGATTGTTTTCATGATTTTACCTTCCCAATTTATCCAGTCGTGTACTCTAGGGATATCTAACTTATCATTCAACAGAACATCCGCCAGTTCTTCCGTCTCTTAAAGACTATTTTAAATTCAGCAACCTGCTGAGCAGGCTTTTTTCCTTCGTGACGACGGATGCCGTCCCCGTCATGGTCTTGATTAAAGGCAGTTCTTTGCCATAGCGGGTGGTCAGTCCCTGCGGCAGTGCTATTTCCAGTACAAACCTTCCCTGTTCGTCGGGCACGGGGGAGATGGACTCCACACTTCCCTCTACGGTTCCGAACTCCTGTTCCGGAAACGCCGGCAACCGGATGATAACTCTTTGCCCTATCTGCACTTTCCCTATTCCCTCCATGGGAAGCAGGGCTTTTCCCACGGGCAAAGCGGCAGCGTGCGGAACTATGACAAACATGGTCTCTCCCGCCTCCACATTCTGGTTTCTTTTCCACAGTTGCATGAACGCCACCGTCCCCTCCACGGGGGCTGTCAGCAGATAGCTTTTCTCCCATTCCCCCAAGGCGTTGAAAAGCCCGGCCACGGTGTTGGCCACCTCCGTCTCATACGTCCTGCTTTCCTGCATGTGCTGCAGGTAATTGTTCCATGCAAGCAGACAGGAGGAATACGCCGCCTGCACGCTTCCCAGCTCCGGGATACGGTGGAAAAAGAGTGTTCCCACCTGTTCGGTGCGGCTTCCGCCCTGTTTCCACTCCTTCATCCGTTCCCTCAATTCGAACAGGTCTTCGGTTTGCGCCACATTCTCTATCACCCCCAGTATGTCGCCCTTGCCGGCAGCCTGTCCGTTGGCGGTATACAGCTGTTCTATCCTGCCCGCGCTATGCGCCATGATGTAGGCGGGCGGGGGCTGCGTGGTGAGTGCGAACTCCGTCTCCACCGTGTCGGGATAGCTGAAGCAGGCACTGCCGGCAAGGACGACGACCATTATGCCCAGCAGCACGACAATCCCATAGCGGAGGATGGCGGGCGGAATCCTGCCCATCACCTCCTGCACCTCCTCACTGCGCAGTTCAATCTCACTGTGTGTCCGTTCCTCGTCCATGCCGTCCTCCTTTCCTTAGTTCCCAAGTTCCAGCTGGTTCTTCACCAGCCGGTAGTACAGTCCACGTTTCTCCGTCAGTTCCCTGTGTGTGCCCTCTTCCGCCACCTTCCCCTTGTCCAGCACCACAATCTTGTCCGCGTCGCGCACCGTGCTGAGACGGTGCGCCACCACCACTACGGTCTTTCCCCGGTAGAACTCGTGCAGGTGTTCCATTATATCCTTCTCGTTGTTGGCATCCAGGGCGTTGGTCGCCTCGTCAAAAAAGAGGAATTCCGGATTCTTGTAAACGGCCCTTGCTATCAGCAGCCTTTGTTTCTGTCCCTGGCTGAGCCCGTTCCCCTCCATACCGATTCTGGTGTTATAGCCCAGCGGGAGAGAGTCAATGAATTCCCTTATATTGGCCACGGTTACCGCATGCCTCAGCCGTTCGGTGTCCGGCTGTTCGGTTCCTATGGCAATGTTGTTTGCAATGGTGTCGGAAAAGATGAATCCGTCCTGCATCACCGCCCCGCTCTTTGCCCGCCACAGGTGCGGGTTTATCATTCCAAGCGGGGTCTCTCCCAGCCTGATGCTCCCCTTGCCGGGCGTGTAGAAGCCCAGCATCAGCTTGACCAGCGTGGTCTTTCCGCTACCGCTGGCACCCACGATGGCGGTCACCTTGTGTTGGGGGATGCTCAGGCACACGTCATCCAGCACGTAATCCCGGTCAGCGCCGTCATAGCTGAAGGACACGTGGCTGAGCGTGATGTCCCTGTTTTCGGGCAGGGCGGAGAGTCTGGAGGCCATCTCCTGCTCCTCGTCCTCCTTCCCGTGTATCTCATTGAGCCTTTCGAGGCTGATTTTGGCATCCTGCAGTTGCTGTGCGAACCCGATGAACGACGTGACCGGGCCGTTGAGCTGCCCGATGATGTAGGTCAGCGACACCATCATGCCCAGTGTCATCTGTCCGTCCACCACAGCCCGGGCAGCGATGAAGGAGATGATGATGTTCGTGGTCTGGTTGAAGAACACGGAGCCCGTCTGCTGCACCTGTCCCAGCGCAAGCCCCCGGATGCTGATTTTGAACAGTCTCACCTGAATCCTTTCCCACTGCCATCTTTTCTGCTTCTCGCAGTTGTTCAGCTTTATCTCCTGCATGGCGGTCACCATCTGTATCAGGCTGCTCTGCTCCCCGGCAGCCTGTGCAAAACGCCTGATGTCCAGTTCCCTTCGATATTTCATGAACACGAGCACCCAGCACACATACAGCGTGTTCCCCGCCAGGAAGATGCCCAGTATGACCGGATTATAATAAGCCAGTATCCATCCGAAGATGAAGAAATTGACAAACGAGAACAGCGTTGCGACCGATGAGCCGGTGAGGAAGCTCTCGATACGGTTATGGTCTCCGATGCGCTGCATGATGTCCCCTATCATCTTGGTGTCGAAGAAGCGCAACGGCAGCTTCATCAGCTTTATCAGGAAGTCTGATATGAGTGATATGTTGATGCGCGTGTTCATGTGCAGCAATATCCAGCTCCGTATGAACTCCACGGATAGTTGGGAGACGGAGACGATGAGCTGGGCTGTCAGAATCAGCGTGATAAAGCCCAGGTTCCCGTCCCGAATCCCGACATCCACCAATGATTGCGTAAGGAAAGGGAATATCAGCTGCAAGAGGCTCACAGCCAACATTCCCAGGAGTAAGTGAGCGATTTGTCTTTTATAGGGAAACAGGTACTTGAAAAAGAAAGTCAGGCTGTTCCTGCCTTCCTTCTCTTTTTCATCCTCGTGTTCATAGAATCGGGGGGCCGGTTTCAAGGCAAGTGCCGTTCCTTTTTCTTCCCCTTCCGCCCTTGTCACCAGCCAGCATTTCTTCATTTCCTCTTCGGTGTATATGACGTTCCGCGAGGCGGGGTCGGCTATATGGAACCTGTATCCCTTCCTTTTCTTCCTGATGTCATAGCACACCACGAAGTGGTTCTGGTTCCAGTGCAGGATGCACGGCAGCGGCATGTCTTCCTCCAGTTGCTTCAGGGTAATACGCACTCCGGATGTGCGGAAACCGATGGATTCCGCCGCGTCACTGATGCCCAGCATGGACACCCCCTCGCGTGTGAGGAAGGAGCGGGAGCGGAGCGTCTGAAGCGAATAGTTCTTGCCGTAATATTTGGCTATCATACGCAGGCAGGTGGGGCCGCAGTCCATCGCATCCAACTGGAGGTAGTGGGGATATTTTTTTTTCGTGTTGTCAAACATATCTCCTGCTGTGGCTCTATCTCATAATATTGATAATCATAAAAACATTATTTAGTGGGGAAGGTTACGTTAATCATCATACCTCCTGCTCTGGCTTCTTTCCCGTTTTTCAATTTAGCAACGGTATATTCAGCTTCTTTTATCAGACGTATAGCTTCTTGGTCCAGTTCTGCATTACCGGAACTTTCTTTAATAGACACATGAGAGGCCTTTCCGTTTTTTTCAACTACATATTCGACGAGTGTTTCTTTCGGGTTTTTGCTATCCCAATCGTTATAGCGGTTGTTCTTTCTGAAATAGTCCAGTCCGCCTTTTAATAATGGTATATGCGAGAAAACACCAAACCCGGTGTAAATACGATCAGGATTATCTTCTTCAGTAATGATTTCTTCCTTTTTACCGATTCTTTTTAAAGAAGCTTCTTCTTTCTCTTTCTTTATAGTGCCAACTATTTTATTTATTTGGGGTTGCTTCTGATAGTCTTTGTCATTCATCACAAAAGGCTCTGCCGTATTCTTTTTTAATCTCCCAATCAAGATTATATTATTTAAATCTTCGCAATCATTTTGCTGTAAATTCTGAATGTACTTGGCAATGCCGGAAGGTAATGAAGACAAATCAGACAACCTGTCACATTGTCCCTGCAAATAATCGGCGTAAATATTAGCTGTATATAAACCTCTTTCAAATACTGCCCATGCAGGCGCATCTATATTTCCCAGCATATCCAGCTTTAATTTGATATAGTTTCCTTTTAGCGTCTTTTTGTCAATCAAACCATATATATAACGATAGTCAGGCTCTATTTCTATTAGCCTTATAAGATAGTAATCAGGCAGTTCTATATAATCGTGCAGGATGGGATTATTCTTGAATTTAACGGTAAAAGAGGGCGCAAGCCTATTATCCGCTTCATTATAATGATATAATGTGTCGACAGTTTTCTTCCAATGGAATACTGAGTAGTCTATTCTTTCTGTATTCATGGATACATTTATATCATTGCTGAAATCAGGTGGCACAATAGTTAAATGCTCGGCTATGATTTCTTTAATGAGTTTTCCCTCAAAGTCCTGTATCCAAAGAGTTGAAGCCGTATCAGAAAAAGGCATATTAGCTACATAAAGTAATTTTTTCTGGCTATCTACATAAAACTTTCCTTTCGTGGTTTCGTGTGCCAACGGAATGTATGGTTGTGCATTTCCTTTTAAATCATAAACAAGTATTTTATTGCCATTCATTGGTAGTAAATATGCTCTGTCGTTCTTCTCGTCAATATAACTGTCATAAATGGAAAAGGTATACTCATTAGGACCTTGTCCTCGTGCAGACAAAGAAGTGATATATTTACCAGTCTTGTCGAATAGTTTATACCCTGTCCCCGAATAGATTCCTATGTAGTTGGAACTTACAGCTATTGCCCCTCCACCACTGGTCTCTTTTATCAATGCTTCTTCATCTTCACTTAAATCTATAAGTTCGAAATCAGAAACAAATGTGCTTAATGGTAAATCAATGGTATCTTTCAATAAACTTAAATCACAGACAATGATTGTGTCTCCATTTAAAGCAATCACTTGTTGGGCTACAACAGGACTGTCTTTTAATGGCGAAGTGGCATCCGCCTGTTCTCTGTCTTGGTGGCAAGAGCTTGCTGTAATTGTCAAGACTAATGCAGCTAATATTTTCTTTAATGTTCTCATATCTTATTTTTTATATTGCATAAATTTACTCTATTGGTAACAATTTCGTAGTTTGATGGAGAAGGGCATAGATTTTTGTCCGGATGTGCGGAAACCGATGGATTCCGCCGCGTCACTGATGCCCAGCATGGACACCCCCTCGCGTGTGAGGAAGGAGCGGGAGCGGAGCGTCTGAAGCGAATAGTTCTTGCCGTAATATTTGGCTATCATACGCAGGCAGGTGGGGCCGCAGTCCATCGCATCCAACTGGAGGTAGTGGGGGAAGGTATTCATTAGAATAATAAATTTAGTTAAAATAAAAAGACCATGTGCAAGTACATCTTGCACATGATTTTTTAAAAGATGTGAACGCGGCATTTATCTAGCATAAAGCTTATTTGCTTTTTGATTCACTTATTTTATATGCAGCTACAAAAATCTCCACCCAAACCAGACATATGTATTCTTGTGCAACTTTTGGTTGAAACTCCACCATGACCGTCAAAACTAGGAGCGCAATATCCGCTACAGCTACCATTAGACATAGAACAATAACCACTTTTAGTTATTTGTCCACCAGTAATTCCTTTCATTTCTACAGGAGTCATAACTTTATGACCCTTCTGTAGTACAATTTTTTTTAATTTCATAAAATAATTAGTTATTGATTATTACTAATGACGAACTTTATTCTTTTTATTCGTCCAATATTTTCATTAATATATTTTCAAGTACAGGTATTGAAGGTCTCAAATAACTGCCTAAAGCTAAAATTGTGCCATCTTCTCCTATTAAAATACCATGAGGAACTCCCATAACGGCATAATCTTGGGGGAACATAGACTCTCTCTCTATGATAACATGTATCCAAGGAACATCCAATTTCTTAACAGCTTCTTTCCATGCGCTAATAGAAGTATCAGTGGATACAGAAATGATTTCTAATCCTTTCTTTTTGTACTTTCTATATATTTCTTTTAACTCGGGCGTTTCTTCAATACATGGACCACAACCGGAATACCAGACATTGATAAAAAGTATTTTGTGTTTTCCTATGTAATCAGATAGCTTTGTTTTATTCCCTTCTAGAGTTATGAATGTATTGTCTCCATATTTCTTACCATTGAATGATTCCCATACCTTAAATGTATTTTGTATGGTTTGTTGTTTTATTATTGCTTCTTTTATTTGTGGAATATTGGCATATTCATTGCTGTTTGACAGTGCAATGTATTCTTTTAATTCTTCTAAACTCCAATCATTTAGCAGGTCTATAAAGTAAGTACGACCTATCGCATTGTTCATATTGCGTTTGATATATGATTTCTGTTCATCAAAAGTTTTAAATGCTGTATATGCCTGTAGCGAATCATTGTGAAGTGTTCCACTTCTATGTGAGATTGAATCCAAATTCAGGTTTATCGTTCCTTCTTCCACGAAGACATCTGCTGCCAATATCTTCTCCGGGTAATTGCCTATTGTCACGATGGAAAGGAAATTATCTTCTGGAAGACCTTTAAAATAGAACTCTCCATTCGTTACAATGGCCGTATCTGCTTTGCATACTTTGTCAGGATTACTGTTGCTGAATCTTAATAGCATGACAGCTCGTCCTTCATAGTTATCTGATATAGTGCCTTTAATTTCAAATTCTCCCGGCTTGAGAGAAGTATTTGGAACCTTATTTATAGTCGTGACAATCCAATTGCCCTTTCTGTTTTTCTCACCTAATAATTGTATATTTCGCCTTGAAGTCATCCATAGATTTCCTATATAACCCTCTTTGTTATTTTCAAATAGAGTACGCAGGTATGAGAAAGGCTTGGGGACTCCATCCAATGTACAGTGTAATTCATTCTGCCATTGTAAATCGGAAATAGAATCTTTTTCTGCATATTTAGCTGTTTGCGCAGTTACAGAAATAGAAAATAAGAATAATAAGATAGATATTAATGTTGTTTTCATATTAATTGGATGCTGTTAAATTTATGTTGCAAAAATATTCTAAATCATCTACATTGTAATTTTCAGGTAATAAATATCCATTAATTAGAATAGTAGGTGTTACTGATAGTTGATTATACTTTTTCCACTGATAATGTTTGTCTAATTCTTCTTGGACACGATGATTGCTAATTTCTATATTCATTTTTTTTGCAAAAGCATCAGGGCTTATTTTCCCCTTATTAAACCACTGCGTATAGATATCTCTAACTTCATCTTGATTTTTTTGTTGATAAGCAGCAATTAGAATTTTGTTACTACTTAATAAATTGTCATTAAATGCAGTAAAAATATATTGTATGTGCATTTTATCCTTGTTCTTTTTTAGTATTCTTTCAATTTTCTTATGTGCAAATGCACATGGTTGACAATGAGGGTTTGTCAAAATAGTGATGCAGATAGAAGAATCAGGGTTGCCTAATATGATGTTTGAATCCAATCTACTAACTTTATAGTATGGTCTTTTTTTGAGCAAGGTGACAAAAACGTCATCTGTAAATTTCATGCTGTTCAATTCTTGTCTAACGTTGGTCATTTGTTGGTTACTTAAGATGATATTAGATAATTTATTAATAGAAAAAATCATAAATAAATATACCATTCCAACAAATATAAAGTTAAAATAATTTAACTTATTAGGAAACATATTTTCATTAAATAATGCAATAAAAAATATACTCCAAAGTATACTTTGTACAATAAGACAAAGTGTACACAATTGTTTAGCAACTCGAATTTGATACCAAATACTCCAAATAGTATAAGGTAATGCGCATATACAGACAGGGATAACATATTCAAATAGTCCAGGAAGAGTAATTAATATTAAAATATTAGATATAAAAAAGCCCATTCCAATTTCACTCCAACTAAGCCAATCAAATATTTTGGCAACTTTTGAATCTAAAATGTCATTACAATCTTTTTGCTTAAATAGCGAACATATTTTATCTGCATAAAGACTCTCTGTGTGATTCTGCTTTTGTAATAAAAAATAGCAAATTATACAACCACAAAGATTGCACAATAAAAAGAGTATTTTTATTGTTGACAATGATTGGAATATGCAAAGTAATAATATTAAAGCTATTGCAATAGTTAATATTGAAAACGTTTGAATTCTATTAAGAATTTCTGTTATAAAATGTTTCCTATAACTAGGCTCTATAGACTCTTTTGTAGGTTCAGCTATTAATGCAATCCCGCTCCATAACTCTATAAATTTATCTATATTCAAAATTGTATGTTTGCCTTTCCAGTAGAAGCCAACTTGTGTATTAGTAACTTTATTAACAACTACAAAATCATAACCGATATGAGCAATAACTGGTAGTTCCAAAGAATTTAAATCTTTATTTTCTACTTTTATGCCTATATTGGGGATATTATAAAGATTTAGCATCTGTGAAATCCCATATAAATTGTATTTGTTTGGGTGTTCTTCAAATAAAGAACTTGAATACGAATTTGTATGTTTGATATTTAGTTCTTTTAAGAAAAGGTTCAATGTGTTTTTATGCATAATTATTTTTTGTCTTAAATAGATTCTAAGAAATCAATATATTTATTTCTCATCTCTTTGAAAGTATACATTCTTTTGTACATTTTTTTGCTTTCTATTTGGTAATGATGATTAGAAGATGTTAAGACTTTGATGATAAGCTGAGATAAACTATTAATATCTTCAGGATGAAATAATTTTAAATCTTTTGATATCATTTCTTTGATGCCAATATTGTCACTTCCTATTAAAGGTATCTTATGCATCATCATTTCTATAGCAACAAAACTACATTGTTCATGATAGGAAGGTATAACTCCCACATCTGCTATTTGGTAGTACTGGCATAAATTTTCTTTTGTAATCTTTCCTGTAAATGTTATTTTGTTTCTAATGCTAAAACATTTTTTGATATATGTATCATAATCTCCATCTCCAACTATAATTAAGTGAGCATTGTCCAATTTTGCTGTAACATTATAAAAAGAACTTATAAGGAGATCAAGCCCTTTGGATGGATCTAATCTGCCTACATAAAGAATTATTAAATCGTTTTCCCTGAAAAGTAATTTATGTTTAAGCATTTTTCGCTCTTCTTTATTGAGAGGAATATATTCATCTTTTATACCATTGGGTATTTTAACTATTTTATATTTTTCTATCATGTATAGTGAGCTTAAGAGTTCTTCGGTTTGCTTTGATAAACAAATAATATAGTCAACCTGATTGAAGTATCTTTTTTCTTGTATAAATTCTTCGTATATAATATTTTCTTCTTCATCTTTTGCCTTTGTAGTGATTATTTTTTGTAGTTTACTAATGTTTCCATTTAGAGGAAAACACCATCCTAAAAAATGAACTACAGCTATTATTTTACAGTCATTTATGTGTTTTTTAAGATACTCAATAATAGGATGCATAAAATAATAGTTTAATATAAATATATTTGCTTCTTTCTTATTGGTGTAAATACTTACAATATATGATAGATTACGGTAATATCTAATATAATTACTCTTTGTATCATAATAATTAATTGCTGGAATATCAATCATTCTCATTTTTCCATTGTATTGGATGGTAATTTCATTTACTTGAGAATTCAATGTGATTATGGTAATATTATTTTCGTTTAAGCACATACATAATTGATTAATAAAAGTTCCAATGCCGTATTGAGAAGCTTTATTTATATAATTGAAAATATAAATATGTTTAGTAGTATGGTTCATAAATTTGCAAGTTGATTGTTAGCGAGTCTTACTAAATATTTTTGCCAATTATTCTTGTAATTAACTTCTTTAAGGTAGATACTATATATTTGATTAAGTATTGTATTGAAAGAGTATGATATTTGTTGCTGTTCAAACCAATTTATAAAAATACCTATGTATTGCTCTTGTTCTGTTTTTGGAATTTGCTTGCAGGCTTTATATAAATTATTTATATAATTAAAATCAAATGAATGTGAAGAGTCAACTTGCCGAGTAGATAATATTCTACTTAGTACATAACAAATTATACCTTCCAGTCCATCATATAATGAATAGTTAGTGAATCTAGTTGAATCATATAGCATTACTTGTAAATCCATTTCATTTAGAATTTCATCTGTATTTTCTTTTAAAAATCCATAATGTGCTAAATACTCTATTCCCCAACCAATTCCACATATTCCACTAGAAAAAGAAATAGGCATTTCATCATTAATATCTTCTATTATATCATTAAGCAATTCATATGCAAACTGTTCATATATACTATTATGGGTGTGCATAGAATAATGAAAATAGAATAGTGACAACCCCATTTTCCCCTTACTTAAGTCAAGGTAAGGGATGTTTATATTGTTTAATATATAATATAATGCCATTTTATGTATTTCTTTTTTCATAACTCTAAGGGAATTGTTTAATAGCACTTTGCTTTTTGATTGATATCCAAATAACTTTTACAAGTTTTATTTCTTACTATTTTATATGAACAGAGCCTACTAAATAGTTACTCTTTTCTCTTATTTGTATAGTATACTCTCCTTTATTCCAATTATCAATAAGAATGGGATAAGTGGTATACTCGGAAACGGTA
>OFEY01000023.1_pt1 | contig 158300 bp, 134 predicted proteins | sample 1521251 | NCBI WGS metagenome assembly OFEY01 (sample SAMEA3504100, study PRJEB24116) | mouse gut metagenome | biome: mouse gut; feature: mouse-associated habitat; material: faeces | place: Denmark | collected 2011
CTTTGACATGACAAAGGCTTTCGCGCTGAAATTCAGCATGAAAGCCTTATTTTTTTGTTGATGAACCACACAAAAGAGAGGCTGCCTAAACTTGTTAGACAGCCTCGTTTTGAAAATCAAACTTTTCTCAAACAGTTCACAAAGTCCGGAACCGCTATATTTTGCCGGAACAGACCTCTGTGAAAGGTCAGGAAGGGGTTACTCGAACACTCCCTCCACCTGTTCGCTCTGCTCCTCTTCGTCGGCAGCGTTGCTGTAGCTCTGGTATTCGTAACTGTTGCCCGCGCACAGGTTAAGCCCCTCGGGGAACTCGAATTTTGCATCTTGCGAGTAGGGGAGTTTCGGGTCGGCATACACCTTCTTCATGTAAAGACCGTAGATTGGAAGGGCTGCCTTGGCACCCTGACCGTAGGCCATTGTGTTGAAGTGGATATACCGCTCCTCACCACCTACCCATACGCCGGTCACAAGGTCGGGAGTGAAGCCCATGAACCAAGAGTCGGAGTTGGCGTTGGTCGTACCTGTCTTACCTCCCATCTGCGCCGTTATGCCGTAGCGGCTGCGCAGACTGGCACCGGTACCGGAGTCCACTACGTTAAGCAGGACTGAGACAATTCTGTAGTATCCTGTTTCCGATGTCACCTCTGTGCGGTGTGGGACAGCTGAGTATATCAGGTTGCCCTGGTTGTCCTCAATGCGTGTCACATAAATCGGATTTACGCGTACGCCTTTGTTGGCGAATGTCGTGTATGCAGCCACCATGTCGCCAACTGATACGTCTACCGTACCGAGGCAGAGGGGTAGAGTCGGCTCTATATATCCCGACAGACCGAACATGCGCATCTTGTTGGCCAATGCGCCGGGAGTAAGGTCATGTACGAGACGTGCCGAGATCCAGTTGTTCGAGTTGGTGAGCGCCCAGCGCAGGTCAACATTGTCACCTATACGGCTCTTGCCGGAGTTTCTCGGTGCCCAGTTGCCATATACTGGCTGTGTGTTCGGCAGGGTGGAGCAGGGTGTATAGTCCTGCTCGAATGCCAATGTGTAGAGGAATGGCTTGGCCGTTGAACCGATCTGACGCTTGCCTCGTGCCACCATGTCGTACTGGAAGTGGGTGAAGTCCGGTCCTCCGACATATGCCTTCACATATCCCGTCACAGGGTCCATGCTCATCAGACCTGTGCGGAGTATCGTCTTCATGTACATCAGCGAGTCGTAGGGAGTCATTGTCACGCTCTTTGTCCCGGGCACGATGCGCGTCACGCTCTTTCCATGTTCCATCTTGGTCTCCTTGACATAGGCGAACACATCCATCTCATATTTCGTATGGAAAGCCTTGTCGATTTCCTCCTCGCTGCATCCGGCAGCTTTCATGTTGCGGTAGCGGCCGGTCTGTTTTATCGCGTTCTTTATAAGCCGCTGCACGCTCGCATAGCTCAACTCGTTGGGATTCGAGGTATACGGACCGGTCTTCGAACCTCGTTTCTCATTCTCGAACGCAGGCTGAAGGTATCCGCCGAGGTGCTCGTTGACGGCCTGCTCTGCATACTCCTGCATACGCATGTCGATCGAGGTGTATATGCGCAGACCGTCGGTGTAGAGGTTGTAATAGCTTCCGTCGGGCTTAGGGTTCTTCAGAATCCAGCCGTAGAGCGGGTCCTCTTCCCATTTGAGCGAGTCGGTGTTGTAGTTGCCGAGTGCTATCTTATATGAGCTTGCGCTTCCGTAGTCGGAGCGTTTGGGACGCACCGGTTTCTTGGCGGTCATCAGACGTCGTATCTCCTCGCGCAGGTATGGTGCGCCACCCTCCTTGTGGTCAACCTTATGGTAGTCCAGTCCTAAGGGAAGCTGTTTCAGGGAGTCGGCTTCCGCATACGACAGGAATCCGGCCTTGACCATCTGGTCAAACACCACGTTACGGCGGTTGCGGGTCCGCTCCTCGTGACGCAGCGGGTTGAAATAGCTCGGGTTCTTCAGCATACCGATCAGCATGGCTGCTTCTTCCACCTTCAGGTCGCGCGGCTCCTTGCCGAAATAAACGTTTGCGGCGGTCTTGATGCCGACGGCGTTGTTGAGGAAGTCGAAGCGGTTCAGGTACATGTTGATGATTTCATCCTTGGTATAGAACCGTTCCAGCTTTATGGCAATCATCCACTCAATCGGTTTCTGGATCGCGCGCTTGAACAGGTTGCTCGATGGCTGCGAGTACAGCTGCTTGGCGAGCTGCTGTGTTATGGTCGATGCACCTCCCGATGACTTGTCGCCTAAGAGCAAAGTCTTCACACCGGTACGGCCGAGTGCCTTGAAGTCGATACCGGAATGCTCAAGAAAGCGCACATCCTCGGTTGCCACCAATGCGTTGATCACATGGGGGGAGATGCCGTTGTAATCGGTGTACACGCGGTTGCCAGCGCCGTAATAATAACGACCCAATTCGGTAGTGCCGTCAGATGCGAACACAAGCGAAGCCAGCTTGTCGTGCGGATCCTCAAGCTCCTCGATAGGGGGCATGTAACCAATGACGCCGTTGTATATCAGCATCAGGAAAAAGATAATCACGAAGCCGATGCTCAGAAATGAAATCCATAGCCATTTCACAAGCAGACGGTTTCGCCTGTATTTCTTGGCCGAGCCTTTGCGCGGCTCCTCGAAGTCGTATAAGTCCTGGTTTTTATCCATATCAAACTGCAATCGGAAGCGTGGCCGCAGGGTTTTACGGTCCGACGCTGAATGTGCAGATGCAAAGATAATAAAATTTTTTCAACCTGCGGGTGTGCTGCTTCTATTTCTTTTTCTTCTCGACCGAGAATCCGAATTTGCCGATCATTTCGCCAAGTCCGTAATAATGGCCGTGGCAGTATGCCATCACCCCCGATTTCTCAAGTGAGAAGCGTCCTGTCTCGGGGTCTATCCAGCGGGTGTCAGCACGCACATTGAGCACGTCGGCCACGAACATGTGGTGTGTGCCGAGGTCTGTGACGCTCTTCACGCGGCATTCTATGCTGAGCGGAGACTCCTCGATGGTGGGAGAGGCTACTTTCTCGCCCGGTATCGGTGTCAGCCCTGTCTCTTTCCACTTGTCATGGTCGCGTCCGGAGCGGACTCCGACCCAGTCTGTGGCACGTGCCATGTCGGCGGTGGTCAGGTTGATGGTGAACTCCATGTTTTTCATCAGGATAGGGAAGGAGTGACGTTCGCGGCGCACAGATATGTAGCACATGGCTGGGTCGCTGCATATTGTTCCCGTCCACGCCACGGTCAGCGGGTTCCATTCCTCGGGAGTTGCCCCCACGGTCACGATTACGGCGGGCAGCGGATAAATCATCGTGCCCGGTCTCCAGGATTGCTTGCTCATTATTCTTGTTGGTTTTAACTCTTGTCAGATTTTTCGGATTACGTTGCAAAATTAACCCAAATCCGCCAAATCACCAAAACGGGCTGTAACAGCTGCTGTACCTATATACAGCAGTTATTATGCAACCCGAGCTATAGAGGCGGGATAAGTCAAGGTGAAATATCGTGCTTTATTTAGCATAAATTTCGCTTTTGGATAAAAAGATTTAAAAGAGGTGGTGTTAGTTGAGCAAAATTTGTTATCTTTGTGTTTTGGTATAAGGATTGATATGGTCATGCACGCAGTGAGCCGAATGAGGTGTACTGATGTCTGTGCCGTATTACCAATCACGTTTTTCTGAAGTAAGGACATGTATAACATAAAGACAAACAAAATATAACCCTATTTTTAATATGAACAACGAAGAATTGTTGAGAACCGTCACCGAACGGGCTCAGAAATGGCTCAGCGAGCAGTATGATGCCGAGACACGCGCCGAAGTGAAGGCAATGCTCGATGCGGAAGACAAGACACAGCTCATCGAGGCTTTCTATAAGGACCTCGAATTCGGTACAGGCGGTCTGCGCGGCATCATGGGTGCCGGTACCAACCGCATGAATATCTACACCGTGGGTGCAGCAACCCAGGGTCTCGCAAACTACCTCAAGGACACATTCAAGGAACTTCCCCAGATTTCTGTGGCCGTAGGTCATGATGTGCGTAACAACTCACGCAAGTTTGCCGAGCTGACCGCAAAGGTGTTTGCCGCAAACGGAATCAAGGTATATCTTTTCGACGGTCCCTGCCCGACTCCGGAGGTGTCCTACGCCATCCGCAAGCTCGGTTGCCAGAGCGGTGTCATGGTGACAGCCAGCCACAACCCGAAAGAGTACAACGGTTACAAGGCATACTGGAGCGACGGTGCGCAGATGATCGCTCCCCACGATGTCAAGACCATCGAGTATGTTAATGCCATCACATCTGTTGACCAGATCAAGTTCGATGCTGACGAGGCTCTTATCCAGACCATCGGCAAGGACATCGACGACCAGTATCTCGCCGACATCCACAAGCTCAGCCTTGACCCCGAGGTAGACAAGAAGCACCATGACATGAAGATTGTCTATACCCCGATTCATGGTACAGGGCTCCGTCTTGTTTTCGACTCTCTCAAACTCTGGGGCTTCGACAATGTTATCCACGTTCCGGAGCAGGATGTTCAGAGTGGAGACTTCCCCACCGTGGTTTCGCCCAACCCCGAGAACTCCGAGGCTATGACCATGGGTATCGCCAAGGCCAAGGAGACAGGAGCAAGTCTCGTGCTCGCTTCCGACCCCGATGCTGACCGTGTAGGTCTCGTGGTTCGCGACAAGGAGGGCAACTATCAGCTCGTGAACGGTAACCAGATCTGTATGCTCCTCATCTACTATCTGATCACTCAGAATGTGGAGAAGGGTCTGCTCAACGGCAACGAGTATGTTGTCAAGACAATCGTCACAACCGAGGCTATCAAGCGTATCGCCGATGCCAACAACATCCGCATGTTCGACTGCTATACCGGCTTCAAGTGGATTGCCGACGTGATGCGCAACATGGAGTCAACCGGACGTTACATAGGTGGTGGCGAGGAGAGCTACGGCTTCCTCCCCGAGACTTTCGTACGCGACAAGGACTCAGTTTCTACCAACTCACTCATCGCCGAGTGTGCCGCATGGGCTGCCGACAAGGGCATGAACCTCTACGAGCTTCTCGTTGACATCTATGCTCAGTATGGTTTCTCACGCGAACGTGGAGTGAGCGTTGTCCGTCCGGGCAAGACCGGTGCCGAGGAGATTGTGGCCATGATGAAGAACTTCCGTGAGAATCCCCCCAAGACACTTGCCGGAAGCCCTGTGACCTGCATCAAGGACTATTCCGATCTCAACTGCCGCAATCTCAAGGATGGCTCGGTAGAGAAGATGGACTTCCCGACAACGTCGAACGTTCTCCAGTTCTTCACCGAAGCCGGCGACAAGGTTTCTGTGCGTCCTTCAGGCACAGAGCCCAAGATCAAGTTCTACGTCGAAGTCCGCGAGGATATGCCCTCTAAGGAGAAATACGAGGAGACCGTAGCAGCTGCCGAGAAGCACATCGACCAGGTGCTCGCCGACCTCGGTGTGAAGTAAAAAGCTATAAGCCCTATATGGCCTATTAGACCTATTAGACCTATTAGCCTCATAGAGCTACTTAAAAAGGAGCTATGCCGACCGGCATAGCTCCTTTTTAAGCATTATAGGGCTGATTGTTATCAGCGGTTCGATTCCTCGATCTTGCGGGCGATCATGTTGTTGAATGTCTCCTGCGCCATAAGCTCCTCTACGCTGAGGTGCATACGGTAACGCCAGTAGTGACGCGGGTTCGCAGGCTCGTTGATCTGCTCTTCGGCCGGGTTCTGGCGACGGAGGTGACCGTCGGCTGAAAGCCAGTCCTGAAGCGGCAGTATGCAGAGCATCGAGGGACTCTTCAGCTGGAGGTCGATGATCTTGTCGCAGATCCAAGGCTCTGCAAAGTAGGGAGCCTCACCACCTTCATGCAGCACGTGGTTGTAGAATCTCTGCGAAACAGCGTGGTCAGCCTCCCACCATGCGCGGATACCGCCCATGTCGTGGGTCGAGGTCGTGCAGACGCTGTAGTAGGGGTAGTGCCAAGTGTCGCCGAACTCAGCTGTCGGGTCTTTCGGCATACGCTGAATCTCAAGGCTCAGGATCTCAAGCTGGTTCATGACCGCAGGTACGCAGTCGGGAATCATGCCGAGGTCCTCGCCACATGCAAGCATCGATGTCGAGTCGAGCAGCGGCGGAAGTTTCCACATAGCCTTGCCATACCAGAAGTCGTTGTGACGGTGGTAGAAGAAGTCGTTGTAGAGACGGTTGAAGCTCCACTTCGCGTAGTCGCTGAGCACACGGTACTGATATGTGTACTGTGCCGCGATGCGGGGATGATAGTGGCCTTTCTGATAGGGATCCTCGATGAAGAGCACATCGTCAATCACGCCGAGAAGAGCATTCTTCAGACGCTCGTTCTTCTCGGTCTGCTCCTGGGTTGCGAAATATTCCTCAACTTTCTGCTGTGTGTTGACAAAGGTCTTCAGACCGTAACGGTCACCGCCAATGCGGTCGAGGAAGAGCTCCTTGGCCTCCTCGCTGTATTCGCCGAAGAAGTCCGTTAGCATCCATTCGAGAATGAGCGGGTGAGTCTGTACATCCGCGTCAATCCAGAAGTCGTAGCTGTTACGCAGCTCCTCGGGCGAGAAAGGCATTGCCGGGTTGAAGTAACCCAACAGACCGTGCACTGCGTCCATAGGAATCTGCCAAATGCGGAAGAATCCGAGAATATGGTCTATGCGGTAAGCGTCGAAGTATTCCGACATCTTGCGGAAGCGGTCTTTCCACCACTGGAAGCCATCTTCGGCCATCGCATCCCAGTTGTAGGTCGGGATGCCCCAGTTCTGTCCGAGTACAGAGAAGTCATCCGGCGGAGCGCCTGCCTGGCAGTCCATGTTGAACAGACGCGGTGAACGCCATGCGTCAACGCTGAAACGGCTTATGCCGATTGGAATGTCTCCCTTGAGCACCACGCCGTTGGCATGTGCGTAGTCGCGAACCTCGCGCAGCTGGCGGTCAAGGTGATACTGAACGAAGTAGTGGTAGTCTATCTGCCGGCGGTGCGCGTCGATGAACTCAGCCACTTTCTTCTCGTCATATACTGAATACTCACCCCATGCGAAGTGGTCGGGAGTGTGATATTCCTCGCGAAGTACGCACCATGCGGAGTAGGGGAGCAGCCAGTATTCGTTGGCGGCTACGAAATCCTTGTACTCCTTGCGGCGTTTCACAGCACCGTTGTCCTGTGCGAAGATCTCGTGCAGATACTCTGACTTGGCATTGTTGACACGTTCGTAGTCAACGGTCTGGAGCATGTTCAGCTCAAGACGCAGTTTCTCGTAATATGCCTTGCGCGCCTCATCCTTGATTTCACCCACAGCGTCGAGACGCATGTACATCGGGTGGAGGGCGAAGGTTGAGTTGGCCTTGTAGGGATACGAGTCAACCCATGTGCCGAGCATCGTAGTGTCGTTGATGGGGAGAATCTGAAGGATGTTCTGGCCGGTCTTCACGCACCAGTCCACCATCTTCTTCATGTCCATGAAGTCGCCGACACCGAAGTCGTCCTCCGTGCGGATAGAGAACACCGGTATTGCTGTACCGGCACCCTTCCACTGACGTTTGGGATTGGCGAAGCGGGTACCGTCAATCACGACCTGCTCACCTTTGCCCTGGACGCGCACACCGTAGATGCGGTTGTTCATGGCCTCCCAGCCTACTGTCTCACCATCCTTGTCGAGAATGAGGAACTTGTACTCGAACGGTACTTTCAGCTTGTCGAGCGGAAGGTTGATTTCCCATACGGGGAAGTTATGGTCGTTCATGCGGAGAGCGCGGCGGGGATCCCAGTCACCGAGATACTCACCCTCGCCTGTGACAGCCAGACATTCATCGGGCGCGATCATCGGAGCCTCGATGCGAATGTTGAGAGTGTCGGGAAGAGAAGGAAGCTGTCCGGCGCGGTTCTCGCGGCGGAGCATACCGTCGATAAATGCCGACGAATAGAAAGGCTTGTCACCCGGCATGTCGTGCCAGTTGTCGAAAATGAGATAGTCGGTTATGCCGGCACCGGCGCGGAATTTGTGATGCTCGCCCCATTCGAAGCGCCATGCACGGTTCGCTGCCTTGACAACGAAGAAATAGTCGAAGTCGGCAGGCTCACCCTCTGTCTCAAGAGTGAATTGCCACATGTCGGGACTTACAAGGCTCATTTCCACGGCCTCGCGTGCATCGCCCGATCCGAGCGCGGGAGTCGTGCCGCAAAGATACACGCTCTCGCCCCAGTTGGTGTGGTAATTGATGTTGAAAGTAATTTTCATGAATTTATGCTTTAAGTTTTCAGTAGTCAGATTTCAGATTAGCCGCACTTTGATGTGCCGCAGCTGGTGCAGATCAGACATCCTTCCTGATAGACCAGGGTCTCAGCCCCGCAGTTGGGACACTTCTGGCCGCTCGCGACCATACCGTTGGTCATGTATTTCTTCAGAGCGCGTTCCACACCCATCTTCCATGTGTTGATGTTGGTGGAGTCGAGTTCAAGACCACCCACGAGTTTCAGCACCTGGTCGATCGGCATACCGTAACGGAGCACACCCGATATCAGCTTGGCGTAGTTCCAGAACTCGGGATTGAACTTCTCGCTCAGACCCTCGATTGTGGTCTTGTATCCGCGCTTGTTGATGAACTGGAAGTCATAACGCTTGTTCCCCTTCTCGTCAACGGTCTTGATAATCTTACCTTTGTTGACGCTCTTCGGGCAGAAGATGCCATCCTCGTCATCGGCCAGACCCGTGAAGATTTCATAGGGCTGGTTGTTGACAAGACCGACAAACGCAATCCATTTCTCCTTGTTGTTCTGGAAGCGTACCACATCGGCCTCAAGCTCGGCAGGACGCTTGGAGATATGTGCCGGAGTTGCTATCACAGGTATCTGCGGGGCTTTCGACTTGACCGACTCAAGCACATTGTTGCGTGAGCCGTCGCGATATACGGTGCATCCCTTGCAGCCGGCTTTCCAAGCCTCGACATAGAGACGGTTCACCAGGTCTTCTGTCACATCGGAGGGAAGGTTGATTGTTACCGAAATCGAGTGGTCAACCCACTTCTGAACCGCTCCCTGCATGCGTACTTTCTCCAGCCAGTCAACATCGTTTGAAGTAGCCTTGTAGTAGGGAGAGCGTGCCACAAGCTCCTCAATCTCCTCGGGTGTCATGTTGCGCTTGGCCTCGATGCCGTTTATGCGCATCCATTCAAGAAACTTGTGGTGGTATACGATATACTCCTCGAATGCGTCGCCTACTTCGTCAACGAAGTCGATTTTCACGTCGGGGTCACCGGGGTTCACCTTGCGCTTGCGCTTGTAGACGGGGAGGAAGACCGGCTCGATACCCGATGAAGTCTGTGTCATGATTGAGGTCGTTCCGGTCGGGGCTATGGTGAGGCAGGCAATGTTACGGCGTCCGCTCTTCACCATGCGCTCGTAGAGCTCGGGGTCAGCCTCGCGCAGGCGTGCGATGTATGGATTGTTCTTCTCGCGCTCAGGGTCGAACACCTCGAAAGCTCCGCGCTCCTCAGCCATGACAACCGAAGCCCGGTAGTAGGCGAGTGCGAGAGCACGGTGTACCTTGACCGAGAACTCCGTGGCCTCGGGTGTGCCGTAGCGGAGACCCAGCGCGGCGATCATATCACCCTCGCCGGTCGTTCCGCAGCCAGTGCGACGTCCCTGAAGTGTTTTTGTGCGTATCTTTTTCCAGAGATTCAGCTCGGTGCTCTTCACCTCTGCGGTCTCCGGGTCTGATTCAATCTTCTCGATGATGATGTCAATCTTCTCCATCTCGAGGTCGATTATGTCGTCCATTATCCGCTGTGCCTTACCGACATGGTCGGCGAAGAGCTCGAAATCAAACTCCGCCTCGGGGGTGAACGGATTGCGCACATAGCTGTAAAGGTTGATGGCTACCAGACGGCAGCTGTCGTAGGGGCAGAGAGGAATCTCGCCGCAGGGGTTGGTCGATACTGTCTCGAAACCGAGATCGGCGTAGCAGTCGGGCACCGATTCGCGGCGTATTGTATCCCAGAACAGCACGCCGGGTTCGGCGCTTTTCCAGGCATTGTGTACGATCTTTTTCCAGAGGGCGGTCGCATCCGTCTCCTTTGTCACCATCGGACTTTCGGAGTTGATGGGGAACTGCTGTATGTATGGTGTGCCTTCGGTGGCGGCCTTCATGAATCCGTCGTCGATTTTGACAGAGACGTTAGCACCGGTCACTTTCCCCTCGGTCATCTTCGCGTCGATGAAGTCTTCGGCATCCGGATGCTTTATGCTCACGCTCATCATCAGTGCTCCGCGACGTCCATCCTGTGCCACCTCGCGGGTGGAGTTGCTGTAACGCTCCATGAACGGAACAAGCCCCGTAGACGTAAGCGCGGAGTTCTTCACGTCGCTGCCTTTCGGGCGGATGTGCGACAGGTCATGGCCTACACCTCCGCGACGCTTCATGAGCTGCACCTGCTCCTCGTCAATGCGGATTATGCCGCCGTAAGAGTCCGGGTGTCCGTCGAGACCGATAACAAAGCAGTTCGACAGCGAGCCGACCTGACGGTTGTTTCCTATTCCGGCCATCGGGCTTCCCTGAGGAACGATGTACTTGAAATCCTTGAGAAGTCCGAACACTGTCTCCTCGCTCATCGGGTTTGGATACTTGTTCTCTATGCGCACAATCTCTGATGCTATGCGGTGGTGCATGTCATCGGGTGTCAGCTCATAGAATGTTCCGTCGGAATCCTTGAGAGCATACTTGCTTGCCCACACACGGGCGGCCAGCTCGTCACCCTTGAAGTATTCGAGGGTAGCGGCATAGACTTCGTTGTAGTTGTAATGTGTATCAGCCATTTCCACTTAGGCGTGCGAAATTACGCGGGTTATTCGTTAGGTTATACTTATTCAGCCCCGCGCATTTACTGTCTGCGCGGAGGTGGGAAAAATATGGTGTAAAATTAACAAAAAAAAGTCAATTGAGCGTGGTTTTGAGAGACTTTTTTATTAACACCGCTTTTTCACCTGCATTCACACATAGGTCAGCCGAATCTGCTCTGACTTTGTTTCCGCCCGTTTTGGGCTGAATTCAGATTTCACGAATCCATGCTCAGTTCTGACAGAATCTGCGGGTGTTGTCAGCGCGTCCCTCTGTGTAACCCTCGGATGTCGTGGACTGCAATCCCCCGGATGCTATTTTCTCTTTAGGCTCATAGAACATTATGAGGCTGATTTTGTGAGAGTCTTCTATGCCGTAGCAATTCTGTTCTGCCACGTATACTCCACGGATATGGTTGGATTTCATCGTGTCGCGCACAGCACCGGCTTCAAGAAGCGCGAGCCGTCCGATACGCATCCCGTTTGAATAGACATCAATCCATTCCACACCACTTTCGCGGCATGGTTCCAGACACAGCTCGTCGCCGGGGAGCAGCTTGTGCAACTCTTCGGCGCAGCAGCGGTTGTCGGGCCCGCAGGTCATTTCAAGGGTAAGGCATTGCTGATGGCAATGTTCACGTAGAATCCTGTCTATGCGGTCCGTCATGTCGTGGTATGCTTTCTCTCCGATGAGGTCAACCGTGCGCAGGTCTTCATGGCGTGCACGCAGTTCCTCAATCATCTGTGTGCGTTTTTCATCGCGCTTCATCCTCGTCTCAAATCTTGCCTGCATGTTGAATGCTACAGCGGCAAGAGCGACAATCAATATAATCAGTATCAGCTCATACATGGCAGTCATAATTTGTAATCTACATTTAAAACCATTCCGCAGCTGATATGGATTAATCTGTTAGGCTTTTTTATGACGAACCAGGGCGACCCGCTGTTGCGGATCGCCCTGTATTTCATTTGTGTGCGCCTTGGAGCGCGTGGTGTCTGTTACTTCACGACGAGTTTGCCGCTCTTGTTGCCGAGGGTGTAGACATACACTCCCTTTGCGAGCGATGCAGTTGACACGGTGCCGTTGCCGATGACTGTCTGCTTGAGCACGCGGTTGCCGTCGGTAGTGTAGAGAGCGAGGTCGCTTGTTCCTTCCACGCTGTATTCGAGCGCGCCGCTCACACTCACGAGGCTGTCACCCTTTTCGAATACCTTCACTGTACCGGCCTTGCCATCCTTGTTCATGATGAGAGTCATGGTTGCATAAACATCATCGTTGTCTGAATAGCCGACAAAGAAACCGACTTCGACATCAGAGGGGATAACGTTACCGTCGCCCATGAAATGGAACTGAAGGAACTCAGGGCTGTTTGCTGCAAGGGGAATATTTTTGATATTCATTACCGGTGCAGGAGCAGGACATACGCCACCGAGGCAAAGTGATATGCTCTGTCCTGTTGTACAGGTAGCCATGATGTCAACGTTTGCTGCTTCAGAAGTTACCACATACAACTGGGGCTCGAATGTCCACTCGGTATAATCCTCGTCTTCATAGATTTCCGGAGAGTTGTCCTCGATGGTCACTCCCTCTTCGAGCACCTGGTCTCCAAGCATGAAGTGGATGCTCTGAGCCTGTGCACATGTCGCGAAAATTGCTGTTGCGACTGCCAAGTAAATTTTCTTCATATTGTTTGTATTTAAAAAGTTTGTTTAAGTAAATCATTTTGTCAGTGCCGGTTTTACGACACTGACAAAAATCTTTTATTCCTCTGAATTGTTTTCTTCACCCTCGTCATCTGCATCTGCATCTTTGAAGAGAGGTACTTTTACAACCTGGAGCACTCCCGACGCATCGCTTGCAAACGCTACAATCGAGAGATTCTCGAGTTCCCAATGCTCCTTATTGGTCCATCGGGTGGCGATTGAACCTGTGATTTCCTGCTCGAATCCGGCTGTGAGGGAGTAGGGCTGTCCTTTCAGACCGTCGAAGATCTGAGCGCGGAACACGTTGTTGTGAACATAATCCTGAATAGTGACCGTGCCGTTGCGCTGCTGGGCAACGATGTTGTCCTCAAGAATCCAGAACTGGAAGTCTACATTGCGCGTTGTGTTGCTCATTACGTGAGCTTTGGCTTCGATTGTGCCGAAATAACCGTCATTGCCGTCGTTGGGATCGGGTATATATTTGGCCTCCAGCTCGATGTTGACATCTGTCGCAACCTTAAGGGCGTCGCGGACTTTTGTTGACCAGAGTGTGTAGTTCACAGCATCTCCCGCCATATTTATGACACCCATCGGGAACTGCGTGATGCCGTACGATTCCATGATAGCGTTCCCTTCGGCGGTCATCAGTCCGACGCGTCCGTTATTGAAGTTTGTGCGTTGCACATCTATTCCGAATGATCCGCAATGGATGCTGACTGCTATCACTTTGTCAGCACCGAACTGCTCTTCAAGCTGCTCGATTACCTCGTGAGCGGCCGGACAGTTCACGCAGTTCTGGCCGGTGAAGTCCTCAAGCAGGATGGCTCGTTCGGCAACAATCGCCTCGCCCAGTATGTAGCGGTCATCTTCGGCCACGTCATCGCATGATGTCAGCGCTATTGAAGACATCGCGACAGCTGCGGCCCCTATGAAAAGTCTGTATATAGTTTTCATCAGGTCTTTTTCTTAGAAATTGTAGGTGTAGTTAATCTTGAAACCATGCATCGCAGGCACCGGACGGCAGAGACCTCCCGAACAGTCGAATCCCGCACGTGTACGGCCGTAGCTGAGCATCAGACGGTTGTTGCGGTAGCTGCCGGTAACGCCCACCATGTAGTAATGGGTGCCGGTTTCGCCGCAGTTCCACATGTCGCTCACCGACAGCATCAGGTAGGGAGTCCATGAGAACTCGGCCAGTCCGTATGCCCAGTCTTTCTGGTCCTGCTTGGTGAAGAGATACTGAAGCTCTCCGCGCAGCGTGAACTTGCGGTTGATTTTCCACTTGGCATCGGCTACAAGGATGTTGGTGCGGATATACTTCTCATCTTTCTCAACGATTTTGCCCACCTCGTTGTTGAAGAGCTGGTTCATATACATGAACGTAAGTGTGACCGGAGCGGAGATGCGTTTCTCGATCTGCACGTTGATGTCGTAGTAGTTGCAGGCTCCGATTTTGAAGAACGGTGCCTTGTTGCCGTCTGTTCCCCACATTGTGCCGAACGGGGTCTCAGGATCCGGGCCGTTTGCAAGTCCTGCCACGTAGCTGGCGTTGACGGTCAGCTTGGTTCCGTAGCGTCCGCCGAGAGCGGATTTGCGGGGGAACATGTAACTGAATGATCCCTGATATGCCCATTCGCCGTCTGCGTTCTGTGTGGCGTAGGGATAGAGGGCGGGAAGAGAATAAGTATGCGTGTAGGTGAAGGCCGGCATGTTGTTGATGAATGCCGATATTCCATCTACCGTACGCTGCGAGCGGAACGACATATTGTAGCTTCGCTTTGCCTGAAGCATCGCGCTCATACCTTTCTTAGAGTATGAACCGCTGATCATATAGGCCGTACCGTCACCATATGTGTAGTCGTTGTCAAAGCTCGGGTCCTGACCCTTCCATGCGAACTCGGCCAGCACGCTCCATGGTCCTGACGCGAAGCTCGAACGGACATCCACGGCGTTGACCAAGGTCGGCAGATTCAGGTAGTAGTTTGAGTTGTCGAGGTAAATCTGCTCGTCGCGCTCATGCTTGAGCACATAAGAACCGCCAATCATCCACGTGGCGTTGTGATCCTGCATCGACTTCATGTAGTCGCTCAGATATACCTCGGCGTTGGCACCGTAGACCTGCGAGTGCTTGCTCCAGTTCCAGTAGCGGCGCTGCACACCACCCAAAAGGGTGAGATGGAGTCCTTTCACGGCGTTGATTTTCAGACGGCCGCCGCGGATCGCGTTGTCGATACCGAGAGCACGTTCCTCGTAGGTGCGGAGTATGAATCCGCTGCCGAACTGCTCGTAGAAGTCACCGCCGGTCAGTTCAAAGCCCTTGTACTTTCCTTTTACGTAGAAATTCGAGAGACCCCAGCCGGCGAAATCTTTCTCATAACCCGGAAGCGGCCATTTCATGAACTCGGCCCTGAGACCTGCGTCGACAAACTGGCTCGCCATGTTTACGTCGGCATATGTGTTGAAGAGTATCTTCTGTTCATAAGGACCGATGGCTCCGATTTCTTCATCTATTTCCGGAAACACGATGTCGGCCTGTACCGAACCGTGTACCGCCACCGGATAGTCGGCCTTCGCCGGACTTGCTGCCATAACCGTGGCCAGTGAGGCCAAGGCTAAGGGTATATATGTTTTCATGTGGAATCGTTACGTTCTGAAAGGTTTTTCTCTCCCTCGCGGGCATGTTATTATTTCACGAGAAGACCGCGTACAACCTCGATGAGGTGGTCTTCCGAACCTTCGGTGTAACCCGAGTGTGACTCTACAATCTTGCCGTTGCCGTCAACAATCACTACGTGGGGAGGATTCTGGCAACCCATGGCGCGTGCGAAATCGCCGCTCTGGTCGAGAAGAACGTCATATTCCCAGCCGCGTGCATCGGCGAGCGGTTTTACTTTTGTAGCGTTCTGTGCCTCGTCGATTGAGATGGCGTAAACCTTTACTCCGGTCTCGTCAACCCAGTCGGGATACTGCTCGTGAATGGCGGTAAGCTCACGTATGCAGGGTTTGCACCATGTTGCCCAGAAGCTGATGATGAAGGGTTTGCCGTCGTTGCTGAGAGTAGCGGAATCAACGGGTTTGCCGGCAAGGTCCTTGAGCTGTACTGAGGGAAGCTGCGCGTTGGCCGACAGAGCTATGCCGAGGCATATTGCGGCCATCATGAAGATTTTCTTGAGTGATTTCATATCTGTTGTTTTTTATTTTTAGATTGATTGGGCTTGCGCCGGTTTATTCCGACACTCTCTTTTACGCCGTAAAAATAACGGATAAAAATGAATTATCCAAATTTTATTTATGTTTGGCACCCGATTCTTACTTTTTTTACAATTGAATGCGTAATTTGGTCTGTAGCTTGAGAAGGGCTGTATTTCGCCCCGGCTCCCGTTCCGGACCGGTGTCAGCGGGGCTTGATAAGTCCGTTGCGGTATGCGAACAGCAGCTCGCGCAACTCGTCGATCTGTTCCTGGAGCTCTATCCCTTTGTCGGTGTCGCGCACGCGGACACGGTTCTGGCTCAGCTCTACCAGCTGTGTGGTCGATACGATGTCGGTGCCGAGGCGTATAGCCTCTTCGGTGCTGCTGAACGGCTCATGCTGCACGAGCACGAATCCGCGCGAGTGATAGACCAACGTGTAGCCCGCTATACCTGTTGTGTTGTGATACGCTTTGGCAAATCCGCCGTCGATTACCATCAGTTTGCCGTTGGCCTTGACGGGCTGTTCACCTTTGCCGACTTTAACAGGAACATGGCCGTTGATGATATGGCGGTGGTCGCCGGTCACACCGAAGGCGTCGAGGATCGAGTCCACCACCTCCTCGCGCTCACGCAGCAGATAGTAGAAGCCTTTCGGTTCGTCGTGGGTGCTCTTGTCTTCTATGAAATAGCGTTCGAAGGTGGTCATGGCCTCCTTGTCGAACAGTGGAGACTCCGGACCGCACCATAGGTACCAATAGTAATCGGTAGCATAATCGCGTATCTCGGCGGGCGTGTCGTTGTTGAACGCCGCGCGCATAAGCATACCGATTGACTGCAACAGTTCCTCTCCCTTCATCTTCTTGCCGAGCACCTCTATCTCGCGCAGGGTGCCGTCGGAGTTGAGGGGTACCGAGGCATGGAACATCAGGTTGGAGTTCGCCACCGTGTATATGTCGCCGTGGTTGAGCATGATGTTCATGTGGCGGCGCAGTTTGTCGCTGATCACAAACGAGCGGTGCAGCTTGTCAACGAGTGTCTGCTCATCTTCGGTGAGCCGGTACGGGTCGGCGGGGTCAACGGTGGGGAAGTTTGAGTCGCGCATCGGGTAGGTCTTGCCGCCGAGTGTGATCTCCTTGCGGTCGGCCGACAGCGCTCCGAATAGCTTGCGCTTCTCCATGTGCCATTCCGGATGCTTGTCAATCATCTGCCCTTCGAGCTTGAACTGTATTATGCTTATCGACTTGTGCATCTTGGCAAGAAGGGCGAGCGAGCGGTCATTGTAGATGGTGCAGCCGGCCTCGGGCTTGGGCAGGAACACCTCGCACGGGTCGTCGCCGTAGGTATCCATGGCGAATGTAGCCAGCGGCAGCAGGTTGATGCCGTAGCCTTCCTCGACGGTGTCCATGTTGCCGTAACGCATGGCTATGCGCAGCACGTTGGCTATGCAGCAGTCGTTTCCGGCAGCGGCACCCATCCAGAGGGCGTCATGGTTGCCCCACTGTATGTCGAATCCCTGGTATTCGGAGAGTGTGTCCATTATGATATGGGCTCCCTGCCCGCGGTCGTATATGTCGCCGAGTATGTGCAGACGGTCTATGCTGAGCCGTTGTATCACGTTGCATATGGCAATGATGAAGTCGTCGGCCTGGCCGGTCGAGATGATTGTCTCGACAATGCGGTTATAGTACATCTGCTTGCTCTCGCCGCTGGGTGCCTCGTGCAGCAGCTCCTCGATGATGTAGGCATATTCCTTCGGCAACGCCTTGCGCACTTTCGAGCGGGTGTATTTCGACGACACGCTTTGAAGCACTTTCACCAGTCGGTGAAGAGTAATGTTGTAAAAATCGTCGAGGTCCTCCTCTTCGGTGCGTATCAGCTCAAGTTTCTGCTCCGGATAATATATGAGCGAGCAGAACTGTGCAAGATCGGAGTCGCGCATGTCGTTGCCGTAGATTTCGCGTACCTTGCGCTTGATGTTGCCCGAAGCGTTTTTCAGAATGTGGCGGAAAGCCTCATCCTCTCCGTGCAGGTCAGCCACGAAATGCTCGGTACCCTTCGGCAGGTTGAGGATTGCCTCAAGGTTGATGATCTCGGAGCTGGCCGCGCTGATAGTCCCGAATGTCTGCGAAAGAAGTTCGAGCACGCGGCGGTCTTTCTCAATCTGGGCCGTCGTGTGACGCATGGATTTATCCTCACGCACCTCCGACGGGGTGTTTTCAAGTGACATGTCTATGGTAGATTTAAGATTCTGCTGCAAATATATAAAATCATTCCGTAATATGGGGTGGTTTCATGAAATTTTCCCTAATTTTGTGGTTGAAATGAAAAAAATCTTGAGTTTAGTCCGTCGTCGTCTCGCCAATCTCTCGTATCGGACGGGTCTGGCTGTGGTAGCCATCTGCGTGGCGTGCTACATCATATCGTTCGCCCAGATGCTGTTGCCTATCCCCGCCGCATGGAAAGGAGGATTGTGGGTCGCTTTCTATGGATTGGCGAAGGCATCGCAGTACACAGCCATCCTGATTCTCGGCAAGGAGGGCTGGATGCGCCTAAAGGCCCGCTTCATGCGACGGACAGCACAGGATGATGTTGTTGAAAAGGTTGTGGACAAGGTCACCGATGATGAATGAACTGAATAACAGGAAAAATCCCGATAACCGTAATGTGCTCAATAATCTGGAACCGCTGTTCGGCGCGGCTCCCGGCTCTGCTTCAGAGCCGTTGATAATTGCAGGACCGTGCAGCGCGGAGTCGCGCGAGCAGATGCTTGCCACCGCCCGTGGACTCGCTTCTGCCGGAATACGCTGTTTCCGCGCCGGTATCTGGAAACCACGGACACGCCCCGGTTCTTTCGAGGGTATGGGTGCACGTGCTTTGCCATGGCTCGCTGATGTGCGTGAGAAGACGGGCATGATTCCGGTGACAGAGGTCGCCACCGCAGCACATCTCCGCGCCGCACTGCGTGCCGGTATCGAAGCGTTCTGGATCGGCGCCCGGACTTCGGCCAATCCTTTTGCCGTGCAGGAGATTGCCGATGTGCTCGCTGAGCTTCCCGCAGCACGTCGTGAAGCCATCACTGTTCTGGTCAAGAATCCTGTCAATCCCGACCTTGAGCTTTGGATTGGTGCGTTGCAGCGCATTTACGCCGCCGGCATACGCCGTCTCGGTGCCATTCACCGTGGATTCAGTGCGTATGGAGACCACCTCTACAGGAATATTCCTGAATGGCGCATACCGATTGAGTTGAAACGTCGCATACCCGGTTTGCCGCTCATATGCGACCCGAGTCATATCGGAGGCCGCCGTGAGCTGGTTGCCTCGCTGTCGCAGCAGGCTCTTGACATGAATTTCGACGGCCTTATAATAGAGTCGCATTGCGATCCTGACTGTGCGCTCAGCGATGCAGCCCAGCAGATTACTCCCGATGAACTCGCCGGAGTCCTTGCCGGCCTCCGCTCCGGGCAGCCGCAGTCATCGGGTGGAAGCGGCACGCCGGCAGCTGCCAGTCTCGGTGTGCTCCGCGAGGAGATTGACCGGATTGACGTTGAGCTGGTCTCGCTGTTGGCACGGCGTATGGCGGTGGCACGCGAAATCGGCGAACTGAAACAGAAAGAGGGTATACCCGTGGTGCAACCCGACAGATATGGTCAGCTCATAGAGCGTCGTGTCGCCGACGGTTGCAGTCTCGGTCTTTCAGCAGACTTCATGAAGAACATTCTCGGTACCATCCACGAGGAATCGGTGCGTCAGCAGCTTGCCCTGAGAAAATGACCCTCTTTTTACCACGCACGTTACTTTACAGCCGAATCAATCGGACTGTAATGTCTCATCCTTCTTGAGCGAAAGGAAAGTGGGGTAGTCCTTGATATGGTCGGAATGATGGAAATGGTCGGAAGTGGCCACAAGTGCTATCGCTCCCGACGAGAAGTCATGGAGAGTGAGCCATACTCCCGGCTCGACAAGCAGCCCCATATATGGACGGTTGAGCATTACGGTCCGGCGGTCGCGTCCGTCATCGAGAGTTATACAGAAGCTGCCGGCGGCCGCAACGATAAATTCCTTTACGGCACGGTGTGCATGGCCTCCACGGCTTTCACCACCGGGTACGTCGTAGATGAAGAATACCCGCTTCACATCAAAGGGCAATGTCTCTTCCGACTGTATCACCGACAGATTGCCTAACCGCTCGCTGGGATGACGGTCAAGTTCTATGACCGAACAGTCATATACTGTCTTTCGGGGCAATCCGGGCAGCACATCGTCCCTTTCTGATGCGTCTTCTTTATGTGTGGCCGCGCATTCATAATCATCTGTACACTCCTTTTCGGCTTTCTCTCGGAGAGCGAGGTATTTCTTGTAATCAAGAATATATTCCTCGTCGGCGTATGGGCGTGAACTGAGCACGAGCACCACGGCGTTTGTCGAGAAGTTCGTAATCTCACGCCATGTTAGCCGCGGAACGTAGAGCCCGAGGTAGGAGCGGTTCAACGTCACCCTTTCCTCACGGTCCGGATAACGTGTTATGACATCAAACGAACCGGAGAGTGCCACAATAAGTTCCTCGTTGCTGTGGTAGGCATGACCTTCGCGGTCGCCTCCGCCGGGTACATCGTAAATCCAATGGCAACGTTCTATCTTGAAAGGAAGCTCGCGGCACTCCTCAATCACGGCGAGATTGCCTCTCGGATCGAGAAATCTCGGCAGCTCTATGATTCTTGGTCCTGTCATACTTGACAAACGCTCTTCATGCCGTTTAAATTGCACTTGGGTACAAATTCAACGGTGCATCAGAAACTGAACTGCGCCAGTATTCCTGCGCGGCGTGCCCACGCGTGGGTGCCGTCCATGTTCTCGCGGCGTCCGAGATTGAACTCGGCGGCACACGATATTCGCGGGGTGAGATACCAGAAGTAGTTGACAGCGAAATACATGCCGGTCTTGTATTCGTCGGTGAAGCCGTTATCTTTCGGCAGATAGCGTGTCGCTCCATAGGTTGCCGAGAAGAACATCGAGGGGTTCAGGTTGTATTGCACGGCGGCATAGCCTCCGATTGCACCGGGCGCGTACATCTTGCCCGGTTTGCCGGGTTCTCCCACAAGGTCATATTTGCCCATCAGCCAGTCCCCGCCGAGGCTCTCGAACCCGCAACCCCCGTTTACCATGCCGTAGAATGTGAAATGCTCCTCGGGTTGCCAGCGTCCGGAGAGTTGCAGACCCCATCCGGCCACGGTGTGGTTCTTCGATGTGAGCAGGTCGCGGTATGGGTGGAACCGGAGTATTCCGGCCAGTCTTACATAGCCCGACGTGTCCCACGCATATTGGCCGAAGGTGGCTATGTCGGGGACATATTGGTTAACCTTGCCGGTGACATCCTGCTCGACATCGATCTGGTCTGATGGACTCTCGACCGAGGCGGCGATTGTCCAGTGCTTGTTCTTGAACTCATGCATCCAGCGGACAAGGACGGCAGTCGCGCTCATTTTCGCGTTCGGTCCGGCGGCATCGACGGCGGGAGGGAGAGCGCCTGGGTCGCTGAAGGTCGAGTTTGTGTAACCTATCGTGAAGTCGTTTATCTGGCCGTAGGCTTTCTTGAGATGGAAGTCGCGGGCCTCGTAGCCGTTGAAGTTCGCCTCGATGTAGAGCTGATATTGGCCTAATTTCTTGTTACGACCGATCACCCGGAAGAATAGTGCCGTACCTGCAGGTGTTGTACCGAGGTCATGCATCTTGGCCGGGTCTTTGTGCATCGGAATCAGATAGGGAGCGAACGCCGGACTCGGAATAGAGCCGCCCCAGTCATAATAGCCGCGCATCCTGACCACGCCGCCGACACCCATCGCCAGGTTATTGTCGCGGCTCATGAACAGGAAGTATGGAGCCAGCGGGTCCTGGAAATGACGGAACTGGTCTTCGTAGAACTTGCGTATGAGTGTTAGCGAGGAGTCGGGATGCTGTTCCTCACCCTTGCCGAAATAGACAATCTTGTGGTCTCTCAATGTCGAGTCGAGGGCAATCTCAGTCATGCTCTGCGCATGAGCCGGAATCAGAGCCGTAAGCATTATGGCGGCCGAAGCCAGAAGTTTCTTGATCATGGCGGAATCGTTTTCGTGTTGTTTTTCTGTCAGACAAGCCGCACCAGAGTCAATAGGTCACATAACTCCTGTTTGAGGAGGTGTGACTTGAGTGTGTTCCGATGCTCCTCCTTGCGCTTGTCTGATATGTTAACAATTGTTATACGGCTAATGTTAATGAAAATTAAAAAATTTTTCACTTCAGTCCGAACTTATAATCTGATTTTAATGTTTGAGAGGGAAAGAGGGCATTCGTCCCGCTTTTTGTTAAGTTAACCTCACACATATTAAGTTAACCGACTCACTATCGATTATTCACCCTTAATTTTATACCATATGAGAAACCATTTACTGAAGGGTATGGCTGTCATGTTCGTTGCTGCCATAGGTTTTACAGCCTCTGCCCAGAATTATGAGTTCAAGCCCATCAAGGGTTTTCAGGAAAACACCAACGAGAAACTTGAGGCATTCCTTGAGTCAACCGTGCCTATGAAGACACGCAAGGTCGCTGTGTTCGACTGCGACGGCACACTCTTCGGGCAGGCCCCCTACTATCTTGCCGACGAGGCTCTTTATGACTTCGCCAAGGAGAACTACGCCGGAAAGACCGATGCAAAATCGGTCGAGAAGATGAAGATTGTTGACCAGCTTCTGCATGGTGACAATGTCGGCGTTGATTTTGTGCAGAACCGTGTGCGCTTCCTTTCGGGTCTGACTGCCGACGAGATTCAGTCTATCGGCGACCGAATGTTCCACAAGAAGTTCCAGAACAAAATGTATCCTGAGATGAAGGCACTCATCCAGAATCTTGAGAACTTCGGTTTCGAGGTGTGGATACTGTCGGCATCGCCTGAATTGCTCTACCAGCGTTTCTGTGCCCAGCAGCTTGGATTGCCCGAAGACCGCATAATCGGTGTGAAGTCGAGAGTGGGAGAGGGGAACATCGTTACCGATGAGCTGGTCTATCCCGTGTCGCAAGATGAAGGCAAGGCCGATGTGGTTCGTACATTCATCAAGGCTGACCCGCTCTTTGTCGGAGGTAACTCACGCGGCGACCTTGAGATGATGGAGACATCAGTCGGACTGAAGATAATGATCAACCCCGACGACAAGAAACCGGAGAAAGTGGCCGGCGGCAAGACCCTCAAGGAATATTGGGCGGCCGATCCTACGTGCATCATCGAGTATTGCAATGATGTCCCTGTCGAAGGTCAGACATACGTCACCGAAGAATGGGGAGTGAAGAGCAACGCCACCAACGCCAAGCCCTCCGAAGTAGTCATCAACTACTGACAACACCACAAACCGGTAAAACAGCATCACACATAGAATTACCGTCACAGTTTGCATATTTCAGGGCCGGAGGGTTTAAACCTTCCGGCCCTCTTCCCACTCTAAACCCTAAACCCCAACCCCTAAAACCTAACATGCTCCCACAAGACCCATTCATGCTTCTCAGCACAGTCAATATGAAGCTCCGCGACGATTACACTGACCTCGACGACCTCTGCGCCTCCCTCGGCGAGGACCGCGCCGCTCTCGAATCGAAACTCGCCGCCGCAGGCTTCACCTACATGCCCGAAATCAACCAGTTCCGGTAACTGTCCGACTTGTCCGACTTGTCTGACAAGTCCGACCAATCAGTCAGCATCGGTTACCCTTTCCTGCCGACCACATATACAGGCCGGTAGGTCAGGCTGCGCAGGTGCGCCATATCCTTGATGCTCAGTCTTGATGACGGGGCAGACCCTCCTACGCCCGTGTGCTTGAGGTGCATAAGCATCTCGCGTGCAGACCTGAACTCCACGCGTATCTCATCCTCGCGCACCTCTACATCGCAGAAGTCGCGGCTCATCCACTCCCTCAGCTGTTCAGCCTTGGGATAAAGCAGCGGAGAAGGCCGCAATGCGTCCAACTCCTCCATATTGCCGGGCAGGAATGTCGAGATAGCCATTACTCCTCCGGAGCGCAGATGGCGGTGGCATTCATGCAGGAATCTCGGTATGTCGGCAAACCATTGTATCGCCGATGCCGACACGATCACATCCCATTCCCGTCGCTGACGCTCTATCCATCGCTCGGCATCTTCCACCACGTATTCCTCTTCCGCAGCTATACCGAACGGTCCCGTCTCGGTTATGTCAACAAATGTAGCGAGGCGCGGCTTGATAAACCGTGAATACTCGCGTGTGAAAAGCCCGGTGCCACAACCTATTTCGAGCAGGTTGCCTTCTGTGGCCGGGTTCATGCCGCGCAGCATGTCGGCCAGCTTGATTGCCGCCGAGTATTGGGCTATAGCGTGGGTGTCGTATGAAATCGAAGCCTTGCTGAATTTCTCTGAGACTTTCACCGGATCCGAAATTACCATCCTGACAATCTCCCGAAGCTCGACAAGGTGACTCGCTTCAAGTTCCACAATTTCTGTGTCGTCCTCATGTCGCCATGCCCTGTGCATGTTCTCTGGCGGGAAAATCCTGTCATGCTTCGATATATATGCCCTTACCCATGGGAGTGACTGTCTTTGAACCCGTCGCTCAGCTGCCCCGGCTATGTTCCGGAGCTGTCCGCGCAGGTTCTCGATCCGTTCTTCTCCCAGCTCCTCTTCAAGTGCCGCCATGAAGCGGTTGTATGCCTCTCGGTCGCTTGCCATGCGCATACGGAACTTCATCAGGTTCCTTTCATTCAATCCGTCGGCCGTGCCGTTGAAAATTGCGGCAGGTATGCCATGAAGGTCATCGACCGGTGTGAGTGTGCCGTTTATTGCGAAAGCTGCTGTTATCCGGTCGGCCGGCAGAGTGGCGTGGGCTGCAAACACTCCCAATGACCATGCGAATAGATAGACCGTGTAGTAGCGGTCGAGAAACGATGTGTCGAGCGACAGGTCGCTGAAATCGTGCACAACGGCCACATCCCAGCCGGGCAGCGATATGCCACGTCCTGTTTCAGGCCCCGCGCTCCACCCGGTGTAAACCAATATCAGTCGTGTGTTGTCGGGCTCGGTGTGCAGAAACTCTATTTTCATTTATGGGAGGATCTATAAAATGAAGTTGTTTATACAACCTCATTGGTTTGCGTTGGATTGTTGATGATTATTTCGTGAGATTGAGACAATCTTCTATTCTGTTGAGAATGTCGGCCACTGTCGCCTCCGACAGTGTGGCGTTGAGTGAGAAGCGTATCCTTTCCCCGCCGGGTGGCACCGTCGGGCGACGTATGGGGAGTGCGAGGATTCCGGCTTGCTCCAGTTCCTGTGATATTCGGACAGCCTTTCTTGCGTCGCCTGTCACAAGCGGTACTATTGCCGAGCGCGAAGGATTGTCCATGCCAGTTAGTGTCTCGATACCCTCGCGGAACACCCGGGAGATGCGCCCTAAATGCTCTCGCCGGGCATTCATCTCTTGAAGTTTCTCAAGCATGAGCAGCGACCAGGCGGCATTGGCCGGAGCTATGGCGGTCGAGAAGATCAGGCTCCTCGCGCAGTTTACCAGATATTCTTTCAACACGGGAGAGATTACGGCGAATGCCCCGACCGATGCACATGCCTTGCCGAGCGTGCCGACGAGTATGTCTATATCGTTCAGCAGCCCTTCGGCTTCGGCCACTCCGAGTCCCGCCGCGCCGAATGCTCCCACGGCGTGGGCCTCATCGACATAGAGCATCATCTTCGGGAACTCCTTCTTCAGCGCGGCAATCTCACGGAGCGGGGCTATGTCGCCATCCATGCTGTAGACCGACTCGCAGAGCACTATAAGTCTTTCGCGTGCATCATGTTCCTGTTCGAGTATCCGCCGAAGATGCGCCACGTCGTTGTGCCTCCATCTCTTGTAATCGGCGTGGGCCAGACGCAGTCCATCTATCGCCGAGGCGTGTATCAGTTTGTCGGTCACCCAGAGAGTGCCCGGAATGTCCAGTGAGCTGACAAGACCTACGTTGGCGTGGTAGCCGGAGTTGAACATCAAAGCCGGGCGACCGTAACTCTTCTCAAGAAACGCCTCAAGGTCGTGAAATACCTGCTGGTCCGAAGCCAACAGGCGCGAGGCCGAGGCAGACATGGCCACATCGTTGAACCGTGCGGCAAATTCCTCACGCCATTTCCCGGCCTGCGCGGCAAGTCCCATGTAGTCATTGCCCGAGAGGTCAAGAAAACGCCCCTTGCGGTGCGGCGGTATCCGGCGCAGACGGCCTTCCTCATTGAGAGTGGCTAATATTTCGCTGTAATCAGACATTCTGTAATTAGTTACATTGATGGTCAGCGCGGTTTATTCCGGCCTGACAAGTTTGAGGAGAGCGTCGCAGAGTTTAATGACCTGCTCGTCGCTGACTGCCATGTAGGGGGGCATTATGTAGGCGTTCTTGCCGAACGGCCTTATCCATACACCCTCCTCGACACAACGTTTCTGGAACTCTCCGAGGTTCACATCCTCCTTGAGCTGAACCACGCCGATGCCTCCTAACACGCGCACATCATCCACATTGCTGAACCCTCGCGCCGGTGCCAACCGTTCTTTCATTATCGCCTCAATCTCACCGATGCGTTTCTGCCACGGCAGGCTGAGCAGCAGACGTGTAGAGGCAACAGCTACGGCACATGCGAGCGGGTTGCCCATGAATGTCGGGCCGTGCATCATCACCCCGCTCTGCGAGTTGGAGATCATCTCGGCCGTGCGGGCGTTGGTGGCCACTGCAGAAAATGTCATGTATCCACCGGTGATTGCCTTGCCGATAAGCATGATGTCAGGCTCTACCCCGGCATGTTCCCACGCGAAGAGTTTGCCGGTGCGGCCGAAGCCGGTGGCTATCTCGTCGAAAATCAGCAGCACGCCGTTGGCGTCGCACTCCTTGCGCAGCTCGCGCAGATATTGCGGATGATAGAAGCGCATACCGCCGGCACCCTGCACTATCGGTTCAAGAATCACCGCCGCCAGATTGTCGGCGTTCGAGCGTATAAGCTCACGCATCGGCTCAAAGTCGGCCGGGTCCCATTCGTCATGGAAGCCGCACTGCGGAGCCGGAGCGAAGTGGCGTATAGGCAATGCAGGGCCGAACGCTCCGTGCATACCGGTCACCGGGTCGCAGACCGACATAGCGTTCCATGTGTCGCCATGGTATCCGCTGCGGATTGTGGCGAAGTTGGTCTTGCGCGGGTTGTCATGAGCCTGCACTGCCATCTTCATGGCAACCTCGGTGGCTACCGAACCTGAATCGGCATAGAAAATGTGCTCCATCGACGGTGGCAGAATCTCCAGCAGGAGTTTGCCGAGTTCGATAGCCGGTTCATGGGTGAGCCCGCCGAACATCACGTGCGACATCCGGTCAATCTGCCTTTTCGCCGCCTCGTTCAGCACCGGATTGTTATAACCATGAATCACGCACCACCACGACGACATGCCGTCGATAAGCTCGCGTCCGTCATCGAGAGTTAATACAGCACCGTGAGCCTCACGCACCTTGTACGTGGGCAACGGATTATGAGTCGAAGTATAGGGATGCCAAAGATGCTCCCTGTCAAAATTATCATGTACCATATCTTTCACCCCCCTTAACCACCTTAAAAACCTTAACCACCTTACCCAAAAATCTAAAGCCTGAACCCCTAACTCGGATCCACATCATAATAAACCTGCGTAGTCTTCATGTCCGGCCACGCCGCCGACTCCTCATAGACCTTACGCAATATCTCCTTCACCTTCTTCATCGAAGCGTTTGCCTCGACCTTCAGCATGATTGACTGGATATACCACAGGGCCACCCGGCTTACGAACGGTTTCTCCGGCCCCAACACACGGTCACCGAATATCTCGCGCAGTTTCAGCGCGTAGAGTGTGGCGGCACGGTCGGTCGCCCCCGAGTCCTTGTTGCGCAGATATACGTTGATTATCTTCGTGAAGGGGGGATAGTTGTAACGCTCCCGCTCGCGTATTTCCGATTCATAGTAGCCGGCATAGTCATGCTTGCGCACATGCTCCAGAACCGGGTTCTTCGGGTCAGTGGTCTGTATGAGCACCATCCCTTTCTCCTGGCGGCGCCCGGCACGTCCGGCCACTTGCTCAAGCATGTTGAATGCCCGCTCGTTGCTCCTGAAGTCAGGGAAGTTCAGCAGGGTATCGGCGTTGATCACACCGGCCACCCGCACGTCGCCGAAGTCGAGCCCTTTGGTCACCATCTGTGTGCCGACGAGTATGTCGGTGTCATGCCGGGCGAATTCCTCGATTATTTCCTGATATGAATCCTTGTTGCGGGTTGTGTCGAGATCCATGCGCGACACCCGGCTGTCGGGAAACTCCTGATGTATCTCCTCGGCGATGCGCTCGGTGCCGTAGCCGAAGATGTCTATCGAGTTCTGTCCGCAGGCGGGGCAGAGGGTTGGCAGCTGTGCGGCAAACCCGCAATAGTGGCAACGCAGCAGGTTGGCATGTTTGTGATATACGGGCGAGACGTCGCAGTTCTCGCACTTCGGGGTCCAGCCGCACTGGCGGCATACCACCACCGGTGCGAAGCCACGACGGTTCTGGAAGATAATGGCCTGACGCTTGTCGGCCATCGCTTTGCGAACGTTGCTTACGAGCGGCGCGGAGAGTATTCCGGTGTTGAGTTTCTTCTTGCGCTGGTCGCGCATGTCCACAATCTCCACATCGGGCAGCACGGAACCTTCGTACCGCTCCTCCAGAGTGACAAGCCCATACTTGCCGTTGACAGCCTTGTAGTAGGTCTCGACCGAAGGGGTCGCCGAACCCAACAGAACCTTCGCGCCGTGCATGGTGGCGAGCATTATGGCCGTGTCGCGGGCGTTGTAGCGCGGTGCGGGGTCATATTGCTTGAAACTGCTCTCATGCTCCTCGTCAACAATCACCAAGCCGAGGTGCGCGAACGGCAGGAACACCGATGACCGCGCCCCGAGCACCACGAGGGGTTCGTTCGAGGTCAGCAGACGTTTCCATATATCCACACGCTCGCTGTCGGAAAATTTGGAATGGTAGACCAACAGCCGGTTGCCCAGCACGGCACGCAGGCGGTCCGTAAGCTGGGTGGTGAGCGATATTTCCGGCACGAGGAAGAGCACCTGGTTGCCGTCGTGGAGCGCGGAGGCTATGAGATGCGTGTATATCTCGGTCTTACCGCTTCCGGTCACTCCGTGCAGGAGCATGGTCTGCCGTTCGCGGAATCCTTCTTTGATTCCGGTCAGCGCGCAGCTCTGTGCCGCCGATAGGGGAGAGGGTGTTATCTCACCTTTTACCGAGGGATTGAAGCGGTTTATCACCCTCTTCTCCTGACGGAGTATCCCTTTGTCAACCAATGCCTTCAATATGCCTGGGTTTACTCCGGTGCTTTTCAGGAAGTCTGTGCGCGTCACATCGCGCAGTTCTCCGTTGGGGTGCATCCAGCCCGACATGTCGAGGTAGCCTATCAGGGCTTTTTCCTGCTGACGCGACCGGCGTGTCATGTCGAAGAACTCATGCAGACGGTCATGGTCTCCGCGTTCGGCGCAGAGTGCTATGTATGTCTCTCTCTTGGCGCGGTATTTCTCCACGACCTTCTCGTCGATATTCACGATGCCCAGTTCCAGCAGATGACTGACCATCGGTGTTACATTCCCTATTTTCAGCTCGGTCTCTATTTCCGACATGCGGAGACGTTTGCGCTCCTCAAGCAGCATGACCACCATGGCCTGGCGTTCGGTCAGCTTCACACCCTCCGGGGCCTCGAAATCGGAGTTGAGAGTGACGTATGTCTCGCTTTCCGGTTTCAGCCCTGTCGGTACGGCCGCCTTGTAGACGTCGCCGACCGCGCAGAGGTAATACTCCGAAATCCAGTTCCAGAGCTTGAGCTGCGGGTAGCGGAGCACCGGGTGCGCGTCAAGAAGCGCCATCAGGGGTTTGACGGCGTATCCCGGGTCGTTGCCGTGAGTGCGTTCGACAATTCCCGTGTAATATTTCTTCTTGCCAAACTGCACCAGTACGCGTGAACCAACCTGTATCTCCGGCTCGAATTCAGTCGGAATTTCATAGGTGAACGTACTGTTCAGCGGCAACGGCAGAATAATTTCGGCATACATTACTGCAAAGATAAGGATTTTTAGAGAATTTTTCTTAATTTTGCCAAAGAAACAAATTAACAATCGTATGAACAAGACTAAAATTTCCATTTTACTCCTCGTTGTGGCTTTCTGTACGGGTCTTTCCGCACAGGCAAAATTCGGCTTCGGACCCAAGCTCGGTATGAACGTGAACCAGATGTCGTTCAGCGGCTCGAAACTTCTCGACTCTGACAACCGCTGCGGTTTCACCGGCGGTCTCACAGCGGAGTATATCGCTCCGGTGCTTGGTATCGGCGTTGACATCTCGCTCATGTACTCGCACATGAAGACAACTGTCGCAGTCGGCGAGGGTGCATTCTCAGCTACCGAGTCTGTAAGCGGAAACTTCTTCGAGATACCTCTCCACCTCAAATACAAGCTCAGCGTTCCCGCCATCCAGTCAATCATCGCGCCTTACATCTACACGGGTCCGAGCGTGGCTTTCAAGCTCAGCGGCGAGAACAGCTATTTCGGCACGAAAGAGACACAGTGGGGCTGGGATCTCGGTATCGGTCTTGAGCTTATAAAGCATCTTCAGATCGGAGCCGGTTACACTTGGGGTATGAACAAACTCGCTGAGGTGACAGTGGCGGATTATGCAGGTGTCGGCGTGTCCAAAGACATCAAGGTCAAGAACAACTACTGGACAATCACAGCTGCGTGGATGTTCTAATACATAGTCTATGAAGAAATTATTAGTAACCCTCATGGTTTTGGCCGTGGCTTTCGGAGCCTCGGCCAAATTCCGTTGGGGTCCGACGGTCGGTGCCAATTTCATGTACTATTACTGGGAGCAGCAGCTTGTCAAGTCAACCACTCTCCCCGGTTTCAATGCCGGTGTGCAGTGCGAGCTGATGATTCCCGGAATCGGTTTCGGAATCGACTTCGGCCTGAAATATGTGAACCGTGGTGGACGTGTGGCCTTCGGCGAGCAGTACATCTGGTCGTCCGACGGTATCGGCACAACCGATCTCCGTATGCACACCATCCAGATTCCTGTTAACCTACGGTTCAAGTGGACCCGCATGGATGGTTTCGAGAACTACCTCGCCCCGTTCGCCTACGCCGGTCCGCAGTTCAATTTCAATGTGGCCAACACTGACTGTGCCGCCGTAAAGCGCACCGCAGGCTCGGTCGGCCTAGGAGTGGGTGCAGGAGTCGAGATCTATAAACGATTCCAGCTCTCCGGTGGTTATATATGGGACGTGACCTACGATGTCGGCACCCATAAGCTTGACGACTTCACCGCCCGTCTCGAAGGTTGGGTGATTGACTTCGCGGTCCTTTTCTGAAACTTTTGAATCGTTGAATCATGGAAGAAGCAAACGACAAGACACCCGCCGCGCAGAGCGGTGAGGAACTGGCAATAATCGAGAAGACCGTCGAGATGCTCAAGACGGTCTTCGATCCGGAGATTCCCGTCAATATCTATGACCTCGGTCTGGTCTACAAGATTGATTATACCCCCGACGACAAGACGCTCCACGTCGATATGACACTCACCGCCCCCTCATGTCCGGCGGCCGACTTCATCCTTGAGGACGTCCGCCAGAAGCTCATGAGCGTCAAGGGACCTGAGAAGGTGGACCTCCGCCTCGTCTTCGAGCCGGAATGGAACCAGGACATGATGTCGGAAGAAGCCAAACTTGAACTCGGATTTCTGTGATAGCATATTTTCTAAGTGACCTCCACCTCGGCGCACCCTATTTCCCGGACTCGCGCGCGGCGGAGAAACGTGTCGTCGACTTTCTCGATTCAATCAAGGAGGAAGCCGACGCAATCTTTCTGTTGGGCGACATACTCGATTACTGGTACGAATACCGCTATGTCGTGCCGCGTGGCTTCGTGCGCTTCTTCGGCAAGCTCGCCGAGCTTGCCGACCGTGGCATACGCATAGTCTGGTTTATCGGCAACCACGACATCTGGATTTACGACTACCTCCCCTCCGAGCTTGGCGTTGAGGTCGTTGACGGCTACGCGGTCGAGGAGATTGATGGCCATAAGTTCCTGATGACACATGGTGACGGCATAGGCCGTCTGAAGCCATCGTTCAAGTTGTTGCGCAAGCTCTTCCGCAACAAGACATGTCAGAAAATGTTCTCGGCCATACACCCGCGCTGGACTGTGCCGTTCGCCTACAACTGGAGCCGCCATTCACGCAAGGTCGAGGGCCCGTCGCGTGAGGATGCCGAGCGCATGATGCAGAACATTTTGACCTTCAGCCGCGACTACCATGCCGAGCATCCCGACGTAGACTACTACATCTACGGCCACCTCCACCTCTTCGAGCGCGTGGACCTCGGCGACAACGCCACCCTCATAGTCCTCGGCGAATGGATAGCCCGCCACTCCTACGCCCGCTGGGACGGCACCCGCCTCACCCTCCACACCTACAACCAACACCCAATGCTATGTGTACAAGAGCTGAATGTCTTGAAAAACTAACAGAAGCGGCACCATACATAAAGGAAAAGTATGGCGTGACTTCGATGTGTCTGTTCGGTTCCATGGCGCGGGGAGATAACAAACCCGGCAGCGATATTGATTTATGTGTTGAAATGTCATCTACGGCAATGAAAGTATTGGGTCTCAAAGTTTATCTTCAGGAACTGCTCGATACTTCAGTTGACCTCATACGTCGTCACAGCAATCTTCGTCCCCTGTTCATCTCACAAATAGAAAAAGACGCTATCTATTTCATTTGACCAACATATACATCGCCCATGGCTATTTTCAGATTGATGCGGATTTTGTTTATGATGTGGTACGGTCAGACCCTGATTCTCTTGATGGAGCAATAAAGCTCCTGCTCACAAAACTGTGACGGTGCTGTTAAGCCATCTGGTGGTAACATAAATCCCCGTTTATTTAAAGATGTTATTTACCATCTAATGTCCCGACAATATTTTGCCTTAAATTCTGTTAATACTTTATAAATGTTTTAAATCTTATTTGCTTATGAAAAAACTGTACACTTTTGTCGCAGTTGTCCTAACATTGTCAATGTTTACGGTTGCGCGTGCCCAGGAAGTTCCCGACACACTCGGTTCAAGTTATGAGCTGGAAGAGGTGGTCGTGGAAGGTCGTACACAAAGGGTTGTAAAATATGGTGTGGAATACATACCCGACAAGAAAACGAAAAAGACATCTATCGATGCCACCAACCTTCTGCTTCAGATGCAGATTCCCCAACTCAACGTCACCCCCGGTTCCACGACAGTAAAGACAATCTCGGGCAAGGATGTCGCCATGTTCATCGACTTTGTTCCCGCGACAGATCAGGACATATCGGGTCTGAGACCTGAGGACGTGGTGCGTGTCGAGGTGCTCAACTATCCTGAAGACCCACGTTTCCAGAGCGCCCCTCATGTAGTCAACTTCATCATGCAGCATTATGAATGGGGAGGATACACTAAACTGACGGCAGCGGGAAGAACGCTGGCATTAGACAGGATAAACGGGAGCGTCTATTCAAAGTTTGTATATGACAAATGGACTTTCGACGCAAACGGCAGCGGTGAGTGGACTTACCTGGGACGCAATCCGAGTACCAATACCCAGGTCTTCCGTGATATAGATTACATGGGGAAACACTATGACGAAATTACGCGCCACACCTTCGGAAGTCACGATTACAACAGTCGTACTAACTCCCAGTGGGCCTCGGTCAGGGCGAGCTATCAGTCTCAGAATTCCTATATCCAACATTCCATTTCATTCGGACGATCCGGAAAACCGGTGGAGGACAACAAATCCACTGTCTCTTTTTCCGAAGGAATAATTGACAGCACAACAAGCCGTACCCTCGGCAGCAATCAGTCAATTTATCCCTCAATCCAAGGTTACTATCAGTTCATGCTTCCGAAAGGAAACAGCATAATGGCAAGCTGGTCTTTCTCATATGGTTCCACATTAAGTAAATCCAACTACTCCATTGAAGACAAAACTCCCATCATAAATAACAACCGTGAGAAAGTCTATTCTCCCACTGCGACGCTGACCTATTCGAAACAGTTCGGCCACGGTAACACCTTCCGGACAGCCCTTATGACATACAATTCAATATACAATACTGAGTATGCTGGTTCATACGATGGTCGGCAGGAACTGCTTTCCTCAGAAAACATGCTTTTTCTCGAGTACATGCAGAACTGGCAGATGGGTCTCTCGCTGTACACAAGGGTGGGTGCCTCATATGTGGTGGGTCGCGTGAATGGTGTGAATACCCTTGAGCAATGGAATCCCCGTCTGGGGGCGCAGCTCCAGTATCAGATCAACGACAAGCATTCCGCAAGCATCGAGGGTTGGTGGGGTAATTCGCATCCGCAGCCTTCAACAGCTAATGATGCACTGGTGCAGAGAAATGAGCTGCTTTGGCTTCAGGGAAACCCGTTTCTGAAGAACACCATCTACATTAATGCCTCTGCATCGTACACCTACATACCGGTCAATATCTTTTCACTGTCGGCCACAGTAGAGTATGAGGGTAATCCTGACAAGCAGGCATATGAATATTACACCCTGCCGGGCATTGACGGTCTCATACGCCGTTCGATCAACAGCGGAACCTATCATACATATTTTGCAGTGCTGTCAGCGACCCTCAAGACACTGAATAACTCGTTGATATTCCAGGTAAACGGTAAAGCCACGAGAGTGGTTCTTACAGGATGCGATTCGCAGGCAGTAAACTATCTGGTCGCCAACGGTACAGTACAATACTTACATAATAACTTCTCTGCTTCACTATTCTACGAATCTCCCTCTAAATATCTCACAGCCTGGGATAATGGATGTCTGCTATCGCTACCAAGCGTTTACGGTCTTAGTGCAAATGTCGCTTTCGGAGATTTCAAAGCTTCACTCCAGTTTATGAACTGGTTCAACAAAGACAGATTTGTGTCCAGACGGTTCAGCTCTCCCCGTTTCAGCGAAATGTCCGAGATCTGGCATAGGGATTTCTCACGCAATATAGCCCTTACTCTGACCTACACCTTCTCTTATGGTAAGAAAGTGAATCAGTATAACGAGCTGCAACAGGGAGGCGGCGTCGGAACGGCAATTCTTAAATAACTTCCATCTTCGATTTTAGTCAGGGATGCACATATGTGCGTCCCTGACTCATTTTGCAATATCATATACCCAAACTCTAACATCTAACATCTAAAACCTAAAATGCAGGATTTGCATATTCGGGAGTAATGTATTAATTTTGGGGGTGTGAACATAATCATGCGCGTATCATAAAGATTTGAATGATTTCTTAGGCTATGAAGAACCTCCTGACAATCATGTTGGCTCTGGTCCTGCTCGCTCTTCTTCCCTCGTGCGCCGCGCGCGAGGGTCGTCATCGCATGGACCTGGTTGATTCACTGATTAATGACCAACCCGACTCGGCATTGAAACTCCTGTTGGCTATGCCCCTCAACCAGCACAGGCGCGGCGCCAACGAGGCCCGCTACAACATGCTTCTCACCGAAGCCGCCTACAAATCCGATGGAATCACACTTCCCGATTCCATCAATCCCCTCCTCACGGACTCTATAATCGGCATCTCCGTATCCTACTACGAGCTGCACGGCGAACCCGCCGACAAATCGCGCGCCCGATACCTCGCCGGCATAGTGGATTTCTCTAATGGTGATTACAATGAGGCAATCATAGATTTCCTGATGGCAGAGAAGTTCTCCGGTAAATCAGATGATAGTTATAAGAAGGCTTTAGGCTATCGGTCGATAGCGGATTGTTTCGATCAGCTCCACGACATATCAAGTGCTTTGAGATACTATCGGTTGGCAAGTAAGGAATTTGAAAAAACGCCGTATAAGATATATTTCGACTACAGCTTATATGATGAGGCCAGAATGCAGATATGTCTGAAAAACTATAATGAAGTTGTCAACCTATTGGACTCATGTGGAAAGAGTGCCTCCAATAGGAATGATTCATCCTTGTTGATATATGTTGCACGTCTACGCGGACAGTGCGAAATGCAAATGGATCAGCCATATAAGGCAATAAAAACTTTTAATGAAATTATGAAGGCAGACATTTCTGCTATGACACCACGTGATTATAGTTTTCTCGGAGAATGTCTTCTTGCTGTTGGAGATTATAAAGGAGCAAAGCAGATTCTTGATTCTTCATTATCGAAACAAGCTGATATAACAGATTTTTATAACGGTAGTAATAGCTTGATTGAGAAAATTATGGTATATGATGGTGATTACAAAGCTGCTTATGAAAAATCAATTGAGGGATTAAATTATCAAGGTGAAGTTATTAGTAAGGTTTGGAGAAGAGACTTTAATTCAGTAATTGACCATTATTACAGAGTAGAGGAACGGATTGCGTCCGAAAATAATAAAAAAATTAAGGAACGGTCAATCTTTATAATAATCATATCAACTATATTGATTATTGTATGTATATTGGTTTATCAGATTCGAATAAACAAGCTGAGAAGAAAAATGAACGGGGATATGCTGGTGGCACAGAATCTTAAGTCTGAACTCACACAAAGGAACAATCAGATGTCTGTCATGGAATCTATCCTCTCACATCAGCAAAACGATCTTTCCGTTATTAAAAATAGAATGGAATTAGCCAATGGTGAGCTTGAAACAGCCAAAAGTAAAATAGACAATCAGGAGAAGGAAAGACAAACCATCGCCTCAAATATGCAATCATTGAAGAGTGCACTTGAATCAAGTGAACAAATTCAGATTCATTTGCAGGATAGTGTGAGGAAGTTGTTGGGAGAGAAATTTGATATTTTAGATTCCTTATGTATGGCCTATTGTGCCAACAAGGCCAAGACAGATGAAAAGACCAGGATATATAGGCAGGTCATGTCAATCTTGTCGAGCTTGAAAGAAGATGTCAAAGTTATCTCTCGCCTTGAAACCACAATAAATATCCATGCAGACAATCTGCTTAAGCGTGTCAGAGAGCAGCTACCGAATCTTACGGAGGCAGAAATCAAGCTGTACATATTCTCGGTTTTGGGGATGTCCACTACATCAATGAGTGTTATTTTCGATGTAAATTACAACACAATTTGTGTCCGAAAATCAAAACTGAAAAAGAAAATCAAGAGTTCAAATGCTGTTGATGCCGAAAAATTCAGTATGTATATGTCGTAAGTTGCCTATTAACAGTTAGATAGCATTACTATTTCTGTTTTATTGGGATAAATTCCTGATTTATAGCAAGATACACACGAGAAATATTTAAAAATATTTCTCGTGTGTATCTTGCTTATAATCTGAAGTTTGTGCTTTATTGGCGAAATAATTTTCTGGCCGAATAATGTAAAATTTAAAATGCCGCCCTAATTTTGCAACCGAAATCAAATTCATTTTAGCTATGAATTATAAAAGAATAAAAACCGCTTTCTGTTTAATGCTGGCTACTTCAAGCCTTGCAATAGCAGACGGCACTGTGGGTAATAATTTGGATGTCGTTTTAAAGCCATCAGTACCGGCTTCGCGTCCGAAGGCTCCTGCCAAAGAAACGGTCTATATGACCTATGACCCGTATGCGGGTACGTGTACCTTTACCATGAGTCCAGCCATCGAGTCGATGCAGATTCTTATCGAGAACTCTGCTGCCGGTATCGTAATCTATGATGAGGTGACTCAGGAGTACCCTGTCATCGACGCAACCATGCCGGGTGGTAACTATTCGATTACTTGTACCGCCAATACAGGGAGCGTGTTCGAAGCAACTTTTTCCTTGTAATGGATACAAAATGCGCTAAGCCATGAAGCCAAGTAAGTATAATTACATCGTTCCATTTGGAGAGAAACATGTCTTCTTCAACGGAATTACCCAAGCTTTCTTTATGGTCTCAAATGACCATAAAGATGCCTATCAGACAATCCTCGCCAATCCGGATGATAACGAGTCGGAATTTCAGGCGTTCATCGAAAAAATGAAGGTTCAGGGTTTTATTCTTGACGATGAGACCGACGAGATTGATATGGTAAAGAAGAAATATCATGCTCTCAGATGTCCCGAGCAATATTTTCTGATGGTTCTTCCTACATATCAGTGTAATTTGCGATGCTGGTATTGCATTCAGAATCATGAGGACTTGTATATGTCTGATGAGACGTTCGCCCGTGTCAAGAAACTTATCGAAAGAAAAGTCTCTGACGATTCCGTCAAGGATTTTCATCTGTCATGGTTTGGTGGAGAGCCGCTTATGGAATATGACAAAGTTCTTGAATTGACCCGATTTTCTCAAAATCTCTGTAACAAGATTGGGAAAACGTTCTCCTCCGCCATCACAACCAATGGCACACTGCTTAATCCTGAACGGATTGAGGAGTTGCGTGACGCAGGGGTGGTGTATTATCAAATGTCTCGAAATCCACGGTGGGGCAGGTGGCGCAAGAGGGATAGCTATCAATGTCTATTGCAACGGTGCCAAATGCGGAGACGGATGCATAGAAGAAAAGAAATCGGTACAATGTGCGTTGCACATATACTGTGGAGAGAATACTCAGTGTACGGGTTAAAAAATATTGTCGGGATTCAATATCCCGACAATATTTTGCCTTAAATTCTGTTAATACTTTATAAATGTTTTAAATTTTATTTGCTTATGAAAAAACTGTACACTTTTCTTGCAGTTGTCCTGACATTGTCAATGTTTACGGTTGCGCGTGCCCAGGAAGTTCCCGACACCCTCGGTTCAAGCTATGAACTGGATGAGGTTGTTGTCGAAGGACGCACCCAGAGAGTTGTAAAAGATGGAGTGGAATATATTCCGGGCAATAAGGTAAAGAAATCTGCCATGGATGCATTCAGTCTGCTCTTCAACATGCAGATTCCACAGCTCAGTGTGTCACCGATTGACAAGACCATCAAGACGGCTGCCGGTAACGGTACAAGCCTGTTCATAGATTATAAACCCACCTCATCTGAAGAACTTCAAGGACTGCGCCCCGAGGACATTCTACGTGTCGAAGTTCTTGATTATCCTCAGGATCCAAGATTTAATGGCGAACTGCATGTGGTCAATTTCATAATGCGGAAATATGAATGGGGCGGTTATACAAAACTCACTGCGTCCGGATCCGTGCTGAATACAGAAAGCGTCTCAGGTGCGGTGTATGAGAAGTTCAACTACAAGCAGTGGACGTTCGACGCATCGGCATCGGCATCGGGCGGATGGGACAAGAAATATAGCAATAATATTTGTGAGGTTTATCGCGATTTCTTGTACAACGGCACACGTTATGATGAAGTAAACCGGACTTCTTCTACCGATGACTATTATTCAAAGAGAAATAGACAGCAGGTATCGCTGAGGGCGGATTGGGCCAACAATACCTCCTTCATAAGACACTCGGCTTCATTCTCACGCAGTGCGGCTCCTGAAGCACGCAGCAATATGGCGGTGCGGTTTTCTGATAATCTGTTTCCCTCGACAGAAGCCATCGATATTGACCGTTCGCAATCAATCTCGTTTGCGCTGAATGGATATTACCAGTTTGTTTTGCCTAAAGGGAATACGTTAAATGTCGATTGGACATTCTCTCATTCCGGCAATAATCAGAACTCGGATTATAGACTCGGTGACCTTCCGTCAATTATAAACGGCAATAAGGAAAGGACTTATTATCCGGCTCTTACGATGTTTTATGCAAAAAATCTTGGTCATAATAACACCTTGCGTGCAATGGCGAGCAGTTACGCAACTTTCTACCGGACTGAATATTCCGGAACATTCAATGAAACCCAGAAACTCACCTCGTCTGAATCAATGTTGTTTCTTGAATACATGCATTATTGGGGTTTCGGTTTAAGTCTGTATTCAAGAGTCGGAGCATCTTATGTGTTCAGCCGCCTCAATGGTGTTGATATAATGCATGAATGGAATCCGAGACTGGGTATTCAGCTCCAATATCAGATTAATTCCAAGAATATTGCGAGTGTGGATGCCTGGTGGGCTAACAGTTCACCTCAGGCATTTACCGCCAACAATGCTATTGTTCAGGATAATGAACTTCTATGGATACAGGGTAATCCGGACCTTAAGAACATATATGGCCCGATGTTGAATGCTTCATATTCTTTTATTCCTACCAATAATTTCAGTATGATGGCTTCTCTGGGATATACCAAATATAACAATATATTTGTATATACTTATGATATTAAACCGGGGTATAATGGTGTGGTCAGAACTTTCAGTGATGACCACAAAGAGCATCAGCTTTCCGGACTGTTGAGTGCGTCGCTCAGACTTTTTAACAATTCCTTGGCATTGACAGCATACGGTAAGGTAAATCGGGAAATATATACAGGTGTTCACCCGATGAATGAGACGATTTTATATGGCGTGGCGCAAGCATCTTATTTTGTGCGCAACTTTTCTTTCACTCTCTATTATGCGTCGCGCGAGAAACGCATTTTCAATACGCAAGGATATCTGAAAAGAAGGCCTCAGACATATGGCTTGAACGCCACTTACGCCTTAGGGGAGTTTAAGGCGAATCTTTCTTTTAATAACTGGTTTGGACCGGCATATGCCCATGCTCAATTTTCATCTGCACATTACAGTTCAGACCAGTCAATTCTGGCATCAGGTTTTGACCGTGGACTTAGCTTGACTCTGAGCTACACATTCTCCTATGGCAAGAAAGTGAACCGTAATGACGAGGTGACCAACAGTGCCACCAAGAAATCAGCCATCCTCGAATAAGGGGTGCTATATTTGTTGATCGATAATAATGTATGTTCGGCAGGTTCGGGGTTGTCTTTCAGAAGGATTCGATGCAGTGCGGGGTGGCTTGCCTCGCGATGGTCTGCCGGCATTTCGGGGGGCGGTACAGTCTCGGGTTTCTTGAGACTGTCTGCTCGCCCACGACCGAGGGAGTGTCGCTGAAGGGCATCGCCGACGGTGCGCGTGAGCTCGGCTTCGGGACTGCCGCCGGATTGGTTACTGCTGACCAGCTCCGTGAGGCCCCGCTGCCATGTGTGCTCCATTGGGACCAGAACCATTTCACGGTGCTGTATAAAGTGACGCGCCGCAGGTGGCATGTGGCTGACCCTGCAAAAGGACGCATAGCATACACGCAGCAGGAATTTGAGAAGCATTGGGCCTCGACCATTTCCGAAGGTGAAAAGAAAGGAATCGCGCTTCTCTTCGAGCCGGGCAAAGACTTTGAGTCCGTCAAAAGAAGTGACGGCATAGGTGAGAAGCGTTCGTTCCGCTTCCTGTTCCGGCATATGGGGCAGTACCGTAAGTATTTCGCGCAGATTATACTCGGTTTGCTGCTGGCCTGTCTGTTGCAGCTTGCCGTGCCGTTCATGACGCAGGAGATTGTCGATACCGGTATCCGGCACAGTGACCTCGGTTTTATCCGCCTCATTCTGTTGGGTCAGCTGATGATTGTAATGGGGCGGGCCGTGACCGACTTCATACGTCGTCGGCTGTTGCTCCATATCTCGATGCGCGTTAACATCACGCTGCTTTCCGACTTCTTCATCAAACTGCTGCGGCTCCCCATGCGATTCTTCGACACGAAGCTGTCGGGCGACCTGCTGCAGCGCATGTCCGACCACTCGCGTGTGCAGTCGTTCCTGACCGACCAGATGCTCGGCATCATGTTTACGGTCATCTCCTTTATGGTCTACGGCGTGGTGCTGTTATGTTACGATGCGATGATTTTCGCGATATTCGCCGTCGGTAGTTTGATCTATGGCGCATGGACACTGTCGTTTCTCAGCCGACGCCGCGCTCTCGATAACGAGACCTTCAAGGTGCAGGCTCAGTCTTCAAACCGCACCTGGCAGTTCATCACAACTATGCCGGAGATTAAGTTACAAGGGTGCGGTGGCCGTCGCCGTGCCGAGTGGGAGGAGACGCAGGCTGAACTGTTCGATGTGCAGATGAAGTCGCTCAAGCTGAGGCAGACGCAGGAGGCCGGCAGCATCTTCATCCGCGAGACTGTCAATATACTTATAACCGTGGTGGCTGCGGCTGCGGTCATACGCGGGAACATCTCGCTCGGATCGATGCTGGCCGTGCAATACGTGGCCGGACAGTTGGGCAGTCCGGTGGAGCAGATCATGGCCTTCATCTATTCTATACAGGATGTGAAGATTTCACTCGAACGTATCAATGAGATTCATGAACGTCCCGACGAGCAGGAGGATTACGGTTCCCAAACATCACCGGATTCTCAATCCATACGTCTTGATGACAGGCGGAATCCATCGGATGGTTCTGAAGCGGACTGTGCAATCCGCTTCGATAACGTATCTTTCCGTTATGACCGCCATGCTCTCCGCAATACTGTAGACGGAATCGAACTGGAGATTCCACGGGGAAAAGTCACGGCTATCGTCGGTGCCTCGGGGAGCGGGAAGACAACTCTTGTCAAGCTGATGCTCGGATTCTACGAGCCTTGCGCGGGTGAGATAAGGATAGGGGAGAAGTCCCTGCGTGAAATATCTCTTGAGGGCTGGCGTGCCCGTTGCGGCGCGGTAATGCAGGAGGGTGCCATTTTTTCGGAATCGATAGCGCGCAACATCGCCGTCGGAGATGGAGAGGTCGATGTCGAGAGACTGGAACTCGCCGCCCGCACGGCATGTATCCATGACTTTATAATGGGACTGCCGTTGAAATACAACACCGTTATCGGCCCGGACGGTGTAGGTCTGAGTCAGGGGCAGAAGCAGCGTATGCTCATAGCCCGTGCAGTCTACAAGAACCCGGAGGTAATCTTTCTCGACGAGGCCACAAACTCGCTCGACGCGAGGAATGAGCGGGAGATTGTAGCCAACTTGGCAGAATTCTACAAGGGGCGGACGGTTGTGATTGTCGCCCATCGTCTTTCGACCGTGCGAGATGCCGACAATATTATAGTTCTCGATGCGGGCAGAATAGTTGAGACCGGCACCCATGCTGAGCTGACGGCGAGCCGTGGAATGTATTATAATCTTGTAAGGAATCAGCTGGAGTTAGGCAGTTGAGCTTCGGGAAATTTAAATAGCAGATTGATTTAAATATTGGACGGATTCGAGTAGTGGATTATGGAAAAGGATAAAGAAAAACATACTGATCAGCAGGGTGCGATAGAACTCCGCACGGAGCGCACCCGCACGTTTATAGAGGAGAAACCGGGCTGGTGGCTGAGGTGGGGGACAACTGTCACCGCGTTGCTCTTTCTTCTTCTTGTCCTGATGATAGCCCGTTTGCCTTATCCTCATGCTGACGGTGTGTCCGTGTGGCGGCATCTGATTGAGAAAATCGGTTAGGCATGACATACGGAATGTGCTGAAACGGGCCTTGAAAGCACATTGTCAGCTTGCGGAGGGCGCGGAAAACATGTTTTGCAACAGTTTTAATGATTTTAACCCAATATTATTTGGCTGTGACAGCAAAATGTAATAATTTTGCAGTGACCAAAACAATCTTTTTTTACCTTAAGATTTTTTACCTGTAGAAACTTATAAAAGGCACGACCGTGACGGCCGTGCCTTTTATGATGTTCGTATGTCCTATACATATTCAATGGGACACATGTCGGTTGCATGGTAAACATCGCTAAGCGATGTCCCTACATATTCCGTTACATATTACGTTCACGTTTTACGAGGAATATCCGCAGCAGCACGATGATGAATATCTCGGAGAGGAAAACGATAATCAGGCGTGCAATCTCGCCGTTGGCTATCAGCGACGGTGCGAACCATGCCGTCATGCCGAACAGATAGACCAACAGCAGAGCCGGCATCCATACCGATTTACGTATTTTTCTCGGGTTGCGCGGATTGTTGAGGCGGTTGTTGGGTTGTGGGGTCATCGAATTCTCTGTAATATTTTGACTGTTTGAAATCAAATCCTTTCTCGCGGAGGTGATGGTAGATGTGCAGACATGCCAGGGCATCGAGGGCGGCATACTCCTGCTGGTGGCTTGTCAGTACGGGAGCCTCCCAGTTTGACAGGCGCTGTCCTTTCGATATACGCTGGTCGAAAAGTATGCCGTATATGCGCGACAGACTGTTGTCGGCTATGTTGAAGTCCTTGACATAGCTCTGCAGGTCTATGAAACCGCGCGGCTCCAATTTGAATTTCTTGCGCAGGTTCAGGAAGTCGTCATGTATCGAGACTCCGATCTTTAGGATATTCTCATCTTCGAGTATGCCCGAAACGCAGGGAGGAAAGCCGATATGGTTGAGCCGGAAAAGAAAAGTATCGGTCAGAGTGGAGAGCTGGAGCAGCGACACCGAATGATGTTCACCCCGGCGGAACGAAGGACGCGTCTCTGTATCGAAGCCGATCACGCCGGCTTCGGCAAGGACATGGGTGGCCTCGACTGCAGCTTCGGCTGTGTCGATTACAGTGATTTTCCCCTGATAGATGGCTGCCGGAAGTTCGGCGAGTTCAGCCTTGGTGATAGACGTTTTCCATATCTTACCGCAGCCGCATTCGTTGGCGCCACAATCGTTGTTGAGTGTGTCTATGTTTTTGTTCATATAAGAGTCTTTTTTACAAGACTGACTCCTGGTCTTTGTCTATTGAGGTTGACAACAGGTTTGCTCCACATGGCAATTCATCCCCCACCTGTCCCGCTCCGTAATGGCATACCTGTCGTGTGGCGGGAGGTCAGAGTCTTATGGCACCCATTTCAAGAAAGCGGGTGTCTTTGAAGTGCGTTTCGAGCCAACGCCTAATATAATTACGTGTATCCTCGGCAATTATTTTATCTTTGTCGAAATATGAATTGTAAATGACGGCATAAAGTTCTATTCCGGCATGGCTTATGGCATCGAGTGCCAGCAGCGTGTGGCTTATCGAACCGAGCGCTCCGTTGGTCACAAGCACCACGGGGAGCTTGCGCTCGCGTATGTAGTCTATCGTGAGGTAATCACCCTTCAACGGCACCATCAGCCCGCCGGCTCCCTCTATGAGCACCGTGCCGTACTGACGTGCGAGTTCATCGGCGGCTTCATCTATCAGCTTGAAATCGATTTCCCGTTTGTCTATGCGGGCGGCAAGTTCCGGGCTGCACGGATATGAGAATATCTCAGGCGCGGTGATATGAAGCAGGTCAACCGGCTGCGGCTCTATGCCCATGATGCGGCGGTGTACCTGTATATCCTCGCTGAAGTCCTCGTTGCCGGTCTGCACAAATTTCATGGTCATTGCATTGCCCCCCTCCGAATTTATGAGGTTGGCCAGCCATCCGGTGGCATAGCTCTTGCCGGCATCTGTGTCTATGCCTGTCACAAACAGTTTCTTTATTTCTTTCAGTTCCATCATCTCTGCATAACTAAATACCCCCTAAAATCTAAACCCTAAACCCTAAACCCTAAAACCTAAAACCTAAAACCTAAAACCTAAAGCCTAACCCCTAAAACCTAAAATCTGAAATAAAAGATTGACCCGGCGCAGGGCGTCGGGTCAATCTTTTGGTTTACCATGCGAACATCGGGTAGTCGTTCATCATCTCGTTGACCTCCTGCCTTACTGCGGTGATGGTCGCCTCGTCGTCGGCGTTGCTCAGCACGCGGTCAATCAGGTCGGCGATTTTCTCCATCAGCTCCTCTTTGGCGCCTCGGGTTGTGATGGCTGCTGTTCCGAAGCGGAGACCGCTGGTCAGGAACGGGCTGCGGCTGTCGTAGGGCACCATGTTCTTGTTGGCGGTGATGTCGGCCTCTACAAGCACACGCTCCGCTTTCTTACCGCTCATGTCGGGGAACTTCGGACGAAGGTCCACGAGCATACAGTGGTTGTCTGTACCGTCGGAGATAATCTTGTATCCGCGCTTGATGAGAGCCTCGGCGAGTGCTGTGGCGTTCTTTTTCACCTGTACGGCATACTCTTTCCACTCGGGCTGGAGAGCCTCGCCGAATGCCACTGCCTTGGCAGCGATGACATGTTCGAGCGGACCACCCTGCACACCGGGGAATACAGCAGAGTCGAGCAGTGCCGACATCTTCTTGATCTCACCCTTGGGAGTTGTCTTGCCCCACGGGTTGTCGAAGTCCTTGCCCATGAGGATAAGACCGCCACGGGGACCGCGGAGTGTCTTGTGGGTTGTGGTTGTAACAACGTGTGCATGCTTCACGGGGTTCTCAAGCAGACCGGCTGCGATGAGACCGGCGGGGTGTGCCATGTCTACCATGAAGATTGCACCGATTTCGTCGGCGAGCTTGCGGATGCGTGCATAGTCCCACTCGCGGCTGTATGCGCTCGCGCCGGCAATGATGAGCTTCGGACGCTCTGCGCGTGCCTTCTCTTCCATCTCCTCATAGTTCACCCGGCCTGTCTCTTTGTCTACAGTGTAGCTGATCGGCTGGAACATGAGACCGGAGAAGTTCACCGGGCTACCGTGGCTGAGGTGACCGCCGTGGCTGAGGTCCATACCCATGAACTTGTCGCCGGGCTGGAGGCAGGCCATGAACACTGCCATGTTTGCCTGGGCGCCGCTGTGGGGCTGCACGTTGGCCCACTCTGCTCCGAAGAGTTTCTTGGCACGCTCGATGGCGAGGTTCTCAGCCTCGTCAACAACCTGGCAACCGCCGTAGTAACGCTTTGCCGGGTATCCCTCGGCATATTTGTTTGTGAGGCAAGAGCCCATGGCGCGCATCACCTCGTCACTCACGAAGTTCTCGCTGGCGATAAGTTCGATGCCGCGACGCTGGCGCAGATGCTCACGGTCAATGATGTCAAAGATTTCGTTGTCTCTTTTCATGATATATTGGTTTTGATTTAAGTAGTTGTCTGTGTTTTGTTTTATGTGTGGCGGTGACAAGCCGCCCGTACAGGCGGTTTGTCACCGTGTCATTCCGGTTATCCGCCGAAGTTGTCGTAGTGGATGCTCTCCGGCTCGACACCGAGGTTGTAGAGCATGTTGTTCACGGCGTTGCTCATCGGGCCGGGACCGCACATGTAGTACTCGATGTCCTCCGGCGCGTCATGGTCTTTGAGGTATGTCTTGAACATGACATCGTGAACGAATCCGGCGGTGTATTTCACTCCGGCAGCATCGGCTGCGGGGTCGGGACGGTCGAGCGCGAGGTGGAAGTGGAAGTTGGGGAACTCCTTCTCCAGTTCGAGGAAGTCGTTCAGATAGAACACCTCGTTGAGCGCGCGCGCTCCGTAGAAGTAGTGCATCTCACGGTCGCGGCAGTTGCGGGTCTTGGTCATCCACATGATCTGTGCGCGGAGCGGTGCCATACCGGCGCCACCGCCCACCCATATCATCTCGGCCTTGGAGTCGACGATGGGGTGGAAGTCTCCGTAAGGTCCGCTCATGAGCACCTTGTCGCCCGGCTTGAGCGAGAAGATGTAGCTCGAAGCGATACCGGCGGGCACGTTCTGGAATCCGACCTGAGGTTTCGGCTTGAAGGGGGGAGTGGCGATACGCACGGTCAGCATGAAGCGGTCTCCCTCCTCGGGGTAGTTGGCCATGGAGTATGCGCGGACGGTATCCTCGTCGTTCTTCGCCTTGAGGGTGAAGAGACCGAATTTCTCCCATGCGGGCAGATACTCGTCGCCGATGAGCGCCTTGTCGATGTCCTTGTCGTAGTCCATCTCATATTTCGGGATGCGGATCTGCGCGTATGAACCGGGTATGAAGTTCATATGCTCTCCGGCGGGGAGCTGAACGATGAACTCCTTGATGAACGTCGCCACATTCTTGTTCGAGATAACCTCGCATTCCCACTCCTTGACATCGAGGGCGGCCTGGTCAACCTTGACCTCCATGTCCGACTTGACTTTCACCTGACATCCGAGACGCCAGTGGTCTTTGATCTGCTTGCGGGTGAAGTGTACGGCCTCGGTGGGGAGTATGTCACCGCCGCCCGAAACGACCTGGAGCTTGCACTGACCGCAGCTGCCCTTTCCGCCGCACGCGCTCGACAGATGCACGCCGTTGTCGTTGAGCGTGGCCAGCAATGACTTGCCGGCGGGGGCGTGGAGCATCTTGGAGCCTTCATTGATCGAGATGGCCACCTCGCCGCTGTTCACGAGCCATGACTTGGCAAGCAGCAGGATGATGGTCAGCACGAGCACAATCACAAGGAAAATGAGTGAGGCAACCACCACATTGTTCCATAAGATTTCGCTGAGTATTGACATATCTTTATTTCTTTTGTGATGGTTAGAGTTTGATGCCGAGGAAGCTCATGAAGGCTATGCCCATGAGTCCGGTGATGATGAACGTTATGCCGATGCCACGCAGAGGAGCCGGAACCGCCTGCACGTTGAGACGCTCGCGGATGGCGGCGAGGCAGGTGATGGCAAGAAGCCAGCCGATGCCGGAACCTACGCCGTAGACTGTTGCAGTCCATGCGTTGGTAAACTCACGCTGCTGCATGAAGAGCACCGCGCCGAGTATCGCGCAGTTCACCGCTATCAGCGGCAGGAAGATACCGAGCGAGTTGTAGAGGCCCGGGCTGTATTTCTCGATTACCATCTCGAGAATCTGCACCAGTGCCGCGATGACGGCGATGAACATGATCAGACCGAGGAACGAGAGGTCTGTCTCGGCATATTCCTCGCCGAGCCAGCTCAACGCTCCGGGCACCAGCACATACTCATTGATGCACCAGCACACGGGGAGGGCGATGAGTAGCACGAAAGTGACGGCCACGCCGAGTCCGAACGCTGTCTTGACATTCTTCGACACGGCCAGGAAGGAACACATGCCGAGGAAGTAGGCGAACACCATGTTGTCGATGAAGATCGACCGTATGAATAGATTCAGATTTTCCATTATTCCTGCAGGTCTTTGTTAATCGAGCGGTGCGCCCAGATGATACATGCTACTACTATGAGGGCCATCGGCGGCAGAATCATCATGCCGTTGTTCTGGTAGCCGGCGTCGTACCACCACTGGGGGAACACCTGGCAGCCGAACAGCGTGCCGCTTCCGAAGAGCTCGCGGAAGAACGAAACGATGATGAGTATTATGCCATAGCCGAGACCGTTGCCGAGACCATCGAGGAACGACGGCCAGGGACGGTTGTTGAGCGCGAACGCCTCAAGACGGCCCATGATGATACAGTTGGTGATGATCAGACCGATGAACACCGACAGCGCTTTCGACACCTCGTAGTTCCAGGCCTTGAGCACCTGGTCAACAACCACCACGAGGGCGGCCACGACCACGAGCTGGACGATGATGCGGATTGACGAAGGAATCGTGTTGCGCATCAGTGATATTATGACATTGGCCAGAGCCAGTACCGCCGTCACCGAGATTGTCATGACGAGAGCAGGTTCCATCTTGGCTGTCACTGCAAGCGCCGAACAGATACCGAGCACCTGCACTATAACCGGGTTGTCTTTCGACAGCGGGTTGAACAGCGGCAGAAATGTTTTCTTCAGATTCATTTCCTTATCTTGTTGCTGATTGTTTTGTATTCGTTTTTAATAGGGTAGGGGCTTCGTCAGTTTGCCGCAGCTGTGGCTGCAAGTTCCTTGAAGAATGCCGAATATGGCTCAAGCGAGTTGCTGAGCATCTTCTGCACTCCCTGGCTGGTGATTGTGCCGCCGCTGATGGCGTGGACATATGCACCTTCCGAGGGTTCCTGTCCGTTCTTCACGACCTTGACCGACTGGAAGTCGCCTGTGCTGCTGAAGATGTCTTTCCCCTCGAACTGGCTGCTGAACGCAGGTTTCTCGATTTCGGCACCGAGTCCGGGTGTCTCGCCCTGGTGAGCGAAGTATGCACCGTAGATGGTGTCACCGTTGCTGTCCATGGCGATGTAGCCCCAGATCGGGCCCCAGAGGCCGGCTCCGTACACGGGCACTATGTATTTTGTGCCGGCATCGGTCTTGCAGACAAACACGGGGAGAAGACGCTCGTCGCCCGGTTTCTTGGTCTCAAGGTCAACCTTCACTTCAAACGGGTCTGTGCCGCCATCGACTTTCTCTCCCTTGGAGTTCACGATATACGACTCTGTGATATGCTCCGCATACAGGTCGGCCACGTTCTGTCCCTGCTCCGGTGTGATGAGAGCTGCGGCAAGAATCTGGCGTTTGGTATCGTTCTGTATGTTCTCAAGCTGCTGCGGACGCAAGGCCTGGTAGACAACTGAGAGAAGCACTCCGACCACCACCACAAGTATGATGGAGTAGATGATTGTGTATGTATTGCTCTGTCGGTTCATTTCCTTGTGGCGTTAAGAGTTCTTTACGGTGACGCGGCGCATACGGCGGCGTATGTTGGAATTTACTACACAATAGTCAATCAGCGGCGCGAAGCAGTTCATGAGAAGAACCGAGAGCATCGCACCCTCCGGATAACCGGTGTTGTACACGCGGATCAGTATGGCGATTATTCCGATCAGCGCGCCGTAGATGTACTTGCCGGTGTTGGTGCGGCAGGCGGTCACGGGGTCGGTCGCCATGAACACTATGGCGAACATGAAGCCTCCGAGGCAGAGCTGCTCAAGCGGCTGGAGATACGACACGGGATAGAGCGGGCTCATCCAGTTGTGAGCCACGACAGCCATGAAGAAACCGCCCAAAAGGCCGGAGAGCATGATGCGCCAGTTGGCCATGCCGGAAATCAGCAGGATAGCCGCGCCGATAAGTATGCAGAATGTCGAGGTCTCGCCCCATGAGCCGGGATAGAAACCGAAGAAGATGTCGGTCATCGACAGAGGGTCGCCGAGCACGTTGGTGAGCTGCACGGCACCGTCGGTCGACGATGCGAGCTGACCGAGGGGTGTCGCTCCGGAGTAGGAGTCGACGGCGGTCTGCGAACCGAGCTGCACGAACACGTTGTCGCCGCTCATCTTCGAGGGATAGCTGAAGAAGAGGAATGCGCGGGTCACGAGCGCGACGTTCAGGAAGTTGTAGCCTGTGCCGCCGAATACTTCCTTGGCGAATATCACCGCGAAAGCTACAGCAATCGCGAGCATCCAGCAGGGTGTGTCGACGGGGCATATCATCGGAATCAGGATACCCGACACGAGGAATCCCTCCTGGATCTCGTGGCCGCGGATCTGCGCCACGATGAACTCTATGCCGAGTCCGACTATGTAGGCCGTGAGTATCTGCGGCAGCACGGCGAAGAACCCGTAGAAGAAGAGCTTGAAAAACTCACGTCCGGGGTCGCCGATGGCCATGAAATGCTGAAGGCCGATGTTCCACATTCCGAACAGACAGCAGGGCAGGAGCGCGAGCACCACCATGATCATGGTGCGCTTCGAGTCGTTGCCGTCGTGGATATGCACTCCCGAACGAGATGTCTCGTTGGGTGTGAAAAGGAACGTGTAGAAGCCGTCGAACACGGAGTGGAACTTGCTCAGTTTCCCCCCCTTCTCGAAGTGCGGCTTGATCTTGTCAATGTTTCTCTTTAATCCTTTCACAACTTTATCTTGTGTAGTTTATATTACTGTATAAGCCTTTCTGTCCCTTTCTGGGGGTATCAGAGTGTCTCCTTGCGCAGGTAGTCGAGACCGTCTCGGACTATCTTCTGCAACTCGATTTTCGATGTGTCTACAAACTCGGGAAGGGCGAAGTCCTCGGGTGCCACCTCGTAGATGCCGAGCTGCTCCATGCGCTCTATGTCTTTGGCCATGATGGCCTTGATGAGGTATTCGGGGTAGATGTCCATCGGGAATACCTTGTCATATTCGCCGCTCATGATCATGGCGCGGTGGCCACCCTTGATGCGGGCGTCGAAGTGGAACGGTTTCGAGAGTCCGCGCAGGAATGCGGGGAACGAACGCTTCACGCTGTATTTGCCCGGGTCTACCGATGCCCAGCCCATGAACTCGTCGGTCTGGTCGCCCTCGTCGATGGCTGTGACCTGACGGTAGGGGTAGCGCAGGAATCCCTGCTTCCAGTCCACGCGCACACCGGTGAGCACGTTGCCAGATATCACCCGGATCTTGCCGCCGGTGTGGTCGAGCTCTCCGTCAAGAAGTGTGCCGAGCGATGCTCCGACCATGGTTCTTACCATATGGGGATTTTTCATGTCCTCGCCTGTGAGTGCTACCGTAGTGCTGTAGTCGAGCTTGCCGGTAGAGAGGAACCGTCCGATACGGGCTGCGGTCGCAGCGTCGAGAGTCCATACGGTCTCACCCTTGTTGACGGGGGCGATGGCCGCAATCTGTGTGCCGGTGTTTCCGGCCGGGTGGGGACCCTGGAACTCATATACCTCGGCGGCGTTGCTCGTGATGCCTGAGCCTGCTCTGACTGAGAGGTAGACCTTGCCGGCGGTGAATTCCGAGAGAGTCTTGAGTCCGGCCTCAAGGTCGGCCATCATGTCGGCGTTGAGAATCTCGGGTGCGAGGGGAGCGGTGTCAAACGCCGTCACGAATATGTCGCGGGGTGCGGTGCCGATGAAGGGCACGATGTCGAACGGACGCTGGCGCATCATGGCGAAAAGACCCGAGCGGAGCAACATTTCCATCCGCGAGGCTTTGTCGGTCGGCTTGCCGAATTCCTTCTGCGTCTGCTCACCCTCTTTGCGAACTGACACGAACTCAATCTTGCGGCGTTCGCCACGGTTGATTTCCGCAACTGTTCCGGCCACAGGAGAGGTAAGACAGAGACGGTCATCCTCCTTGGCATAAAGCAGCGCGTCGCCGGCCTTGACGATGTCGCCGGCCTTGACGGCGGCCTTCCATGTGTAGCCGGGAAAATCGTCGGGAACAATGCCGAACAACACAGTGCTGCTGTCGGTAGTCACAGACTCCGAAGCGGCACCCGCTAAGGGTATGTCAAGCCCCTTTTTTATCTTGATGATATTGCTCATTATCTATCCATTTGGGATTATTCTGCAAAAATATAAAAAATCGTTAATCTTTCCAAAGGAAAAGCGCACTATCCTTACACTTTTTTGTTCCCCGCATCGTCGCATGAAAAAAAATATCCCTCTGAGTGGCTATGTCCGCTCAGAGGGATAATTTTTCGTGCGTCAAACGGCGTGGACCGTCCGCTTATTTAAGTCCGTCGATGTATTTGCGGAGCTCCGCGTTGTCGGGATCGAAGTTGAGCACCTTGCTGAAGTTCTCCTTGGCCTTGGCAACGTTGTTCTGGTTGATGTAGTAGTTACCGAGGTACATGTACATCTCTTTCGCATCGCGTGCGTAGCGTGAGGGATCCTGGGCTGCCTCAAGGAGTGCGACTGAAGCCTCATAGTCAGCTACGGCCGCCTTCTCTGCCGCTGCCTCGTTGGCTGCGGTCTGCTTGGCGATGTCACCGTAGATCTTCACGGGCTTGTAGTTGTCGGGCAGGATGGCTTTGGCCTTGTCGGCATACGACTTGGCTGCGTCGAAATATTTCGCTGCCTTGGCCGCGTCGGCCTTGTTCTCAACACCGGCGTAGAAGTCAAATGTAGCCTGCTGTACAAAATCGTTGTAACCCGGCTCGATCTTCGAGAGGTAAACCTCATATTCGTCGGCAGTCTTGCTCAGGTTGTTCTGGTCAAGATATGCGAACGCGAGGCTCTTGTTGAAGTCGGCGAAATCGGGCATTTCCTTGATACCTTCCTGAAGAACCGCGATTGCCTCGTCTGCACGTTTGGCTGCTGAAAGCTCGTTGGCGATCAGTGTGTAGTCAATCGAAGCGAATTTGTTCTTGGCGGGGTCTGCCATGTGGGCTGCGTAAAGCGCCTCGGCGAGGGGGAGGAGCTGGTCCTTCATCTCGGGGAGCTGTGCGGCGTTCATGAACTGGAAACGCTGAGCCATGAAGTTCTTGGGATCCTCAGCGAGAAGTTTCGAGGCGTAGTCGTAACCTTTCTTGTAGTCCTGGCCGTAGAAGAGGAGGAAAGCGTAGCGGCTCTCGTCGTTCTTGAAGTGGCTGGGGTTCTGCACGTACTTGCCATACTGTGCTGCGGCGTTGGCGAAGTCACCCTTGTTGTAGTATGCGTTGGCGAGCTCACGCTGTCCGAGTGCCGAGTTGGGGTTCACCGAGAGCAGGTTGTTGAGCATCTTGATGGCATAGTCGGGGTTGACCATGGTGAAGAGGTTCGCATACTTCACATAGGCTGCTGTAGCCTTGTTGTCGTAGTTTGACGCCATCTCGTACATTCCGGCTGCCTTGCCCACGAGGGTGTTGGCGGTAGACTGGTCAGCGTTCTTGAGCTGCTCCTTGAACTGGTCGCCCTCGAAGATGTAGATGTCGGCGTTCTCCTGGTTGTACTTGCGTGCCTTCTCCACGAGCTTTGCGATCTGCTTCTCGTAGCGGATGGGATCAACGCGGTCGTATGCGCGTGCTATCGCAATCTGGAGCGAGGCATCTTTCTTGGAGTTCTTGTCGGCGGTCTTGAAGAGCTCCTCGGCTCCCTTGGTGTCGCCCGACATGAGCTTGAGAAGACCTTGGCCCACATAGTTGTAGGCGTATTCGGGATTGGCTGCCACACCCTGGTTGAAGTAGTTGGCGGCATCTGAATTCTTACCCTCCTCCACAGCGATGAGTCCAAGATAGTAGTCGCTCACGGCCTTGTCGGTCTGAGGATTGTTGAGACTGCGCAGAAGAAGGTCTTTTGCATTGTCGAGCTGGTCGGCCTTGTAGTATTCCTCCCCTTCGACGTGCGACTGGGCGAATGCGCCGAGCGACGCGCCGGCCAGACAGAGTGTGAGAATTCCTTTAAATTTCATGTTCTATATCTTTTTTTACGTTTATTCCTGATGTCTCTACGGTCAGTTCCGTTTCTGTTTTAGATTGTCACGGCCGCTTTTGGTTTATCGGGTAATCGCGGTTTTAATCTGGATCCGCCGGCCGTGACTTTCCGGTCTATTTAAGTTCCACAACCCGTGCATTCATGTGGTAGGGCAGGATACCTGTCTTTGATATGATTTTCTGGCCCGCGAAGCCGGTCACAAACATGTAGAAGCTGTTGAGCACGGTGCTCTTCGATGCGGTCGAAATCATATATACCTTTCTGAATAACGGATATTCTCCCGAATTGATATAAACCTGGTACGGTTTGTATGCAATCGGGTTGAAGTCATTCTCTTCCGTGGGGTTGCTGACCTTGAGAATATTCACCTCGGTGGTGAGGTTGGTGGCGATTGTGTCGTTCTCGTTCTTGTAGTCCTCGTAACGCTGGTCCACAGGAACTGACTTGGCCGCGCTCAGGTCGTCGCCGAGCCAGCTCACGCTGATTATGCCCAGTGCGTTGCGGTCTTTCTTGACCACATCAAACACGGAGGCGTTGTTCTTCTGTGCGAATGCGTTGGGATTGTCGGAGATTTTCTTTCCCTCGGGCAGGAATTTGTCGCGCATGTAGCTCACGGTCGAGCTTCCGGCGTTGTCAAACACGAGCTTGATTGATGTCGTGTCGTTGCCGGCGAGCTGGCTCCATTTGGTTATCTTGCCGTTGAGTATGTCGCCGATCTCGGTCATGGAGAGCGATGAGACGTTGTTCTCCTTGTTGGTGATGAGCGCCACGGCATCGACCGCTATGCAGTGTGTGCGGACCACACGTTTGAATTTGCTCTTCATGTAGTCTTTCTGCTCCTGGCTGAGTTCACGGGTCACGATGACAGCCTGGGTGCCGTCGGCGAGAAGAGTGTCTATCGCTTCCTGCTCGCTCACGTAGAACGGCAGAATCGATGAGCCTGGATAGGAGAACTCGAATACCTCGATCTCCTCGTCGAGTATATTCTTGAAGCCGTCGTCGCAGAAAAGAGTCGCGCTACCCTTGGCATACTCTCCACGTTTCACCTCTCCACACGAAACGGCTCCCAGCCATGCGAGAGCTGAGAGTCCGATTATCGCGTATTTGAATATGTTTCTATTCATGATCTTGTATCTTGTTTTGTCAGTATTCCCCGCTCATCGCGGTCTCCATGATTCGGAAGGTAGCGGAGCGGTGGATCAGCCCCAGCCTTTGTAGAGCCTTACGCCACGCCATACGCCGTATGCGCAGAGCAGACCGCCGATCACGCAGCTCAGCGCGTGGCTGTCAATGTTGAACACGTTGAAGATGAAGAGCAGTCCTACACCAATGTAGACGCATATCATCAGAATACCGAATGCGAGTCTCGCACCTTTTGGGGCCTGGGGCCCGTTATCTTCGTACCTTGCCATAATTTTGTGTTTTTGTTTTCCGTCGGGCCGTCATCTTTCCGACGCCTGCCACCCGGAGATTTTGTTTTGTTCTTTTAATAATTTAACAATCCATCTCTCCGCATGTTCAGAGATTCAAACACTTTTTCACACGCAAATTTAACAATTCTCGCTCAAATATCCAAAAAAGAAAGGAGGATCCGTCGCGACCCTCCTCTCTGGAAGTATAGGAATCTCAATTATTGATTCTGGAGTTTGAATGTCACAGGGAGTGTGAAGTAGCTTCGCACGGCGACACCGTTGTTCTTACCCGGCTGCCATTTCGGCATCTTCTTAACCACGCGGATTGCCTCGCGGTCAAGGTCCTTGTCAACACCCTTGGCGATGGTTGCCTGTCCGATTGAACCGTCTTTCTCGACGACGAACTTGACAATCACACGACCCTGGATGTCATTCTGCTGTGCAGATTCCGGATAACGGATGTTGTTGCTCAGCCATTTCATAAGAGCTGCCTGACCACCGGGGAACTCTGCCTGCTGCTCTACGGCAACGAAGATTTCCTCCTCTTTCGGTTTCACAACCTCGGGTTCGGGCTCTTTTACAACCACCTGTTCCTGAACAGCCTTGAACTTGTCGGCATCGTCGCTACCCTCCTGAGTCACGACACCACGGGCGGTGTTGTCCTCTTTCTGGGTCTCCATGTCCATCACCTCGTTCTTGACCTTGTCGGCCTCGACGATGGCGATCTGGGTTACCTGCACGGTTGCAAGCACCTCTTCGGGCACCTCGATCTCGGGTTGTTCAAATTTCTGCTCTTCGGGTTCCTCTTCGGGAGCTTCCTCCTCTACCTGCTCGATGGCGGCTGCCATCATCTTCTCGCGCTGCTCCTGAAGCTCAAGAGCCTTCTGCTCGTCGCGGTAGTCGGTGTATTTGCTGTAGGCAATAACCAGAATAACCACAACCGCGAGTCCGATAAGCATGTACAGGAACGCCATGTTGTGACGTTTGTCGCTCGCCTTACGGAGCTGGTATGCACCGAATTCCTTGTTCTTGTCAGCAAATATCAGGTCACGCCATTCGGACGATGTCAGATCTACATTTCTTTTAGCCATTTCTGTCTGTCGCTTTAAAGGTTAATAAATCTAACATTACTTATGATGACGGTTCTGATAGTCAATCACCATAATCGAATCGGCCTTGGTCATGTTGTCAATCTGATATTTTGAAATCGAGTTGATCTGCATTTCGTCGAGCACCGACACGAGACTTCCGAACGAAGCCTGGGGAGTGGACTTGATGATGATGACCGGTTTCTTCAGATTTTCATCTTTTCTGACTTTCGACGCTGCCTCGTCATAAGCGGCCTGAGCTTTCTCACGACCCTCTTTTGTCTCGAGGCTACCGAAACCGCCGTTGGCATATTTCTCCTTCAGCTTGTTGATTTCGGTGAGGACATCCTTGTTACGCTGCTGGATAATCTCGCGGATACCGCGGGCCTTTCCAGACTTCTCGTCGTTAGCAAGGAATTCTGATTCCTGAATGTTGTTGTGGGCTGCAATCTGTTCGGGTGTGTCACCGAGTCCTTCCGAACCGCCGGGCTTACCGAAGTAGTAATATACAACCGGAACAACCTTTCCGTTGACTGTGTCTACATCCATCGATCCGACTTTGCGCTTGGCGTCGAGGATGATTGTCACCGCGTCATCTTCCGATGCCTGCGACATGTTCTCGACGTTGTCCACTTTCTCGTTCGAAGGAAGTGCTATTGTCAGCGTCTGAGATTTGATCATTGTCGTACAGAGCATGAAGAAGGTGATAAGCAACATGTTCATGTCGACCATCGGCGTGAAATCCACGCGGATCTGCATCTTTTTCTGGTGGCCTTTCTTACCTTTGCCACCATCATTCTGTTGAACTTCTGCCATTTCCTTTTATTCTTCTGCCCCTTTCAGAGCCGTCAATAACGTAAATTTATTCATGTGGATCGTCTGAAGGTTGTCCATCACGAGGTGGACTACGTCAAACGATGTGTTCTGGTCTGCCTTGATCGCAACGCCCGTACCGTCCTTGATGGCCGATGTCAGGTTCTCGTTGCTGCTCTGGCGCATAGCCTTCATCCACATCTGGAACTCGTTGGGCTGGGCCTCGTTCTGGTTCCAGCTGATAGGAATTCCGGTAGGATGGTTGGGGTCGCCGTCGCCTTCAAGCCATTTGTCCATCTTCGTCTGTCCTTCGGGCTGGTCGATAAGGTCGAGATATTCGCCCATCTTCGCCAAAGGCACACCGAAGCTTCCGAGTTTGCTGAATGTGTACTTCTGCTGGTCTGTGAACTTCACAGGGTTGTTCTTATGCGTCTCATTGTAGATCTCGCTCACTTTGTCGAGAAGCGCAACGCGCATCTTCTCGTTACTCCAGTTGGCGCTGGTGTCGTTGTTCATCGTGAGCCAGACCTTGCCTTCGGGATTCACAAGCACCTGCACCACGTTGGTCTCCTGAACCTTCTCTGTCGATACAGAGGGGGGAGTGATCACTGTGGCCGGTTCCTTTGAAAGGAAGGTTGAGGTCAACATGAAGAAGGTAAGCAGAAGCACGGTCACATCACTCATCGCGGTCATGTCGATGAATGTGCTCTTCTTTGCTATCTTTACTCTTCCCATAGTTGCTATTAACTTTTATCGGTTGGTTGGAATGTTGTTCTTAGTCTCCGATTACTTGTGGGTAGCTGCGAAAGTTGCCACGATGGAGAAACCGATTTCGTCGATAGCGTACGAGAGGTTGTCGATCTTGTTGGTGAAGAAGTTGTAGGAGATTACAGCGAATGCACCGGTTGCGATACCGAAGGCGGTGTTCACAAGTGCCTCGGAGATACCGGTTGACAGCTCGGTTGAGTCAGGTGAACCTGATGATGCGAGGGCCTGGAATGACTTGATCATACCCATCACAGTACCGAGAAGTCCGACGAGTGTACCGAGTGTGGTGAGTGTTGCCACGATGGGAAGGTTCTGCGAGAGAGCCGGCATCTCAAGTGCTGTAGCCTCTTCTACCTCGTTGCGGAGGGTAGTGAGCTTCTGCTCCTTGCTGAGAGTTGTGTTGGCATCCATCTCTTTGTAGCGTACGAGTGTGTTGTAAACAACAGATGCTACTGAACCCTTCTGGTCCTTGCAACGCTTCATGGCTGCGTCGATGTTGTTGGCTGCGAGGTCTGCCTTGATGTCAGCGACAAACTTGGTGGTGTTGCCTTTGCCGGTTGCAGAGCTGAGGGCGATCCAACGCTCGATTGAGAGAACGATTACAGTGAGAAGCAGAGTCATCAGGATAGGCACGATGAAACCGCCTTTGTAAACTGTACCTGCAAGGTTGAGGGGATGTCCGTCGGTTGTACCACCTTCGAAGTTACCGCCGTAACCCATACCGAAAAGGAAGATGCACACTGCGGCTGCACAGCAGCAGAGAATCACGATGAACGCGTTCTTGATGCCGCGGATGTTGCTGATCTTTTCCTCTTTTTTGATCTTGGCGGCTGCGTTAGCCGCAGGCTTGGGAGCCATTGGTTTCTGAGATTCCATAATCTTACTGATTTTGTTTGTTGGTTTTGTTGGTTATTTGTTAGTTTGTTTGATTTATGGTTATTTCTATCTTGGTTAGTCCGGCTCGGCCACTCGGCTCCGCCTTCGATTTTGGGTTGACGCGTTCCTCAGTCCTCGATTATGAATCTGAGCATTCATGATGTCTGTCACGGTTACGTCCGGCGGCTTCTTTTCCCCATGTAGTAAAGGGACTCCGCCATTATCAGTTGCAAAGTTACAATATTTTTCAAAAAAATCAATAGACCTTTTTAAAAAATTAAGTGCTGAACCTGCGTTTTTGGTTTTATTGACTAAATCTGTAGCTAAAAACATGTTTTATAACATATTTTTGCTGCCTCGCAAAACAGGCGTGACCTGAACGGCCACGCCTGTCGATTGTACTTTATGTTGTGCTATTGTATCACTCGGCCACTGCTGCCACGCCGGGGAGCACCTTGCCCTCGATGGCTTCGAGAAGCGCGCCGCCACCGGTCGATACGTAGCTTACGGCATCGGCCATGCCGAATTTGTTTACGCAGGCCACTGAGTCGCCGCCGCCCACGAGCGAGAAGGCGCCGTTCTTTGTTGCCTCTACGATGGCTTCGGCGATTGCCTTCGAACCCTTGGCGAAGTTGTCGAACTCAAACACTCCGGCGGGACCGTTCCAGAGGATGGTCTTGGCGGGAAGGATTGCGTTGCGGAATGCGATTACAGAGTCGGGACCGGCATCCATGCCCTCCCAGCCGTCGGGAATCTCCATTACGGAGCATACCTGCTGGTTGGCGTCGTTAGAGAATTTGTCGCCGGCCACGCAGTCTGTGCCGAGCACGAGGTTCACGCCTTTCTGCTTGGCGAGCTCGATGATGTGGAGGGCGAGGTCGAGCTTGTCGTTCTCTACGATAGAGTCGCCGATCTTGCCGCCGCGTGCCTTTGCGAATGTGAAGGTCATGCCGCCGCAGAGAATCAGGTTGTCTACCTTGTCCATGAGGTTCTCGATGATACCGATCTTTGTCGATACCTTCGAGCCGCCCATGATTGCGGTGAAGGGACGGTTGATGTCTTTGAGGATATTGTCAACGGCCTTTACCTCTTTCTCCATGAGGTAGCCGAGCATCTTGTCCTGCTTGTCGAAGTAGTCGGCGATGACTGCTGTCGATGCGTGACGGCGGTGTGCGGTGCCGAATGCGTCGTTCACGTAAACGTCGGCGTAGCTTGCGAGTGTCTTGGCAAATTCTTTCTGGCTCTCTTTCATGGCCTTCTTTGCCTCTTCGTATGCGGGGTCGTTCTTGTCGATGCCTACGGGCTTACCTTCCTCTTCGGGGTAGAAGCGGAGGTTCTCAAGCAGAAGAACTTCACCGGGCTTGAGCTCGGCTGCCGCCTCGGCTGCCTTTGCGCAGTCGGGAGCGAACTTCACTTCTGTTCCGAGTGCCTTGGCTACAGCGTCGCGGATCTGGAGAAGGCTGAGCTTCTCGTTGACCTTGCCTTTGGGTTTGCCCATGTGCGACATGAGGATAAGGCTGCCGCCGTCTGCAAGAATCTTCTTGAGAGTGGGGAGCGCGCCGCGGATTCGTGTGTCGTCTGTGATGTTGCCGTTCTCGTCGAGGGGCACGTTGAAGTCCACTCGTACGATGGCTTTCTTGTCCTTGAAATTGTAGTTTTCGATTTTAGCCATTGCTTAAGTCTATATTTAGGGTTTTGTTTTCCTGTTTTATGCGTGTGGCCCGGGGCATGTCGCGGCATAGCCACGGGCAGCAACTGCAAAATTACAAAAAATAATTGGATTTATCTCGCGTACGTGCGGTTTATATGCTTTTTTTCGATAATTTTGCAGTCGCATTTCAAATGTTTCTCTCACTCATATCAACATCCGCACGGGCTGTCATGTGCTTGTGCGTATGTTTATTTACCACAATTTTAGATATTTTAGATATTTTGATTCTGTGATGACAAGTGATATTGACAGCCTCCGCGGGTTGTGCGCGGCGACGTTCGGTGCAGAACCTGTTGCAATGGAGGCTCTTGCAGGCGGGGGTGGCGACAGAAGATATTTCCGATTCTCTTTTGCGGATGGCCGTACCGTGGTCGGCGTGCTGGCCGACAACCGCGACGATGCTCGTGCGTTCGTCGGTCTCTCCGGAGTGTTCCGTGAGCACGGCGTTGCGGTGCCGGAGGTTTATTCCCATTCGGACGACTATTCCTGTTATATTCAGCAGGACCTTGGAGACTGTTCACTGTTCAAGGAGCTGTCATCGCCCGGCATCGGCGGACTTGTCGCCGCTACCATGCGCGGACTGGTCAAGATGCAGACGGTGCCCGGAGATGCATGGAGCGGGGTGGTGGCCTACAAACCTTTCTCGCGCCGTCAGGTCATGTGGGACCTGAATTATTTCAAGTATGAGTTTCTGAAGAACACCTCGGCTCTCTTTGACGAGGAGCGTCTTGAGGATGACTTCGAGGCCATGGCTGAATCGCTCTGCGAGATGCCGGAGGAGTTGATGGGGTTCATGATGCGCGACTGCCAGAGCCGCAATGTCATGCTCGCCCCTGATCCGGTCTTCATAGATTTTCAGGGAGGTCGCCGCGGGCCATGTGTCTACGACGCTGTCTCTTTCCTATGGCAGGCCAAGGCCGGATTCACTGCGGAGTTCCGCGAGGATATGCTGCGCCTGTACACCGGGGAGTTTGTGGGTGCGCGGGGTCTCGGCAAAGATTTTGCAGCTTTGATATTGCAGTATGGAAAGCGGATGGCTCTGTTCCGTACTCTTCAGGTGCTCGGGGCCTACGGCTTCCGTGGTCTCGTACAGAAACGCGCTCATTTCGTGGAGAGCATTCCCGGCGCGTTGCGCAATCTGAGTGAGCTGGTTGCCGATGGAGTGACGGACCCATACCCGGAAATTGAACATGTCTGCCGTCAGTTGGTTGAAGACCCGCGTTTCAAGCCGGAAGAGGGTAGTGGCCTGCGCGTCAAGGTGTTCAGCTTCTCCTATAAGCGTGGTTATCCCGAAGACCTGACCGGTAACGGAGGTGGCTTCATGTTTGACTGCCGTGGCATGCACAATCCCGGCCGCTACGATGAGTACAAGCCATTGACCGGCCGCGACAAGCCCGTGATTGACTTTCTGCGCGAGAGGGGAGAGGCCGATCTGTTCGCGCAGAGGGCGACGGAGATGGTATCGCCGACAGTTGACCGCTACATCAAGCGCGGATTCTCGTCACTGCAGATTGGTTTCGGATGCACCGGAGGCCGTCACCGCTCCGTCTACTGTGCCGAAGCCGTGGCCCACGCCCTCGCCGCCCGCTTCCCCGCTGCCACAGTCGAACTCATCCACCGAGAACAAAACATCCAAGAAGCCCTAATATCTAAAGCCTAAAACCTAAAACCTAATATCTAAAACCTAAAAATGAAGGCATTCATCCTTGCGGCCGGCCTCGGCACGCGTCTCAAACCCTGGACCTTGGAGCATCCCAAGGCACTTGTGCCCGTCGGCGGCATACCGATGTTGCAACGCGTAATATGCCGTCTGCGCGAAGAAGGCTTCGACGAGATCACGGTCAACGTGCATCACTTCGCCGACCAGATAAAGGACTTTCTCGCGCGGCATGATTTTGGAGTGACTATCGGCATCAGTGACGAAAGCGCCGCACTGCTCGACACCGGAGGCGCGTTGCTCAAAGCCGCCCCGATGCTTTGCCGCGACGAACGGCCTTTCCTCGTGCATAATGTGGATATACTCAGCGACGCGCCTATGCGTGCGATAATGGATGAGCACGTTGCTTCGGGGCGTGACATATCACTTGTGACAAGTCCGCGAGAGTCATCGCGCAAGCTGTTGTTTGATGCAGACCACAATCTTCGCGGCTGGTATAACCTTTCGACCGGAGAATACCGCCCGGCCGGGTTCACGCCCGCGCCGCAGATGGAGGAACGCGCTTTCAGCGGCATATATATAGTTGAGCCACGCGTCATCCCGACGTTGGCCGAATATTCGCGACAGGTGGGGAGCGCGAAGTTCCCCGTGATGGATTACCTGCTCGCCGCCTCAGCCTCCGGAAAAAACAATATCGGTGAGATTGGACTCGACAGTCTCAACCTCATCGATATCGGTAAGCCTGACACGCTCCGCCGCGCCGACAGCCTGTTCGGGGCGTGAACTGAAATCAGTGGTAGTGGTGTACGGCCTTGCGGTTGTGGGTGTAGAACTGGAATACGCAACCCAAAACGAGGCAGACCACGGCGACTCCGCCAAGAATCCATGTGAGTGTTATGCCTGTAGTGAAGCATGAGGCGATAAGCAGGCCGGAGCCGATGATATAACAGAGGATGGACAGTGTTTTCATAGTGACAAGTATTTAAATTAAAATTCAGGGTAAAATATAAGTCATGGAGAGTTTTATCTCTTCATGACTTAATAACAAATGTCCGGGCGTAACGGTTTAAATGGCCGTAACTTTGTGATATTACGTGCTGTTCCGTATCGCGCGGCGCGTCACAGTTCCGCCTCTTTCAGTTTCTCGGTGTTCTCGGCCACGATCAGACGGTCTATGCACTCCTGTATGTCGCCGTCCATGAAAGCGGCGAGGTTGTAGACGGTATAGTTTATCCGGTGGTCGGTGATGCGTCCCTGCGGATAGTTGTAGGTGCGTATCTTCGCCGAGCGGTCGCCGGTGCTGACCATGGTCTTGCGGCGCGATGCTATGTCGTCGAGATACTTCTGGTGCTCCTTGTCATATATGAACGTGCGCAGGCGCGAGAGGGCGCGTTCCTTGTTCTTCGGCTGGTCGCGGGTCTCTGTACACTCTATCAGTATCTCCTCGACCTGCCCGGTGACAGGATTTTTCCAGTTGTAGCGCAGGCGTACGCCCGACTCCACCTTGTTCACGTTCTGTCCTCCGGCACCTCCTGAACGGAAAGTATCCCATTTTATCTCACCCTCATGGATCTCGACGTCAAATTCCTCGGCCTCCGGAAGCACAGCCACGGTCGCGGCCGAAGTATGAACGCGTCCCTGGGTCTCGGTGGCCGGCACGCGCTGCACACGGTGTACGCCGCTCTCATATTTCATGGTGCCGTAGACTCCGTCACCGGTCAGCGTGCACACTATTTCCTTGTAGCCGCCCGCAGCACCCTCCGACATCGACGACACGGCGAGCTGCCAGCCCTTGCGCTCGGCATATTTCTGATACATGCGGAAGAGGTCGCCGGCGAAGAGGGCTGCCTCGTCGCCTCCGGTGCCTCCGCGGATCTCAAGCACGGCGTTTTTCGAGTCGTCCGGGTCTGCGGGGATGAGCAGCAGCTTGATCTGTTCCTCAAGTTCCGGAATGAGCTGCGAGCAGGCGTCGATTTCCTCGCGGGCGAGGGCGCGCATCTCCTCGTCGCTCTCGGCGGCGAGAATCTCCTTCGACTCCTCAAGGCTACGGAGAGTGTTCTCATATCTCTTCTTGACCTTAAGAATCTCCTCAAGGTCATGATACTCCTTGGTGAGGCGCACATAGCGCGGCTGGTCGGCAATCACGGCCGGGTCGGTTATCAGGGTAGCCACCTCCTCAAACCGCGAGTCAAGTCCCTCCAGACGGGACAACAGCATATTTTCAGACATAGAATGAGTTCAAAATTCCAATTACACCGCAAAATTACTAAAAAAGAGTGAAAAAACTTCCTATAAACTTTGTTTATTCACGAATTTAGAGTTAACTTTGCAGCCGGAATGCGTGGAGACACAAATTCCGGACAACTATTTTATTAACCAATTCAATAAACCGGCAAGTTTATGGCAACCAAAATTAGATTACAGCGTCATGGCCGCAAGCGCTACGCTTTTTATCCTATTGTAGTCGCCGATAGCAGGGCACCACGTGATGGTAGATTTATTGAAAGGATAGGTTCTTATAATCCGAACACTAATCCTGCTACAATAAGTTTAGACTTCGACCGTGCTTTGTATTGGGTGGAGACAGGTGCTCAGCCCACCGACACAGTTCGCTCGATCCTCTCCAAAGAGGGTGTGATGCTCATGAAGCATCTCCGTGGCGGTGTCAAGAAAGGCGCATTCACTGAAGAAGAGGCACAGCGCCGCTTCGACGCGTGGAAAGCTGACCGCAACAAGGTAGCTGACGCAGCAAAGGCAAAAGAAGATGCCAAGGCCGCTGAGGAGGCAAAGGCACGTTTCGATGCCGAGGCAGAGAAGAACCGTCTCAAAGGAGAGGCAGTAGCTAAGAAGAAAGCAGAGAAGCTCGCAGCCGAGGAGGCAGCCGCCAAGGCAGCTCTTGAGGCAGAGGCAGCCGAGGCACCCGCCGAGGAAGCCGCAGCCGAGTAATCGACCGCTTCGCTAACAAATAAATCCGGAGTCGCCCCGCGACCCCGGATTTATTTGTTTTGCCCCCGTGCTGCCATATGGCGTGAACCCCACACATGTAGGGTCGCGGCATGCCGCGGCCGTATCGTCGGTATCGTCCCATCTCGTCGCCATCTCATCGCCGTATCGTCGCCGTCTCATCGTCCTATTGTCAATGTATTCCGCATAGACACTTCGTCATTTCAATCCGCGTCTGTCTCTCCGGACGGTGGGCCGCGGCATGCCGCGACCCTACGGGTTGGACGCGTGGCGGACGTGTTTGACGCGTGGCGGACGGGTTTTACGTGCGGCGGACATGTTTGACGCGTGGCGGACGGCTGCATGTGGCGACTGAACGGTGCGTGCCGGTTTTGTCTGAGGTAAAATGCGTGTGAATCAAAATGACCCTTATTCCTGGTATTTCGTATCAGATGAAAGATGTTCTATGATATTTAGCAGATGGAAGGTATCCCGGATTAAATGGAAGTGAACAAAGTGAACTGATTAATTCTTGGCACGGTAAATTTATTATTTTAATTTTGCGATTGCTGACTGCAACGCTTAACCTCGGTCAACGGCATAGCGGGAAGGAGGCAGTTGTGCTGAATAGTCAGCGCAGCATATTTTCCGGAAGCGTTTACTCTACGCTTTTTGACATTGCGAAAGCCGGTGTTTCTTCGTGAGGCCTCAGAAGATTGCCGTTTCTACCGAGATGGGCAATACCGGCGTATAGCGATGTGGAAAGCGTAACAGTACGGACCTCACGTTTCCTTTTTTTCAAATCAAGCTTCTACGGGGTCAAGAAGCTGCAAAAAATACCTATATCATGAATCTCAAATCAGTATGCATCCGGTCGCTGTGCGCTGTAATGCTCTCTGCGCTCCTATGCGGAACGCTCTCGTCGTGCGGCGGCTCAAAAAAATCAGATCACTCTTACAAACTCACACCAGAGACTACAGCGGTCAAAGGTGATTTGTCTGACTACTACGAGGTCGTGGACAAAGAGTATACTACAACCAATAATTATCGCACTATGATGGATGATTGGCATACCATCGTTGCGATAGAAATCAAGCGTACAGACAAGGAGTTTGATTTCGATTCGGAATCTACACTGCCTATGTTAAAAGAATCTGTGGGAATGACAGGCAATGCAGGTTTTGGAATTGAGATTATCGACGAAAACGGTAACGTCATTGCTAAATCTGCTGCAACAGACGGTGGCATACATGGTATGTATAACGATGATGACATGAAAGAGGCTCTTAAACTCAAGCCAGGTGAAACAGCTACTGTGCGCTGGGAAATTAACTTTGCCGATGACGACAAACCGGTAAAATTCCGTCTCACTTCTGCATATGAAAAAAGCGGATATGATGGTGGAAATACTGAAGCTTCGGCCAGCTCTTCTTCCTCGAACAATTGGGATGCGACACTCGATTCTTATGAGAAGTACGTAGACCAGTATATCGTGGTATACAAGAAAGTTCAGAGCGGGGACATGTCAGTAATGGCCGAAATGGGCAGCATGCTTGAGAAAGCCGAGGACCTGCAGAAAAAACTCGACGGAGCAGAGTCTGAATTGACCGCTGCCCAGGCATCAAGACTTGCCAAGATAAACTCCAAGCTTATGTCTGCAATGTAAACCGCCAACATGAGTTGAGGGTCTGAAAATACCCTCGACTCATGTTTTTCTGTTAGCAGTCGTGAATAATAAGATGCTGAAAGTAGTTGAATTAAATATCAAAAGAAATGAAAAAACTAATCCTTTTTGTTGCAGGATGTATGGCAATCATTCCTGCATGTGGTAAACCTGCAGCGGCAAATTCTCATAACTCTGCCGATTCTGCAACTGAAGCCGCTACGGAATCTGACAAGGGCGTCCGGGACACCCAAGACCCGACAACCCTCGACCTTTATAACCTTAAGACTCCGGTTAAGGTGATGAAGGAATGGGCTATATCTCATAGTGATCTCGCGGAGAATCCGAAACTCAATCCAACATCGCCCGATGCTGTCAAGGCTGCTATTGAGAAGGAAATTCTTGACGAGATGTCTGTCCGGGTTGTAGATTATGAATTTGGCTCCGATTCCAAAGCCAATGACTGGGTGTTGACCTATTCAGGAAATACCCCGACAGAAGTCAGAATGAACGGAATTCCGGGAACTTTCAACGTCAAATATGAGAACGGTCTCCCTACACAATTCACACTCAATCAACAGGCATTCCAGAAGGCCGTCGATGAAGGCAACATGTTTCTCGACGCGTATGATGTCGGGTTCGACAAATTCACCATCACTTACGACAAAGATGGCATGCCTGCATCTCTTTCGGGAGAGACAATGTCATTCTTCGGGGGAGACAAGTACACCGAGACTTATTCGGATTACAAATTTGATGACAAGGGCAACTGGGTTCGTCGTAAAGTAACGACACCCTATGACACAAAAAATCAGTATCGCTTCTATGTCTATTAAACCGGTATATATCAAGCTGGTCATGATTCTCGTGGGTCTGGCGGTGATGTCGAACGCATTCGCCGCCGACCCCGAAATCTTCGAGAAGAAAGGCAAATACGGGTTGGTCGATCCAGCCTCGGGTAAGGTTCTTGTAAAGGCGAAGTACGACACCATTTACCCGTTCAAGGGGAGGGACTATGCACGTATCATCAGGAAGGGAAAGCATGGTATTGTCAGTAAGACCGGCGAGTTCTATCTGCCATGTGAGTACAATAAGATACTGTTCCCGGTTTTTTCAGACCACGACGGGAAGAAGTATTTCTGGGTGAGCAAGGATGGCAAAATGTTCTACCACAGTTCTTACTCCACTTACTACTCCACTCCTTGGTACAAAGTGTTTTACGGACCCGACAAAATCTGGTACGCCATGAACTCCAGCGGTCTGTGGATGAAGGTTATGGACTTATCTACTGTCGCGTACGCGTATGACATCAAGGGTGACGGCCCAAAGCTTGTCAGACTTCCGGACAAATATGTGCTGTTCAACGACAAGCTATATTCTCCCGGCCCCGACCGCAAGGTGGTCAAGGAGGGTGTGACGGCGGCAGATACTGTCAATATAGGTGATAGGAGGTTTTTGAAGGTGTCATTGAAGGGAAATGACATTCTCCTTATTGACAGGTCTTCCGGTACAAGATGGGAAAAGAAAGGACCGGGCTTGAATGGAATGTATGAAACCAATACGTGGGGTGTCAATTATAATCTTTTGGTAGACGGCGACAGTTTTTATCGCGTTGAGCCTCTGGAATACGGAAATCATACTTTCTCTGTCATCACTAACCCGGAATATGGATTAAAAAGTGTAGTGTCGGGATCGCGGAAACTCATCCCTTTCAAACTCAGCAGCATATATGTTGATAAAATAGGCGATTATAAGTCAGGACCACTTTGGAGAGTGACCTTGAACAGTCAGCAGCCGCTTTTCGGGCCGGATCTTGAGATTCTTGTCGATGAATTGAGGCAGGCTAATGACAATTTTGTGATTGTTACCAAAAGCTCGATGGGCAGAAGCCTGTATGGAAACACCGGTTCTGAAATCGTGCATAACTCTCTCGAAACAGTGTATCTGAAAAATGGCTTCCTGATTGCCAAGACCGATGAGGAGGAGCGGGTTGTAGGGATGGGTGGCACGGATGATCTCAGTGCCTATGATTCTGTTTTTCGTTCTGACCAGGGAAATCTTACGGGAAACGACATAATCGTCAAAAAGGATGGCAAGCTCGGATTGTATGTCGAGGGGCGCGGGGAGATTGTTCCGCCGCAGTACGAAGGTTTCCGCCGCCAATGGGGGCACATATTTGCATTTATCGGTGATCAGGTCGGCCTTTATGACGATGACGGCAATCTGATTATCCCGCCAAAATACCGGAGCATCGATATTGCCAACGCGTATAGTTCGCCCAACTTTTATCTGGTGAAAACCAGGTCGGGAGGAACAATGTTGCTCGGTGACAAGGGGCAGACCATTTTGCCGGCAGGACAGATTGACAGTGCCGATTTCCTGGTGGGTGATGCCGGCAAATGGTGCAAGGTTTACAAGAATGGCAGAATGGGAATCATGAATCTTCAGACGAAGAGAATCGTCATACCCTGTGCCTATGAGGACAATATATTTTTCGGTAACGGTAGATGGCCTGACATGAAGATTGGTATCTATCGTTCCACGTCGACCGGTGAGTTGATAGAGATATGGACTATCGGTGGCAAGAAAATCAGCTCGAAAGCATTCCCCCGCTCTGCAAAATATTCCATGAAGTATTATCTTGAAAATCAGTTGAATGCCTCATTTTATTATGATTGAATGAGCGACAGATGTTTTCAGTAAAGCATTTGATAGCCCGGTTTATGCCGGGCTATTTGCATTGATGCAGAGGGGCAGCGGGATGTATTTAGGGCCACGGTAGGGGTCACGGTAGGGGCCACGGTGGGCCGCGGCATGCCGCTACCCTACGGGGCATGGGGGTGCATCGGGCGGGTGTGCAAAAAATAAGGCAACCGTGTGGTTGCCTTATTTGTAGCGGGATCGAGAATTGAACTCGAGACCTCCGGGTTATGAATCCGACGCTCTAACCAACTGAGCTATCCCGCCGTTCTTTGCACTGGAGAGGCGTTTTTCAACAAGTTTTGTCGAAGTGTCAACCTCTCTTTTGCGAGTGCAAAGATAGAGACAAAGTTTTAATTAACCAAATTTTTTGACAAATTATTTTTTATTTTTTATCGAAGAGGCTCCTGTAGCGCGCTGAAGAAGGATATTGGCGACATTTGATTTTATGTCGGAAGCGCCTGAAGCCACAAGTTTGCCGGAGACAGCCTGCAGTGACGCCGCCTTTACGGTCGAAGCTCCGCTTGCATCGATTTCGACCACTTCAGCCTTTCCAGCCAGATCCACATCTGACGCACCTGAAGCATCCACTTCGACATCGTTTGCCTTGATATTGCGCAAATCGACATCGGAAGCGCCGGAAGCATCTATTTCAATTGACTGGGCGATTACGGATGCGCATTTCAGCGTGGATGCACCCGACAAATCGATTTCCACTTCCGATGCCACTACCGACTTGATTTCGTAGTCTGACGCACCGTTAGCATCAAGTTCCAGTTTTCTGCCTGCAAGGTTTATTTTTGCGGCTTTGAATGACGAGGCGCTCGAAAGGTTGATTTCCTTCAATACGGGAGCCTTGATTTTTGCTTTAAGGTCATAGTTGCCGCGTGTCGACAGACCTTTTTCAAACGAGAGCACCAGGCAGTCGCCCGAACGTTTCACATTGACGTAGGGCATGATATTTTCCGGAGCCGAAACCTCGACGCTCCAGGTATTGCCGGAGGTCTGCTCGTATTCCACGTCATATACACCGGCCACTTTCAGTTCATCGAAATTGCTTATGTTGAATGACTTTGAAGTCGTCTTTTTCGACGGTTCGACAAGCGTGCGTGCCTGCACGGCGATAATGCCTGCAACAACGAGGAGGAGTGCGATAAGTGAGATTTTTTTCATATCGGTTATTGATTTAAATAAGTAATAATAACATTGGAAAACACGTGAGCTACATGCTTTCAAAATTAAGACGGGGAAATCGGGGAAATGTGACAGCGCAGGGAGATATTTTTCCGAATTACGCTGTAAAATAAAAAAAGCAGAGGCCCTGTAAGCCGGGTTATGTCGTTACGCCAGGGCGGGCTCGCGCCCTCAACCTGAATAACGGCTCGTCATTTATCTTGGCCGCGCACGGGTGCGCGGTCCGTAGCAGTCTACCCCCCGGCAATGGGCGAGCAACCCTTAAATGCCGGTATACTTGACCTTGCAACCCACAAGACGTGCGGCACGCCGCATCGCTACGGCGCCCGGTGGGCTCTTACCCCACCTTTTCACCCTTACCGCAGTATATGACCGCGGCGGTTGTTTTCTGTCACGCTACTCTACCGTCGCCGATAGCTCCCGGTTAGGAAGTGTGGCGCTCTGCGTTGCCCGGACTTTCCTCAGGCGGCATCACTCATAGGGGTGACGCACTCCCCGCGACGAGCCGGGCCTCTGCCTGTTGTGGCACAAAGGTAGCAACTTTTTTGTGCAGTTGCAAACATTTAACTAACTTTGGGGGTATGAACACCGACAGTATTCCCGCGCTCAGCGCGTCACGACGCAAGCAGATTGCTTCACTCCAGCAGCCGAAACACAGGCGCGAACTCCGGCTTTTCGTCGCCGAAGGAGCCAAATGCATTTCCGAACTTATCGGCATATTCGAATGCCGTATGATAATAGCCACCCACGCATGGCTTGAAAAGGACCTGTTTCGGTTTCCGCCGGAAACGGAAATCGCGAAAGCCACGCGTGCCGATATGGAACGTATATCATCGATGAGCAACGCGCCGGAGGTGATAGCGGTGATGAAGATGCCCGAATCTGCGGGCACGGCGGATACCAACGGCCTTACAGTGGCGCTCGACGGAGTGCAGGATCCGGGCAACATGGGCACCATAATCCGCGCCTGCGACTGGTTCGGCATCCGTTCGATAGTCTGTTCGCGCGATACGGTCGATGTGTACAACCCGAAGGTGGTACAGGCCACTATGGGGGCGCTCGCACGTGTCGCGGTGACATACACCGACCTCCCGGCATGGCTGAGGCAGCTTCCCGACGACATGGAGGTGTACGGCACATTCCTTGACGGCGATGACATCTACGGCGCCCAGCTCGGCGCGCACGGTGTCATAGTAATGGGCAACGAGGGCAAAGGCATCTCACCGGAAGTGGCCACGACCGTCAACCGCAGGCTGTTCATCCCCCCCTATCCCCGCGACTCGCGCCATGTTGAGTCGCTCAACGTATCGATGGCTACGGCCATTGTACTGTCACAATTCCGCAAAAACATATAATACGAAGGCATCATGGCAAAAACAATAAAGTCGGCATGGTTTTGCTCGCAATGCGGCGCGGAATCGCCCAAATGGGCGGGACGCTGCCCCGAGTGCGGAGCATGGAACACAATGGTGGAGGAGCGCGTCAGCACGGCAAAAGGCGCATCGAAGTCAATCGGCCCGGCACGCATGACCAAGAGCAAGCCGCGCAAAGTATCGGAAATAGAAGCTCTCGATGAGCCGCGCATACACATGCCGTCGGAGGAACTCAACCGTGTGCTCGGCGGCGGACTGGTGGCAGGGTCAATGGTGCTTATCGGCGGCGAACCGGGCATCGGAAAATCGACGCTCGTGCTCCAGAACATTCTGTCAATTAAGTCGCGGCGCATACTCTATGTGTCGGGAGAGGAGAGCGCTACGCAGCTCAAGATGCGCGCCGACCGTATCGGTCGTCTGTCGGACAACTGCTATATCGTGTGCGAGACTTCACTTGAAAACATATTCGACCATATAGAGGACTTAAAGCCCGAACTGCTGATTGTCGACTCCATACAGACCGTGGCATCCGAAAGTATCGAAAGTGCCGCTGGGAGCGTAAGCCAGGTGCGCGAATGTGCCGCAAGGCTGCTAAAATACGCCAAGGAGTCGGGGGTGCCGGTGCTTCTTATCGGCCATATCAACAAGGACGGCGCCATAGCGGGACCAAAGGTGCTTGAACACATCGTGGACGTGGTGCTCCATTTCGAGGGCGACCGTCAACACATGTACCGCCTGTTGCGTGCCATAAAAAACCGCTTCGGCAACACCAACGAGATAGGCATCTACGAGATGTGCCGCCGCGGTCTGCGCGAGGTTGCCAATCCGTCGGAGATGCTGCTTTCGCCGGCCGGCGACAATCTGTCGGGCACGGCTGTCGGAGTGGCCGTGGAGGGTATACGGGCGTTTCTCATCGAGACGCAGGCGCTTGTAAGTTCGGCGGCGTACGGAACGCCGCAGCGCTCGGTCACGGGCTTCGATTCGCGCCGCATGAACATGCTGCTTGCCGTGCTTGAAAAGCGCGTCGGGTTCAAGCTGATACAGAAAGATGTGTTCCTCAACATAGCCGGAGGGCTCAAAGTCGTAGACCCGGCGATGGACCTTCCGGTAATCTGTGCCGTGCTGTCGTCGAACATCGACATCGCCATACCGCGTAAAGTGTGCATGACGGGCGAAGTCGGTCTGTCGGGCGAAATACGTCCCGTCACCCGCATCGAGCAGCGCATCTCCGAAGCCGCCAAACTCGGCATGGAATGCATCATCATCCCGCGCCACAACCTCAAAGGCATCGACACATCAAAATACTCAATCAAAATCATCGAAGTAAGCAAAGTAGAGGAAGCCTTCAGCAACCTCCACAACCTTTAGGCAAGATTGGCTGACTATCTACTGCGGCGGTAAAAAAAGAATATGTGTAATTAAGGAAATTACTGTTTATCAAGCATAATCCCGAAATCACTTCTTTTTCTTGGGGAGGATTTTCTTTTCATCCGCTCTAAGGCGACGTTCAACTTTCTTCACATCCTCACCGGCAGGTAAAGTTTCCGGACGTATTCCACGTTCAAGAAGCATATTCCGAACAGCGCTGTTATTATCTACATGTTCACGCTCTATACCTACCTGACCTCGAAGGTCTTTTTGCTGAACATTTACTGAAGTCATTTCAGCGGCAAGGTCTTTAGCCTTAATAGCTATGGTAGAAAGGAAGTCGGCAAGCGGCCTTTTTTCGGGAGCACCCACACGTCGTTTCATCATGGCAGTGTCGAGCCCAAACAAAGCGCGATCGCCTTTTGCGCGAATAATTGCAAAACCTCGTGAATCAACTCCTCGTTCATACAATACACCAGAAAGAGTATGCTCTGTATCAGCGAGTTTTGCGCGAGCCCTTACACGCTCGAAATCAAGAAGCCGTTGATGAACCAGTTCAGCGCGACGTGTCTGTACCGCAAAATAGTTTTGAGCAAACGCAATCTCAGATTTGCGAGGATCTCCATTTTGCGCAATCAGATAGCATGCATACCGGGTAAGCATAACATCATCTATCTGTCGTTCAGCGTTTGAGCCTATCTGCACCATTTTGCGAACGTCCGCAAAATGGTCAGGCACTGATTCACAGGCATTTAAACAAGATTCTTTGGCTTTATCGATAACCGGGAGAAAGTTTCGATATTGCACATATCCTAATGCGACTGAAAGTTCTCTTGCACTCCAGCATTCAACACCATCATACTCAATTGCTATGGTTTCAAAACTATTGAACAATTCCTGTATCTCGTTTGCTCTCATCATATAAATAATTGCTTATCTGCAAAGTTATCAATTCTTACCAAATGACAATATATGTTTCCATATAATTTCAAGTAACAGCATAATAATTGCCATTGGTATCCCATAGTTATAAGCAATCGTGTTTAAGGACTCGTTACAACTGATACATTTATGCTGTCAACGGAGACGGTTGCGGAGGAAGTGGGAGCGGACGTAGAGGAAGAAGAAGGCTACGCCTGCGGCGTTGGCTATCCATGCGCCCCAGAATGCGGTGTGGAAGCCCCAGTGCTCGGCGAGGACCCCGCCGAGGAGTACGCCAAGGCCTACGCCTATGTCCCACGATACGAGGAGGGTGGAATTGGCGGTGCCGCGCTGGTCGTTGGTGGCAAGGTTGATGAACATGTTCTGGAACGCGGGGAACATGTGTCCGTTGCCAAGACCTATTATCAAGGCAGCTCCATAGAAGGCCCAGATGTTGTGGACGGCGGCAAAAAGCAGGTAGCCGAAGAGTGAGATAATTACGCCGATTGAGGCATTCTGCGCGATTTTTCCTTTACGGAGGGAGCGGCTGCCGGTGAGGCGCGAGAGTATAAGGCCGATGGCAAGGAGCATGAAGAAGAATCCGGTGCCTTCGGTCTCGCCGAGTTCCTCCTTGCCGTAGATGGCGATATAGGTTGAGAGGACTCCGTAGGAGAACGCATAACATATCATGGCGACTCCCTCGCTCCAGCCTTTCGAGAGGATGAAGCGGTCGAGCGACAGTTTGGGGCGCGGGACTTTAGGACGCGGCTTAAGTTTTAGAGTCGAGTCGATGGCAAGTCCGCCCAATGCAATCAATAACGAGAGAGTGAACAGGAGGTCGAAATTGCCTACAACGCCGTAGATCATCAATGCTACCGTGGGGCCGATTGCGGTGGCTATATTGTTGCTGAGTCCGTAGAATCCGATGCCTTCGGTACGGCGCGACGACGGGAGCACATCAATGGCGACCGTCGAGTTGGATACTGTCGCGGCTCCGAACGGGAAACCGTGGAGCGTGCGCACCACCGTGAATGCCAGCAGCGAGCCTGCTATGAGGTAGCCGCCGAAGAAGATCGCGAAGCAGCCGTAGGTAATCAGCAGCACCAGTTTGCGGGAGTAGTTGTCGACGATGTAGCCGCTGAACGGACGTATGAGCAATGTGGTGATGGTGTAGCCTGAAAGTACGAAACCGATTTCCTGACGCGTGGCGCCGAATGTCTCGCTGAGATATAGCGGGAACAGCGGCGTCAGCAGCATGAATGAGAAAAAAAGCATAAAGTTGGCGCTCCACACCTTGAGGTAGTTTTTGTTCCACAGGCGTTCGCGTTTAAGTTCCGTCTCAATCGTTTCCATAATTGTTATTTGAGGAGTTTTGCCATGCGGCGGTCGACACGGCGCAGGTCGGCGTCGGAGATGTCGTGGTCCATCGTGCCGCCTATCTGGATGGAGGGGATTGTCTTTATGCCCCCCAGTTTGAGGATGCGGCGGATTGACTTGACGGTGCCGGATGTCTGCCCGAACAGGCGTGCGAACGGCATCGGTGTCGTGGCGGTAGAAATAATCAGCGCTTTGCGCCCTTTGAGCAATGGCAGGGGCAATCCGCGCCGGCTCTTTGCGATAAAGAGATAGACAAGGCGGTCGAACATCGTTTTCAACACGCCCGGCATATTGGCCCAGTAGCATGGCGCGCCGATGACGATGCGGTCGGCCTGCGTGACGGCGTCGGCTATCTCGGGCATATCGTCGGGAATCGGGCAACTGAGTTTCGTGCGGCATACCATACAGGCCACGCACTGCCGGATATCCATGTCGTAAAGGTTTATGACGCGACAGTCGGCACCGGCCGATACCGCTACCTGCGCGGCACGGTCGAGCAGCCGTGAAATATTACCTTTGCGCCGGGGGCTGGAATTGATGATAAGTACTCGCATGTGATTTGATGAGAATAAGTGTGCCGAAATTTGGTTTTACTTTTCCGCGGTTAAAAACCGCGGCCACTAACGTTCAAGCTGTTAGTAGCCGCGGTTTTCAACCGCGGAAAATATATTTTGACACAATTTCCCCGGATATTTATTGTTCAATTACTTATTGACGCGGAAGCGGTCGATACCGTCGCGGAGGAATGCAACGACCTGACGGGCGGCTGCGATACCGGCGTTGATGTTGGCTTCGGAGGTCTGCGCGCCCATTTTCTTGGGGGTGAAGAATACGCGGCCGGCGAATTTCTCGTTCATCACGTCGGCGCAATCGGGCTTGATGTCGGCCACATATTTGAGGTCGGGACGAGCCTCGAGGGCGGCAACAAGGCCGTCTTCGTCGATTACTTCCTTGCGGGCGGTGTTGATGAGCAGTCCGCCTTTGGGCATGAGGTCGAGGAGCGCTTTGCCCACCGACTTGCGTGTCTCGTCAGTGGCGGGGATGTGGAGCGATACCACCTGATTGTTCTTGTAAAGTTCCTCAACCGAGTGAACGGGCACAACACCTGCCTCTACCATCACTTCGTCGGGGCAATAGGGATCGAGGGCGCTGACTTCCATGCCGAAGCCTTTGGCGATACGGGCCACGTTGCGGCCTACCTGCCCGAAGGCGTGGATACCGAGACGTTTGCCTTTGAGTTCGGCGCCGGAAGTGCCGTTGTACATGTTGCGGAAAGCCATTACGGCCATACCGAACACGAGTTCGGCCACGGCGTTGGAGTTCTGGCCGGGAGTGTTTTCGACGCACACGTTGTGGGCTGTGGCGGCGGCGAGGTCGACATTGTCGTAACCTGCACCGGCGCGTACCACGATTTTGAGATTTTTAGCGGCGTCGAGGACTTCGGCGTCGACTTTGTCCGAACGGATAATCAAAGCGTCAACATCGGCGACGGCTTTGAGAAGGTCGGCTTTGTCGGTATATTTTTCGAGAAGGAGGAGTTCGTAACCTGCATTTTCGATTTCCTTGCGGATACCGTCGACAGCGACGGCTGCGAACGGCTTCTCGGTAGCTACCAATACTTTCATAACTGTAGATTTTATTGGATTATAATCAGAGGAAAAATCAAAATATTTTTTTCACACGCGGTTAAAAACCGCGCCTACTATATTTTGCAATAGTAACCACGGTTTTTAACCGCGGTTTTTATAAAAGTCCTCTTTTATGAATTAGTGTTTAGCCTCGAATTCTTTCATGCAGGCAACGAGAGCCTTGACGCTGTCGAGGGGGAGCGCATTGTAAAGCGATGCGCGGAAGCCGCCTACCGAACGGTGTCCCTTGATACCTACCATGCCCTGCGAGGTTGCGAATTCCACGAATGCCTTTTCGAGTTCGGCGTATTCGGGTTTCATCACGAAGCAAACGTTCATGATAGAGCGGTCTTCGGGAGCCGCTGTGCCGACGAACATCTTGCTTGAGTCGATGGCGTCGTAGAGCACGGCTGCTTTTTCGAGGTCCATCTTCTCGAGTTCCTTCACGCCGCCGAGCTGTTTGTAGTAGCGGAGGGTCTGGAGTGCGGAGAATATCGGGAGCACGGGGGGAGTGTTGAACATCGAGCCTTTCGAGGTGTGAGTCTGATAGTTGAGCATCGTGGGGATGGGACGGTCAACTTTGCCGAGGGCGTCTTCCTTGACGATTACGATGGTGACACCTGCGGGAGCGAGGTTTTTCTGAGCGCCTGCGTAGATGCAGTCGTATTTAGCCACGTCGATAGGACGCGAGAAGATGTCGGACGACATGTCGGCTACCAAAGGCACGGGTGAATCGGGATCCTTGCGGGTCTCGGTACCGTAGATGGTGTTGTTGGTAGTATAGTGGAAGTAGTCGGCATCGGCGGGAATCACATAGTCCTTGGGGATGAAGGTGTAGTTGGCGTCCTTTGAAGAAGCTACCACATCGACTTCGCCGAAGAGTTTGGCTTCCTTGATGGCCTTGTTGGCCCATACGCCGGTGTCGATATACGCGGCCTTGGTTTTCAAGAGGTTGAAAGGAACCATAGCGAACTGGAGGCTTGCGCCGCCGCCGAGGAAAAGCACCTCATATCCTGCGGGGATGTCGAGGAGTTCCTTTACGAGAGCGTTGGCTTCGTCGATTACTGCCTGGAACTCTTTGCTGCGGTGAGACACTTCCAGGATAGAAAGACCTGTATCGGCGAAGTTGAGCACTGCGTCGGCAGTGTTCTTGATAGTGTACTGGCTCAAAATTGATGGGCCTGCGTAAAAGTTATGTTTCTTCATTGTGGTGAGGAATAAAATTTACAATGTTTTTTGCAAATGTAATCATTTTTATTGTAAATCCGCGACAAATTAAAGAAATTTTTCCTTTATTCCTCCATTTTGTCACAAAGCGCAACAATTTGCAACAGAATCCCTCCAAAACCGCCGGTTTTCACACATTATCATATAATAATAAAACTTTTTGCCAGGAATTAATACAGAAAAATAAATATAGATGAAATCGCCAACAAGTTGCGGGCATATTTCCAAATAAGGGTTCATATCAGTTTGTGTGAAATTTGCAGTCATTTTTATTAATTATCTTCCCTATAGGAATATTTAGCGTTGCAATGCGCCTAATTTCATCAGTCTATGTTGATACAATGATGTTGCAAACTCCCGGCTGTAGGGATGCACGGTCTGTACCAAACAGGTCAAATAGCGGAGGGTCGCAGACCCGGTGGTGTTTCTATCCCCGTCCGACGCGCAGCGGAGGGCGGGGATAGAGAGAGTAAGTCGTGCGAGCCCGAGGAGCGGGCGAGTGTGATATTTATTAGTGAAGTTTGTTAATGTGTTGCACACGCTCGCCCTCCCCGCGGGCTCGGGTAATAGAGGACGCTACTACCCCGCCCTCCGCTACGCGTCGGACGGGGATAATGACACCTCCGAGCCTACGGCTCTATGTTGATATATCTGGCGGAGGCGGAGGGTACTTTTGGGCGCGGAATATGGTTGATTTAATTGCGAAAAAATGTATTGATTTGCAGCCCCTTTAAAAACATTTTTTATTATCTTTGTAGCGGGTTCGCCAATGAGTCAAAGAGTTGACCGTGGGAATTCATACATTTTTGATAAAAGGTGTTATTGAAATTTTATCTTTAGTTCTCTAACTTGGTCGTCTGAAAACTATACGAAGATAAGGTTTGCAATAGCACTGCATTGATAGCTTGTATCCTGTCGTGACCGACAGCTTATATAGCAAATCGGTGTGGGGCTATTGTTTTATCCGTATAGTAGGTAGACCAAGACCTGAGAACTGGATAAAACAATGATACAGTTCCTACACCTTTTTTATGTCCAATCGAAACGTTTCTTCGGGAGCTGAGAAACACACCACAAATTCATTTTTATTATGCAGTATTTAATAAAATTTGATTACGGCAAAAAAGCTTTTTTCCAACTCGTACAAACAAGCATGGTATTAAATTCTGACGATGACCCTGAAGTTCTTAAGAATGAGATTCATGAATTCATTAAGGGTCATGTCAAAGAGTTAAAGGAAATTTACGGGCAACATAAAGTAGTAAATATCTGCCTGTACAAATCAGAAAACGAGAAAAAGGTTGAAGATTATACTAATCTCGACATGTTTATGGCGTTTGATGATTTAGGATAACAAAATAAAAAAATAAGATGAGTGTAATTTCTAAAGTGGACGAAAAAGTCCAAAATATTATTTCTCTGCTGCCTGAAAATTACTCCGAAGAAGATTTCCTTGAAAAGTTTATCGCGACTTATCCGGCAGATTATAAAAAGTGTTGGAACAAATTCATGGAAGAGGAGCGCCGGACTAAACCGGGAAAATCTCACCCCATGCAACACCCCAACAAGCATATTATAAATGCGCTAAAATCATATCTAAGCAGAAAATCTAAAAACAAAAATTATGAAAAATAAATCAATCAAATTATGGCTGTTGTTCACTACATTATTCTCTTACATAACAGCAAATGCCTACGACTTCGAATGCGACGGATTATATTATGATCTTTCATCTCTTTCTAACCGTACATGCAGACTAACATCTGGAAATTCCTCATATTCTGGTTCACTGATAATTCCGGAATCAGTTAATTACGAAGGTCTGATTTTTACAGTAACTGAAATCGATCCTAATGCTTTTAATTCCAGTATAACTGAATTAACAATCCCAGCCACAATCACGACGATACCTCGTGGAACAATAAGGAAGTGTAAGTTAACTAAACTATCTTTCCAAGACGGAGAAAGTCCCCTACAAATAGATGACTATGAAGAAATACGTTATGAAATACATGGACCAACGTTTGGACAGCCATTACAGTATTTATATGTTGGTCGCACTCTAACAAATCACGGTTCATTTGAAGAAAGTTCATCCCTTTCTGAAATTATTATAGGCCCATACGTTACGGATATGCCATATCTATATGGTTGTAATAAGTTGGAATCAGTTTTTATCCCTGACAATGTTATAAATTTAAAAGGTGAGGGATTATGTAAATGTTTAGGATTAAAAAATGTATATGTCGGAAACGGAGTCTCAAAGATTGCTAATGGATTTTTTAGCAGCTGTACATCCTTAGAAAATGTTTATCTTGGTAATAATGTATCAGAAATAGGAGGGAGAGCCTTCCTCTATTGCGACAGGCTTACTAATCTATTTATATTCTCCGATAAACTTGCTATAATTGCAGATAACACTTCGGAAGGCATAGAAAATACTCTTCCAAACACTATATCAAAAATTTATGTACCTAACCCTTCGCGTTACGATAATCTTTTAAAAGATTATTATAGAGATTACTTAATTACCATAAATCCGACTTCTAATGAATATTCCGGAAAAGCTCCAATATTTTCTTATACTAATAACGTTGAAGGAAGTGAGGTAACTTTTGATTCTCCCGATTTAAATATAAATGTTGGAGAATATAATACGAACATAGATGTTAATTTTAAAATTGGAGAATGGCAATCTACCGCCAAAGTACCAGCAAATTATTCCATAACTCCCGCAAACTTAACTATAATTGCCTCTGACGCTTCAAGACAATATGGTGAAGAAAATCCTGAATTTACATGCTCTTTCTTCGGATTTAAAAATAATGAAACTAAGGATGTTTTAACAAAGCAACCCACTATTGAAACCACTGCGACTATAACAAGTAGCGTGGGAACATATCCGATTATACCTTATGGTGCAGAAGCGCGGAATTATTCTATAACTTACGAAAGAGGTAAGTTAAATGTAACCAAAGCAGATCAGGAAATTGTTTGGACGCAAATCTTTGATGATGTTCACGCCGGAGATATTATCGAACTGACAGCTGAAAGTTCGTCCGGTCTTCCGATTAAATATACATCAACTGATGAAACAATAGCTGAAGTATTTACTCAAAGCGGCAAGAAATTTGTTGAATTTTTGAAAGCAGGAAATGTATCAATAAGAGCCAATCAAGAAGGAAATGAGAATTATAATGAAGCAGATAGAGTAAGTAAATCGATTGAAGTAAAAGCTAAATCGATATTGGTTTCATCTTTAACCCTTGATTATACGGAATGGAATGGCAATGATAACAGTAAATTTCAGATTACAGCAACAGTATTACCTGAAAATGCAACAAATAAGTCACTTGAATGGTATTCAAGCGATGAGGAAATCGCCACTGTTGATCAAAATGGCTTAGTAACAATCTTGATGCCCGGAAATTGTATCATCTCGGCTAAAACTCTTGACGGTTCAAATCTCACTGCTACTTGTAGTGTTAGATCCTTATCAGGGACCAATACCATAGAATTAGACACTAATGCAAAATTTGACATCTATAATATTAACGGTATAATGATATATGAATCAGCCTCAAGTGAGGTTTTAAACTCGCTTTCATCGGGTTTTTATATAATCATCCAAAATGGCAATGCTCATAAAATCATGATACAGTAATTTTGCTGAAAAGATGTTATTTGCGCTATCTTATATGATAAAGCGCACAATCCCACATCTTTTCTATATCTATAATATTAAACCGCCTTATCGGGATTGTTGGGCACATAAGCATTTTTTACAATGAAACAGGGAATTAAGCATTTACAGTCACTGATTGCTGTAGCATTATGTATCATTATGTCAACAGCTTTATATAGCTGTAGCGATGACGATGATGATGAACCGAACAACAACGCAATTGTCGGCGAATGGATTAAACGTAACGGAGATGATTGCGACATCTATTATCAGTTCTCAGCTGATGGCAAAGGCCGTTATATTTGTTTATCTGACGAACCGGGGTATGACCCGGAATATCCTGATGCCGTAATCAAACACCCGGTAGACCCTTTCTTATTTGATTATACATTGGACGGAAATATTCTGACAATGAAAGAGTATTATAATCAATACGAGCCAGAACTTGCGATTTACGTAAATGAAATCGAAATCAATAACAATGTTTTGCAGATGAAACGACTCCGTTATAGTTATGATGGTATAGACTGGAACGAGTCTACTTCGGGTTGGGTGACATACAAACGTTATTCTTCAAAATAGGTGTAAGTCAGTTATATCAAAAGCCGCAGATTGGGGTTGAGCCGGTTTGCGGCTTTTTTTATCGGGGTATTGACGACTTATGCTGGTTACTTAAACTGAGTTAAATGGTGGTGAGGGCGTCCAGCCCTCGTGGTAACTTGCAGTGTGTAAGAATAATACCACGAGGGCGAGACGCCCTCGCCCCTATCCTCCACATAATGGAGTAAGTGGTGGGGGCTGGCGATGCCTGCGGCATCTTCCATTTGATTAACCCGGTCATGGCGCGCCAGCGCTTTGGCCGTGGGGGTGCCGTACGGATATGGAGAGGTTGCCGGAGGCATCGTCAATCTGCATAATGTGGCACTTTCCAAGGCCTTCCATTGTGAGTGAATTGATGATGCCTGCGGCAACAGTCTGTGGTTTGATGCGGCTGTTCCCGGCCAAGGCGTTGGCACGCCATGACCGGGTTAATCTGATAGATGATGCCTGCGGCAACAGCCACTGCTCGATGCATCTGATCCCGGTCATGGCGCGCCAGAGCCTTGGCCGGGTTAATCTGATAGAGGAGGGTGTTGCAGAACTGATGTTTACGGCTGCATGATGTAGGGCTGCTCCCCGGAGCAGCCGATAATACGGGTTGTTATCAGCCACTTGGCGGCTGCACCAGGGTGCAGCCCTACAAAATGATGTAAAGCATTTAAGAGATTGTCTAAGTTTTGCAACGCCTTTAGGGAAAGTGCTTTGTTTTGTCTCTTTTTTTTGGATTATTTGGGGTGGAACGGTAGATTTGTATGAATTTGGTGCGGAATTAAATTATTTTTTTCTATCTTTGCTTAATTAAACCTTAAGTAGCTGTTATAAATTAGTTTGAGCAGTTACTTATCAGGCACTTAGCACATTGCACTACAATCATCATTTCTTGACATCATGGATGACCACAAAACCTTACACCTTATAGCTGACACCGGCATACAGTTTATTACGAACGAAGTGGAGTTCAACGCATCGGAGCCGCTTACTCTTAAGAGCGGGCGCATGCTGCGGTATTCGTTTGTGGAGAATGTCGACCCGTTTGACGGACATATCAGTTTCGACCTGCTGTTCAACCATATCGACGGCAACTGCTGGATACCTGTCAAGCAGTTGCGCAACGAGGGGTATATCTCACTCCACCAGAACGGCAGCGAGGAGCTTGACGAGACGGGCGTGCCGCGCATGCGCGACGATGTGTCGACAGCGCTGCTCGAATCATACGCCGACGAGGATGACTCGATAATCAACATTAACACGTTCGAGAGTTTCAGGGTGAAAAATCCGGCGAATCCGGCCGACAAGCTGCCTGCTTTCGAACTGCTGCTTGACAAATGGCTGCCGATGCCGATGTTTGAGACCGACCCGTCGGGTGCCACGATGGGGGTGCCTATGGGATGGTGCCGCGTGATGATACGCCGCACGGGTGAAGGTGCGGTGAAAGGTGCGTCGAGATACAGCCTGACGTGGGCGTTTGACACACACTTGGCCGAAAATCCGCTGTCGACTTATTTCCCCTATTTCTTCGACGAGACGGAGAAGAAGAAAAATTTCGCGCTGTGCGACAAGCCCGACGTGCTTTTCAATTTCCTCTCCATCCAGGAGGAGCAGAATGCCGTATCGCAATACGTGGCGTCGCTTCTCAACATCGACCCGTCGAAGCTCACGCACCACAGATACAAATTCATAGCCTACTATATCTACCTGATCAATTTCCTGCGTCTGAGCGGCGCGGCGCCCAAGGTGACGCTGTACAATCCGACGGAGGGGGATGTGAATGTCGACATGGTGCTCGACATCGGCAATTCGCGCACGTGCGGCGTGCTGTTTGAGGACGGCGATTTCACCCGCTCGGTGATGCTTGAGCTGCGCAACCTTACGTCGCCGTGGATCACGTACAAGAATCCGTTTGACATGCGCCTCGTGTTCCGCCGCGCCGATTTCGGCAACGACCTGATACTGCCGGAGGAAGCGTTCAACTGGAAGAGCATAGTCCGCGTAGGCGAAGAGGCGCGTACGCTCGTGTACCACTCGATAGAGGACAGCGGCATAGCCGAGCGCGCCAACAACTACTCGTCGCCCAAGCGCTATCTCTGGGACAGGAAAAAGTCGCAGGCGCGTTGGGAATTTCTCGTCACCGACACCGACCCGTTCAACGTGCGCCAGTCGCCCAACATCTTCTTAGAGAATTTCACCGATATGTTCGACGAGCGGGGCAGCTTCAAGGAGAAGGCCGACACGGTCAACATATTCGACATGGCGCCGGAGGATACCAATTCCGACTGCCATTACTCGCGTTCGTCGATGATGACATTCGTGATGGTGGAGGTGCTACAGCAAGCCATCGCACAGATCAACTCGCCGGCGTTCCGCTCCAAACACGGCCGCATCGACTGCCGCCGCCGGCTGCGCAACGTGGTCATCACCTGCCCTACCGCCATGCCGCGCACCGAGCAGATAACGCTGCGCCAAAGCATGGTCGACGCACAGAAAGCGATGCTGCGCTGCAACCCGTCGCTCACGCCGATAAACGTAATCCCGTCGCCCGAAGCGCTCAAAATCACCGACGACTACGACATGAGCGACAAACGCCAATGGAGCTACGACGAGGCTTCGGCATGCCAGTTAGTTTATCTATACGCCGAGATAGCACAGCGCTACAACGGCAAGATAGATAAATTTTTCGAGGCCAAGGGTCACAGCCGTCGCGAGTTCGCCGAGGAGGGCTACGAGCACAATTCGCTCACTATCGGTTCGATAGACATAGGTGCGGGCACTACCGACATCATGATATGCTCCTACAAATATGAAGGCGAGGAGCAAAGTTCAATCATCCCGGTACCGCATTTCTACGACAGTTTCTATGTGGCCGGCGACGACATACTGCGCACGATAGTACAGCGCTATGTCATCGAGGGGCCGGAGACAGGCATACCGTTTATGGGAAGCATTCACAGCGCGCTGCTCGCCCGCCTTATGGCGATGAGCGACGAGGAGCTGCGGGCGCTACCGTGCACGAAGTCGAAATATACCGACGTGTACCGCACATACGTGGAGGACATCGTCGGATGCCACTCGCCGGAGCGCCGCGAGGAGCGGATACGCTACTTCGCCTCGGTGCTGCTGCGCGACTTCTTCGGTTATGACAGCGCGATGATGTCGTTCAAGGACCGTCAGGCGCGCGTGGACTTCAACACACAGATTTCGGTGCCGATAGCACGCAAGATGATGGACCTGCTGCGACGCAAATTCCCGTCGCGGGTATATGGCTACGAGGAGATTTTCTCCGACCTGAAACCCTCCGACCATCTGCTCAACCACTTTGCCAACCATTTCGGATTCCGCTTCGAGGAGCTGTCGTGGCGCTACGACCCCGAGGAGATAGGCTCGATGGTGCGTGCCACGATGGAGCCGCTGATGAAGCAGCTGTCGATACTGCTCTACGCCTACAAGTGCGACATCCTCGTGATGGCCGGCCGTCCGACCACAATCGACGCGATACCGGAGCTGTTCATCAAATACTACCCGATGTCGCCCGACCGCATCATCTGCCTGAACGACTACCGCGTGGGCACGTGGTATCCGTTTGCCGACGGACAGGGTTATTTCTACGACCAGAAGTCGGTAGTGGCCGTGGGCGCGATGGTAGGATACATGGCATCGACCACCGGATTCAACGGCATGCGCATCGACTTCAAGGAGATGATACGGCGCATGAAGCCGACGGCCAACTTCATCGGTTTCTATGACGACAAGACGCAGCAGGTGAAAAAATCGCTGCTTCTGCCCGACAAGTCGAACGCGTCGACGACCATCGGGTCGTTCCCGGTATTCCTCGGGTGCAAGCAGTTTGACTCGCCGCTCTATCAGGCACGTCCGCTCTACGGGCTGTATTTCAACGGCAAGCACCACGAGCCGGTGCGCATCACGCTGACACGCTCCTACCAGGAGGACCGCGAGGTGGTCGAGATAGAGGAGATAACCGACATACAGGGCAACACCCTCCCGAAATCGACCATCGAGATAGTGCAGCAGTCGATTGTAGCCGACGGCAAACACTGGCTGGACAAAGGCGAATTCGAGCTCTCATTAAAATAACAAGCAGCATCAGGCATCATCATGAAAAAATCGATACAGACCCAGATAAACAATATAAACGACGCCTTGGCGTGGCTCAAGGTGAACAAACCGGACCAGTATGAGCAGCGTTTCCTGCAATTGGTCAGCGAACGCTGCCGCCTGCGTAAACTTGCGGCCACCGAACTGGAAAATCCCGCGATAGCGGCCTACGGAGAGAGCCAGAAGGGAAAATCGTACGTCATAACCAATCTGCTGAGCGACAACGGCAAACCGTTCACCGTCACAGCTCCCGACCGCGAATATGACTTCGTGAAGGAAATCAACCCCATCACCAACAACGTGGAGGCTACCGGCGTCGTGACCCGTTTCACCACTTTCGCCAACGAGCCGGCACGGTACAACGCGCAGTATCCCGTACTTATCAAGCTGCTCGGCATGAGCGAAATAGCTACGATACTCTGCGACGGATACCACAGCGACATAACCGACTACCAAAGCTATTCCGACACCGAGCTTAAGGATATATCGACCGAAATATACGAGGCTTACAAGGAGCGCCCGGCGCTCACCAACCCCGTGGTGGTCGAAGATGACATACTTGACATGAAGTATTACCTGCAGCGGTGCACCGGCGGCAGCACCCAGTCGCTCATACGCTCGCCCTATTTCGAGCGCGTGGCGCTGATAGCACGCCGTGTGGAGGCATCGGAGTGGAGCCGGATATTCGCTCCGCTGTGGCACCGCAACCCGACGCTGACCAACCTGTTCCAGCGGCTGAGCGAAGCGCTGCGCAACCTCAACTATGCAAAGACGGTGTATCTGCCTATCGACGCGGTGCTCAACACCAACCAGACGCTGATGTCGGTTCAACGCATCAACGAGCTCGGCAACAAGGATAAAACCGAGGATGCGGCGTTCACACGTGTGCTCATATCTGAGCCCAACGGCGGCAGCCGCGTGATAGACCGCTACGACAAGAGCGAGCTGTCGGCACTGTGCGCCGAGGCGGTATTCAAGGTCGAGGAGCGTTTTCTCGACTCCGAACTGTCATACGACATGACGATGATTACCGACCCTGCTGTCAGGGGGATGCTTCCTGCCGGACCGTTCAAGAAAGACATAATACGCCATACCGACCTTCTCGACTTCCCCGGCGCACGCGCACGCAACCAGCTCAAGGAGGAAAATCTCGATAAGACCGACGCCAAGAGCGCGATGACGAATGACGCCAACGTGTACTTGCGCGGAAAGGTGGCCTATCTGTTCAACCGTTACAGCGACAGCGGCCTCATCAACATACTGCTGTTCTGCCACGACAACGCACAGCGCAACGACGACACATTATATATAACGATAGAGAACTGGGTGAAACAGTACGTGGGCGACTCGGCGCAGCAACGCGCACGCACGCTGAAGCTGACCGGCGGCGTGTCGCCGTTCTTCCTCATCGCCACGAAGTTCAACATCGACATGACGATGGCCGACGCCAACGCCGACGATGTGGCCAACTCGCGCACGGCCATCGACCAGCGCTGGGCCGACCGCTTCAACATCGTGCTGTACAAGGAGGTAATCCACGGCAACGACGCCGAGTGGTTCAAAAACTGGGTTGCCGAGGGCGAGACATTCAAGAACACCTACCTGCTGCGCGACTACAAATATTCAGGCGACACCGGCAAAGGCAACAACCTCTACACAGGATTCCGCGAGACGGGACGCGAGCAGAAACCCGCTATGGACGCGGTGTACTACGACAGGATGCGCACCTCGTTTATCGAAAGCCCGCACACGCGCAAATTTTTCACCAATCCGGCGTGCTCGTGGGACGTGGCCGCAACGCAGAACAATGACGGTGCCCTCTACCTCTTCCAGCAGCTTGCCATAGCCGCCGCCAACATGGAGGTGACGCGCCGCGAACTGACGGCTACCGCGCTCAAAAACATAGGCAAATCGCTCCACGACATACTCAAAGGCTACTACCACGCCAACGACGCTGCCGCGCAGCTGCTCCAGGACATGAACCAGGCATGCGCCATACGCCGCGAGCTGATATTCGCCTGCAACCGCGACAGTTATTTCTTCGGCCGCATGATACGAGAGCTCCAGATTACCGAGAAGGAGCTTTACAACAGCATCTACGACCTCGTCAACTCCTCGGAGATGAACGACTCGCGCAATGACTCGCGCAACTACGAGATAATACGCAAGGATATAGGACGCCGCCTCGACCGGTGCACTACCGACGACATGAAATGGGAGTGCGTAATGATGGGCTACAACCTGCCTGACCGCGAGGCTGCCGAGGCATTCCTCGCCGACAAGGGGGTAGACGCGGCCAAACTCTTCGCCGGCAACTTCAAGCGCAAGACCAATTCGGCGATAATAGCCGAAAACGTATACAACACCTGGAAAGAGTCAATCAAAAAGCCGGAGTCAATCAACAAACTGTGTGACAACGGAGCGTTTGACCCTATCGAGATGTCGGCGCTTGTAGACAACATCGAGCTGACGGCCCGCAAGCTGCGTCTCGAGGAGACTCTCGATAAAGTCATCGAGGAGCATGTCAAGGTAATGAACGTAAGCGGCATCAACCTGAGCCTCATCGCCGACCTGATGGCTTCGAAAATCAATGATTTCATCAGCGATTTAGGCTACGGGCAGCGCACCGACGAGGAGCGCGCCGCCGCCAACCGTCTTGTCGACGAGAACCCGATGAAATTCGATCCGCTGGAATATATCACGCACGACCATCCGGAAAATTATACGCGGGAGGAACTGACCGACATGTTCGACCAGCTGATTGACCGTCCGGACGGAGTGACGCAGGCATTCGAGAACAACTATTTCAAATGGATAGAGTTCATGATTGTATCGTTCCTGCTCAAAGGCCAGATAATAGACTACGACATCGAGGCCAACAAACGCATAGGCCAGCTGATAGAACAAATCATAAAATAAAAGGGAGCGGCGGCACACACGAATCACGTATAACGGCAGAATTTAAGCATAATCAACCGAAGCGTACCGCAGCACCGGCCATAACCGACGAAACAACAACACAAAAGAGATAACAAAATGAAACGAATTCAAATCGAGAACGGAAGCAACGGACAGGAGCGCAAGCCCCGCACTCCATTGGGAGGCCTGATATGGCGCTATTTATTGTTTCTTGCCCTTTTATTCTGTTTTCTGTTATTGCTAAAATGGCTCATCGCCCAGCCGAAATCATACAGTCATGACTCTGACGCGATAGACATACTGCACGACAACCATTATTTTGACAATCTCGATGTCGAAGATATAAACCGACAGGTAATACGCATACCCGACTACTATGACAACGACAGTATCAATACAATCGACGAGCGCTTCTATAAGGAAAATCCCGAACTGAGGGAAATACTGGAGGAGGAACTTCCCGGCACCGGCGGCAACTTCCGTAACCCGATACCGGAACTCCCCCGTCCCGAGGACAATTATATCCGTCCGGTAAATCCGGAAGATATAATCACTCCGGAGGATGACCCGTACAAGCAGATTGACGGCACAAAGATTGACGTAATACTCGAGGATATATCGGAAAGCAATTTCAACAACTTCGCGCAGCGGCTCAAGCAGCTCTACCCGGGCGACAACGTCAGGATAGACTACTACAATCCGGAAGCCGGTCTGATACAAATCAAAGTGGCTCCCAACGAGCGCGAGAATGTGAAGGAGAACATACGCGGCAATATCACGGACATAAAATACAAGCTGTTTGACGACGTGATATTCAACCAGACGGCGTCGGGAGCATCCTCCTACAACGACCCGGCGTTCAAAAACCAGCGCCAGAGCTGGCACTTCGCCCCTATACAGGCATACGAGGCATGGGATATAACCAAGGGCTCGGACGACATCACGGTAGCCGTAATCGACAGCTACATCGACATCACGCATCCCGAACTGAAGGGACGCATCGTCAAGCCGTACAGCGTGGAGCGCAAATCGCGCAACGTATTGCCGCCCGCCCGCCCCTACTCCTTCGAGCGTGACGAGGACGCGCTGATATTCCACGGCACGCACGTGGCCGCACTTGCCGTCGGGGCGCTCAACAACAATGCCGGCGCGGCCGGACTCGCCCCCAACTGCAAACTGATGCCTATATCGCTCGGCGGCGACATGAGTGCGGTGGCCATACTTGAAGGCGTGCTCTACGCCATCAACCAGGGCGCCGACGTGATAAACCTGTCGATAGCGACATTATTCCCCGACGGAGTTGACAACACGCCCGTCAGCGAACAGATGGAATATATCAGAAATACCGGCAAATATCAGGAGGATGTATGGGACTATGTGTTTGACTTAGCCGACAGGAAGAACTGCACGATAGTATGGGCCGCAGGCAACTGCAACGTGATTTCGGGTATGGACGAGACCAAACGCGGAGAGAATACCATCAGGGTAAGTGCCGTAGGGCCCGACCTGAAGAAAGCGAATTTCAGCAATTACGGCAACTACGCTTCGCAGGGTGTCAATTATTCCGACGTATCGGCTCCCGGTGTCGACATCTACAGCGCAGGGCCGGCCAACGGCTACGGATTCTGCCCCGGCACCTCGATGGCAGCCCCGATAGTGACCGGCGCCGTGGCGCTCATGAAATCGGTCAACCCCAATCTTACCAACCGCCAGATTATCGACATACTCAATAAAACGGGCAAGACCGTTGACCGCGACGGGCACATAGGCAAACTGATACAGGTGCGCGATGCCCTTGTCGAAGCAGGTGCCACCGTGGCCAACTATGACAGAATCAAGGAGGACCCCAACAGCATAAAGGGTATGTGGCAGACGACCGAGGAACGAATAGTGACCGACTCGGCGACCGGCGAACCGACAGGCGAGATGACGCACATATTCCTGAAGTTCAACAATATCAGCAGCGGTACGATATACTACCGCACCGACGGCGGATGCACATACAGCGCACCGTTCAGGAGCGAGCTTAACAACGACAAGTTAGTTATCAGACAGCAGGGCGAAGCTAAGTCACCGACATGCGCCAACCCGTTTGTTGAAGTCACGATAGAGTGCACCCGCGGCGAAAACGGAATGCTCAAATGCCGGTCGTTCTATAACGGTAAGTCGCACAATGATTTCTATTTTCTCGTGAGGAGCGATGCCAAGTTCTGAGCGTATTCAAAGACATAATCCAGAAACCAATCAATCAGAGTTATAAATCTATGGCAAACAACAGAAAAAGCCGCATAGGATTAGGGAATATCATTTCCATTGCCGGTCTGGCATTACTTGGATTTTTCACATTCATGGGAGCGCTTATGCTGACATCGGGCAATATCGGAGCTTCAGCAGGAATAGCCGCCGGAGCGGTAATCATACTGAGTCTGCTGCTCAGTGCGGCCATCTACTGCAAGAAGGCCGACACCGATTTTTCGCGATGGAAGAAGGTGGAGATAGCCGCGCTGGTGATATTTGCCGCAGCGGCAGTGTTTCCGGCAAAATATGTGATGCACTTTTTCAACGTAATGTCGGAAAAGGACGCGTTGCAGAAAGCGGCACTGGCCGATGCGGAAAATCTGCGCGGCATGTTCAGGACTTATGAGGAAGCCGAACGTTCGGCCCTCGCCGTGACGACAACCGGACTGCAGAATGCATTCGGAGAGGAGAGCGACCTGAACGTGAAGGAGTATTTTGCAGCGGCCGCCATCAGCAACTACGGCGACATCGACACGTGGATGCTCAACGAGCGCCGTCTGCTGCTCGGCGACACCGGAGCCGAGGGAACAGCTCCCTATCTTACCTACAAGCACAATGCCGACTCGCTGATAGGCGACTGGCTGACCGACGTCAAAGTATGGGATGTGATGGCAGTAGGCCGTCAGTCGAAAGTGCCCGGCGAACTGTCGCCTGCCATTGCGAGCGATCTCAACAAACGCTCGCAATCGGGCAAACTGCCTGTAATAGTGTATCAGGACGGCAATTATGTGATAAGCAATGCCAACCAGACGGTGTCAATAGCCGAACCGGAACTCACATTCGAGAAAAGCATAACCACCCCCGGCGCGCTTAACGCAATCAGTCTGGTAATATACATCCTCATAGTAGCTCTTATCGCGGTACAATACGTGATGACGCCGAGATCGGAGAAAACCGAAATCGGAGAAGGCGAAAGCATCGCCGAATATGAAGGCGTCAACAAACTGTGAGCTACTGCCAGGATTCATGCAATCCTGATTATTCCGAGCAGTTATCTAACGTCATATCATCAAATACTACCACCGAACAATCAATCTACAACAACTCAACCATCCGAATCATATGGCACTCACTGAGCAACAGGTGAACATGGTGATGTCGCAAAGCGTCGACCAGATAAAAAAATATATAGCACAGGGGCTGATACAGTTTCCCCAGGACCTGGCGAAATTCAAGGACAGCCCGAAATACAAAGCTATTGAAAAAGAACTTACCAGCATGCCGAGCCACGAAGCAACCGAACGCTGGAAAGAGATTGAGGCACTTCCGTCTGACGACTGCACATCACTGGCCTTCGCCCTCAACGAATTCATATCACGCTATGCTTCCTATCCCGGCAACGGGGAGCTGATAGAGCAGGCACGCCGGCGGCTATCATCGCTCACCGCCGAAGTAGAGCGAAACGACTGGGAAGCGGTGGACCGCAACTCAATAACCTCGCTTCTGACGCATCGCCGCAAATATCCGACGACATCGCACGAGACCGATATAGACAATCTCGTATGGGAGCTGACCGACACCGACAATGCCACTTATATCAACCGCTACATACAGGAATTTCCCAACGGACTCCACCGCCTGGAAGCACAGGAGATGCTCGGCGCGCAGGAACTGTGGAAAGGTGTTTCGACCGATGCCGACCTCGTCACCCTGTCGGACTATATACAGGAGGAATGCCTCTCGCCGTTCATACCTAAGGCCACCGAGATGCTTCAGGAGCTGAAACGTGCGGAAATAATAAAAATGCTTGAAAATCCGGGCACATACAAGGTCGATTTCCTCAAACTGCTCATCGACGAGGATATTTTCACAAAAAACGAACTTATCGCCAATGGCGTGTGCACCGAAGGGACTTTCGACATGCTGTATAATTCGCCCGAACTGCCGTCAATCGAGCAGACCGAGAACTCGAATCCTGAGATTGCGAAAGGAGCGACCGACGTGTTCCTGTTCGGCATACCTTCGTCAGGAAAGACATGCGTGCTGATGGGGCTGCTCGGCTCGCGCAACTTCGTCTACGACAACGCCGCATCGGGGCTCGGGGGAACATACGCCGACAATCTCAGCATATACCGCCGCCACAACAAGGCGCCGGGCCGTACTTACGGCAACTTCGTGGCCCAGATACAGGGAATGGTCTACAAGGACAACAGCGAGACCGTCTACCCTATCAACCTCATAGAGATGTCGGGCGAGGAATTTGCGATGAAAATCGCCCTCAATCCCGAAAATCTCGTTGACTTCGAGGATATGGGTACGGGAGCCACAAAGATACTCACGAGCGACAACCGCAAGATAATATTCATCGTAATCGACCCGACAGCCGACGGACTGATAAAGCTGTCGTCGACACTCAAGGACGGCTCACCCATCACCCGTATCGTCGAGCAGGACATCATCATAACCAAAATGGTGAACATGCTTATCAAGAATCCGAAAGTGCTCAAAAACACCAACGCCATACATTTTATCCTGACGAAATCGGATACGCTGGGTTCGCGTGAAACCCGTGACCAAATAGCTGTGGAGCGCATCAAGCAGCTATACGGCAAGACTATCATGACGCTGCGCGACATCTGCAAGACATACTCAATAAACAAATCGACCGACTACCAGCCGTCGCTGTTCACATTCAGCTTAGGGGAATTTCATGTCGGCGACCTGTTTGAATACGACTCATACGATGCCGACAAACTGATGAACATCGTGACCTCGATGGCTCAGGGGCGCAAAGATAAAGGATTTTTCAACAGCATACAGAAAAAGATGAGCTAAGTCGATGTCCGCAATGCTGAAACAGACATTTCAGGACAGACCCATCATCAACACAAAAGCAAAATATCAATTCAAAATATGGCCATATCATTAAAAATCAAAGGTAACAAACGTACCAACGAGGGAATAGGCAATGACTTGATAAGCATAGGCGACAACCGTTTTCCGGTCACCGACGCCCAGTATCCCGGCACGAAAGGTGCTACAGATTTCATCGTAATACGCCATCTGCACGACAAGAGCATCTACACGATAGTGTGCAAGAATGTGACACCGTGCGACTCCAACCGCGAAGGTACACTCTATATATCGGTATCGGTGCCGGTGAAAGAGCATGTCGAGGGACTGTTCAACATGCTCATCGAACTGCAGAATGCCTACAAAAGCACGTGCATGACGTATGACGGGACGATGTACCACTTCATGGCCCGCGAGGATGCGCCACAGACATTTGCAGAAATACTAAGCCGCCACAAGGTGGTGAGATACCCCTACAAAGCGATGGCTACGAGCGACGACCTATCGGCTGCAGCCTACCTGTTCATGAGCCCGGAGCAGATCAGCGACCTTCTCAACGACCCGATGCGCGGTGAGTTCAGCAGATATGGCGAAATAGTCCTCGTGCCTGTGGCCGACCCGTCGCAATATGTGTCGACGATAAACGTTCCCGCCAAGATATGGCGCAGCTACAAGATATATGTCAACGGACGCCAGACGGGCCAGACACTCTCCGACCCGAACAAAACCGTGACGATAACATTACCCGAGACGAGCAGCCATGAGTCGGTAGCGGCTACATTTTCTATATCGCAGGCGCGCGACACCCGTATGCCCGGCATCGCTGTCGACGACGAGGCCCAGATTATCTACCTCAACATGCAGCCTAAGCCGAAGCCCGTCATCGTCAAGCCTAAAGAGGATAGCCATGCCGGCAATAACCCCGGCCGTAAAAACAGGAATCTCTACATAATCGTTGCGGCAATAACCGTTGCCGTACTGGCCGTACTGGCATACGTGCTGTTCCTTGCGCCGTCAGATGAAAAGGGTAAGGGACCCGACAAAACCGAAATCAACAAAGGCGGCGAGAATAAAAAGAACGGTGACGACGGGAAAACCGGCAACGGTGAAAACGTCGGCGATGCAGAAGCATTGGAAAGTGTCGACGACACCGGCGATAATACCGACGAAGCGAATGGAGACGGAAATGCTGACACCAACGGTAAAGGAAACGTTATTGAACCCGATCCGTCGGAAAAACTTCTGGACAAAAAAGGCACGGAAAAAAATGCAACCGAAGAACTAAAAAATGAATATAATTCCGACAAAGGGAAAATCAATGCGCCCGAGAATTTGAAATTTAGAGATTTTGACAGGATTTACAAACGTCATACAAACTTCGACAAACAGGAAGGTTACAGAGAATATAAAAGAAAAGTCGACTTCATAAAGGAAGTCGTCGACTACATCAAAAATTTAGATGATAACATCCCTACTGCTGATTATAAAAATAAAATTACCGGCTTTGAAAATCGCGCCGAAGAACTTGGACTTACAGGATTAAAGGCAAAGCTACACAACCGTATCAATCCGATAAGCAATATTCAAAAAAGTAAACAAAATAAGGCCGGTTTCTAAACAACGACTTACAATAACTCTCAATCCGTATATAATATGAAATTACTGAAACAGATATTGATATTTTTAGTGTTCACGGGCGCCATCTACGGCATATTCACCCTCGTCACCAAGCAGAAAGAGGTGGTCAATACAGCCGCACTGTCATCGGGTAACCATGAACAACTCATCAAGGAGATTGACAGCGACTGGAACGGTCTGAGCGACTGGGACGAGGATACATACAACCGCCACAACACCATGGTGGCGCAAAGTCTCAATGCGGGTATCATCAACGAGCTTGACAGCAAGACGCTCCACGACCGTATCAACAAAGCCGCTTATCAGAAAAGCGTGTCGGCGATGAACCGTGAGTTTGACCGCAAAGACTGCGACGAGGCAAAACTCGCACTCAACTACGGCGGCCTGCAGACCGTGCTTATGAACGAACGCGGACTTGCCAACAACAGCCAGATAGTAGAGGTAAGCAAGGTATACTCCCTCTATCAGCGTATCATGGCATTCAACAACAGGTCGCTGGCACTCAGTCCACGCTTCAACAGCGGAAACGATACATGGAACTCATGGACAGGCCATCAGGACAGGATATACAAACAGAAGAACGAATTTATCTCCGACCCGATATTCCAGAACCGGCTGAAGGGGATTACAGCCATATGCAGGATATATGACACCGACAGCCGGCTGCAGGAGGCCCGCAGCAAGTTTTATGACAGACTCGGGGATGAAATCTGCGCCTACTTCGACAGCCGCTACGCGCAACTGCCCGATGATACCGACGGCCGGCACACCGACGAACGCAACGCCGAGAAATCGGCGCTCCGCAGCCGCATCACCAACATTCGCGTAGACCTCGCCAACGAGAAATATATCTACTCCGGTCATGACATATTCAGCAGAATGCACCGGATTAACAATAAATTCAACTAAACCGGCGTCAGAATGAAATACGGACTAACAGGCATATTAACGGCCTCGCTGCTGACAATATCGGCAGCGACAGCGGGCGCGAATGCGACCACCACCGTGCCGACGGCCGACGACGCCTCGACTGACAGCATCGCCGCCGAGGCCTCTCCGACTGCAGAAGAGAAGTTGGCCGAAGCAAACGCACTGATTGAAAAACTGACAGCCGAGAAAAACGCGTTGAAGAGGGAGGTCAAAACCCTTTCCGACGACAACCTGACGATGCAGGCCGCGCTGACTGCCGCGCTGCCATACGCCGAAGCGGGCATAAAGTCGCATCAAAGTTTCAGGGACACGGATTTCGACAGCGCCGACCTCAACGCACTGAAAAAGGAGTCGACGGAATTGCGCAGTCTTGCCCCCTACTCCACTGCCATCAAAGCGCAGGCCGACACCATCGACATGTTCATAAGCATAACCGGCATGTACCGCCAAAGCCGCGATTTCGATACGCAGCCTTTCAGCGACAGCCTGATTGGGGATGCCGAAAAAAACATATTCGCCATCATTGACGCTGGCGGCGGAATGCTTACCGAAATCCAGTCAAACCAGATAGACAGTCTTTACAACAGAATCAGCGCTTACCGTCAGGCAACCGAGGCTTTTGACCGTCTTATCAAAGATATTGACGCAGCCACCGACTCATTCCGCGACAATCCCAAAGGGGATAATCTCGCCAAAATGGAGATAGCCAACGTAAAGGAGCAGAATGCCGAAAACATTCAGACGATACGACAGTTCCGCTATCTCGCCTCACTCTATGACCGCTACAGCAAGGAGCTTGACAAGGCTCCGCGAAGCCGTACGGAAGATATACGCAGTGAAATAGGCCGCATGCTCGGTGATGACAATACACCGGCTGCCGACGGCAATGACAATGCAGCCGAGGCCACCGATAACAATTAAAATAACAAGACCCCAAAATAACTCCGACAATGAGAGTACAAATCCACTATAACGAACTGCGACCGCTCATCAAAGAGGGTTACGAGAAAGTGTACGACGCAATGAGCCGCCTCCTTGCGCCTGAAGAGATGATATTCGCCAAATGGGAGGCAGGCTTCGGCGGCATACTCCAGTGGACATTGCCCAACGACTACACCTGGCGCAATTTCACGCAGGGCGACAATTATGACAAACAGGCCGTAATAAACGAGTTCATGCGCCTGAAAGCCATCGGAGAGAAAAAACTCGGCACCAACGAGCGGCTCAAGCAGGCCGTCTACTCCATCCCGTCGGAGGCAAGCGTGTATTATACCGTCACCCACGACGGCAAGTATCACGTGATGCTTACCGCATGGGGCTACAGCTTCCCGACGCAGGCGCCGCTGACCGACATTACATGGCAGCTTCCCGCCGAAAGCCAGGACACTACCGTACGATTCATAGAGAACGGCAAGCCGATGGTCAACCTCCCCTTCGACATTCACCGCAACGGCATCGTGCTCCATCATCAGCTCGACGAGAAAGGAGAGAAATATTTCGGCAAACTCACCCCGGGTTCGGAGCTATATATCGAAGTGCCGTCGCTCAGCCGCCGGCTGATGCTGACCGTAGTTCCCGGCCAGACCGTGTACACATTCGACATGACAACAGCCGAACCGCGCAAGCCGCATGCAGCTGTCGACGAGCCTGAAGTGCCCGAAACGCCTGAGGAGGAGACCGAGGAAACGGAAGAGATAATCTGCGGCGAGCGTACAATCAAGATACAGTTCATCGGCTGCGACGGCAAGCCGATAACAGGCCGCACGGCCATCCTCACCCAGAACGGCGGACGGCAGACCGAGGTCACTACCGACGATACAGGCTGCGTATTTCTTTCCGGCAACGATTTCGCCGACGGAAACGCCGTAAGGTCCCATATCAACGATGCTCCGGAACAGCCGGTCTACGCCGACGCCGACATCGTAATCGAACCGGGGGAGGACGAATACGCCGTCGTTTACACCGAACGTAAGGACTCATCGGGCCCGTGGCTCGCGCTTCTCCTCGGTATCCTTGCCGCCGGGCTGGCAGCACTGACCATCTGGGGCGCCATCGTCACCGACATTAACTAACAATATCAAGCCATTATGGAAGCTCTTCTTATAATTACAGGAATACTTAGCGTATATGCGTTCATACTCAACGGCGCGGAAAAAATGCGTGTGAAATCGGGCAAAAGCCAGTATCCGACCGCGCTTATGGCCATTACGGGCGTGATTGCGCCGTTCGGGGCGCTGATGGGAATGCTGCTGTTCGGCAACAGACTCAAAAACACCCTGATGGTGATACTCGTGCCTCTCATGCTAATCGCTTTCACTCTCGGAGTCTACCTGCTCAGAGACGCATTCATATAACTTTTGTAAAAATGATAAAACAACTCCCTGCCATACTCGCCTGCACGGGTTGCCTCCTTGTCATGCAGGCCGAAGCCCGCACGGTTGAGATAAAACTTGTCGAGACCTCCGACGTGCATGGTAACTACTATCCGGAAGATTTCATAAACCGCGTGCCGGCCAAAGGGTCGCTGGCACGAGTAAGCAGCTACGTCGACTCTGTGCGCGGCGCTATGGGCGACGACCGTGTGGTGCTGCTCGACAACGGCGACATACTGCAGGGACAGCCTACGGTCTACTACTACAACTACATCGACACAGCGGCAGTGCATATTGCGTCGCAGATGATGGACTTCATGGGATATGACGCCGGGACAATCGGCAACCACGACGTGGAGACGGGCCACAAGGTGTACGACCGATGGATCGCGCAGAAAAAATCGCCCACCCTCGGCGCCAATGTGGTATGCGCAGAAACGGGCGAACCGTATCTCGCGCCCTACACCGTCATCGAGCGCGACGGCGTGCGTATAGCCGTGATAGGGTTGCTCACCCCCGCCATCCCCGGCTGGCTCCCCGAAAACCTGTGGAGCGGACTGCGTTTCGACGACATGGAGTCGACCGCATCAAAGTGGGTGAAGCATATAAAGGAAACGGAGCGTCCCGACCTCACCGTCGGGCTTTTCCACTCGGGGCGCGACTCCACCAAGACCACGGGCAATACGGTGGAGAACGCATCGCTGCTCGTGGCAAAGCATGTGCCGGGATTTGACATCGTCATGATGGGTCACGACCACTCCCCTTTCAACGAAACGATAACCAATGACGCCGGGGAAAAAGTCGTCGTAGTCAATCCGGCCAACAACGCCAACAGAGTCGCAACCGTCAATGCCACATTCGACGTGGCCGACGACGGCAATGTCACCCTCCTCTCCCTTACTCCGGAACTCGCGGATATGGACAGTTTCGCTCCCGACTCCGCATTTCTGAACCGATTCGAGCCGCAGCGCAGGGAGGTGGAAAAATTCGTATCACGGCGCATAGGCCACATCGACACGACCATGAGCACGCGCGACGCCTATTTCGGACCGTCACCGTTCATCGACCTGATACACCGGCTGCAGCTCGCGATTTCGGGTGCTGACATATCATTTGCCGCACCGCTCTCGTTTGACGCCACGATTGCCGAGGGCGACATACATGTAAGCGACATGTTCAACCTATACAAATATGAGAACATGCTCTACACGATGGCTCTTACGGGACGCGAAATCAAGGATTACCTGGAGATGTCGTACGACCAATGGACCAACACGATGCAATCGCCCGGCGACCACCTGCTGCACCTGCGCGACAATGCCGGGGGCGACGACATGACCCACACCTGTTTCCGCTATCCGTCGTACAACTTCGACTCAGCCGCCGGTATCAACTATACCGTCGACGTGACGAAGCCTCGCGGCGGGAAAATCACCATATTGTCGATGGCCGACGGCAGCGCGTTCGACCCCGACGCCACCTACAAAGTAGCCGTCAACTCCTACCGCGGCAACGGCGGCGGCAACCTGCTCACGCAGGGCGCGGGCATACCAGTAGAGGAACTGCCGAAGCGCATACTCGGCTCCACCGACAAGGACCTTCGCTATTATCTGATGGAATACATCACGGAGCATCCCGAGGTAAATGCCGAGCGTGCCGACAACTGGAAATTCATACCGCAGGAAATAGCCGAACCGGCAGCCGAGCGCGACCGCATGCTGTTGTTCGGCGAATGAACATGGCGCGGTATCAGATACACATGGATATATTTCCGTTCCCCAAAAAACTTGGCAAATTTTCAGTGAAATTAGTCGTTTTATAACTAATTGACAAAATAAATACCGTATATTATTGGTTTTTGATATATTTTTACTACTTTTGCAAAATATTTATCAACTAAACGCATGCTATGAGAAGTAGGATGACAAGGCTTTCAGCAATAGTAGAGATATTATCACATAATAATATCAGTTGTCAGGACGAGTTGCTTAAACAACTGGCGATAAGAGGATATATAGTGACTCAGGCCACATTGTCGCGCGACCTTAAAAAATTGCGGACGATAAAAGTGGCCAACGACCTCGGAGGTTACCGCTATGTGGTTTCAGGGAGCCAGACATCAGGAGAGCCGGAATACGAACGCGAATACGCCACCGTGCAGTCAGCACTTCACCCGGCGGCCATCTCGGTATCACTGTCGGGCAACATAATGGTAATCAAAACCCGCAACGGATATGCTTCCGGACTTGCCTACGACCTTGACCTGATGGAGTCGCCGCTTATATTGGGTACAATCCCGGGCGCCGACACTGTGTTTGCCGTAATTGCCGAGGGAACTCCCCGCAAGGAGCTGTACGCCCTGCTGTGCGGATTTTTACCGCCTGAGGTCATGAAAGCCGGCCAGCACTATTTTGAAGACAGATAGAATAATGCTCAATGGCGTTGACAGACAATGTCAGCAACTGATTTTTACATTTAACACTTTTGTGATAAATTAATAGGAGTGCAAGGGAAAATAGTTGTAAAATAGGCAGAAAAAGCGTATTTTTGCATAATTTTCAATAACATATAAATTAAAATAGGACAAGACTCAGGTATAAAAGAGTCAACAAGCAGAAAAAGAACGAAATGGAAGAATCTTCACAAAAGATTGACGTAGTAGTTTCAACCGAGGAACATGTGAAATACGTGGATGAAATCCTCGACACCATCAACCGCGCGGCCAAAGTGCGCGGCACGGGTATAGCCAAGCGCTCGCCCGAGTATGTAAAGCAGAAAATGCTTGAACACAAAGCTGTGATAGCATTGTGTGGCGACCGGTTTGCCGGCTTCAGCTATATCGAAAGCTGGAGCAACAAACAGTTTGTGGCCAATTCCGGACTCATCGTCGCCGACGAATTTCGCAATCACGGCGTAGCCAAACGAATAAAACGACGAATTTTCGAACTCTCGCGAGAGATGTTCCCCCAGGCAAAAATATTCTCACTCACCACGGGCGCGGCTGTCATGAAGATGAACTTCGAGCTCGGCTACCGCCCCGTCACCTTCGACGAACTCACCACTGACGAGGCATTCTGGCGCGGATGCGAAAGCTGCGTCAACTACGACATACTCCAGCGCAACGGCGGCCACAAATGCCTTTGCACCGGACTCCTCTTCGACCCCGCCGAAACAAAATATCACCCCATGCTGGCTGCCGACGCGCAGGCCGAGAAATAATCAGCCGCGCCGCGCCACGCAAACAAAAGGCCGCAAGGCCGCATTATATCAACAGACTCAAAAACAAAACAAGAATATGGAAAAGAAAAAAGTAGTATTGGCATTCTCGGGAGGTCTCGACACCTCCTACGCCGTGAAATATCTTTCGGAGGAATGCGGTTACGACGTATACACCGCCATCGCCAACACCGGCGGCTTCTCGGCCGACGAACTCAAGGAGATAGAGCGACGCGCACTCGCCCTCGGCGCGGTGAAGCATGTGAGCCTCGACATCACTAAGGAATACTACGAACGCTCCATCAAATACATGATATTCGGCAATGTGCTCCGCAACGGCACATACCCCATATCCGTCTCGTCGGAACGTATATTCCAGGCCATCGCCATCATCGAATACGCCAAGGAAATCGGCGCCGACTGCGTGGCCCACGGTTCTACGAGCGCCGGCAACGACCAGATACGTTTCGACCTCACATTCCAGATACTCGCTCCCGAAATCGAAATAATCACCCCTACCCGCGACATGAACCTCACCCGCGAGTATGAAATCAACTATCTCAAGGAGCACGGTTTCGAAGCCGACTTCACCAAACTCGAATACTCCATCAACAAGGGATTGTGGGGCACATCGGTAGGCGGTAAAGAGACACTCCACTCCGACCAGACCCTCCCCGAAGAGGCATATCCCACCCAGATGACAGCCAAGGTCGACACCACACTGACCATCGACTTCAAGGACGGCGAGATAGCCGCAATCAACGGCGAGAAATATGACGACAAGGTAGCCGCCATACAGAAAATCGAGGAGCTCGTGGCACCCTACGCCATCGGCCGCGACATGCACATCGGCGACACCATCATCGGCATCAAGGGCCGCGTAGGCTTCGAGGCCGGAGCGCCGCTGCTCATCATCGCCGCCCACAAGATGCTCGAGAAGCACACCCTCACCAAGTGGCAGCAATACTGGAAGGACCAGCTCGGCACATGGTACGGCATGTTCCTGCACGAAGCGCAGTATCTCGAGCCCGTGATGCGCGACATCGAGGCATTCCTCGAGAAATCGCAGCGCAACGTCACCGGCCGCGTCATCGTCGACCTCAAGCCCTACCGCTACATCCTCGTGGGTGTCGACAGCCCGTTTGACCTGATGAAGACCTCATTCGGCGAATACGGCGAACTCTCGCGCGCATGGACCGCCGACGACATCAAGGGATTCACAAAAATCCTCGGCAACCAGATGAAGATATACCACGACATCCAGAAGCGCAACGGCCGCGACGACAACAAAAAGTAACCATCTCATACCATCTGTAAAATGATAAGAGCAGGCATCATAGGAGGCGCGGGATACACCGCCGGCGAATTGCTTCGCCTCCTCATCAATCACCCCGACGTGGAAGTGGCATGGGTACATTCCACTTCCAACGCCGGCAATCCGGTGACCGACATACATCAGGGACTTATCGGGGAGACATTCCTCCGGTTCTCTGACACCACGCCATGGGAGGAGATTGACGTAGTATTCTTCTGCACCCCCCACGGCCAGTCGCGCACATTCATCAAGGAAAACGATATTCCCGCCGATGTGAAAATCATCGACCTGAGCAACGATTTCCGTCTGCACGACGACGATCCCGCCAACGACTTCGTATACGGGCTTCCCGAGATCAACCGCAAGCCGATGGTGCGCGGAGCCAAGCATGTGGCCAATCCCGGCTGCTTCGCCACCGCCATACAGCTCGCGCTGCTCCCTCTGGCCAAAAACCGGCTCATAAAAAGCGACATCCACGTCACCGCCATCACCGGCAGCACCGGCGCGGGTGTGAAACCGTCGGCCACGTCGCACTATTCATGGCGCAACGACAACGTATCGGTCTACAAGCCTTTCCGTCACCAGCATCTGGCCGAAATCACGCAGACGCTGCGCGAACTTCAGCCTGACTTCGACGCCGAAATCAACTTCGTGCCCGTGCGCGGATGCTTCTCGCGCGGCATCATGGCCATCGTCTACCTCGACATCGACGAAGACCTCGACACAATCCGCCAGCTCTACGAGGAAGCCTACAGCGACCACTCGTTCACGTTCATCACCGACAAGCAGCCCGACCTCAAGGATGTGGTCAACACCAACAAGTGCGTGATCCACCTCGAAAAAATCGACGGCAAACTGCTCATAACCTCCGTCATCGACAACCTCCTCAAAGGAGCATCGGGCACAGCCGTCCACAACATGAATCTCCTCTTCGGCCTGTCGGAACGCACCGGCCTCCACCTGAAGCCCTCGGCATTCTAAAACGACACAATACTGGACGCGATTCAATGCTGTTTACTTTAGGGGCGGGGGCGTCTCGCCCCCGAGTAATTTTCTGTAATAAAGGATAATATCACGGGGGCGAGACGCCCCCGCCCCTAAGTAAACAGCATTGAATCGCGATTTATCGCATTCTTACAAACAACCATAACCCATGAAAAAACTGCTTACATTCATCGCCGCACTCGGCATTGCTGCCGGTGCTATGGCGTCGGAACTTACCGTTGTATCCTACAACCTCCGTTATGAAAACGATTGGGACGCCGAGGCCGGCAACGGCTGGAAAGAGCGCTACCCCTTTGCCGCCGACCAGCTGCTGTTCATACGCCCCGACGTGTTCGGAACCCAGGAACTCCAATCGGGCCAGATAAAGGACCTGCTTGCACGCATGCCGCAATACTCCTACATTGGCGTGGCGCGCGAGGACGGCAAGGAGGACGGGGAATACTCCGCCATCTTCTACAACCGCGACCGCGTAAAGCTCATCGACTCGGGCACATTCTGGATATCGGAGACGCCCGACCGTCCGTCGAAAGGCTGGGACGGCCAGTGCACCCGAATATGCACCTGGGGTCAATTCGAGACCGCTGACGGCAAGCCCTTCTACTACTTCAACATGCACATGGACCACGTAGGCGTCATCGCACGCCGCGAGGGTGGCAAACTTATCGTCAGCAAAATCAAGGAGATTGCCGGCGACGGCGCCACAGTGCTCCTCTCGGGCGATTTCAACGTCGACCAGACGAGCGAGGTCTACGACGTGTTCGCCAACTCCGGCATACTCGCCGACACGTATGAGAGTGCCCGCCACCGCTTCGCGCCCAACGGCACATTCAACTCATTCAACCCCGCCAACACCACCGCATCGCGTATCGACCACATCTTCACAAGCCCGTCGGTGACAGTCGACCGCTACGGCATCCTGACCGACATGCGCTGGGAAAATGCACCGTCGGAGGTACACAAGGGCACCGACGCTCCCGACGAAATCGACCTTGCCGAACGACCGATACGCACCATCTCCGACCACTACCCCGTAGTAGTCTACCTCGAGTTCTGATATTCCCGGCATCACATACACCGACAACAAAATTAAAACCGCGGCTGCCCGAAAGCAACCGCGGTTTTAATTTTTGTTATCAGTAGGACGGTGTTGCAGCACTATACTTTCCGCGGTTAAAACCCGCGGCTACTACACGGCTGATTATCAATAGGCTTCGCATAGTAGCCGCGGTTTTCAACCGCGGTCAGCTAAAATCGAGTTTTGCAACACCATTTGTGATGTAGGAGGCTGTTCGTCAATCTTACTTCACTGCGATTTTTTCCACAGCGCGGCCTTGGCGGACGATGTAGACACCGTGGTTGAGATTTTCAATCGTGTCGGATATCTTCATGCCCTGAAGGTTATATACCTCGACGGGAGCGTTGTAATCGATGTTGCCGTTGCTATCATCCGAGCCTCCGCCCACGATGATATCGACCGATGAATTGTCATTGTTGACAGTCACTTCAGCCACGGGACCGTCGGCATACAGCGACTCGGCGATAATCTTGCAGGTAGCCACCCGGGAGTCATTTGCAGCGAGAGCCATATACTGCTTGAGGTCGACATGGAGAGTCACCACACCGTCGGGAGTGACAGTAGCGACATCCGGGTTGGTCGAGCGCCAGAAAATATAGGGCAGCGTCACATTCTCGGGATAGAGAGTAGCCGTGAGCTGATAGCTGTCGCCGGGTTTGCCGTTGAGAGTCGTCTCGCCCTCTACGCGCAGCTCCTCGGCCTCGATCATGATGTGGGAGTCGAAACGGTCCCAGCAGGTATAGGCATCGTAATACGCATCGGCGGCATCCTCGCCCTGCACATAGAGACTTCCCGAATAGTTGCTGAAAGCGGTGTTGGGAGCGGCGGGAGGAGTCTGCGCGGTGATACTTACGTTCGACGCCTTGCAGCCGTTGAACGCATTGTCGCCGATTGAAGCCATCTTGTGGCCCATGGTGATGAGGGCAAGATTGGTGTTGCCTGCAAAAGCATAGTCACCGATTGTCTCGACCGACGGCGGGAGCACTACTTCGCTGAGCGAGCAGTTTCTGAAAGCCTCGTTGCCGATAGCGGTGATAGAGCTGCCCAAAGTCAATGTATTCAGATAGGAAGCACCCTTGAACATGGCATCGGGAATCTCTCCGGCCACATTGCCTATTGTCAGGTTACGGAGTGAGCCTATTGCAAGATTCATGCACTCCATCGGGCGCCCCCATACAAGCGACTGCGGAGCTCTAAACGCGTCATCAGCAATTTCTATGGGTGAAGTGCCGTCGACGAAAGTAAGTGCAGTCAGCTTGTTGTTGTAGAAATCGGTAGTAGAGAATGCCCGGCTACCGATTTCTGCCACGTTGCACGGTATAGTTAGTTCCTTGATACCTGTGCAGTCGAAAAATGCCTGCGTTCCTATACTCAAAAGCTCTTCGTCCGGTTCAACCGATTCAAGAGTCGTGCAGTTGTAGAACGCATAAGGCCGTATTTCGGGCGTGCCGGCCGGGATGACAAGCGATTTGACCTGCTCGTCGTTGACAAACAGTTTCTCCGTGCTTGATTTCAACGGATTGGCATCAGCATCAGCAAAATCTATGCCGCACCATGCCGCTACATCCGATATATTCACCTTGGCGACAGTACGGTTAAGGAACGCACCGCTGCCTACGCTCTTGAGCGTAGAGGGCATATAAATCGCAGGAAGATTACGGTTGGCGTAAGCTGCGAACGCCTGCTCGCCGACAGCTACAAGCCCTTCATTCAGTGTCATGCCTGACGTTATGGAGTTGTAGAATGCATAGTCACCGATCGTGCGGACTGACGGAGCGATATAGGCCGACGCAAGGTTCGAGCAACCGTAGAATGCATAGTCACCGATTGTAGAAACCGCGTCGGGCATCACGATATCCTTAATTGCCGAATAGCGGAATGCCGCCTTGCCGATTGTCAGGAGGCCGGCGGGCAATGACACTTCTGTGAGTGATTTGCAATTATAGAATGTCTGGTCAGCAATCTCGGTCACCTTTTCAGGCACACTTATTTTTGTGATTGACGAAGCGTCAAAAGCATTTTTACTGATAGTCTCTACAGTGGCAGGAAGCTCGATATTGCTGAAACCTGTAGCCGCGAATGCGTATTCGCCGATATGCTCCAGCGTGCTTCGGCGGTTGAACGTGATAGTCTTAAGATTGCTGCAATTGCGGAAAGCACCATATCCGATGCCGGTGACGTAATAGCGCTGAGGCTTGTCGGTATTGGCTTCATCGCTTGTGTCTGTAAAACGTTCGGGTATGGCCACCTCGGTCAGCGAGGAGTAATCGCCGCTGATCACTACAGCCGTGTTATGAGGTTCGGCGGCATCTGGATCGGAATCAGGTATCAGGCGGTAAGCGAGCACGCCATCCGAATATGTCCTGATCTCCGCCGACGAGTCGTTAAGGCGCAGATTCTTGAAGAGCGACCAGTTTGTATCAATATATCTGCTGACGGAAGCATCGGGCACTGAAAGCATGGCAGTGTCATACAATCCTGAGAAAGAAGTATTGTCCATCACCGGAGGAATCTCTGAGTATGCCAGAACTTCCTTCAGGTTTTCACATCCGTCAAAAGCATTTTCACCTATAGATGCAAGTGACGACGGAAACTCTACCGAAGTCAGGGCATTACAATAACAGAAGGCCATTTTACCGATAGAAGCAAGTGATGAGGGGAGTACAACAGAAGTCATATCTTCACATAATCCGAATGCTCCTGCGCCTATCTTATTGACTGTTTCCGGTACCTTGAACTCACCCTCTATGCGCAAGGGCGCATAGTAGAGAATATCTTTTTTCGTATTATACACAAAGCCGTTCTCCACCACTGCATCCGTAGGGTCATATCCTATATTTAATCGGGCAAAACTTAAAGATAAATTTTTAGGATATGCACCTTTTATAATATTACACTCATCGAACATCCATCTGCCTATGGAAGTAACTGACGGTGGAATTATAACGTCTTCCAATGATTTGCAATCGGCAAACGCATAATCTCCGATGGAAAGAACAGATGAAGGAAGTATAATCTCTTCCAACGATTTGCAGCTGCAAAACGCAGATGAACCAATCGATGTCACGCCATTCTCAATGGATATTTTTTTCAATAGTTCGCAGCTATCGAAAGCTCTATTTCCAATAGAACGAACTGATGAAGGAATTATGACCTCATCCAATGATTTACAGTTGTAAAACGCACACTCACCTATTGATGTCACGTGATTGCCTATCGTTACATCGGACAATGAATTGCAGTCGCTAAACGCAAAATCGCCAATCGATGTCACCTGATTGCCTATCGTCACAGATGAGACATTTGGGAACAAAGTAACTTGTGAAGTCAACCACCCATTACTATTGGTAGTACCTTCATACGTCCAGTTGCGCCCTGCATACAGGTTGTTGACGGGAGTATCGACAAGAGCATCTCTTTTGAATTCGATTGTGGTATCACCGTCGGCTATCTTGAAGTTCGCAAGAGAGCTGCATTCGCGGAAAGCGCTCTCTCCCACAGTCATGACTGATGCAGGAATTTCTACTGATGTCAACATTCCACACTTACGGAAAGCTTCCTTGCCTATCGAGTTGACTGATGACGGTATGGTATATTCACCTTCGAAAGTATGGGGAACGAACAATATTGAAGTGAGTTCGGGGCCGAAAATCCACCCGTTCTCTACTATAGCACCTTCAGGAGTATATGCTACGCCCAATCCGTTACTAAACGGATTGGCACGATTTTCAGGATAAGCTGATTTTACCAATCCGGTGCAAGCAGAAAATGCATCCTTTCCGATTGACTTAACTGATGGTGATATTATCACCGAGGTCAAACCGCGACAGGAAGAAAATGCGTTGTCACCGATAGTAGTCACACCTGCAGGCACAGTATATTCTCCTTCAAGAGTGTAAGGTGCGAATAATATTGAAGCGTGTTCCGGACCGAAAATCCATCCGTCCTCAACGATAGCACCTTCAGGATTATATGCGACAGCCACTCCGCGATTATTAAACGGGTTGGCAATGTTATTAGGATAGGCTGATTTTACCAATTCGGTGCAACCGTAGAATGCAGCTGCAGCCTTGACTGACGGCGGTAATATTAGTGAGGTCAAACCGCTACAATCATCGAATGCATTCTCATTGATAGTGGTCACATTACCAAAGTCAATCGAGGTCAAACCGCTGCAATCCTCGAATGCATACTCATTGATAGTGGTCACATTACCAAAGTCAATCGAGGTCAAGCCGCTACAACCCGCAAATGCACGCTCGCCTACAGTATTGATACCGTCGGGGATTGTATAGTCTCCTTCCAGTGTCAGAGGAGCATATATTATGCTCGTTTTATCTTTGTTATAAATCCATCCGTCCTCAAAAAGTACATCCTCAGAGTCATAACTTATGTGCCAATTACAACCCATATAAATATATATCCCTTTTGGACAAGCAACCTTTTTCACTCCGCTGTCACTAAATATGTATTGTCCTGCAGAAGTAACCGATGGTGGTATTATTAACGAGGAGGGCAATGCAGAGCAACCCGCAAATGCAGAACTTCCGATAGTGGTTACATTACCAAAATCTATCGAGGTCAGGCCGTTACAACCCGCAAATGCATAATTCCCAACAATGGTTACATTACCAAAATCTATCGAAGTCAAACCGCTACAATCCTCAAATGCATAATCCCCGATAGTGGCTACATTACCTAAATCTATCGAGGTCAGGCCACTGCAACCCGCAAATGCACCTCCCTTGACAGTATCGATACCGTCAGGAATTGTATATTCTCCCTCCAGGGTCAGCGGGGCGCATACGATTGCCGTTTTATCATTGTTATAAATCCATCCGTCTTCAAAAAGAATATCCTCAGGACTATACCTTATACTAAGACCATTGGAAAAAGGATTACTCTGCAATGTATTCGGATAAAACGATTTTATAAGACCTGTGCAACGTTGAAACGGGTATCTGCCAAAACCCGTTACTGAAGCCGGAATAAAAACACTGGTTAATCCACTACAGTCCTGAAACGCATAATCCCCTATATAAGTGAGCGTTTCAGGAAATACTATCTCAGTAAGACCGGGATTGGCAGCGAATCCGTCTAATCCGATATGGGTAACCGTGTATTCGTCAGTACCGTCAGAAACTACAGAAGGAATTACGACTCTACCCGATACGGCATTACCCGGCGTTGCGACACCACCGGAATACCTTCCCGACATTGTCATGCAGGTTTTGGCATCCTTGTTAACGACGGCGTAGGTCAACGTCTGCCCCTCATACTCGTAGGTAAAGATTTGTGACAGTCCCGGGAGCGCTATAAGCACCCCAAGCATCATTAGTAATACTTTTTTCATTGTAGTGCAAAAAATTTGTTGGTTGATAAAAATGTTATTATTGGTAGTAATGTTTCACAGGTATATACGCCGATACTCCCCGACCGATTTTGATATGTCGAGTCCGATTATGGTATCGTTGATTTCCGATGATGAGAGTTCGGGCGTGTTTTCGCGTTTGATGATGTAGGCCATGGCTAAGGTCGGGACCGGCAGACTCTCTTCGCCGGCATTGCTGATTGATTGGTTTATAAAGAAAAAGCGTGAGAGCCACAGTGTCGCCCGTTCCACGCCTTGAGGCCTTCGCATTGCCCATCACTGTAGAACGAGCAAACTTGCAGAAGCCTCACGCAGAATATGAATAAACGTGCCGACAGCATGCGCTCACGCGCATACCACGGGCAATATTTCATATCCACAAGGCATCTACCGTTTGCTGCAATCCTGACAGTGACTGAAAGTTGCGAAGTTTCAAGGCGTCAAGAAAGAGCGTCGAGTAAACGCTTTCCAATTATGTCATTGCGGAGCCAGACGACCCGCAATTTCCGGCAAGCCACTGACCTGCCGGCGTCCTGCCTCCCCTCCCGCATTGCCCATGACCGGGCTTCTGCGAAAAACGGTCTGCGCGCCAAAATTACAAATTATAATCCACATACACAAATAAAAAAGTACCCCGACCCGAACACAGAGCATGCAGCAAGCCCGCGACGGCAGATACCGGATCCTGCTCGTCGCGGGCTTGCTGTAATTATCGTTGTCACCTGTCGGAGATGTTGCAAAACTATATTCAGCGGTCAAAATTTGCTGAAAATCGTAGGGACGCACGGTCGGTGCTGTTTAATTAAGAGCGTCAATATCGACGGGTATCCGACAGGATACCGATTTAGCAATAACCGGGTACACCGAAGCATAGCGAAGGTGTGCCCGGTAGGCCGATACACGGTGACGGCGCCCGAAGGCCTCCGATTTACATCACATCCGTCTCGGTGGCAGACAAGGAGTTAGAATTAAATCGGCGACCTGACGGGCGCCTTTATCCTTAAGTAAATAGCGTTGCGACGCGATTTATTGCGTCTGCGTAATGTTTTGGTATTTAAACGGATACCGATAATGGCGCGGACGCGATAAATCGCGTCGCTATTTTTTGCGGTTAGGCTCGCGGGATATATTGTTGGCGGACACGCGAATAATTTGTATCTTTGCAGGAAATAGTTTTGAAGAATGGATAATCAGGATATAAATATTGCGGAACAACAGGCCGGGGCTACTTCGGAGAAGCAAGAGCCGGTGAAGCGTGTTGTCCTCGATATGGAGGACGTCAGGAAGGCTTCGCCATGGCTCGGGCGCCATCCGGGGCTTGTGAAGAGGCTGTTCAGGTTTCTGTCGTTTGACAAGGTCAATGCGCTCCATGAGCATAATATCGACAATCCGGGGGGAGGTCCGGGATTCGTGCGCGGTATGCTCGAGGAGCTTGATATAAAGCTGAAGATTGACAATGAGCAGGTGCTCGACAATCTGCCCGAAGGGGCGTTTGTGACGGTCAGCAACCATCATTTCGGCGCTCTCGACGGCATCATTCTCATTGATATGGTGGCATCGCGCCGTCCGAAATATAAGGTGATGGTCAATATGGTGCTCAACCACATATCGGGCATGCGCCCCAACTTCATCGCCGTCGACGCGATGGCTTCTAACGACCCGAAGAAGAAAGCGGTGTCGATGAAGGGTATCAAGGAGGTAATCAGGCAGGTAAGGACAGGGGAGCCTGTGGGCTTTTTCCCGGCAGGGGCGGTAGCCAAGGTCAACTGGCGCGGACGGTTGCAGGACCGCGAATGGCAGCCCAACATCATCCGTCTGATAGAGCAGCTTAAGGTGCCGGTGGTTCCGATTTTCTTCCACGGCAGCCAGAGCTGGTGGTTCAACTTCCTCGGGGTTACATTCTGGCAGTTGCGTACGCTCAGGCACCCGGCGGAGGTGTTCCGCAAGCGCCACAAGACGTTCCATATCACGGTCGGCGAACCGATTTCGGTCGAGGAGCAGATGCGACATACAGGCTCGCAGAAGGAGTTCGGCGATTTCCTACGCGAGCAGACTTACCGATTGCGCGAGGTCGGCAGGAAGAAGGCGTGACGGAAGGAGTTGCAGAGCTGTAGAATATGCTGATAAAGTAGGGACGCACGGTCTGTGCGTCCGATAGATTGCTAATTTTCTGTGAGAATATAAATAACGGCAAAAAAAACAGAACAGATGTCAAACGAGTCGGAATTATCACCGCAGGCCGTGGCCATGAAGCAGCGCCTCGGCATAGTGGGCAACGCATCGGCGCTCAACAATGCAGTGGAGCGCGCGCTGCGTGTGGCTCCGATTGACCTGTCGGTATTGGTGACCGGTGAGAGCGGCACGGGAAAGGAATTTTTCCCGCAGATAATCCATCTCAACAGCGCGCGCAAGCACGGCAAGTATATAGCTGTAAACTGCGGCGCCATACCCGAAGGCACGATTGACTCGGAACTTTTCGGCCATGAGAAGGGTGCGTTTACCGGTGCGGTGGCATCGCGCAAAGGATATTTCGAGGAAGCCAACGGGGGCACGATATTTCTTGACGAGGTGGCCGAACTGCCGCTTACCACTCAGGCGCGCCTGTTGCGTGTGCTTGAAAGCGGTGAATTCATAAAAGTGGGTTCGTCGGAGGTGCAGAAGACCAACATAAGGGTAGTGGCGGCGACCAACGTCGATATGGCGCGTGCCGTGGCAGAGGGGAAATTCAGGGAGGACCTGTATTACCGCCTGTCGACGGTGCAGATTTCAGTGCCGGCGTTGCGCGACCGCGGTAACGACATATTGCTGCTCACGAGAAAATTTGCAGCTGATTTTGCCGAGCGTTACCGCACCCCGCAGGTGACGTTTGGCGAGGAGGCGCGCAGCCGTATGCTGCACTATCGCTGGCCGGGCAATGTGCGCCAGCTGAAGAATGTAGTGGAGCAGATTGCTCTTTTCGAGGCCGGAAGAACAATTACTGCCGAGGAGCTTGTACCTTATCTGCCCGAGAGCATGACGAGCTATGTGCCGACGCTCTCACAGGGTGCCGGAACGAATGCCTATGACCGAGAGCGTGAGATGCTTTTCAATATGATATTCAAGCTCCAGCGCGAAATCGACGCGCTCAAGGAGCAGATGGATAATGCCAAACCGGCCGCTGTAGGGCGCCTCGCTCTCGGCGGCGAGATGCCTGCAATCGAGCGGGAGGGGAGCGTGACGTCGGTCGTTAAGTACACCGATCCGGCCGATTCTATCTTTACGCGGGGCGCCGACCGCGAGCAGCGGCGTAATGTGGTGGATGTGACGGCTACCGCTCCGGTGACCACTCTCGAGGAGACGGAGAAGGAGCTGATACGCCGTTCGCTCGAGCGCAATCAGGGACGCCGCAAGGCAGTTGCCGCCGAACTTAATATATCAGAAAGAACACTTTATCGCAAGATAAAAGAATATGGACTTGAATAAAAATACTACAAAATACCGTCGCCGCGGCCCATGGGCTGCAAGATGCGCCATGCTGTCGCTCGTGCTGTTTATGTCGATGGTGTGGCAGGGTTGCATAAGCTATAAGCTTAACGGAGCGGCAATTGACTACAATGTGTACAAAACTGTGTCGGTGGGGCAGTTCCCCATACGTGCCGCACTGGTGTACCCGCCGTTGCAGCAGACATTTGAGAACGAGCTGCTTGATTACATAACGCGCAACACGCGTCTGCGCACCACCGACGGGGCTTCCGACCTCACATTTGAGGGCGAAATCACCGGGTATTCGTTGTCGCCGCAGGCTGTCACTGAAGATGCATACGCATCGAAAACGCGCCTTACCATCACCGTGCGCGTGAAATATACTGACAGCAAGAATGAGAAAAACGACATTGACCAGTCGTTCTCGGCCTATCGCGATTTCGACGCTACGGAGATGCTGACCGACGTGCAGGACGAACTGTGCGAGCAGATATGTAAAGAGCTTGTCGACCTTATATTTAACGCCACTCTCGGCAACTGGTAAGTGAAATTATGCCTGACGCAACGATTACAGCAGCCATAGCCGCGCTAATCCCGGAAGGGGAGGGGCGCCGGGATGTCCTGACGGCCGAAGGTGTTGAGGCGCTGATGGCCCGCTATCCGTATTTCCCGCTGCCGGCGGCAGTCATGTTGCGGGATGCGGGGAACGGTCTGTCGCGCGACGGGCGTAAAAAAATGCTGAGGCACGTGGCCCGTACCGCCACGTCGACAGTGGTGCTCACCACACTGCTTGATGAGGAAGACGAGCCGTTTTATCCCGACGAGGAGGTGTCGACACCTTCGACAGAAAGCGCCATTGATACGTTCCTGTCGACATACGGCAACGGCGGAGAGGACGATGAAGTGCTCAACCGGCTGATTTTCAATCCGACTCCTGATTACGCCCAGCTGCTGGCCCGTGAGGAGCAGCAGAATCTGCCTCCGATGTCAGCCGGCGACGGCGATAGTCATGATGATTTGCTCAACCGATTCATAATCAAGCAGAAGCAGCAGGAGGGCAGCGCCCCGCAGGATGAACCGCAACGTATACCCGCCACGACCGTGGAAAACCGCCACAGCGATGAAGCTGCGGCCGCACAGCAGCAGGATACGTCGTTGCTGAGCGAGAGTCTTGCAAAAATATTCATTCGCCAGCATCAATATGAGCGTGCATACGAAATAATAAGTCAATTAAGTTTGAAATATCCGGAAAAAAGTGTTTACTTTGCAGACCAAATGCGCTTCCTCCGCAAAGTCATCAACAACCGGCGTCACAGCGACGCCAAGAGGCCGTAGGGTGCCGCCGGCTGCTGAGAGGACGGCGCAACAGGATGTAAGAAATAAAAATCAATAAATCACATATATTAAAAAATGCAAACTTTATTAATTGTACTCACAGTGATTGTGTCGATTCTCCTAATCGGCGTAGTGCTTATTCAGAAATCAAAGGGTGGCGGTCTGGCATCGAATTTTGCCGGTTCAAACCAGATTATGGGTGTCCGCCGTACTAATAATTTCATCGAGAAGGCTACATGGTCACTTGCCATCGTCATCCTCTTCCTCTCTATCATCTCCTCGATTGTATCGCCTGACCTGCCCGGCGCAAAATATGATGTGACCAAACAGAAACAGCAGGTTACCACAACTGACTTCAACACTACTCCCGCCGCTCAGGACGCTCAGCAGACTCCCGCAAAATAACGGCAGGCACGCCCGAGACTGAGGCAGTGATTGGATTTATTTAAATCCAATCGCTCTCTAAAAAGGAGAAAAAATATTGTAAGGGTGCACTTTGACAAGTGTGCCCTTTGCTGCTTGACGGTGGGCGATTACGCCTCAATCCGAAATTACAGTGTATGCTCCATTTCCCATTTAATATAGCTTTCCGCGGTTAAAAACCGCGGCTACTATAACGCGCCATAAATCAATCACGTAGTAGCCGCGGTTTCTTTGCATAGCAAAGCGCTAAAAGCGATGATTAACCGCGGACAATAAAGCCGGCAATTGTCATATTGTCATGCACTACAATTTCGGCCTGAGCCACGGTTACGCTTATATGGACATTTTCAAAAAAGTGTGTGGAAAATTTGGTGAAACGATATGGAATAAGTATATTTGCATTAACAAAACTAATATTTATGCATTTAATCTTTAGGGAAAAGATGCCTGATATTATATAATGAATTGAAATCCAGCGTTTATCGGACTCTCGTCGGAGCACCTCCGGCAGGTCGGACAAACCGGGAGAATGAAATGCTCCGGAATATGGGCAGTTTCAGATACGAAGATTTCAATCGGTCAAGGTTTGCAACCGAAAGGTATCACACTAACCAAAGGGCAACCTACGATTGCAGCGGTTGTCATTTTTAATCAAAAAGCTTGGCGGACGACGAAAAGTCCGCGGAAAACTTAACCAGACGGTCAAATAGAGAAATTTAAATGACCTAACCTATCACCTGAGTCGGACTTATATTTAGTAGAGACGAGATTATCCCCGACAATGAAAAAGAAACTTAATAGCAGGATTGTAAGTTTCATCACTCTTGACTGTCAAAGCTATACCCTGTCAACACTTATTACAACAAGAGCTTCAGCTTAACTTCAAGGGAATGTTACCGAGACGGCATTCGCGCTGTGCCCGTGACGTATGAAATACTATCAGCGTTTTTGCAGATACACGTATACATACGTCGGGGAAATTCACGATATGCTGTATTGGCAGACTCAGTGCAATCAATCTTATATCCTCCATAGTCAACCTGTGACCGGTTGTAAAAAGGTCAATCTTACTTATAGGAAAAATATACGACATGCAAAAGATATGAGTGGATAGATTTCCATGTTGACAAAAGTGCACGGTTATGCTCCACGAGTCTGCTTTGTCCTTCCTCCGACATTGCCGTAAACTCTCCCAATCTACAATCGCGGCAATGAGTCCGATGCAACTCCTCAAACGCCTATCACCGCCAGGGCAGGATAGCAGGACTTTAAGGATAAAGCCAGACCGGGGGTATACCTGTAACCAATGACAAAGAATTGTGTATCATGCCCTATCGCATGACCCGTGCTGCTCTATGAGTGCAACGGAGTTATGTAACATACACAATCGGCGTCTATCATCTTCCCGGCCTCGACAGCGAGTTCAGCTGTCGAAACCGTATGGGGAGAGTTGAACCGGCTCTTGATATATCTGTGAAGCAGGCTTGAATGTGCCGTTTGCGGCAATCGTGCCATTTCAATCAAGTAGACGCTTTTCGAAGCAGCCCCCGCTCTCGCTAAAATCGGAGGAGAGCGAGAGAACAAGGGGGCTGCTTTTTTTGTATAACTACAATTTTATAATCAGATTTATAATTAGACAGGTTCTTCCGGCGAAATGTCGGCTCGGAACGCGTATTTAATAAATTTTTACTTGGAAAAGATAGGAAAGTTTTGTTATCTTTACAAGGTATTGAAAATAAAATGGATTATGACACAACTTATAGTTTCATTGGAAGATGCATCTGTGCTGGCTGATATAAAAAAAGCCATTGGTATGCTTAGAGGAGTAGCTTCGGTGAAGGAATCTACCATTCCAGATAACATTAATGCTACCACACTTAAGGCTATAGAGGAGGTTGAGCGTGGAGATACATTTGTATGTGAGGATTTTGAAGAATATCTAAAACTTGTGGGTCGTGAGTTGCCGGATTGAAGTAACAAAGCAGTATCTTAAGGATCTTAAACTTGCGCGCAAAAGAATGCTTGACGAAAGCATGCTAAATGATATTATCTTTAAACTCGCTAATGAACAAACGCTGCCGGCTAAGAATAGAGATCATCCCTTGATCGGCAACTATAAGGGTTGCAGGGAGTGTCATATAACTTCTGATTGGCTGCTTATATATCGTCGTGATATTACGCTCAAAATCATTTCGCTTATACGCACCGGCTCCCGTTCAGATTTATTTTAGATATATAAAATAACAACCGCGGACGATTGAAATTTGACTTTTCTTTCGTCCGCGGTCGTATTTTTGTTGGGGGTAGAATCAGATCTTGCCGATGAATTTGAGGACTTGTTCGGTGATGTTTTCAGGGGTGAAGCCGAATTTTTCGTCGAGCACTTTGTAGGGGGCGGAGGCTCCGAAGCGGCTCATGCCGAATACTTTGCCTTTGGCGCCTACGACGCTTTGAAGTGTTGCGGGGAGGCCGGCAGTGAGGCCGAAGCGGGGTACGTTGCGGGGCAGCACGCTGTCTTTGTATTCCTGTGTCTGCTCTTCGAAAAGGCCTATGGAGGGGAGGGATACGACACGCGAGGGAACGCCTCCGGCTTCGAGAAGCACGGCAACCTCGCACAGCAGTGATACCTCCGAGCCGTTGCCGAGAAGTACGACCTGCGGATAGGGCGTATCCATCACCACATAACCGCCGCGGCGTGTGCCCTGCGCTTCCTCATAGCGGCTTGAAGTCACTGCGGGGAGGTCCTTGATGTCCTGGCGTGAGAGGATGAGGGCGGTGGGGGTATCGTTGTTTTCCATCGCCATTTCCCATGCTACGGTGGTCTCGGCCGAGTCGGCGGGGCGGAGTACGAGCATTGAGGGCTTGCCTGAGAAATTGCGCACCTGCTCCATGAGGCGGATCTGCGCTTCCTGCTCGATAGGCTCGTGGGTCGGACCGTCTTCGCCTACGCGGAATGCATCGTGCGTCCAGATATATTTTACGGGAAGCTCCATGAGTGCCGACATGCGTACTGCGGGCTTCATGTAATCAGAGAATACGAAGAATGTGCCGCAGGCTTCGTGCATGCCGCCGTGGAGCGCAATGCCGTTCATCACGGCAGCCATGGTCAGTTCGGCCACGCCGGCGTGGAGGAATCCGCCCGAGAAGTCGCCGGGAAGGAGTGCGCCGGTCTTTTTGAGGAATGCGTCGGTCTTGTCGGAGTTGGCGAGGTCGGCGCTCGATACAATCATGTTGTGTACTTTTTCGGCGAGAGCGGCGAGCACGTTGGCCGATGCCGTACGTGTGGCCTGGTCGGCCTTATGTACGATGGCGGAGTAGTCGATGTCGGGGAGCTTGCCCGCGATGTAACCTGCGAGCACTTCGGCGCGGTCGGGATTGCCGGCTGCCCATTCGTGTTCCTCCTCGCGGCGTTGCATTACAATCTTGCGGAGCTCCTCGTCGCGGGCTTCGTAGAGCGCTTTTGATTCTTCCCATATCTCGAAGGGATTGTCGGGATTGCCGCCGAGATGTTTTACAGTGGCTGCATAGTCACCGCCTCCCGATTTGCTGATGGGATTGCCGTGGGTGGAGCACTGGCCTTCAAACGATGTGCCGTCGGCTTTGACTATGCCTTTGCCCATCACGGTATGGCCGATGATGAGTGTCGGTTTCGCGGTCTCGGCGATTGCTGTCTCGAGGGCAGAGGATATTTCGTCGGCATCGTTGCCGTTGATTTCAAGCACGTTCCATCCCCATGCGCGGTATTTGGCCGCGTAGTCCTCTTTGGTGACGGCGTCGACGTTGGTGGAGAGCTGCACGTCGTTGCAATCGTAGAACATGATGAGGTTGTGGAGGCCGAGGTAGCCGGCGAGACGTCCGGCGCCCTGCGATATTTCCTCCTGTATGCCGCCGTCGGAGATGAAGGCGTAGGTCTTGTGCTCGACCACTTTACCGAAACGGGCGGCGAGGAAACGTTCGGCTATGGCGCAGCCTACGGCCATCGTGTGACCCTGTCCGAGGGGGCCGGATGTGTTTTCGACGCCGCGTTCGGGGTCGACTTCGGGGTGGCCGGGTGTGACGCTTCCCCACTGGCGGAACTGTTCGAGTTCGGCAAGTGTATATTTTCCGGTAAGGGCGAGAGTGGCGTAGAGCATCGTCGACATGTGGCCCGGGTCGAGGAAGAAGCGGTCGCGGGCAAACCATGTCGGGTCGTCAGGGTCGGTAACAAGATATTTCGAGTAAAGCACGTTGATAAAGTCGGCACCGCCCATGGCGCCTCCGGGGTGACCGGATTTCGCTTTCTCGACCATCGAAGCGCAGAGCACGCGGATATTGTCGGCTACTCGCTCAAGAGTTTTCTTATCGGAATTCATTGTCAATGGTGTATTATGTTATATAAATATTTGATACGTGAACGATGTGATTTCTTTCACATTACAAATGTACGTATTTTTTTTAACAAAGAGCGCAGTATGGGGTTCAAATAATGAAAGCGGGGTTGCGGTGATAGTCCGCAATCCCGCTTTTAGGGTTATGATAGCCGTATCAGTCGACCGGGATGTTTTTGTTGACGTTCTTGCAGCCTACGAAGGCGTAGTAGAACAGGTAGAGCAACATGGCGATGACGAGCCAGTAGCTGCCCATGTAGCCGAGAGAGGGGGCGAGCAGGTTGTGCTGCACGAGAGGCATGATACCGCCGCCGACCACGAGCATCATGAAGATACCCGAAGCCTGCTCGGTGTATTTGCCGAGGCCTTCGACAGCAAGGTTGAAGATACCGCCCCACATGAGCGACGTGCATAGACCGCAGATGATAAGGAATATGGCGCTGAGGGGGATAGTCGGCGTCTCAAGCATCTTGGGAGCGTCGTCGGCTTTGACTTTGGCCTGTTTCCAAAGTTCTTCCTTGAGGTTGATTTCTTTCTTTGACTCGGGATGAATGTATTTTTCGTCCCATTCAAAACCGGCGGGGTTGTTTTTGAACTCCTCGATGGCCGAAGTAGGCAGACCTACGTTGGTCAGGATATATTCGGTCTTGGCGTCGGGGTCGTAGATGAATTTGGGCACTTCGACACGGCTTGTCTTGGGTATCATGATGGCGATGAAGATGAGGATGGCGCCTACGCCCGATACGGTCAGAAGCTGTGCGCGGGTGGAAATCTTGCCGGAGATTGCGCCCGAGGCGATACGGCCGACGAGCATGAGCAGCCAGTAGACCATCACGATAGCACCGCCGATTGCGGCACCGTTGACGAGGATACCTGCGCCCGATTCGATACCTGAGTCGGAGAGGTAGAAGTTGAGTTCGGCGGGGATGCCGATTTCAATACCTACATAGAAGAAGATGCCGATGGCGCCGAGCACGAAGTGACGGAAATTCCAGGGCGAGTGCTCGAATTTGAGGGGAGCCTTGCCGGCAGTGGCGTCGGCTTTGGCGCGTTCGAGAGCGGGCTCGGGGATGCGGGCGAGAGAGATGATGAGGTAGGAGATGGCGAACACTGCCATACCGATGAAGAGGAGCGGAGCGACGTCGCCCATCGAAGTCTCGGAAGTGACGGTACCGATAAGGGCGCCTACGAGCATCGGGGTGAGAGAGCCGGCGAGCGAGTTGAGCGACGAACCGGTCTGAAGCAGCTGGTTGCCTTTCTTGCCGCCGCCGCCGAGTATGTTGAGCATCGGGTTGACTACGGTGTTGAGCATACATACGCAGAAACCGCAGATGAATGCGCCGATGAGGTAGACGAAGAGGTTGAGGGTGACGGGCATGTCGACGGTCTGGGTTACGCCGAGATAGTTTTCTTCAGTAACGGAGGTTGAGAAAACGGCGATGTCGGCGCCGAACACGCTGCTGAGGTACTGTACGCCGAGGCCTACGAATCCGAGCACGAGAGCCAGAAGGGCGGTTTTCTTGTAGCCGATGCGGGCAAGCATCTTGCCGGCGGGGATACCCATGAAGAGGTAAGCGGCGAAGTTCATAAGGTTGCCGAGCATGCCGGCCCAGGGGTACTGGTTGCCCCAGATGTTACCGAACGGCGCTGCCATGTTGGTAACAAACGAAATCATGGCAAAGAGGAACATCATCGTGATAATGGGCACGAGATTGCGTTTGCCTGTAGCTGTGTTTGATGACATTAGTGAAATTAGTTTTATGGATTAGTTATTATAGAAAATTCCTTTTAAGGTAATCGGTCGGTACGTGAGATTTAAGAGTGTTCCGGTTGATTTCCATTGCGGATTTATATATCCAATGCAAAGATAAAATTTTTTAATGTGAATTATTAAAAAATTTGTATCATTTTTGGAAAAAAATGCAGAATGGGGCGGGGAGAGCGGAATGTTGGAGAGGGCGTAGCTGATTGGCAGGGTCGGACTTGTCAGACAGGTCGGACAGGTCGGACGTGTCCGACGAGATGATGTGGCTGCGGAGTCGCAGTCGCAGGGACAGCCGGAGTCAGTATTCGCGGGCGCCGAATATGGCGGTGCCTACGCGCACGAGGTTGGAGCCTTGCGCTATGGCTATGTCGCGGTCGTCGCTCATGCCCATGCTGAGTATGTCAAATCCGCGCAGACCGAGCGAAGCGTCGTTGCGTATCCTGTCGTAGCATGCGGCTATGGCGGCAAAGTCGGCGGTGATGCGGGCTGTGTCGTCGGTGTTGGAGGCCATGCCCATGAGTCCGCAGATATGGGTGGCCTGCAGCGATTCGAAGCGGCGTCCGGTGAAATAGTCGTCGAGCTCTTCGACGGAGAAACCGAATTTTGTCTCCTCACGGGCCACATGGAGCTGTAGAAGAACGCGGGTGGTGACGCCGGCACGTAAGGATTCCTTATCGATGAGGTCGAGCAGCCGCTCGGTGTCGACGCTTTCGATGAGCGCTACTTTACCGATGAGCTGGCGCACCTTGTTGGTCTGCAGATGGCCGATGAAGTGCCACTCCACGTCGGAGGGCATCTGGGGCTGTTTGGCAAGAAGTTCCTGCACACGGCTTTCACCGAACCGGCGCTGACCGGCGTCGTAGGCTACGCGGAGCGCTTCGACGGGGTGGAATTTTGAAACAGCGACGAGGCCGACGCCTTCAGGTATGGAGCGCCGGACCTCGTCGAGTTGCTTTGCCACATGGGTATACATGTCTGGCTTATTCTTTGGGTTTTGAGTCGCCGAGCTTCACTTTGTACACGTCGAGTATCGGAGTCTCGGTGATTGATACAATCTCGTAGTCGGCCATAGTCGATTTCATTTCGTCGATGAAGTGCTCGAGAGCGCCTTTGAAGTCGCTTGCAGCGACAAGGATGAGCGATGTCGATTTCTTCTCCTGGGCGGTCTTCTCGTCGATGGTGATGAATGCCACCTTTGCGAGATACCATTTGTCGGCGGAGTCGTCCCAGAAAATTTCGGCGATTTTCGTACGTTTCACGGCCGAAACCGAAAATTCGCCGGAGATAAACGGGGTTATCTCCTCGATGATGCGTGACTCGGCTTCGGTGAAAGTCAGTGCGTCGACAAGGAAGGTGTCGTTGACTTTTTTCTCGATGCCGTTTTCCATTATTTTGCGGTAAGCTACCTTACATTCAAACCAGTTTGCCATAGGTGTATTTCTTTTAAAATTTTTGCGTGACAAAGGTAGTGAGATTTCACGATACGGCAAACTGTAAGGTTGAAAAATCAGCCTGCAGCCGCGTCGGCTTGTGTTTTTTTTTGAGCATGCTGTAATATTTTGGCGCAAAAGTTTGTTATATTTAATATATTTTTGCAATTTGCAGTTATGAAAGAAAAGATATGAGTGGGATAATGAATTTGCCGGGCCGCATAGTTCGATTTTATGCCGACGGATTCCGGTCGATGACAATAGGCAGGAAGCTGTGGGCTATCATAATCATAAAGCTGATTGTGATATTCGGAGTGCTTAAGCTCTTTTTCTTCCCCGACCTGCTCAAGAGCCGGTATGACACCGACGAGGACCGCGCCGCGGCTGTGCGCAGTGCGCTTACCGAGCCGATTGGTCGGCCATGACCTCTTATGATTCATTTATAAAAATCAATAAACAATAAATTACCATGGATGAACTTGTTAACGTAGTGGATTGGTCGAGATGGCAGTTTGCACTGACCGCTATTGTCCACTGGCTGTTTGTGCCGCTGACGATAGGCTTGTCGCTGATTATCGGCATAATGGAGACGGCCTGGTACCGTACACGAAATGAGAAGTGGCGGCGTATCACAAAATTCTGGATGACACTGTTCGGCATCAATTTCGCGTGCGGCGTAGCCACGGGACTGATACTGGAGTTTGAGTTCGGCACAAACTGGTCGAACTATTCATGGTTTGTGGGCGATATATTCGGCGCGCCGCTCGCCATCGAGGGTATTGTGGCGTTTTTCCTCGAGTCGACATTCATAGCCGTGATGTTCTTCGGGTGGAAGAGGGTAAGCCCCGGTTTCCATCTGGCCGCCACGTGGCTTACCGCTATCGGAGTGGTTCTGTCGGCGCTGTGGATACTCGTGGCCAACGCGTGGATGCAGTATCCGGCGGGTATGGAATTCGATCCGGAGCAGATGCGCAATGTCATGGTAAGTTTCAAGGATGTGGTGCTCTCGCCGGTAGCTGTCAACAAGTTCTTCCATACGGTGCTCAGCGGCTGGGTGCTCGGCGCGGTGTTCGTAGTCGGCGTGAGCTGCTGGCTGCTTCTCAAGAAACGCAACCGCGATTTCGCATTGCGGTCGATAAAGGTGGCGGGCGCGGTAGGTCTGGCAGGTATCGTGCTGACGATGTGGACAGGCGACGGCTCGGCCGTGCAGGTATCAAAATACCAGCCCATGAAACTTGCCGCGATGGAGGGACTGTACTCCGGTTCGGAGGGACAGAGCCTCGTGGCGTTCGGTATCATTAATCCCGATAAGCACCCACTTGACGACCAGAAAGCTATCCATGCCGAGATAAGCATACCGAAGGGGTTGTCGCTGCTCGCCAAGCACGACATCAATGCTTTCGTGCCGGGTATTGACGACCTCATACGCGGATATGCCGTAAACGCCGATGGTGACACCGTATATAAAGATGTATCATACGCGCGACGCATCGAAATGGGCCGCACGGCTCAGCAGGCGCTACGCGATTACGGAACGGCGCTCGAAAAGGGTGACACCGCCGCCATGCAGGTCGCGCAGAGAGTAATCGACGCCAATTTCAAATATTTCGGCTACGGATATTTAAGCGAGCCGGAGGATGCCGTGCCGCCGGTGGCCGTGTCGTTCTACTCGTTCCGTGTGATGGTGATGGCGGGAGGTTACCTGCTGCTGTTCTTCCTCGTTGTGGCTTGGGCTTCGTGGCGGCGTAAGGTCAATCTGCTCGACAATAAATGGTTCTGCGCGCTCGGACTGCTTACAATACCCGTGGTGTGGATATGCAGCGAGGCCGGCTGGGTGCTCGCCGAAGTGGGGCGTCAGCCGTGGACAATCGAGGGGTTGCTGCCCGTCAATGCCGCCGTGTCGTCGATTTCGGCCGGTTCGGTGCAGACAACGTTCTGGATGTTCGTGGTGATATTCACCGCGTTGCTTGTGGCCGAGATAAGCATTATGGTACGCCATATCCGCCGCAAGGCCGTTACCGACCTGCTCAACGGTCCCGAGAAATAACCCTCTTTAAATTAAACACTTAAAAACTTCTGACATAATGGAAGCACTTCAATCATACTGGTGGTTTCTGATTTCACTCCTCGGGGCGTTGTTGGTGTTCCTGCTGTTCGTACAGGGAGGTCAGACACTGTTGTTCTGCTCGCAGTCGAGCATGGCACGAAATCTGAAGGTCAATTCTCTCGGCCGCAAATGGGAACTTACGTATACTACGCTGGTAGTGTTCGGCGGGGCATTCTTCGCCTCGTTCCCGCTGTTCTATTCCACATGTTTCGGCGGTGCATACTGGCTGTGGATGCTGATATTGCTCAGTTTCATCCTGCAGGCGGTCAGCTATGAGTTCCGCCGCAAGCCGGGCAACCTGTTCGGCACGGGAGTGTATGACGCGTTTCTGTTTTTCAACGGCTGCGTCGGGTGCATACTCCTCGGTGTTGCTGTCGGCATGATGATATTCGGAGCCGATTTCACCATATCGAAAGGCAATATCCTTGACGGGGAGAGTCCCGTGATTTCGGTGTGGAATCCGTCGCACGGACTGGAGGCTATATTTGACTGGCGCAATCTGCTGGTAGGCTTTACAGTATTGTTCCTCGCCCGCATGAATGCCGCGCTCTATTTCCTTAACAATATCGAGGAGGGCACGCAGTTCAGGGCACGCCAGCGCAAGGCCGCCCTTGTCAACGGAGCGGTATTCGTGGTGCTGTTTCTTGCGCTTGTGGCCGTGATATTTACCTCAAAAGGCTATGGATATGACGCCGCCGGCAAAATCAGCGTGGTTCCATATAAATATGCCGATAATCTAATGACGCTCTGGTGGTTCGGCTTCATATTCCTCGCCGGAGTGGTGATGGTGCTTTACGGGCTTGGTAAGACCGCCGTGCGACGAGTGTACAACCGCGGTATCTGGTGGACGGGCGCCGGCACTGTATTAGCTATTCTCGCGCTGCTTTGTCTCGTAGGCTACAACGATACGTCATATCTCCCCTCGGTCAGCGACCCGCAAAGTTCGCTGACGATACGCAACAGCTCGTCGTCCTACTTCACGCTCAAGGTTATGACGTGGGTATCGGTGCTCTCGCCGATAGTGATAGGCTACATCTTTGTGGTATGGCGCAAACTGTCGAAGCCCCCGTTGACTCCGACAGAACTCGAGCACGAACACGACGCGTATTAGCGGACGGTTTAAACTGGGGAATGGGGCGAGGGCGTCTCGCCCTCGTGGTATTATTGCATTTTAGTAAATTACCACGGGGGCGGGACGCTCCCGCTCCATTCTGCTTCAATTGCGCTTTATTCAGTGTTGTGCAAGCAATCGTATAAATTACGACAACTCCGGTTGTAAATCAAAGGTTGCCGGCAGCGATGTCAGATTCCCATTCCTTTTGCTGGATGTCGTTGCTTTCGGAATAGTATATCTCCACGCGGTCACCGCGGTCGACGATGTAGACAGCACTTATCTTATTGTCATCCTTTATTGTGTCGACTTCCTTTTCACGAAACGGGGAAGTATACACCACGATGTTTTTACCGTCGCCATGCTTGGTGACGTCTTCAGGCACGACATCGTCCATGAAACTTTCGCAGGCGGCCAGTCCTCCCCATCCCGAGTCGCCTTTATACACGATCTGTTCGAACTTATTATCGTCGACAAGCCTAACTTTTACATCACTCTCGGGAGCGAGGTCGCCGAAAAACGGAAACAATACCGTAGCGCCGGCACTCCATGATGCCAAAGCGCCCAAAGTAGCCATAATCAATATCTTTTTCATGTGCAGTTTTTAAATTAGTGTTTATATAGCGGCTGAACCGAGGTGCAGCTATAGATGGTTAATAAAAAATGACTTGCGGTTCAAAGGAGGCTGACGCCGTCGATGTCGCGGAGGCGGGAGGTTAGGGTGTCGTAGTCGTCGGCGCGGACGGCGAGGGTCATGGCGCAGGCGTTGTCGAATTGCTGTGAGAGGATTTCTAGGTCGGATTGCTTGACAAGGCGCATCACGTCGTTCATCGACAGGTAGGGGAAGGTGAATTCTATCTGTTTCATTACCTTTCGCTCCACTATTTCAGCTTCTTCGAGCGAAAGGCGTGCGGCTTCGCGGTAGGCGGCGATAAGGCCGGAGGTGCCGAGTTTTATGCCACCGAAGTAGCGTACTACGACGATGACCGTATCGGTCAGTCCGAATGAGTTGATTTGTCCGAGAATCGGTTTGCCGGCAGTGCCGGATGGCTCGCCGTTGTCGTTGCTTTGGAAATCGGTGCGTTCGAAGCCGAGCATGTAGGCCCAGCATACGTGGCGTGCGTCGAAATATTTTTTCTGGTATTGTGCAATCACGGCTTTGGCCTCCTCTACTGTCGAGGCGGGATGGGCGAATGCGAGAAATTTGCTCATTTTCTCGCGGAATATCGCCTCGGAGGGTCGGGCTAATGTCAGGTAGGTATCGGCCATGCTGGGTGATTACTTGCGGTCGAAGAATGGATTTTTTGATGTGGCACTTACCGCTATGGCAAGTACCAGACGGCAGCCGGGGAGGAGGCCGAGGCGCATGGCTCCCATTCCGGCGGAGAAGAGTGTGCGGGTGTCGACACGGCAGTCGGCAGCCACCGAGCAGGCTGAGCCTGCGGCGATACCTATGTCGATGGAATTGAAGGCGCAGGGCACGGCGGCAGGTTTATCGGCGCATGCGGGGTAGCCGCAATGCGCGCAGTTAAGTCCCATGGGCTGCGGACGGATGCCTATGAGCACTACGGCGTCGCCCTGAAGTATGTTGGCGGCATCGCGCTGATAGACGGGGCGGGATGTCTCGGCATAAAGTTCCAGCATGGCGTCGGAAAGGCGCTGCAGGTCGTCGCCTTCGACAATGGCAGCCTCGATGAGGTCGTTGCCTTTGGCTTTGGGTGCGGTACGTATGGCTGTGAGCATGCGGCGTGCGATGTCAATCACCTGAGCATGCCGGTCGTCGCGTTGGTTTATTATCATATTTCAACTAATAATTTGTAGGTAGGGTGTTGCAAAACTTATAATATAATGGAAACATGATACGTCATCTTGTAGGGCAGCACCCCGGTGCAGCCGCCTGGCAGCTGATAATCAATTTCCGCTATCGGCTGCTCCGGGGAGCAGCCCTACATCATGCAGCCGTCAACATCAGTTTTGCAACTCCCTCCACATTATTTCATTTCTGGAGTTTAATATATCCGGGCGCCGACGCGATAAATCGCGTACATACTACCGGTTATAGTATCAGCATCGCGTCGCCGTAGGCACCGAAGCGGTAGCCCTCTTTTACGGCTTCGTCGTAGGCTTTCATCACGAGGTTGTAGCCGCCGAATGCCGCTACCATCATGAGCATGGTGGAGTATGGCAGATGGAAGTTGGTGACGAGCGCTGTGGTGACGGTAAAATCGTAGGGGGGGAAGATGAATTTGTTGGTCCAGCCTTCGTAGACTTTGAGTTTGCCTCCCATGCTGACTGCCGTCGCCATGCCGCGGAGCACGGATGTGCCTACGGCGCATACCTGTTTGCCTTCGGTCTTGGCCTTGTTGACGGTATCCACCAGTTTGGGGGTTATGAATATCTGTTCGGAGTCCATGCGGTGCTTGGTGAGGTCTTCCACATCAATTTCGCGGAAATTGCCCAGTCCGCTGTGTATAGTGGCGAAAGCCTGTTCCACGCCTTTGATTTCGAGGCGTTTCAGCAGTTCGCGGCTGAAGTGCATGCCTGCGGCCGGGGCTACGATAGCTCCTTCGTTTTTGGCGAAGATGGTCTGATAGTCGGTGACATCGTTCTCATTGGGCTCGCGCTGTATATAGTCGGGCAGCGGGGTCTCGCCCAACGCGTAAAGGGCGGCCTTGAACTCCTCGTGGGGGCCGTCGTAGAGGAAACGGAGCGTGCGACCGCGCGAGGTGGTGTTGTCAATCACCTCGGCCACCATTGATTCGTCCTCGCCGAAATAGAGTTTGTTGCCTATGCGGATTTTGCGGGCCGGCTCCACGAGCACGTCCCACAGTTTGTGTTCTTCGTTAAGCTCTCTCAGTAGAAAGACCTCGATGCGTGCGCCGGTCTTTTCCTTGTTGCCGTAGAGACGAGCCGGAAATACCATGGTGTCGTTGAACACCATGACGTCACCTTCGTCAAAATAATTGATAATCTCTTTAAACACGTGATGGGAGATTTCGCCCGTCTTGCGGTTGACAACCATCATTCTGCATTCGTCACGCTGAGGTGCCGGTTCTTGAGCTATCAGCTCGTCAGGCAATTTAAATTTAAATTGTGAAAGCTTCATCTTGTTGTTATATCTTCGTTGTTATGTGGCTTAATCTTGTTGTGCGGGAGTGGAGGAAACGCTGTCGTCGTCGGTCTCTATCTCGACCTCGCGGAGTATCGACACGACGTCGTCGAGCGAAAGGCATCTGTCGATGGTGACATCGCCCACCCGTGTGCGGCGCAGGGCGGTGAGATGTCCGCCCGAACCGAGTGCGGCGCCGATGTCGCGTGCGAGCGCACGGATGTAGGTGCCTTTGCTGCATACCACGCGTATGGTGATGCTCTCCGGGCTGTATTCGAGCAGTTCGATTTCGTCGATTACGAGAATTTTCGGTTTAAGTTCGACGGTATCGCCCTTACGTGCCATCTTATAGGCTCTCTTGCCGTCAATCTTGCATGCGGAGAATGCCGGTGGCACCTGCTCGATGCGTCCTGTGAACTTCGTCAGGACCTCTCCGACAAGTTCGCGGGTGATATGGGCGGTAGGGTAGCGGGCGTCAATCTCAGTCTCGAGGTCGTATGACGGTGTGGTGGCTCCGAGGGCTATGGTGGCGATGTATTCCTTGACACCGCTCTGGAGCTGCTCGATGAGCTTGGTGGATTTTCCGCTGACTATAATCATTACTCCGGTGGCAAGCGGGTCGAGTGTGCCGGCATGGCCCACTTTCATCTTTTTTATGCCCATGCGGCGCAGCATCACTCCCCTTATGCGTTTCACGACATCAAAAGAGGTCCAGCCGTACGGCTTGTCGACGAGTATGGTTTCTCCTGCAAGAAAATTCATTGTTGTCAGGGGCGGTTGTCAGTTAAAAATGATGCAGAGCAGACCTGCGATAAGACAGTAGACGGCGAACCATACGAGTTTCCCCTTCTTGACGATATTGAGCATCCATTTGCATGCCAGGCAACCTACCACGAAAGCCGCGATAAAACCGGTGAGCAGGGGCACGATGCCGATTGATTCTGCGGTGGTATCACCGCTTCCGCTTACCATGTCCTTTATGTCGAGCAGCGCTTCTCCCAAAATGGGAATAATCACCATGAAGAAAGAGAATTTTGCAATCTGTTCACGCTTGTCGCCGAGCATCAGGCCGGTGGCAATTGTCGAGCCGGAGCGGCTGAGTCCCGGGATTACGGCTATGGCCTGTGCGATACCTATTATGAACGCATCGAGAAATGTGATGTCGTGCGGTTTGTAGCCACCCTGCCTGATGGCGGGGCTGTCGGCTGTCGTACGGCGGAAATAGTAGGCGAATGTAAGCAGAAGTGCGGTGGCGCACAGCGCGATACCGACAGTAAGTAGATTTTTGCCGAACAAAGCCTCCACACTGTCCTTGAAGAAGATTCCCACAATCATGATGGGGATGCACGATACCAGTATCTTGAATACGTAAGTGGTGTTGGCGTCGCGTTTAAAGCCGAAAAATGAAGTAACCAGTGGTACGAACTCTTTCCAGAGAACTACGATTGTACTGAGCACTGTGGCAACGTGCAGGGCGACTGTGAATTGCAGCGACTCGGCGCCTTGCATGTCGAGATGCAGTATGTCCTCGCATATCTGCAGATGGCCTGAGCTGCTTATAGGAAGATATTCGGCAAGTCCCTGCACTATGCCCATTATAAGGGAATTTAACCAATCCATTTTTTTACCTGTTTAATTGTTAATTGGAATTTGATATGTCTGTTGCCGTACTGAACCGGACTGTCGTAATATACAGCCTGTCAGCGGCATTATGCCTTAGTGTCGTCTGTATCCGTATCGGGACGGCCGAAGGTGTCTGATTTTTTAGACGGCTTGATGATGATAGCTATACCCATGAATACGAAACCGAGAAAGGCGAGTGTAGGGCCGACAACGATGCGCCGGGTGCTGAATATGTCGGGGTTGAATTTCTCCGGTGTGCTCCCCGGTCCGAGCATGAGTATGAATCCGATTACTATAAGCAGGCCGGCAGCTATCATAAAAATGAAATTCCTGCGTGCGAGCGGAAATTGTACCGGTGCCTCTTTGATAAGCATGCGTGCCGGAGTCTGGTTTATTATACGTGCGCCGGCTGCGTTTTGTTGGGCGGCAGCGGGCTTCGGCGCCGGAGCCTGAGTCTGGCTTTTGGACTTTATCGGTTGATTTTTGGTAGGAAGTGCCATGGTTTATATGAAAATTGTTTTGTTAATTCTTAATTGTATTGCGTGCGCGATCAGAACATGTCGTCGTAGCTCTGACGGAGATATTTGTTGGTAGCTATCCAGGATGCCGTGCCGCAGATGATTATGCCTCCGGCCACTACTCCGAGGAACACGTAGATCAAATCGCTCCAGGGTAGCGCAAGTGCGAGGTCAGGATCGATGCTGACGGCATAGACCCGCAGCAGGCAGAGGAGCAGTATTGCTACCACTGCCGCAAGTATGCCGTTGAGGATGTTGCCGATGATAATCGGTCGGCGTATAAACGCGTTGGTGGCGCCTACGAGCTGCATGGTGTGGAGAAGGAAGCGTGCGGAGTAGATCGTGAGGCGCACGGTGTTGTTGATCAGTACGAATGATATTACCAGCAAAGCGCCGGCGAGGGCTATTAGTACGAGCGACAGCGTGCCGATGTTGGAATTGACCGACTCGACCATCTCGGTATGTACCGTTATCTCTTCCACCGAGTCGATATTGCGCAGTGGAGATATGATTTTATCAAGGGAGTCGACCGATGCATATTGCGCCTTGACTCTTACGTTGAATTCGGGCTGGTAGGGATTGGTGCCGAGTAGCTCCTCCACGTCGCTGCCGAGGTAGGCGTTTTCCTGCTCGAGTATTTCCTCAGGCGACATGTAGTCGTAGCTCGCAACGAAGTCGGAGGCGGTCAGCCTTTTCTTCATGTCGTTGATTCGGGTCAGGTCGGCGTCCATTTTCATCACCATGTTGAACCCTAAGTTTTCACGTATGTGCCGTGTGATATTGCCGGCTGCAAATGCCGCGCAGCCTACAATGCCGAGTATCAGCAACACCATGCCTACGCTGACTGTCGACGTCAGATGCTTGCCGAAGCTCATAAGGCTTGTGCGCTTGTTTGATTGACTCATTGTATATTTGATGTTTGCTGAGTTTTTACCTATATGGAAATTTATAATGCAATATGTGACATAATGGTCCGGCGCACCGGATTGCCATCGGGCTATTGCATATTATCTTGCAAATTTACAACATCCGGCACCCCCTTGTCAAGTTTTTTTATAATAAATTTCAATTATAATTCACAAAAAGAGTAAAAACAGCTGAAAACAGGCCATAGTAATTTAACATATAGCGCTTCAGACGTGCAAAACAGAACAAAAAAACGCTGTCGGCTGTTTAAATATGAAAATTTATTAAGAAAAATTAATCCTCTTTCAAAAAAATATATTAACTTAGCGCGAAATTTGTAGAACCTCAGATAAATAAGAATTAATATTTCGTTGGATAAATAAATCGTAAGCAGGCCGGATGTAGACATGTCGACATCTCGCTTTTGAAAACAGACACATAAACCTGCCGGTAATTGGCCGGTATGACAAGCCGGACTCTTGAAGATACTATTCAGCGAAAGTCGGGTTTCAACTATGAAATGAAATTTAACTAAATTAATAAAACAATTATTCTTTATGAAAAAGAGTTTAATCGCTTTAGCTTGCGCTTTATTCATGGGCCAAGGCATGGTTGCTCAATCTTCGCAAGAGGTTACATACGTTGAGGACCCCTCGCAAGGTTATCTTTTCAACCAATTCAAAGACAACTGGTTCGTAACCGGTGAAGGTGGTATCGGCATCTTCTTCTCACCCAATGACTCTTACCGCGACTGGAAAGACCGCTGGGAGCCTTCTGCATCGCTCTATGTGGGCAAATGGTTCTCTCCGATTATCGGTCTGCGTGCCGGTGTAAACTGGCTTAAGGTAAAAGGCCTTTCTGACGTCAAAGGCGTAGGTGACCTTTACGACGAACCTATGGTAGAAGGTAAGTACAAACAGAAATTCGTTCACATCGGTCCGGTTTTCGATGCGATGATCAACGTTACCAACTGGTGGTGCGGCTATCACCCCGGACGTAAGTACAACTTCACTGTCTACGGCGGTGTGGGTTGCTACTGGACTCTCGCCCGTCAGTACGACGCCAACAACAAGTCAACAAGCTACAAGGATGCCAAAGACCGTATCCTCGCAGCCCGTGCCGGTGTCATCAACAGCTTCAACGTAAGCAAGCAGGTGCAGCTTTCGCTCGACGTCCGCTTCACTGCACTTGACAACCACCGTGACGAAAAGGGCGGCGACTGGAACAAGACCGCTTACGACCTCCAGGCTTATCTCGGCGTGACTTATCTCTTCAATAAACGCGAATGGAACGCCCCGATTATCCCTGTATGCCCCGAACCCGAGAACTGCGACGCTCTCCGTGCACGCCTTCAGGCTGCCGATGCACGCATCGCCGACCTCGAGGCTCAGCTTCAGGCTTGTCTCGATCGTCCGGTTGAGGTTGTCGAGGAGGCTGCAGCTCCTGCTCCCCTCGCTACAATCTACTTCCCCATCAACGTTTCAAAACTTACCAAGGAAGATGTCCGCGTAGTTCAGGCTTGTGCCGAAGTGATGAAGGCTAACCCCGACACCAAGTACGTGGTGACCGGCTGGGCCGACAACTATACCGGTAACGACCGTATCAACGTCAACCTCCGCAAGAACCGCGCCGCTTCCGTTGAAAAGCAGCTCCTGAAATCAGGCGTTCCCGCCGCTCAGTTCGAGACCACTATCAACAACGGCAACCTCGTTGACATGGGCGAGAAGTTCGTAGCTCTCGACCGCGCTACCACTATTCAGGTAGCTGAATAATAATTTGACGGTTACGCCGTTTGCCCGGCGTAGACAGATATCATGAAGGCATGCTCAGTCAGGGCATGCCTTCTTTTAGATGTTATAAATATCGCTCACGATATGCAGAATTTCAGGAGAAAAATCAAGCCTTGGATGCTTCCTATATCTATGGTCATAGGCGTGTTGCTCCATAGCTACATCGGCTATGTGGCATTTTTATCGCCGTATCTTATTTTCATAATGCTGCTTATCACTTATTGTAAAGTGTCGTTCAGCCATTTCCGGGTAGACGGTTCGATGTGGTGGCTTCTGGCGATACAGGTGATAGGGGCGTCGGGCGTGTTCCTGCTCCTGAGGCAATTTAATGTCGCTGTGGCTGAGAGTATATTTATCTGTATATTCTGTCCGACAGCTACGGCTGCGCCCGTGATAACCGGTATGCTCGGTGGAAAAGTGGAACGGGTCGCAACATTCTCTTTGCTTAGTAATCTTGTAGTGGCGTTTACTGCGCCGGTCATACTTGCGTTGCTGGGCGGGGGGAATAATCCTGACTTTATGGCGTCGTTCACGCGTATCGCCACCAATGTTTTGCCGTTGATACTTGGCCCGCTCGTCGTGGCACTGATGCTTAAGATGACGTTTCCGAAAGTGCGCGACGAGATTGCACATCATCAAGGGCTGTCGTTCTACATCTGGGCAGTAGCTCTTATTATCGTGGTCGGCAATTCCGTCAGTTTTCTCATGAAGGAACCGGCGTCGCGTATCCCCGAAATGGCTGTTATAGCCGTCTTGTCGTTGCTGGCTTGCCTCGCGCAGTTCTATCTCGGTAGAAAAATCGGGGCGCGTTACGGCGACCGTGTTGCCGGAGCGCAAAGTCTCGGACAGAAAAATACAGTTCTGGCAATATGGCTGGCCTTGACTTATCTCGACCCGATTGCCTCGGTCGGACCGGCGTGCTATATAGCCTGGCATAATACGGTCAATTCCATACAGATATATAAGAGGGCACACGCCGGAATGCTCTGAGACGACGGCCGGCGCGCCATCCTGGGATGACGGCTGTCGCACTGTTTCGCGGCATTAAAATCGGCGCCCGGGATGTGAGGCACTCTCTGCTGTCCCGGCTGACGGCATTTCAGGGCATGCCGAGCCGCTATATTAGTAGGTGATAGTGTAACTTTTTGTAATTCCGTTTGTTGTTAATATTAGACATGTATATATTTGTGTCTGCATTACGGCACGGGTTATTCCGGCGTACGATGACATGGATTGCACGTGTGTTAACAGCTTAAAAATAAATGAGATGGATCAGATGTATCAACTATTGATGGGGTTGCCGCTTTTCAGCGGGGTGACATACGAGAAAATGCTTGAAATTATTGGAAGTACAAAGTTCCATTTTCTGAAATATCTTGAAGGAGAGACATTTATATCGGAAGGAGAACAGTGTACTCATATAAAGTTCATTATTTCCGGGAAGGTGCGCGTAAGCATCGCCAATGCCGACCGGCGTTTCACAGTGTCGCAGACGCTTACGGCTCCTGATGTCGTGGCTCCGGAATATATTTTCGGACGTTCGACTACTTATCCATGCTCGGTTGTGGCACTTGAGCCGACCGGCGTTTTGCAGATTTCGAAGGTCGATTATATGAAGATATTGAACAGTGATTCTATTTTCCTGATCAATTATCTCAATTTGCTGTCGATGAATGCCCAGAAAGCTGTCGACGGCATATTGTCGATTGCCACCGGCAGCCTTGAGGAGCGTATTGCATTCTGGATAGTGGCACTTACGCAGCGCGGCGGTACGGACATAACCATGACATGCAGGCAGCGTGACCTATATTCGTTGTTCGGTGTGCAGCGCTCGTCATTCATCTCCACTCTCGACAGTATGAAAGAGCGCGGACTGATTGACTATTCCCAGACGGAAATCCGTGTGCATGACCGCCGCGAACTTATTGACATACTCCATTCTTCGGTCGAATGATATTTTGTCCTGAAGAAAAATATGTCGGCCGACGTATACGATCCAATGAAAAAAGGTATTCTTGGGATAAAAATATTGGTAAATTTGACGAATGTAATAGTTTATATGTCGTAAAAATAAGGAATATAATCTATAAACACATCTATATTATGCGTGGTTATGATGATTGTTAATAATTTAATAATCAATTAATTATTAGATAAACCCCATCTATATACTCTATATTTTGATGTTGTATGACGTTATTTGCTATTGACAAATGGAATAATTGCACTAACTTTGCGATGTAAACATAAAATCACAACGACAAAAATCGAAGTTGATTTTATAAGGATTAGAGACAAAAATTAGGATTTGTTAAATTAGGAATTAGTTTGTGGGTTAGTATTTTTTAATTGGATTAAGTATTTGGATAATACTCTATAGGTAATAATCGTGTTTTATGTTAGGTTTGTTTGCCTCGAATATCGAGGATTTTTTAGGAAGCCGCTTCGTGAGAAGTGGTTTGCTATTTTATAGGGGTTCTGTTTCAATTTTGATATTTTCCGGGGATTTGTTAAATTGCGAAGTGTTTAAAGAATAATATATAATTGAAGATAGCCTATATGGGAAAAGATGTATTTGAATTGCTCGACGGAGGAGTCTGGATATATGGCTCGGCAAATGATTTGCCTGAAGTCTACGCGTTGCTTCGCAGGACTGCCGATATATGTTTCGAGATGAACGCACTTCCGCCATCGGAATCCGGCCGCCGCGAAAAAATATTGCGCGGACTACTTGGCTCCGTAGGAAAGTGTATCGTTGTTAATCCCCCGTTCAGGTGTGATTTCGGTCACAACATACATATAGGGGATAATTTTATCGGAAATTTCAACCTGACCATTCTTGACGAAGCAAAAGTCAGTATAGGCGATAACGTCATGATAGGGCCGAACTGCACTCTGGCGACCATAATCCATGCAATGCTCCCGGCGCAGCGAAATGCCGGAATAATGCGGGCAAAACCAATCTCGATTGGCGACAATGTCTGGCTCGCATCAAATGTCACTGTCCTGCCTGGCGTGACAATAGGTGACAACGCTGTGATAGGGGCCGGCAGCGTAGTGACAAAATCCATTCCGGCATTCACATTTGCTGCCGGAAACCCCTGTCGCCCGATACGTTCAATAACCGACGCCGACGCAGTCACGGCGGTCAATCGTTGAATATCGCATCCAAAGCAATCCGCATGCGGCTCGCCGCCCGCGCGAGGACAAAGGCGGGAACGTTCCGAGCTGTGATATGAGTCTATATGGCAAACGAATGAGGGTGTTCAAACTGCTAAATTTAAGCTTGGAGTTCTGCAATCCTCCGCTTGCTGATGTCATATAGATGAGGAGCTATATCCCTCTCAGAAACGGCATCGAGTCCCTGCCGGCATAGTCATTGAGGAAACGGATGTTTTTCTGAAACATTTTCCTGCCGGCCTCTGGTGAACTGACCGAACTTAACGCCGCATCAGGTATCAGCTTGTTCTTGATGATGTACTCGCGCATCTCCGCAGTCGACAGGGAATGGTTTAATATAATTGCCAGACCATCATGCGATGCACCTTCTTTGTCATAGTACGGATTGTCTTTTATTTTCACACAGGTAGCATAACCCGGCAGTACGGATACGGTGCCGTCGGTGTTGAGGAAGTAAAGCAGATTTCCGGCATCGCGGATGTCGTCGAACAGTTTGGAATCGCCGTTGGCTTTGGGAGGATTGTCGCCAAATGCCATTTTCATGTATTCCTCGTGTGAGCCACACACGCCTATGCGCCTGTTGTTGAACGCTTTCATGAGATAATTGTACGTATCCTTGTGCTCCTTGGCTTTCTTACGGTGTGCCTCCCTGCATTCATCAAATAGCTCTTCGGGCAGCACTTGAAGGCCGAGACCGTTCATCATCCACACGCCGTCGACTTGCACAAGCGATAATAAAGCCGTCTTTCCGGGAACAATCTCCGGGGAGAACCTCCCGTCAGGCATGGTGTCGGGCGAGAGGGTGAGTTTTTCGCCGTTGAGGTCCTCAAGTATAAGCTCGCTTTCACCGACGGTCTTATACCTGTAATATTCATACGGGCGCGACTTCAAAGCCTTCAGGATAGGAATATACCTCTCTTCTTCAGGTTCATGGTACAGATCTACTATCTCTGCGAGCCATTCGTATGCCGGAATAGCCAAAGGCCCTATCAGGGCATTCATTGGCACAAATGAATCGATGGCATAGGCCTTCGCACTCACGTCTTCGTTTTCTACCGAATGAAGCAGCTGGTCTATGAAATTTTCAAATTCATTTATTGATTCATCCATATCATTGATGCGTGTCAGGTAACAGCTGCTGCACAGCCACGAGCACAAGTTGCGTATCTGATAGAACAGCGGTATTCCTAATTCTTCCTCAGGCATAAGGATAGGACGCGCAGGAGTGTCCGGCGCATCATCGTAAGCCTTGATAAGGTCGGGCATGAGTGTCATAGCCAGCATACGGAGTGCAGGATTGCCGGGATTCAGAATCGATTCCGGATTGACCTCGTTGGCTACGTACCAGAGCAAGAACAGCACCGCATGAAACGACGGTATCTCATCGTCGTAGGGGAATAGAGAGGTTTGCTCTCTGATATTGTAGAACGGGAAGCTGTTACCGTATTTTTTCTTGTAAAGTGATATGAATGCCGCCCAAACTCCCGAACCCGCAACGAGATCTTCCACATAGCATGCAAGGGTGATGGCCATGTGTCGGCTTACGGCAGGTGTGAATCCGGGTTGGGCGCCGAATACTTTATGGATAACGGGATACACCCGGTTGGCAACGCCTACATAAAACATGTCGCTTGGGAACTGCGCTGCGTTAAAATGTGTGGCGCAAAATTCGAGACGTGTGATTTTATATGGCGTAATCGCCGGCTTGATTTTCTTTGATTTTGACATAGTCGAGACGTGTTTATAGTCGCAAAGTTAGTCGTTTTATATCACCAAACAATAATCTTTCCGATATTGTTGCTATAAATCTCGGAATTAGCGGTGTCCTGTCATACACACCTATCGTGAATTAGTGCTTTTATTTCATCCTTATTGATTAATTTTGCACTGAAGAATTAAACTATGGACTATGACAATTCAAAACCGACGGAGAAATTGAAGCCTGTTAATTTTTCCGATATGAAGGAATATGGCCGTTGTCGTTTTTAGATAAGAGGATGCGCCATACTCCTTGGGGAAAGCGGTTTTTATCAACTTTCGCTATCCGATGTTTCGGGGAATCATGTCGCGGATGGCATCAGCGTTGCAACATCATCTCGTAAATTCATTGAAATAATACCGTAGTGAGGCTTAAAGCTCTATTATATGCGGTTGTACTTCTACGTCATGGTTTGCAAGTGACTCGACACAGTCATCATTCAGGCTCATTTCCCTTATCCATTGCAGGGAAGCAAGCTGCTTCCTGCGGTTGTCGGCTATTCCGGGAAGAATCATATCTTTCCATGATTTGCTTCCGTATGCGCCGTCGGAATCAATCAGGACATATTTCCCGTTTTTATTACTTATCTTTACGGCGACAAGACCTTCCGTGTGGCCCGGAATGTTAATCAGTTGTACGGAGCCATCACCAAGCAGGTCATAGGAACGATGGAACGGTCCTTCGTTGCTGTTCCAGGGAAACAGGCCTATCGCGACATCCCTCCACCACCGTTTTTGAAAACGGAACTTATTGACGATTGAGAATTTTTCTGCAAATTTCATTTCTGCCTCCGAGACAAGAATATGTTTTGCATCAGCGACCTGGTGCACCCCGCATACATGGTCGCAGTCGAGATGAGTCAGCACCACATAGTCGAGGTCGGAGGTTCGGACTCCAAGTTTATGTAGCTGTTCATCTACGGCATTACCGGCCGGCAGATAGCCTTGGTTCATGGAGTACAATACATGCCCCAACTCTGCAATCTGAGCTTTCTTGTCAATGACCCCTGTCGGACTTATCCTGCGGCTCCAGCCGGTATCCACAAGAATTTTCGCTTTCGGATGCTCGATATAATAAGCCGATACAGGCATCCACACCCATTTATCCTTGGGCACACCGATTCCTGCCACTTTCAGCATCCCGGCATTATCGGTATCAAACGGCAAATAAGGCGAAGTATGAACCTCCCCGCAATGCAACACATGTATTTTTATCGTCTCCATACCCCCACAACAAATTCCCACCCCCAAAAAGTTGTTGCACCTATCCCATTTATAACCTTCTTCCAATATTATCATTAAAGGCGCCCGCAATTGTCAAATTAGAGACAATTAAAAACGAAAGATATAAAATCAAACAACATATTCAAGAATCTTTTTTACAATATCTTGATAATTTGTACAATCATTTCTTCCGACTGTAAACCTAGTTGAGTTTAAGTACCCGGTTCCATCTTCTTTTAAAGTTAATATATGTCGAACGGTTGTTCTCAAAGATTCGTCATTTTCTAAAATTGATATTGATAATGAATCTATATTGTCATTTAGAAGGAATAAATAAGGCGTTATTTTTTTATGAAATTCGGCCTTATCAAGACTTTTAATGGAAAGAATGTGATGTATAATATCTTCAGTAGTAAAATTGAGCCTTCTCATCAATGCGCATAATAAAAGAACAGATTGATCTAATTTGATGACTCTGCCATTAATTGCAACTGTTGGTCGTTCTTTCACTTGATGCGTTATATCAAAGGATTGAATCAGCTCTCTCATTGTCTGATTAGAGATAATCTCATTTTTGAAGATACCTTGAATAATATTTGTGGGAAATCCGGTAAGATTTGACAAATAACTTATAATGAATGCATTTCGGGTTTTCTGTAGAGAGTAAATATATGGCGAACTGCTTAAAAATTTACTAATATAACCCTTATAGTCTGTATACGAACCATAAAAATGACGATAAATATTTTTCAAGTTATCATTGTCAACAACAAGAACTATATTATCGAGGCCATATTTATTATCACGGTATCTGTCAAATGTCTCTGGTATATCGATTTTATAATCTATGTCAATCTGAGCTGATAGAACGTTTAAAATTCTGAAAATATGTGCAGGATCCATTCTATCAAGATCCTCAATAATCAAAACTATCTTTTTATTGTTTTGATTTTTATAATCTTTAATAATTCTATGAATGATAGAATCAATCGGGTCGGATTGATATGGTGAATTTTGTGCTTGTTTAAAAAAATCATCAAGTAGGGCATCTTCATCATTCATATTTTTCTTTTGGAAAAGATCGAATTTCTCCTTGATTGATTTGAATAACTTCTTAGTAGCCAATAATCCGACAATACTTGCCCCAATCTTAGAATTTATGCCCAAATCAGGAATAACTCGGAGAAGATCCAATACAAGATTAGCTCCCTTTGAATATATAAACCATGACCATGCTTCGGAATTTGTAAAGGTTATTCTATCAGTAAGCATATCATGAAGCATTAACTGAAATAGAATATCTCGTTTAATCATATCGAATATATCCTTGTTATCAGCTACTTGATAGTTTACAGGATATAATGTAAGGAACTCAAACTCCTTTGCTAAAACTTGGTCATTGCGAATAGCGTTCAGAAAATAACTTTTTCCGTCTCCAAATCTTGAAGAAAGTATAGTTCTTGCATTAGCGCGAAGATGATGCCCAAAATCTACTACTTTGTCATCTAAAGGGACAATAAAGTCTGTCATACGAACTTCATTTTTTGCTTAATTGATGAATATGATTCTACAACATGGATACACAATTGAGTCCCATTTAGCGAATTATTTGAAGAGGTATGCATGACTCCATTGAAATATATGCAACAGCCATTTTTATGGTGTGGCACAACATACGCCACTTCCTCGATATTCACTAATACAGGTTTTAACACATTAGAGGAACTCACATGTAATTCAATAAAATAGCTCATATCAACTATTAATTATATTAAATATAAAACCAACTAAGCTTTTTGTTTTTTGTTTCGCCGATTCTTTCTTTTTGAGACCGACTTTTGCAGTACACCTTCGCGTTGAGTACACTTTTAGCACACCTTAGAAATAAGAAACCCCTTGAAAATCAGTCGATTATTAAGGGGTTATGGTGCCCAGAACAGAACCACTAATATTACATTCTATTACTTTCAAATACTTTGGAATATATCTTATAATCAGGTATTTGTGTATTAGGTCAATTTGTTAAAAAGTATTTAGCTGCACGTAAAAGTGGAAAATTTGCACGTAAAATTGCACGTAAAAATCGAATAATTTTGTACCTTTGCATATCACTTAATAACTCCAGTTTCGCATGGCAACTTTTCGATTTGAACTCGACCATAAACCCACCCGAAATAAGACTTACAATTTGTATCTTATGGTTACGGTCGGCAGCAAACGCACCAAGAAGAAAACCGGTATTCAGTTGAAGCGCATTGATGATTTTAATCCTCAGTGCAAAGGCAACAACTGGATACGTGCGAATGTGCCTGATGCTAAAGCTCTGAATGAACAGTTGAGACAAATGCTTGCTCAGGCTAACGACACTTACAATGATTTAGGTAAGGAAGGCGAGGTTACTTCTTCCCATGTGTTGAAAGCAATGGATGTGGAATACGTCTCGCCCTCGTTCCTTGCGTTTGCACGTGAGAGAGCGCAGATGATTTACGACAATGGAGGGTGGAGGAATTGGCGTAAGTATTGCGGCCTTATCAACAAGCTTGACACGTTCCGCAAGAAACGCCGTATGCCGGATATTACCGTTGAGGATTTGACGGTAGACTTGCTGACGAGATTCGACAACTTTCTTCATAAGTGGGAGAATGAGCGCGAGCCGGGGAAACTGCTGCACCCGAACACCATCGAGGTGCAATTCAATATTCTTCGGACGTTGGTGCATCGCGCAATTGAGGTCGGGATAATGGAGGCCTCCAAAGACCCGTTCCTTGTGTTCAAATACAAAGGCGTAAAAACCATTAAGGAGAAGTTGAGCGAGGAAGAAATGAGTCGCATCATCGCTCTTGAACTTGAAGAAGGCTCATTGATATGGCATTGTAAAAACTACTTCTTGTTCAGCTACTACTGCGCCGGCATCCGTGCAGCTGACCTAATTCAACTTCGTTGGCGCAATATAACGGAGTCCGGACGACTACATTATCAAATGGGCAAGAACCATAAAGACCGCGACCTTGTGCTTGTGGAACAGGCTCTGGAAATTCTTCGTTATTACCATACCGACGAAGTCAAACCAGATGATTATATCTTTCCTTTACTCGACAACAGCGCTGAATATGCGAAGTATATCACGCAAGCCGACAAGGACCGAATGAAACCGGATCTCCGGCACCTCCTTTATCAGCAAGTGTCCGCAAAGAATGCTCTCATCAACAAATATCTCAAGAAGATTGCCGAGAAGGCAGAGGTAACGACGAACCTTACAATGCACATCAGTCGCCATGCCTTCGCACATATCGCCCAGGAGTCAGGCGCAGAAAGTTCCGCCATAAAGAACATCCTCGGCCATAGCAATCTTGCCACTACTGAGCGTTATATGGGTAGCTTCGATACCTCAAAAACAGACAGCACCCTCCGTTCCTTGTTCGACAAGAAAAAGACCGGAGCCGACGGCCTAACCGATGAGGAACGCGAGCAACGAGCTATTGATCTCTTAAAAGGGATGTCTCCCGAGCAAATCATGTCCATAATTTCCGCCATCAACAAATAATAAGTAAATTTGCATTATCATGGCAAAAGAAACTCTTATGCAGCATAACACAGCAGATTACAATATCGCTGTCCAGACAATAAAAGATGCCATTCTTCGTAGCCAGTATCAAGCTGCGAAGTTGGTCAATCGTGAAATGCTGTCTTTATACTATGGTATAGGCAGATACATTTCTGCAAACTCTCGTGACGGCTTCTGGGGGACTGGAGCAATTAAGGCAATTTCAGAGCGGCTTCGCAAGGAAATGCCGGGCCTGAAAGGTTTTTCGGAAAGTAGCTTAAAAAATATGAGAATGTTTTATGAGGAATGGTCTCCAGTTCTGGAATCATCAGACGCTACTTCACCTATTTCGCCAATCATGATTGGCGAAATAGAAACGACTACCCTCCTGTCTGCTAAATCGCCAATCACGACTGACGATTTAGAACTATTTGGGAATCTTAGCTTTACCCACCACATCAGAATCCTCAACGGAGAAAAAGATGTAAACAAAAGGTGGAAATACATAAAGCTGGCTCTTGAAAACAAATGGGACACCCGCTATCTCCAACAACAGATAAAGGACAATGCTGCTGATAAATATGGCACGATGCCTTCAAACTTTGATGTAACCATCACGAATAGTCGCGATGCGATAAAAGCTCTCAGCATGTTCAAAGACGAGTATCTTCTTGACTTTATCAATACTGAGGAAATCGGTATTCGAGATCTTGCAGACATTGATGAACGAGTTGTAGAGAAGGAGATAATTCACAATATCAAGAAGTTCATAATGACATTTGGACGAGACTTCGCTTTCGTTGGCAATCAGTATCATCTTGAAGCATTTTCGGAGAATTTCTTTCCTGACCTATTGTTTTTCAATCGAGAATTGAATTGCCTTGTCGTTGTGGAGTTGAAAACTGGAAATTTCAAACCAGGCTATCTTGCACAACTGATGACTTATCTTCGCATTTTGGATGATAAGGTTAGGAAGCCCCACGAGAACCCATCTATAGGTATTGTACTATGCAAGAGTGCCAATAAAGACTTTGTGGAGTATGTTATTCAAGACTATGCCAAACCTATGGGTGTGGCAACATATCGTCTTAGTAAAGATATGCCGGATAAATTACGTGAGGCTCTGCCGGATATAGAGGAATTAAAGAAATTGCTCTGATAATTAAATATTTTTACGGAAGTTGAATGTCATAGAAAATGATATCAATGTCATAGAAATGTCATAGAAAAAACATTGTGTCATAGAAAATGTCACAATTGAATCCGAAGTTGTCACCAATAATGTCACCAATATTACCCCAATGGCACCGATAGTGGCACCAATGGAACGATAACCGGAACGATGGCGGAACAATAGCGGAACAATAACCGGAACAATCTGAAAGAATCTGAAAATATCGAAGGTCTCGTATGGCTAAAATGCAGATTGACAAAATAATCTGCGTAAAGCTACTATCAAAAATGCTCTGGAAATCTAAAACAGCCATGTTCCGCGTCGTTGATAGATTAAAATCTGAAGGCAAGATACGTCATGTTGGTTATGAAAAATCCGGCACATGGGACGTCATCGAATAAATTTAAGTAATAACAAATATCGAATTCGCAATTCCTTAAGCAGTTTAATGATAAGTTATATGGCTTGTTAGGGCAGTCGGTCTATAAGAGATATTTTCTTAGAATCTAATTCGTCGGTTGCAACCGATGATTTAACCACCGATAGAAAAATCAATTAATTAACTTTTCATCAGGGGAATATCCTCTATGTCAGAAATTTTTGCTAAATTTGCACGTATATAATACGTTCAAAACCTGAGAATGACCTAAACAGACAAAGACATACGGCGAGAGCCGAAAAACTTTGAGAACTACTAACGTAGTCGTTACGGCTTTGGTCGGCCTTCAGATGCTATGTCGGGAGTTTTCTTTATAATAACAATATGGCGCATTCCAAAAATGCACTTATACGTCAAAGAGTTTTAGACCGCTGCCTTAGGGGTCCAAAACATTATACTCTTAAGGAGATGATGGACAAGTGTAATGATGCGTTAGAGTTTGCCGGATTTAACACCATCTCATCAAAAAATACAATTCTATCAGATTTCTCTGATATTGAACGTGACTTCCCCGGTGCAAAAATTATGCACAATCAGGTAGGACGTTATGTTTACTATTGGTATGAAGACCCGGACTTTTCAGTCTATAATATACCTATTGATGATGATGGAATGGCTAAACTGGCACAGACAATATCTATTCTATCAAAATTCGAAGGCATGCCGAATTTTGATTGGGTGGACGACATGATCGATCATTTCAAACTATCGCTTGATATCCCTACCACAAAGGAATCGGTTGTCGCATTTGATGACAACCCAATGCTTCATAACAGGACACATTTTTCAACATTGTTCAGTTCCATTGTCACAGAACAACCATTAGCAATAACATATGAGCCTTTCGGCAAAGAACCAAAAGTATATAAGATACACCCATATTTTCTCAAGCAATTCAACAACCGTTGGTTTTTATTTTGTGCCGTTGATGGCAAACAGGGAAGATTGTATAATTTCCCTTTTGACCGTATCAGTAATATAGAAAAAGCATTCATTCCATTTGTTCCTAATACAACATATAACTTCGATGAGCTATTTAAGAATATTGTAGGAGTCTCAAATCTCTTTGACGAACCTGAGATTATTCAGTTCAAGGTGTCATCTGAAAGCGTGAACTATATTGTATCAAAGCCAATTTTACCCTGTCAAAAACAAATTCCTTCAAATGAAGAAATTATTTTTGAAATAAAGACGGTAATTAACCGTGAGCTTATTCAGCTCCTATTGTCCTATGGGTCAGCCATTACTGTTCTAAAGCCACAACGTCTAATCGATGAAATAACTTCTTCGTTGAAAAAAAATTTAGAGAATTATCAATCCGTGCAGTCCCAGTGCACACATGGTGCGTAACTTTGCAGCGTGAAATCAAAACAACAAAATTTTAAGCTTATGCTCAACACAAACAATACCGCCGCTCAGTCCACCAAAGTATCTAACGTTCTTCTCTACCCCGCTGTGGAGAAAGTAACCGAACCCGAAGTTGGCTACGTCTTCACGACGCGAGATTTTGCCAAGGATTGGGATTCGGTATGCTTTAGGCCAACCGACCGCAACCTCGGTGAAGTTAGAGTTGGAATGCGCAGGCTCACAACTCCAACGCTCGTCATCACTTCTCACTCTAACTCAATGGCGTTTATTCTCGCCACCGAGAAGACCCCGGTTTATATTCCCGGCGAATTTGATTTCACTAAAGAAGGGTACATTATAGCCGCCCGACTTGCTCCAATTATCACCCCCGACTACATTTTCTACATGTGCCAGTACGAGCTTTGGCGACGTATGCTAAATTGGTACACTGAGGAAAATGGAGGCTTCTCTTGGAAGACTGTCGGTATCTGTGACTACGACGAGGTAAACAATATAGAGATTGTGCTTACACCTCTTGACTATATAAGAAACGTATGTGAACTGTCGCTCCCTACAATTTCGGAACAAAAGGCTATTGTAGCCAATGCTAAAGAACAAGAAGCCGAAATAGCTGGTCTTACATCTCGCCAATTTAATGTGGTTGAGCTTATTAATAAATATAAGGCTCACACTTCTGCAAAAAATATTTTCAACGACTATGCTTACGGACTTTTGCTCGAACTTTATACACGAGCAAAAAGGTCAAGAGCTGACTCGAAAGTTGTAGATGCTCTTTCCAATTTCCATTTTGAAAGGAACATCCTTAACGATGAAGAACTTAACTTCCTTGCCAACCATCTTTCAGAGGTCTTTGATTTGCTCGTTAATCCGAGTAGATTCGCTCATAATAAAGAAGCAGACTTTTTACAGCCTCAGGAAGTCACCAAATTCCTCTGCGAAATAGCCAACTTCCCAAAAGATGTAGTTGTCTACAATCCTTTCGCCGGAGCTGCTTCTTACGCGGTTAATCTTCCCAACCATGTTGTCGGCGAAGAGTTAAATCTTACTACCTGGGCCTTGGCACAGATTCGTCTCGCTGCCAACAATGTCAATGTTGGGACTGAAATTTCACTTGGCAATTCCTTCGACTCAATGGCCGATGGACAAAAATATAAGGCTATTATCACTTCCCCTATATACACAGTCAAAGAGGGACAAGAGATTTATGACATTGTTAGCAATCTCTATGCGAAACTCGAAGATGGCGGAACGTTGGTCAGCCTCGTTACCCCCGGGTTCCTATATTCTACTAATTCAGGCTATTGCTCAATCAAAGAGCGCCTGATTGCCGACCGTGCAATTAATGGTGTTATTACGCTTCCTGCGAATATTTTCCCCGGCACCAATATATCGCAGTCAGTATTGGTCATTACCAAAGGTGAACCCAATGAACAGATCTTGTTCGCCGACGCATCGAAATTCACTCGTTTCTCTAAGAGTGCATTCCGTGCAACTACCTTCGACTACGAGCAATTCCTCAAAAGTCTCGATGACGACTTGACCACATACTTTGAGAATGGCGGCCAAATTAATGCAGAAACTGTCGGAGTCGCCCTCCCTTATGACAAAATTGCAGGTGTTGACTTGACCCCCAAACGTTACCTTGTACGTGTCCCTGAAAACGGAATTGCCCTCTCAGAATATGCCACGGAGGTTGAAGAACTTAGGGGCAAAGAAAGAACCGCTGAATATTTCATCACAGGTTCATCAATTCCTGAGTCACGTCATGGCAAACCATTCATCCCGATAAAAGCAAATTCTAAGGTAGCTACAGCAAAACGCCATGTGCAGCTTCCTGACAATGCAGTAATTGTGGCTATTGCCAACGGGACAATTCGTTCAGTTTACACTGAAAAATTTAACGGTAGAATCGCTTTCCCCGGTTGGGCTATCAAAGTGCTCGAACCTAAGGCGGGAGTTTCGGCCAAATTCCTTGCAGCACTTATCTCTACGAAGATAGTCGCTGATCAGTTCCTTTCTCTGGCGACAGGCACTACCCAGCCACGTTTTGGTCATATTTCACTTGACCAAATCATTGTTCCGCTGATAGAGAAGCCAGAAGACCGCGAAGCTCTCGTCACAGAGGTAATCACATCTGAGATGACTGAGAACGAGCGAGAAATTGCTATCAGAGATGCCAAACGTGAGCGTGAAATTCGCAGTACACGTCATGCTATGATTCAGACCCTTGCGTCCCTGTCTTCCAATTGGAGTCTCATTAACGACTATGCCGAAGATAATGATGGCAAAATAGACCTGGCAGATTCAATAGGTCGGATAAATCCGATGCCTATGAAGAAGCTCTTTACCTCCATTAACCATGCAATCAAGACACTTGAGCAGCAAGTAGATTCTCTCAAATTGGAGGTACAAGATTGGGGAAAAGAGACTGCAATCGACCCATATGCTTTCATTCAGCAGTATATTGAGACCCATAACTCTCCATTGTTTAAGATGGAAAACCTCGGTAATGACAATATCGTTGATGCACCTTGGTTTGATGATGAAACCGGCGAGTCCGGGACAGAACACATAGTGGGTTTTGATATATTATATGCTCCCAAGCGGCTGCTTGAACGCATTTTCAACAATATCGTTGCCAATGCTCGCGCTCACGGTTTCACCGACTTAAACCGGAATGACTACAAAATCACCTTCGACTGGTCGAGTGAGAACAGCAACATCGTCATCACGATTGCCAATAATGGTACTCCACTAAAGGAAGGAGTCACTGAAGACGATGTCTTTATGCGAGGATTTACCACTTCGCTTAACGAAGATTCAGGCAACAACTCTGTTCACTCTGGACAAGGAGGATTCGAGATTAAAACTCTAATGGAGGGCTACGGTAAAGCCGAAATCCTTTCCTATCCCGGCAACGAATTCTCTGTGGTCTATAAACTGACCTTCGAGAAAACCAACACCGAAACAATCAACCTTTTTGAAGACTAAGCTATGCTTTACGACAAAACTTTCATACAGGTTCTTTGGGTAGAGGACAATGTATCTATCCACGACTCTTTCACTCTCCGCGCGGAAAATTTCAACATTCAACTTGTACCCGTTGAATGTTGGGAAGAAGCTGAACCACTTCTTGAAAATGACTACCAGCGTTGGCAAGCAATCATACTTGACGCAAAGTGTAAATACAAGAAGACCGACAAGGATGACCCTAAGAAATTTCTTTCTCATGCTCTTGATCGCATAAAGGATATGTCTTATCGAAAAGGCCATACTATTCCTTGGTATGTTTTGTCGGGGCAGGCAGAGGATGATATTCGAGACCTCATTCCCCCTTCTCGCCTTGACTGGGATGCAGATTGGGATTCTACCGTCAATCGGCCATACTACGATAAAAGCAAGTCCATTGCCTGGGGTGGAAAAGATGAAAACGGCAATGACAAAACCCTTGAAGAATACAAGGTCTTATTTCATCGCATTCGTGCCCATGTGCTTAACTCTAATGTTGCATTATCATTACGAGTTGACTTATATCCTGAAGTATTCAAAGCTATCGACGATCTCAAACTACCGGGCGAAGTTGAACAATATATTGTCGACCTACTTGGCCCTATCCATTTCAAGGGAACCAAGGATAACGATTATAACCATCGCTATTCTGACGTTCGTAAGCTACTTGAACATATTTTCCGCGATATGATTGAGCGTGGGATTCTTCCGACAGCGTATCGAGGTAGCAAAAAAAAGAAAGAAATCAATCTTTCTTGGTCTTGTGAATACCTTGGCAAAGAAAATAAAGAATTTGCGGAGGGAAATTCGTCATACCCGGGGATAGAGCATTATGACAAGAAAAAACAGGTAAAGATTCGTCGAAATATCGGTCCCCTTCTCCCCATTCAGCTTGCCGATATGCTTAAAATCACGGTGTTCCAATGCGGTGGAGCTGTTCACACTTCGGAGGCCGAGGCAGAAATTCAGCTTAACCTTGATAAGTATCTACCACATGTCAACCAGTCACCCTGTATGCTTCGCGCAATATCACTTGCAATGGCCGACTTTATCGTGTGGTATCGTAATTATGCGCATTCGCACAATGATGCAGAGCGAAATGCCCTTGATTGGGATGTCGAAACTTATTAAAATTGACGATCTTATGGCAAAAAAGATAGCGACCAAAAAGAAACAAGAGAAATCGTTTGAGGCGACTTTGTGGGAAACCGCAAACTCACTTCGAGGCACAGTCGAGCCCTCGGAATACAAGCATGTAGTCCTTGGACTTATATTCCTTAAATATGCCGGATATAAGTTTGCAAACCAGCACGATATGCTTCAGGAGCAATATGGCGATATGGTTTGTGAAATGCCCGTGGCCTACGGCAAGGATAATGTATTTTATCTCCCGGAAAATTGCAGGTGGGACTATATCATGGAACGCGCCAAGCAAGATGATATAGCTCTGATAGTTGATAAGGCACTTGCAGACATCGAGGCAAACAATCCAGCTCTCGTCGGTGCGCTTCCTTCAAATTATTACAGCACTCTCGGCATGAACCCTGCCGATTTTGCTTCCCTGCTCGACACCATCAATGGGATCGAGAGCCATATCTCCGACGATAAAGACTTTATCGGTCGTGTGTACGAATACTGTCTTGGCAAGTTTGCCCTTCAGGAGGGCAAAGGCAAGGGCGAATACTATACACCCAAAAGTATCGTCAATCTCATTGCAGAAATGATTGAGCCCTTCCGTGGCAAAATTTACGACCCTTGCTGCGGTTCGGGCGGTATGTTCGTTCAATCTGCTCGCTTCATCGAAGCACATGGCGGTAACCGTCGAGATATCTCGGTTTACGGTCAGGAACGTACTACCACTACCTACAAATTGGCAAAGATGAACCTCGCTATCCGTGGCATTGCCGCTAATCTTGGCGACAAGCCGGCTTCGACATTCCAGGATGACCAGCATAAGGCTGAAAAGTTTGAGTTCATCATGGCAAACCCACCGTTCAACCAGTCGAAATGGCGCCAAGAAAGTGAACTTACCGACGACCCGCGTTGGAAAGGCTTCGCCACTCCACCCACATCCAATGCCAATTATGGTTGGATTCTGAACATATACTCCAAACTGGCTACCGATGGCGTGGCCGGGTTCCTCCTTGCTAATGGAGCTCTTAGTGGTGACGGCACTGAGAAAGAAATCCGTGCACGACTGACTTCTGAGGATATTGATGCAGTCGAGGCTATAGTTATCCTGCCAAGAAAGATGTTCTACACCACCGATATCTCCGTGACCCTTTGGATTCTCAACCGTAACAAGAAAGCTCGTACAGTCAATGTAAATGGTGAGATGCGTCACTATCGGGACCGTTCCGGTGAGATTCTTTTCATGGATCTCCGCACATGGGGAGAGCCGTTTGAAAAGAAATATATCGCTTTCTCTGATGAAGATATTGCTCGGGCTGCCCACCGCTATCACCAGTGGCAGCGCACCGATATGGGGGAGTATCACGATGAGGCCGAGTTCTGTAAATCAGTTCGCATCGGCGACCTGAAAGACTCATCGCTCGTGCCGAGCAAATACATCGAATTTGCTACCCGCGACGATGCTGAGGATTATGGCGAGAAAATGACAGCCCTGCAAGCTGAACTCCGTTCGCTATTTGCAGAGGAAGCCGACGCTCGCCGCGAGGTAGAAAATGTGTTCCGTCAACTTGGTTACGAACTTTAACCCCATACAGCTATGAGAGGAATCGCAATGCCACTTCAACAAGTTTGGGGCAATGGACGCACCCAACTTGTAATTCCCGTATATCAACGCAACTACGCTTGGAAGATTGAAAACTGTAATCAGCTTTTCGCTGACCTTGTCAAGTTAAAGAATAGCCACCGCACAAGCCATTTCTTCGGCTCAATCGTTACCGCTCCGGCAGGTTCAGGTCTTGACCGGTTGATAATCGACGGTCAGCAGCGACTAACAACCACTTCCTTGCTCATGCTTGCGGCTATAAAAGCCGTCAAGGATGGTAAAATGGCGTGCAGTCAAGAAGGACTGCTTGAAGAAACCCACGACAATATGTTGTGGTCGAAGTATGGTTCGCATCCCACTTGTAAGTTCAAACTTCTGCCTATCGAACAAGACCGCATCGCTTACGACCGTTTGTTTACTTTTGACGATAGCCAATTCGTCAAGGACTCAAAGGTAACCCGTAATTTTCTCAATTTCTATGAGAAACTTACGGCCACACCGCAGGCGTTTACCTTTGACGAACTGTTTGATGTAGTTGACCGTCTTCAAGTAATCTGCATCGACCTTGACAATGATGACGACCCTCAGCTCATCTTCGAGAGCCTGAACTCTACAGGTCTCGCACTTGAAGAAGCCGACAAAATCCGCAACTATCTTCTCATGTCGCTTGCTCCACAAGAACAGGAAGATTGTTTCAAACAATATTGGCACAAGATTCAGGCATCGACAGATGACGCACCAACTATGTTCCTTCGCGACTACATTACCATTTCCGACAATCTGCTACGTCCTGTGAAGTTGAACAATCTCTACTTCCACTGGAAACGCTATATGACAGAGGGCGGCCATGACCGCAAGACTGAACTTGCGTCGATGCTCAATTATGTGCGTTATTACCACATGATCAACACTGCTGAGATCGCATTGCCCGGTGACGATGGCCAATGGATCAAGAGCGCAAAGCTAAGCAAAAAAATTGCTCAACTTCGCAACCTCGACACCGACGTTATTAATGTGTTCCTTATCTCATTTCTGAAATATGCTGCAGAAAATCGGCTCTCAGAGTCTGAGATTTGGAAAGTTCTTGACTTGGTAGAGTGCTATCTTGCCCGACGCATCGTCTGTTCAATGTCATCCAACTCCCTGACTCAGACATTCTGCGCGTTGCACCGCGATGTTTTGCGCTCAATTACAGAGTATGAGAAAGCCGGTCAGACTCTCGACAAGCCTTATTCAGAGATACTGGCTTATCATATCCTACGCCGTGAGGGTAACTTCCGCATACCTCGCGACGCCGCTTTCAGCGAAGCCATCCATACTCGCAACGTCTATCAAATGCCGAAAGCTGCTCAACACTTCTTGTTTGAGCGACTTGAAAACTTCAGCCATACGGAGTTTATCGACGTTAAAAAGCACATGCAAGACGGATTGGCCACCATTGAGCACATTATGCCCCAAACTCTCACCGCGCAATGGCGCAGTGAACTGGGCGATGATGCCGAGACCATTCACGAGCAGTATCTTCACACCTTTGCCAATCTTACCCTTACCGGCGTAAACTCCGAATTGAGCAATAACTCGTTTGCTGATAAGAAGACGGGCAAAGAAATAAATGGTCAATCGATAAATGGCTACAGTGGTTCAATCTATCGCCTAACCCAGGAACTGATGGCTTACGATACATGGCAACTAAAGGACATACAGAATCGCGCAAAGAAAATCGAAGACAAATTCTTCTCGCTTTATCCGTTACCTACGACCACCTATGAACCATTGCCAAAGGCTGTAGAGGAAGTGTCGCTTGAAGAAGAAGATTTCAACCCGACAAACCGCACGCTTGTGGGTTATAAGCTCTTTGACGTTGAATATCAACAGATATACTGGATTGATATGCTAACAAATGTCGTCAAAGAACTTTACAAACGTGACCCCGATGCTTTTGAACCTCTCGTTCAAAAAGATTATTGGATTCATGCCACTCCCGGCGATGACCCTAAAAAGTGTGAGAAACTTGGTGAGAACTGCTACCTTTGGCGATATGCCAACAACCGCAATAAGCTCGTTGGGCTCCGTTACATTTTCGATGAACTCAACGTGGCCTACGGTGATTTAATTCTCTACATTGACCCAGTTGTCGCATCCGAATCGGCCAATGATGTACAAACCGCAAACACAGAAGTCGATGGAGAATAACACAACAATGCGTCGCCTCGGTGACTTTATACGTCAGGTTGATGTCAGAAATAAGGACTTGACCGTCACCAATCTTGTGGGATTAAGTATTGATAAAAAATATATACCTTCTGTGGCAAATATCGTCGGCACTGATCTCTCTAATTATAAAGTAATTAGAGAGAACCAGTTTGCATGTAGCTTAATGCAGGTAAGCAGAGATAAGAAGATGCCAATTGCCATATATAAAGGTGTAGATGCGATTATGTCACCTGCATATCCTATCTTTGAAGTTATAGATAATTCAGTATTACTCCCTGATTATCTACAATTGTGGTTTGTTAGAGAAGAATTTGACCGAGAGGCAACATTTTATGCAATTGGTGGAGTTCGTGGCTCTTTGGAATGGGGTGACTTTTGCGATATAAAGATACCAGTTCCTCCGATTGAGGATCAACTGGCTATTGTGGCGCGGCACAAAGCAATTGAGCATAAGATTGATGTAAACCACCGACTGATTGCCACTCTCGAAGAAACTGCACGAACCATCTACCGCCACACCTTCATCGACAACATCGACCCCGAAAACCTCCCCCAAGGCTGGCGATGTGTTTCTATATCTGAAATTGCAGAGGTTAATATAGAAAATATATCTTTCAAGGATAATTTTACAACTATTGATTATCTCGACAGTGGCAGTATAACTAATAATTATATTTCAGGTTTTCAGCATCTTGTTGTTGGAGAAGATGAGATACCAAGTAGAGCAAAACGCAAGGTTAGATATAATGATATAGTGTATTCGACGGTGAGGCCAAATCTAAAACATTTTGGCATACTGAAATGCGACGCAACTAATCTTATTGTTTCAACGGCTTTCGCTGTAATTCACTCTATAACGGAAATTCCTACGGAAGTAATTTACCTTGCTTTAACTCAGCAAACTGCTATTGATGAATTTCAAAATATAGCTGAAATGAGTAAAGCAACATACCCGTCAATTACTGCTGATGATATTATGGCGCAAAAGATATTATTGCCTGACAATGCTGATTTTTCATGTTTCTCAGGGATCTTCAATATGATAGATTCACTTAATCGTTGGAAAAGGCGCGTGCGTTTGACCCCTTCGGGCACGCGGGATTTGACCCCTCGGG